>Ga0265338_10003240_pt1 | contig 23146 bp, 19 predicted proteins | sample 42126metaG_FD_193579 | JGI IMG/M metagenome (GOLD analysis project Ga0265338, IMG submission 193579) | Rhizosphere microbial communities from Carex aquatilis grown in University of Washington, Seatle, WA, United States - 4-21-26 metaG | ecosystem: Host-associated > Plants > Roots > Rhizosphere... | reverse complement strand
GTCGTTATTGACCACTCTCAGTTCGGCATTTCGATTCGACAATTCCTCATTGAGCGTGACCAGTTCTTCGTTCGTGCTCTGAAGCTCCTCTTTGGTTGTTTCCAATTCTTCGTTGGTGCTCTGCAGTTCCTCATTTGAGGCGAGGACTTCTTCATTTGCGCTCTGGAGTTCTTCATTTGTCGCCGTTTGATCGTCGAGAAACGACCGCAGAGAATTTTGTGACGATTCCAACTCTTCATTCAATTTGAGGAGCTTTGCGGAGCTTCTCTTGCCCACGAGTCTTTTTCCGGCCGGCGCTCTTTCGTGATCCGCCAAAACCACCAAGAAATGAGTCTCTACCTGCGACGTTTCGATTCTCCGCACTTCGATGTCGACGACGAATTTGCGCCTGTTAATTTTAAGCGTTTGGGTCCGCTTGTGACTCCGCTTGCCCTTTTTTTCACAGGCGTGCATGAGCACGCGGACAGTCGGGACTAACTCGGCCCTTAAGATTCTGGATAGATTCCAGCTCGGGGCGCCGGATCGAGGTGAAAGAAAAAGATCGGTGTTGCCTTTTATATGAACGATGTCCAGCGACCGATTGATTAAAATCCATGCCGGGGCGTACTCTTCGAGAATGACATCTTCCGCCGCGAGGACCGGACTGGTGAGACGAATCGACGCTCGAACCCTTCTTTCCTCTATGGTTCCACTGGGGATAGTCCGCATCGGTGACGAGGCCTTAGCGGCGGCCGATTTCGATTTCGGTAAGTTGCGTTTAGAATAGATCTTATTTTTCTCATCGACGAGCGCAAAAAGCGAAGATGCGGACCCGATGCTCTCGGCAGCCCCCAGGAGTAAGTACCCGTCGTCCGCGAGAGCGTAAAAGAACGTTTGCATTAACTTCTTTTGCACCTCCGTGCTCAAATAAATCATCAAATTGCGGCAGCTGAGAATGTCGAGGCGATGTATCGGCGGATCAATTGTCACATCTTGAGTGGAGAAAATGCAGCAGTCCCTGACCGATTTAGCGATACGATAGCCGTTTCCGTCGGTCGCGAAGAAGCGGCGCAGGCGCTCTTCCGAAACTTGTTTCGTAATAGAATCCGTGAAAAGTCCGGCGCGGGCCTTTTTGATTATGGAATCGCTGATGTCCGTTCCGTAGATTTGGATCTGCACTTTTAGGTTCAGCTCCTCCAGGGCCTCAATGAGGCAGATGGCCAGCGAATAGACTTCTTCTCCTGTCGAGCAGCCGGGAACCCAAGCGCGAATGATGCCCTGAGGGGCTCGCGCCTTGATCAATCCGGGAAGAATGTCTGACTTTAAAAAGTCAAAGACATTGGGATCTCTGAAGAACTCGGTGACGTTGATTAGTAAATCCGAAAACAAAGCCTTCGCTTCCTCCGGAGATCTTTCCAAAAACGCATGGTAATGCTTGATCGAATCGATTCCATGCAGAACCATTCGCCGCTTAATCCGCCTGATCATCGTCGGATATTTGTAAACGGAGAAGTCAGTTCCGGTCGTGGCTCTGATCGTCAAAAATATTTTGGCAAGATGTGTGGAAGTCTCTGTCGTCGGCAGATTTTCATCCGTCGTGGCTATTTTTATGAGCTTAGGATTTGTAGCGATGCGGATGAGTTCGGCAACCAACCCCTTCACAGGCATAATGCAGTCGGGGTGATCGATTTCAATAGCCATGCGGGGCATTCCATCGAATTTGGCCGTCTTAGGCTCCTGAACGAGAGAAAATCCGCCTTCGGCCTTGATATCTTTCAAACCTTGCGCGCCATCCGATCCGGTGCCCGACAAGACAATTCCCACGGCGAGGTTACGTTGGTCGTAAGCCAACGAGCGGAAGAAGGTGTCAATCAGGCGGTTTGTCGCATATGGAAGCTTCAACTCGCTCAGGTGGAGCACGCCATGAAACAACTCCAAGACAGAATTCGGCGGAATCACATAGACGTGGTTGGGAAGAACCTTAGTGTTATCTTCGATCTCGACCACAGGCATTTTGGTCGCCTTCTGAACAATCTCACTCAACATACTGAGGTGCTTAGGTGAAAGGTGTTGGACTAAGACGAACGCCATTCCCGTGTTTGTCGGCATAAGGCGCATAAGCTCAACATACGCCTCGAGGCCGCCGGCAGACGCTCCAATTCCTACGATGGGGAAAAAGGCTTCGCCTGAAATAATTGCCTTGCTGCGCACGGCAGCCGACGGTTTTTTTGAACGCAAAGAATCACGCTTTCTGACCGTCACAGGGAGGATCGCGGTGACTATATGTCAATCCGCTCTTGAGAACAATGGGCAAAGGTTACCCTAGCTATATCAACCAGATCGATTTGGCCTCGAATAGTGAGGGAGGCTTGGTGGCCACCCCCCACGGGTGTTGAGACTACGGTAGTTTAGATTTTCCGTTCGCTTTTTGGTCGGCCTTTTTTGCCGAGTCTGCAGATTTCCCAGAGTCTTTTTCCACCACGGTGCCTGTCTTTTCAAACTGGGCCGCGGCGTCGGGATGTTCACTAAGATATTTCTTGAATTTGTTCATTGTGGACCTCCGCGATGAGGTCACTGCAAAATCTGTACGATAGATCTAGATGACTTCGCTTAATCGCCGGTATATTCGCCGGTCGGGAATGTGATGGTTCTCACGACTTGCGAGAGTCTGACCTCATCCATCGCGCCATTGAGCCATAGCGATGACCCCGAGGTCGACGAAGTGTAGTCCGCGCCAAGTCTGAGCGGTGCCGTAGTCGCGTAAAGGGTTGCCGACCCGCTTGTGCCGATCGTTTTCGTGCCCTTGCTCGACGCCGATGTCGGACCGAAATAGAAGTGGACCGTTCCCTTGCTCCAGGTCACTGCGTAGTAATACCAAGTGTTGGTGGAGGCTGAAAATGCATTTGAGTTGACCGTGGTCGATGTAGTTCCGTTCTGGCTCCCGACGAAGGTGAGCTGGTACCTCGAACTTGAATATCGTGTCAACTGAAGTTCCCATCCCAAATTCGGTGATGCATTGGATTTTGAAACCAGAGTGTAATGGGTGCCGGTCGAGGGAGAACTCGTAATCCGCACAAAGCCTTCGATGGTCATCGTGCTGACGCCAGCGTTCAACGAAGCGTTGCTTGTTGCTGAATAATAAGTGCTCGTTCCGAAATTTCGGCTCGAAGGCGACGAGGTCGGAAATTTACCGGTCGTATTAATTGAGGGAGAGCCGGTGGCAGTGAGTGTGTTGTCATATCCAGCTGCGCCGAATAGGCTGCTGTCTGTCGTCGGCGAGGAGCTGCTAAGGTGGTACAGCGCCAAAGTTTTGTAGGCGGCTTGTGTCCACGTGTAACTGACGGGCGAGCTGACATTGCCGGCAATATCTACGGCTTCGATGGCGTAGGTGTGGCTGGCGTTTGTCAAGGTGGCGAGAGTGACCGGCGAGGTGCAAGAACTGTAGGCCGCGCCATCGAGACTGCAGTTGAAGGTCGATCCGGATTCGTTGCTCGTGAAGGCAAATGAAGCTGCCGTGTTGAGATTTGTCGCCGGCGGAGTGGATGAAATTGAAGGCGTGGGTGCAATCGTGTCGAGCGTCCAGGTGACAGAGGTCTTTGACGAATTGAGGCCGCTGTAGGACTGATTCAACGACAAGGTGTACGTGCCATCCGCCGCTTTAGTCACGTCGAATTCATACGTTCCACCGGCACAGGTTTGCGTCAGTGAATTTGCCGGATCCGTAACATCGCTCGCGGTGACATTTCCACTCAAGACGACTTGATATCCGTCTGTGCAGCCGCCTTGGATTGCAATGGAGGAGTCGTTGCCCACCAAAGGATTGACCGCGGGATTTGTGATCGTCGGAGGCGTCAATGAACTGCTGTTGCGGATCCAAGCTAGAGTGGCCGCGCCGGAGACGTTTCCGGATAAATCGGTTTGCGTTACGCTGAAATTGTAGGTCGCGTCGGTGGCCTCGACCACGTTGAATGTGTAGTTACCTGAGAGTGGACAGAGCATGCTCTGGGTGCTGGAGCCGGCCAGATTCACTGTCGCATTCGCTTCGCAACCTCCTGAGATCGTGAGATTTCCCGGCGAGGTGAAAGGGGTGCTAGCAGGGTTGGTGATGTTAGGAGTCGGCGGTGTCGAAGTATCCCGTACCCACGTGAACGAACTCGAAGCGGACGTCGTGCCGTTGTTCGGGTTCTCCTGCTCGAGCGTGAACGTGTACGAATCGTCAATTGTCTTGTGCACAACAAACGTAACGGGGCTCGACGTGCAATTCTGAGTCAAGCTGCCTGCCGGGCTGGTGACGTCGCTCGCGACTACATCTCCAGAGAGCGTGACTACGGCGTCGGCAGGGGCCAGGCCGGCTTCACAGGTCACCGTGATCGTGACGTTGCTCTGATTTGAATAGTAGGGGTCAGTGCTGGGAGCAATAATCGACGGTGTCGAAGGGATGGTTGTATCGCGGATCCACTCAAAGGCCGAAGCTGTCGACGGGTTACCGGCCAAATCCGTTTGTACTAATGAAAAGTCATACGTGCCGTCCACGCTTTCGTTGACGTTAAACGAGTAGGCGCCAGTGGCCGAGCATTTGATCGATCCTGTGGCCGCGCCGGAAAGCGCGACCGTTGCATTGGCCTCGCACCCGCCGGCAATTGCGATCGTCGAGTCACCCGAACCGAACGGGTTGGCGTTGGGCGATGTAACAGTCACGGGCGCCGGCGCAACGGTGTCACGGATCCAAGTCACGCTCGACGTGGTCGAGGCGTTTCCGGCCAAGTCCGTTTGCTTGACGTTCAATGTATAGGTCCCATCCACCGATTTCGTGACCGTGAAACTGTACGCGCTGGAGACGCACGAAGTGCTCGCGGTTGCGGAGCCGCTCAGGCTGACGGTCGCCGCCGATTCGCAGGCTCCCGAAAGCGTGAGCGTGTTGCCGTTCGAGTAATAGGGAGTAGTCGCCGGAGCGGTGATCGTTGGCTTAGTCGGAGCTACTGTGTCGCGGGTCCACGTCACTGTGGCTGCGGCCGAACTCACATTAGCCAGGCTCTTTTGGATGACTTGATAAGTGTATTGGCCGTCGGTCGATGCGGTGGCGTTGAAGCTAAATGCGCTCGAAGCGCACGTGACTGATCCGCTTGCAGAGCCGGACAACAGAACCGTGTAACCGGATATGCAACCACCGGCGATCGTCAACGAACTTCCGTTCGTGTGAATCGGGTTTGGATTCGGTGAAGTGATCGTCGGGGCCGCCGGCACTGAAGAGTCGCGCACCCACTGTTGGGTAGCATTGGGCGAAGTGTTTCCCGCAACGTCTGTCTGATTTAACGTGAAATTGTAAGTACCGTCGACGCTTTCAGTGACAGAGAAAGAGTATGTGCCGCTGGTGCAAGATTGCGAGTTGGTCGCGCTTCCCGAGAGATTTACTGTAGCACCGGCTTGGCAGGCGCCTGCGATGGTCAGGCTCGAGGTCGCCGACGTGTACGGATTAGAACCCGGGTTCTGGATGGTCGGCGCTGTGGGCGCGACCGTGTCTCGCTGCCAGCTGAACGAGGTCGTTGCCGATTGATTTCCGGCCAAGTCGCTTTCAGATAAAGAGAAATTATAGACTCCGTCGGCCGACTTATTGACCGTAAAGGAATAAGCGCTCGAAGCGCAGGTCGTGGTGAGCGTGGACGCGCCCGTGAGATTCACTGTCGCGAGGCTTTCACAGGCGCCGCTGATCACGACACTGTTGGCGTTTGAAGTATAGGGAGTCGAATGACTAGTCACGGTCACGGCGGCAGGAGCGGCCGTGTCGAGGTTCCATGTGAAAGCGGCCGATGCCGAAGTGTTTTCGGCTTGATCGGTTTGAGTCAGCGTGAAGTTGTAAGTCCCATCGACGGTCTCGTTGGTCGTCATGCTAAAGGTGCCGGCAGCGCAAGACGTCGAGGCCGTCGCCGAGCCACTCATCTGCACCGTCGCACCCGTTTCGCAGGTGCCCGTCAAAATCAGCGTCCTGTTGTTACTCGAGAGAGGGTTAGACGTGGGTGACGTAATGACGGGAGCCGCCGGCGCAGCCGTGTCGCGCAACCAAGTGACGCTGGCGGCGCCCGACGTTAGGCTGGACAAGGTCTGCGTCACATTGAATGTGTAAGAGCCATCCGCGCTTTCGTTCACGGTGAAGCTGAACGCGCTCGAGGCACAAGTCATTGAGCCTGTGGCCGAGCCACTCAGATTGACCGTATCTCCGGTCGCGCATTCGCCCGTAATCGTCAGCGATGAGCCGTTACTATAGAAGGGCGATGCCGCCGGGAAGTCGATGACAGGAGTATTCGGAACAACTGAGGTCCGAGTCCAGCTGAAGGCTTGTGCGCTCGACGGGTTGCCCGCGCGGTCGGTCTGCTTGAGAGAGAAATTGTACGTGCCATCGGAGGTCTCCTCGATCGGGAACGAAAACGTTCCCGTGGCACATTGTGCGGAATCGGTGAGTGAGCCTGAGAGGGCCACCAGCGCTCCCACTTCGCAATTGCCGTTCAGGGCGAAGTCCGTATCGGCCGACGAGTAAGGATTGGCGGGCGACGTGATGGTCGGCGCGGCCGGCGCGGACGTGTCGCGCACCCAAGTGACGCTTGAGGTCTGTGAGGTGTTTCCCGCAAGATCCTGTTGGCTCACAAGATAAGAGTATAAACCATCGGTCGATTTTGAGACGGTGACTGAAAACGTGTTCGCGGCGCAAGCGACCGATGTTGTCACCGCTCCGGTCAGCTTGACCGTGTTGCCGGTTTGGCAAGTTCCTTGGATGGTAATCGAACTGGTGTTCGAATAATAAGGAGGATTAGTCGGCGACGTGATGACCGGAGCTGCCGGCGGCACGGTGTCGCGGGTCCATGTCACCACGACAGCGCTGGACACATAGCTCGAGCTGAAGCCCTGAGTGATAGAGAAATGGTAGGTGCCATCGACAGTCTTGGTCGTTGTGACTGAGAACGTCCCGTTGCCCGCACAGCCCCCGCTCGAATTTGAATCGCCCGCCACGGTCACTAAAGAGGAAGCCAGGCAGGATCCCGTTATTGTAATTTGATTTTGATTATTAAGAACGCTCGAGGCACTTGTGAGGGTCACAGGGGCAACGACTGTGGAACCGGGAGTGGAAGGTGGAGCTTCGCTGGGACCATCGGTGTCGTCACTTTGGCTCAGGCATGACGATAAGACTATCGTTGCGCAAACCAACCCCAATGCGAATTTTAACCGCCGCCACATCATCAATTAACGTCCCACCTTAAACTGTGATTATGAGTATAAGTTAACCTTCGGCAGGTGTCTGCTGCGAGACAAGCGATTCTCATAAGGGGACGCATTCCGTGCTAAAACTCGACGGTCCAGCGGCCATGAACTTCTTGGCGATAAACTGTCGCGCTGTTTGGGAAATAGGAATCTTCCAGGTCTAGACAAATGGACGGTCCCATTTGAATACTCGATCCAAAAAGGAGACGTCCGCAGCCGCCCAAAAAATAATTGGTTGTCATGGTGCCGCTGCCATCGGGCAGCTTGGCGCTTCCGAGCGGGAGGTTCAAATAATAGAGAAGCTCCAGATTGTACGATTTGGATTTGGCTTTGACGACCAATTCGGCCCGCACGAAATCGGCCGCCACCACATGCGGGATCAGCGTGTTCGGATCGGGAGCCTCGGTGTAGGGCACTTGATAGCGTGTGTAGATGAGCCGCCATTGAGTGGAGGGAGTGGCGTAGGCCAAACCGAGTTCGGCACCGCCATACTTGATCGTGGAGCTCGACGACGACGAGGACGTGACCACTTTGGCGGGATAAATGGAATAGTTTCCGCCGAGGACCATGCGCCAATGTCCACCCGTCTCGAATTCACCGCCGAAATATTCGCCGGCGCTGGTGTTAAACGGAATCGTATTGTTACTTTGCGTGTGGTTGATGCGTCCGTCGAAGGCGCCGACTTCGAGCTGGTAAGAGCGGTCGGCATGGGCCGCAACCGATGCGAAGAGCAGAGAAAAAGTGAAGGCGAAGATGGCGAGGGATTTCACCTTATTATTTTATGGCCGCGGGCGGTTCGCCGGAAGTCCGGACTGGACTTGTCTCGGGTAAAACGCGGCTATTGGGTAGGTCCTAAAGCTCTTCCGCGAAAACTTTTTCGGTAATTTTCCAAAATTTCTCTTGCTTGCGCGCGATGACGAAGCTCGGCAGGCGAAAGAGCCCTTGCGCGCGCACGGCCTCCTGGGGCGTTTGAATCGCCACGGCGAGTTCGGGGCGCCTGAGATGCGACCTGAGAAAGTTGATGTTGAACTTTTTGACCGACGACGGGTTGTTGAAGAAATGGGCCTCGCTCACGTACTGCGCGTCGCAATCGTAGTACCGGATCTCTAGGTATGGGTTCTTGTTTTTGTCGAGGCGCTCTTCGAACGTGATGCGTTCAGGGGTGAGTACGTGACCGTCTTTCGAGAGTTTGGCCTGCTTCAATTTGGCGTCGGCATCGATCAACACGGCCTTACACTTTTCGCAGGAGCGGGCGGTGATGTCGTTTTCGGTGCCGCAGACATGGCAGAGTTTCAGGCGAAAGCGGTAGCCGCAGGGGATTATGGCGAGAGTTTTCGGGTCTTGCTTTGCGCCCCGGCATTTGCGGCCGAAGTGTTCTAGGATTTCACCGTCGAAGTCGACGCGTCCCCAGAATTGGTTTTCAAAATGGCACGCGGGGCAGGGGATCAGCACCGGCACCGAATCGTTGGCGGGCTTTTTGTCGCTGATCTCGGGCGCGTAGATATCGTGCTTCATGCCGGTGTAATCGAGGATGTAGCAATCCTTTTTGCCATCGGCGGGGCGCAGGCCGCGGCCGATGATCTGTTGATAGAGACTGTTGGATTCCGTAGGCCGCAGAATGGCGATGACGTCGACATGAGGCGCGTCGAAGCCCGTGGTGAGCACCGAAACGTTCACGAGATACTTGAATTTTCTGGCTTTGAAGTCTTCGACAATCTGATTGCGGTCTTTCATGTCGGTGTCGCCGATGACGATGCGGCAATCGTCGGCGGGGAGGTACGACATAATCTCTTCGGCGTGCCTTACGGAGCTGCTGAAAATCATGACGCCTTTGCGGTCAAAGCGGTCCGTGATGTCGATGATATTTTTGATAATGAACGGCGTGAGGCGTTTTTGGCCCTTGAGGATCTCTTCGATCTCGGCGGTCGTGTAAGGGCGGTCGCTTTCGGTCAGCTCCGAGAAATCGTAGCAGGTGACCGGGATGTCGACTTTCACCGGCTGGGTGAGGAAATTGTTTTTCACCATGTACCCGAGTGAGAGTTCATAAATGCACCGCTTGAAGAAGCGCTTTTTGTCGGTCTTGATTTCGCCTTGTTGCGCGAATTCGTAAATCCAACCGAGGCCGAGGCGGTAGGGCGTGGCGGTTAAGCCGAGAATGCAGAGGGTGAGATTGCGGTCGCGCAACTTTTTGATCACGTCTTGATATTGCGTTGAGCCCTCTTCGGCCACGCGGTGGCATTCATCGATGACCAGTAATGAAAAGTCGTTGAAGAAATCGTCTTCCGCGCGCGCGACGGATTGGATGCTTCCGAATATCACTTTGTGCTCACGGTCTTTTTGGCCGAGGCTTGCCGAGAAAATTCCGGCGGGCTGTCCATAGCTGGTGTATTTGGCGTAGTTTTGCTCGACGAGTTCTTTGACGTGGGCGAGCACCAGCACGCGGCCCTTGGCGATGCGCGCGAGTTCAGCGATCACTAGGCTTTTACCGGCGCCTGTCGGTAGTACGATTACCGCCGGTTCGCGGGTCTTTTGGAAGTAGCGGATGGTGCTGGTTACCGCTTGTTGTTGATAGTCGCGGAGTTTGTACATCGCGGAATTGTCTCACGCCGAGACGGCCACTTTCAATCGCTGATTCCTCTACAATGTGAAAAAATTTAATCAGTTTTCTCCACCTTTTGCGATGCGTGCGTTTTAAGCGGGTCCCGGCTTTGCAAAAACAGATTGAGTTGGGGACTGGGGGATCAATGAAAACGGCTCAAATTCAGGCACTCATCGCGATTGGCTTTTTAGGCTTGACGGCTTGTGCGCCGGCCAAGTTTTCGATGAATGGTCTCGATAGCAATGGCAACCCCACCGTGACCTCGACGGGCGGGCCACCCGTGATTTGCGATCCGTTCGATTCGACCAATATCATCTCGGCCACCTCGGGCCTCCAGGGCAGCATTTATTATTTGGATGCGAGTCAGCCTCGATATACGAATTCGATCGACTACATTAACAACGGTCATAAGGTAAACGCGGATCTATTTATGAACAGCGTAAATGTTCCCACGCGCATCTTCAGCTATGGCTTTGTGACGGATGGTGGACTGACGCTCGTGGATAATTCCAATCAGCTTTTAGTTGAGTATTTTGGCTTGAAACTCGACAGCAAAATCAAATTGGGAGCGAGCGACGACGAGGGCGACTATCAATTGGCGCTTCTGGCTGACGATGGCGCGACGCTTAGTTTGGATGATGGAAGTGGAACTTTTCAGCAAATTGTTGGCGATGAGGGGGAGCATCCGACACAGTTCGCGTGCGCTTCACATGTGCTTTCGATGGACAGACAATCGCGCATTCCAATAGATCTCACCTACTTCCAAGGCCCGCGCTATCACATCGCCCTGATGATGCTGTGGCGTAAGATTTCGGCTCCCCAATCGCTGAGCGACAAAGAATGCGGCAATAGCGGCAACGATTACTTCTTCAGTTTCGATCAGACCACCGGCAAATCGGTTGCCCAACCGGCGTACTTAGGTTTATTGATGCGCGGGTGGAAGCCGCTGAGCGCAGAAAACTTCGAATTGCAGAGCGGTTCGAACAAGTGCGCCACCACTCACTAGACCTTTAAAATCGTCTTGCTCGCTCTCGAATTAGACAATACCGTAATGACTGAGGCACGTCAGGAGTTACGGTATGAACAGCTTTGCACGTCTCCTTGTGATTACGGCCGCGCTTCTCTCATCGTTTGCGTTTGCGAACGTGGTTGGCGTCGGCACGCAGAACTTTAATCCGGTCACGGATGGTTTGGACTATGTCACGGTTCAGTCCTCAAAGACGTTGAGCCCGGGTAACATCAACATCGGCGGATTTCTCAACTACTCGGTCAATAGCTTGCCTTATCTCGACACGAGCGTTCAGAGCAAGACGCGCTTTAACGACACGCTCTTAAGCTCGGACTTGAATGCCGGTATCGGAATTTTGCGGCGTCTCGATGCGGGGATTTCGTTTCCCGCGGTACTCACTCAGAGTGTAAACGATGACACAGGCGTTCACGGTCAGTTTATCAATAAGGGCGGTACAGAGATCCGGCCGAATGCCAAATACCGTTTTCTTGGCGGCGACGATGGTGGCGTAGCGGCGGTGTTTAGCGTGAATTTTCAACGCACGGTCAACGATCCGTACTCGGGTACGGATGCTGGCCCGACGTACAATTTCGAATTGGTCGCGGACCGCACGTTTGCTAATCGCATCACGGCGGCCGTGAACTTTGGCTATCGCAAGCGCAATTCGGGAACTCCAATCGCTGGCGATATCATTGAGCCGCTTAAAGATCAGTATATCGCCTCGGCCGCGGCCAGTTACTTGTTCCAGTCGACCGACACCAAGCTTGTGGGTGAGATTTTCGGCGCCTGGCCGGCACAATCCCAGAATCCGAATCCTACGCGCAGTATGACTTCGGCTGAAATGCTGATTGGGATGAAGCACGATTTCACGACTCGGCTTGCGGCGCATATCGGTGTCGGAACGGAGTTGATTCAAGGCGTTTCGTCGCCTGATTTTCGCGCCTACACGGGTTTGAATTATACGTTTGGTCCGGTGTGGGGGCGTAATACGGTTACTAAAGTTGAATCTTCAGGCGTTGCCCAACAGGAAACCTTTAGTGTCGGAAATATTTTGTTCAAATTCGATTCGGCGGAAATGGTTCCCGGTTTTGAGGCTTCGCTTTCCGTCCTCGTTGAGGAACTGCACAAGGCGCCGTTTAAAACGATCACGATTGAAGGGCACACCGACTCCGTCGGCAAACCGGCTTACAATAAGGATCTCAGTTTGCGCCGGGCGAATGCCATCCGCGACTATTTGATCAACTCGGCCAATATCCCCGCGAGCAAAATCATCACTTATGGCAGGGGCTCGGAATTCCCGATTGCCGATAACGGCAATTATCAAGGGCGCCAGGCGAATCGCCGGGTGGAGTTTAAGATTGAGCGCTGACCGCGACGCTTAAATTTTCAATTGAGTCAGAACTTTTCTCAGCGCCGAGGCCTTGCGGAAAATCATATAAAACGTCTGTTCGGGCAAGATCGACGTGTCTACGGCTTCGCTCTTAACTTGCGCGGTTTGTACGCCATACTCTTGGGGTACGAGCGCCCAGCCTTTGCCCTCTTCGACCATCATTCTTACGGCCGGCCAGCTTTCGCAGGTTCCGGCCAAACGCAGTTTATTTATAGTTAGGCCGTGATACGTCAGGAAGGGATCCACATACGGGGGATCTTTGATCTTGTAGGTGAGAAGAGGTGTCTTTTCGAGCCACTCGGCGCTCTTGAAGTCGGGTTTGAGTTTTTTGTGCGCGCAAATCGCGATGTAGTTGCTGAAGATTTTTTTGGCGATCAGCTCATTGGAATTCGGCACGGTATGAGTGATGCCGACGTCGATGTTCCGGTTAATCAGCGCCTCGATGATTTGATTGTGATTCATATCGCTGAAGAGGAGGGGGTTTTCGATCTTAAACAGATTCACGATACGCTCGATGATCTCTTTGCGGCAGGCAATCCGGATGGGGATTGAGGAGGCGCTTTCGTAGTGCGCGGTTACTTCCCTAAGCTCCTTATCGAAGCGGGCGAAGTTCTCCTGCGCTAACCTGGCGAGCTCACTGCCAAACGCCGTGAGCATTTTCTTCTTGCCCACCATCTCGAATATAGGCTGGTCGACCTTGGCCTCCAGCCCTTTCAGCCGCACGGAGACCGCGCCCTGGGACATCTTTAAATGCTCGGCGGCCTCGATCATGTTCTTAGACCGCGCAAATTCGACTAGGATGTGAAGGTCTGCGACCCATTCGCCTATTATCATTTAATTAATATTATATATTAAAAAGTATCTATTTCATAATAGATACTTTTTGGGTATCTTGCATTCAAGCTTTCTCGGGGGGGAGGGCTTGATCACCCAAAGTTGCAACTGGGTGGTCTTGGTTCCGGGGGGAACTTTACATCTCTAAGTACCGGTAAATGGGGCCTATCGGCCCCTTCTTTTTTTCTAACGCTTCAAAGACTGAATAATCTGATCCAATTTCCCTAAAAATCGCGAGCGATCTTTTTTGTACAAGGGATCTCTTCGCTTTTGCGCTAACTCGACTTGCGGACAATGATTGTGTATGCCCAAATTGCAAGTCCCAGAATCCACAAGGTGGCCGCGTAGCCGAGATGATGGAAATATATCTTTGGCCAGAGGCTCGCCGTCACCCGAGTGACCATGGCTAAAAGCAAAACGCCGGCGAAGATCAATATTCCGCGGGCGCTTTTTTCGTCGTCGGTGCCTCGAGAACTATGGGCAAAACTCACCCGAGTCGAAATCAAGAGGGTCAAAAGGCTAAATCCGGCAACGAATAGTAGATGCATGGCGTGTGCTGCGCCACCCGGCCATAGCGCCGGAAGAAAATATCCAAGCGTGAGGCACCAACAGCTCGCCCAAATACTCCACGTCAGAAAACTTCGCGTTTTCGGGAATTGGTGGATTCGCCAATATTTAAAGGCGATGAATGCCGTAACTCCACCCCTAATGAGGAGGCACAGAACCAACGGCAATAGCGGTTGAAGCAAGAAAGAGGCGGCAAAGAGTCCGATCGCCGCCCAAATCTCCAAAGGAACGAGCCCGATGAAAGGCTCATTCTTTTCGTATTGTTTCCGCTGTTGGGAAACGATCTCCTGCCAGCCGAGGATTCCTGGGATCAGGCGGCCACCAACTCCCAAAATTAAACTCATAATGGCGCCGTTTGTGAAAAGCTCGTTTGCAATTCCAACAATTTCGACAGGAACGTTAATTCCCATAAAATAGAGCGATTGAACGACGTTCGCAGCGAGCCAAAACGCGATTCCCACACCGATAAAGATGAAAGTGTAGGGCGGGTTAGACGTGCGCTTAGCAAAGCGGCGAGCCGCAAATTCCATAAGCACTAAAACTACTAGTGCGGAGAATAAGAAGGGCGCCCATGGGGGGAGGAGAAAAGCGGCAATGGCAGTACCGGCCAATCCGGTCAGAACTCCTAAAACTTCGACTTTCTCTGCGGGAAACGATGCCGTAAAGCGGGGAATTGCCGTCATCAAAAATCCGCATACGAAGGCCAGTAAAAAGCCGTCAATCATGAAGATGCGGTGGAATTCGCGAGGGTAAGATGCATTTTCAAAAAGTTGCATTGCCCAGGGGGCCACTCCGACCAACGCAAGCACAGCACCGAGAGGAAAGAAGAGACGGAACGGATCCTTTTGCACGATCTGCCAGATTCTCATTTTGCACTCGTCGAGGCTTTTTGAATTTGAACTATCTGCGTTTCCAGGTCATCGGGGCTCTGCCCGATTCCGTTGAGCTGACTTTTAACGACGCCTTCAGAATTTAAAAGAGTGATCACATTCGAGTGATTAAAGTCGCCGCTAGAATCCATTTTATAGCTAATGCCCAATACGCCTGCAAGATCTCGGACAACCTTGGGGTCACCATGTAAGAGCGTCCAATGATTCATATCTAGTTTTTTCTTTTCGGCAAACGCTTTGAGCTGTTGGGGAGTGTCACGTTTGGAGTCAAAGGAAAAGAGAAGAAACCGAACCGGTTTTTTTGACTTTTCAGAAATTTCCGCTTCAATTTTCCGCATCTCCTCAATGATTAAAGGACACGAAGACTGGCAGCTCGTATAGGCCATGGCGACAACGCTCGGTGTGCCATTGAGTGAATCGAAATGAAATGCCTTTCCATTTTGATCGGTCCAAGCCGACTTTAGATTAAAGATAGAATCGGTGGATGGTGCCTCCGTCTGCACATTTGAATGTTGATGTGCGCTCGCTTGAGCCGATAAAAACGTAAGCATAGAAATTAATAAAATCTTCATGGGGCACCCTTTTCTTTTACACATCTAAATCCCAAATTTCCGGTCGTATAATTGGCTTTAAGGCTCGAGCGAAAGGAATAGCGCATGAATGCGGCATAGTCTGAGCTGTCGAGTGTTCCCACGCTTCCGCCGCCACATGACAGCCCACTGCCAGGAAGAGAACTATTGAAGTCAAGAGTCCATTCCCAAACGATGGATGACAAATCATAGACTCCGAATTCATTTTTGCCTTCGGCTCCGACCTTTGAAAGGTGGCGGGCCGTGGGTTGCCCATACCAGGCCAATACTTTTTCTTTTACGGCCTCTTGGTTTCTACCGTTATCGAAAAATGCAAATTCCCATTGGTCAGTTGTCGGTAAATTCATATCGCGGCTCTCGCAATAGGCTCTTGCCGCAAACCACGAGACGTCCGTGACCGGCCGTTTTCTATCTTCAGGCCCGGCGAGTTTCAGATCTGAACTCCAGTTTTGCAGATAGCGTTCGTCGGCAAACACGCGTTTGACCTTCGACTTTTTCCATTCGGGATTGGATTTGACGAATTTGAGATAGTCTTCGTTTGTAACAAGATTCTTGTCTATTGAAAAGGAATCAACTTTTACGGGGGTTTTCTGAAACTGATCCTGGGCAGAATTCGGCTTCGATTGAAGTAGGAACGGAACATAGGCGCCGCTGGGAATCGCGACTAATTCCGAGGCCGCCCAAGTCGGGCGACCGATAAGTAAACATAAGAGTAAGAGCGGCCTCAATCTCATCCTCCCGCCGAATTAGATCCAGGTTTGACTCTGTGAGTTTTGACTTCCTGGGCTGTGACGTCTTTGCCAGAATTTCCCCACGAGCTATAAACGTAAGTAATTACACTCGCGATTTCCTCATCGGTCAGGTTCCAGGCGGGCATTACGCCATTGAACTCCTGTCCGTTGACGATAACCTTTCCCTGCAGACCTCCGGTCACGGTTTTGATGACACGAATTTTGTCTCTATTGAGAAAGTCGGACTTTGCAAGCGGAGGGAAGGCATTTGGCACACCAACACCGGTAGGCTGATGGCAAGCGGCGCAGTTAGTTTTGAACACTGCCTCGCCCTGTTTTACCCGCTCTCCCTTATTTTGTGCCGGAGGAATGAGCCGTTGTATTTGTTCTGTCACGCGAATACCGGCTCCTTCAGGCAAATAGACCTCGTCGCTGATTTTTCCCGAATAGACGAGTTTATTCTCGTCGCCCGTGACTTTAAGCTGTGCAAGCGCGCCCCGATTGAAGGCGCGGGTCAGAGAGTGATCTACAAGTATGTAAGTTCCTGGAACGTTCGATTTGAACTCGACCATTGCAGCTCCGCCGGCGGGAATGGTCGTGGTCTGGACATTGTGAAGGATTGTGCTGCTATTGCCTTCCGGCCAAACGTTATCAAAGATTTGGCCGATGACGTGGAACGAGGAGGAAAGATTTGGACCGCCGTTGCCGACAAAAAGACGAACGGTTTCACCGGTTTTCGCAGAAAGCGCCTGATCTCCGTTCAGCGCCCCAACTGAACCGTTAAAGACGACGTAATCGGGCTTTTCGGCCAAAGCTTTGTTCATGCTAAAGGGTTGCAAGCCTTGCTGTCCGTTGGGACCTTTCGTGTAGAATTCGCCCTGCATGACGTAGTATTCATGATCGACCTTCGGTAAGCCCTCCTTCGGTTCAACTAAAATAAGTCCGTACATACCGTTTGCGACGTGCATGGCGACTGGCGCAGTCGCGCAGTGGTAGACGTAGAGGCCTGGGTTCAGAGATTTGAAGGAAAAAACGGAACTGTGTCCGGGAGCTGTTAGCGAGGAAGCCGCGCCGCCTCCGGGGCCGATGACCGCATGAAGGTCGATATTGTGAGGCATTTTATTATTCGGATGATTGTCGAGATGGAATTCGACCAAATCACCTTCGCGAATCCTGATGAATTTCCCCGGAACTTTTCCGCCAAAGGTCCAAAAGGTATATTTCACTCCGTCGGCCAACCGCATTTCGGTCTCTTTGACCTCGAGGTGAATGACGACTTTCGTTGCATTCTTGCGTGTAATAGGGGGAGGAACTTCTGGTGCATAGGTGAGGGTCGCCTTTTCCTCGCCAACGACTTTGGCTTTCAAGTTTTCGTCTCGGGTTGAGCCAAACGCATGCGTGCAGCTCAAAGCAAGGATTGCAAAAATGCTCAGAATCGATCGTAAATTTGGTAATTTCATAGTGATAGACTGATATTCAATGTTCGTGCCCGGTAATAGGCCCCTGGGCGCCCCGAAGTTGAGACAAATCGGCCCATTTCGCGGACAAGACTTCTCAACTCGGGTTAGCATTAAGAAAATGTCAGGTCGCCAGTTTTGTCCTGATTAGGCGGAAAGATAACCGTGAACTCGGCTCCTTCGCCGGGCTTAGAATTGACCAAGATCTCACCGCCGTGAGATTCCACAATTGCTTTCGAGATGTGAAGTCCAAGTCCTAGGCCCGTCCGATTTGGATGGCTTCCTTGAGAGAAGCGATCGAACAAATACGGCATCAACGCTGGAGAAATTCCCGGGCCATTGTCTTTGACACAGATCCGAATGTCCGCTCCCGTTTGCACAGCGGATAAGCTAATGGCTCCGCCAGTTTGCGTGAACTTCAGCGCATTTCCGATAAGATTCGCCAAAGCCTGAAGAATTCGGTCGTGGTCAAAATCGTAGACGATCGACGGATCGATCTCGCCCAGGGTCTGTAATGTGATTTTTTTCTTCGCTGCGATGTCGGCGAACATTTCCAGACACTCGGTTAAGAGCGCAGCAACTTGAATATGAGTTCGATTCAAATGCAGTTTTCCAAACTTGATGCGCTGAACGTCGAGCAGGTCGCTGATCATGCGATCCATTCCCATCGAATTTCTCTTTATAATGTCAATCGCACTTCGCAGCTTATTGGCACTGAGATCGCCATCTTCTAGTGCTTGTTCGACTAAAAGGGCGCTCATTGAGATGGCGCCGAGCGGATTCTTTAAATCATGGCTCACAATCGCAACGAACTGACTGATCGCCTCTAAGGAGGTTTCAGTGGCTACCTGCGCGACACGGGTGACTGCGGTAATTTTATCCGATTCGTCACGTTCTGAGCCCAATGCGGAGTCGGTCACCTGTCTTTCTGAAGCAATAAGAGACTCTGCGGCGAAACGCAGCTTTTGCCATTCCGATTTTATAACACGGTCAACGAACCGCATCTCATCGCCGGCACTTGGCGCCTGGCCGCGATCGATCTTTTCGCGGACACTCGCGAGTAATTTATGAACATCGATTTCGGAATCCAAAAATTTGTCGGTTAAACCCTTATCCGCACTCTTCCGCGCGCGATCCAGCCGAACGTTCGTATCCGAGCGATGTGAATTCAAATTTTCTCGTCGGTCTGTTGTCAAAAGATGTGCCTCCCTTTTGGCTGGACTATATCACGTATTGCGCCGGTACATTGAAATGTGTCGTCGCTTCAGTCCGCTACGGATTCCGTTTCAATTTGAACCAAAAAATATTTTACTAATAAAAGCCCAGCTCGTGCGTAGTCCTCTTAAGGTCCGCTTTAGGAGGAATCATGGCATTCGAACTCGCAAATCAATTGAAGCCCAGTCATGGAGACGCGATAGAAGTCGTCGTGGCGTGGAAAGACACGATTTTGTCGGTCTTCGGGTTTTCCGATCCGGGGTGTGTAAGGATCGGGGGCGGCGTGCAGGCCGACATCCTGATTCCGACTTTACCTTATGATGCCACATATGAACTTTTGAATTTAGGCGCACAAACACGATTGTCTTTGGCTCAAGGCATGAGCGGGCAGTTGATTTCTAGCGATGCGCGAGTCCAAATCCAGCCCGGGCCATTTTACGTCCGTCAGGGGGAAATGGCCTGCGTCGCGCTACAAGATATTTCGCTCTACATCCGCCACGTTCCGAGATCCTTGAAGCCGGTTGGAGCTTCACTTTTTGATCTCAGCTCAGCGGAAACGGCAGGACTCGTCTTGGCGCTGGCCACAACGGCTATGATTGGAACTTATGTCAGTTTCTTTACGGCCCGAGCGCTTCCCGAGGAGACCAATGTTTTAGAAGTGCGAAAGGCTAAAGTTCTTTTCAAAAATTTCTCTCGGGAGTCCGTTACGGCGAAGGCAGACCCGGCGCCCGCGCCCGTGCCGCCCGTGGCGCCGCAAAAGTTTGCGCCGCCGATCCGTAAACCGCGCACTAACTCTGGTGCCAAGCCCGGCGGTATGCTCGAGGCGTTCGCGAGCAAGGGCCTGATGGATCGAATTCAAAAATCATTTTCGGCCGAGAATGACTTGTCTCAGTTTGTCGGGTCAGGCCACGGCGCCCCAGTTGCCGAGCAAGGAGAAGAAGGTTCACTCAAGGAATTCGGCACCGGCCGTGACGCGCAAGCGGTTTCGCTTGGAGATGGCAATTCCCATAGCAGAGATGGTAAATATCTGGGCGTGGGCGGTTTGGGAAAAAGGGCGTCCGCAAAAATTGCAGTTGAAGGTCACGAAGCAGACGTGTCGACGGGTATGGATCGGGAGGCCATACGCCGAGTCATCCGGGAGCATATGGCGGAGATTCGTTCGTGCTATGAGCGGGAATTGCAGAGAGCTCCCAATCTCTACGGCAAACTCGTTTTGGAATGGGATATCGGAGAGAGTGGCCGGGTCGAGCGCACAGGAGTCAAGGACAATTCAATGGAAAGTCAGACGGTTCCCGAATGTATTCTCGCGCACTTGAAGACATGGAAGTTTCCGGTTCCTCCATCAAATCAAATTGGTCGAGTTTCTTATCCGTTTGTTTTCTCTTCGCATTGATTTCACGAATCGATATCGTATGCTTGAAGCGAAGGGTACATCGTGAAGGAAGATAAATCCGCTTGGGTCGCCGGAGCGGTCAGCCAATTTGAGCGTCGATTGTTGCGCTATACCTCGCGGTTGGTGCCGGAGTCCATTGCGCGCGAAATTGTGCAGGAAACATTCTTGCGCCTTTTGCAGGAAGATATTGAAAAAGTCGATGGGCATCTCGCCCAATGGTTGTTCTCAGTTTGCCGCCACCAGGCGTTCGATCTTAGACGGCGAGAGGATCATCGCGCACGCGTGGCTGGGGAGATAACTAGTCCAGCGGTCGTGTCTCCTGAGGACCACGCCGTGCAGGCTCAGGGACGCCATTCCGCTGTGAATCTAGTGAACGGTCTGTCCCACGAACAGCAGGAAGTAATACGCCTTAAATTTCAAGAAGAACTTAGCTACAAGGAAATCAGCGCCATTACAGGACATTCGATGAGTTACGTCGGCGTCTTGATTCATGAGGCCATGAAAGATATGCGTGAAAGGGCGAAGAAGTGACGATTCATAAAGATGATCCAAGATTGACTGCTTACGCTCTCGGAGAATTGCCGAGCGACGAAGTTGCGCAGGTCGAGGCGTTTCTTGAATCCTCTTCCGAGGCGCGAGATGTGGTGGCACAAGTTCGCAAGCAAGCGCACGAATTACGTGCGGGTTTTGTCGCGGAGGGGATACCGCCCGCGCGCCCGCGTGCTTTTGGCAAGTATATCGTGTGGATGGGTGGAATTGTTGTTCTGGTTTTTCTGGTTTGGGCATTTCTTCCCTCGCCGAATGTTGGAGTTGAAGAGGTTGATCACAGAGCTAAAATGATTTTGAATCCGCCGGCCCCTCCTGTCGAAGTAAACGGTGAATTTGCGATTTCGGTAGATGTTGAGGGTAAGGAGGCGCAGATAGGCTCGGATTTGGACGCAATTTTAGTTAAGAGCGTATTCGAGGCACATGCTAACGAAATTCGGAAATGCTATGAATCCGTGAGGCCCGCTGTTGGCGATGGAAGTATTGTCTTTGAGTGGGATGTGACCCCTGATGGACGAGCGACGAAAACAATTTCGTCGAACAATGCCTTGAAGAGCGATGCGCTCGCGAGTTGTATTGGCGCGCGGTTGAGAAGTTGGTCATTTCCTAAGCCGGTAGGAGTGTCCGCGCGGGTGGTTTACCCGGTGCGGTTTTATCATTGAGCAAATTGGGCTATGATGGACGGCTAATAAGGCAGTTTTGCCTAGGATCTAAAATGATGAAATCTATTTTGAGCGCCGCATTTGGCGCGGTTACTGTAATCGTCGCCCAAATTATATTTGTTTCTTTTGGAGGAATATCCATGGGAACAAAAAGCAAGGCATTGCCGCTTGAAAAGGCCTTGGCGCACAGAGCGCTTAAAGTGTCCATTGGTGATCACGAAGCGGATTCAAGTCCAATTCCGGTTACCGCGGATAACATTATGGCGGGAGCTAAAATATATTCAAAGTCATGTGCAGTTTGCCATGGGGAACTGAACAAAGGCCCGCCTCCGTTTGCACTAGGAGAATACCCGCCTCCACCGCAGCTCCTCCCGCCTAAAAAAGGCGTCAGTGATGACCCTGTCGGCGAGACTTTTTGGAAAGTGAAGAATGGAATTCGATTGACGGGGATGCCCGGATTTTCCGATAGTTTGAGCGAAGTCGAAATGTGGCAGGTCAGCGTATTTCTCTCAAAATCGGATCAGCTGCCACAAGCTGTTTTGGATTCGCTAGGAGCTCGTCATTAGCACTATTAGACACAGTGAGAAGCATTTCGGTGATAGCGTCGCTCTTCGCGAAATCGTCATAGGCATGTCAGATGGATTGACTGTCCCATTTGCGTTGGCCGCCGGTCTGAGTGGAGCTAGCATCGCAAATTCGCTGATCGTGACGGCGGGGATAGCGGAATTAGTTGCAGGGGCAATTTCCATGGGACTCGGGGGGTACCTCGCTGGACAATCAGAGGTCGAGCACTATGACAGTGAGATGGTGCGAGAGGGCTACGAAATTGACCAGATTCCGAAGGCTGAAAGGCAAGAGGTTAGAGATATTCTTAAGAAATTCGGCATCTCAACGGAGACACAGGACCGCTTCGTTGATGAACTCTCGACAAGCAAGAGCAAGTGGCTACAGTTCATGATGGAATTCGAATTGGGATTACAGAAACCTGAGCGTGCAAATATCAAATGGGGAGCATTACGCATAGGCCTTTCCTATGCTTTGGGCGGTCTGGTTCCACTTTTAGCCTATATGGTTACTACCACGCCGAGACATGGCTTACTCGTTTCATCTGCACTGACAGTCGTCGCTTTGGGATTTTTCGGGTATTTAAAAAGTAGGTTTTTGTCGCAACCAAGGCTCAAGGGAGCCGTGAGGATGATTGTGGTCGGAGCAATGGCCGCAAGTGTTTCTTTTATCGTTGCAAGATTCGCTCTTTAAAAGTTTGCGAAAATAGGGAGTTTAGCCCTATGATCTCAGACGTGGAGAGCGGGAAGCTTCGACGTACAATCCGATGGACAATCGGTTTAACTCTAGTGTTGAACCTTATCTTTCTTGTTAAAGACATCTCAGACGATGTTAAGGAGGGCGCGGGGCCATGGCATATTGGACCGGAACTTCTGATTGTACTTGGAACTGTGGTTACGGCCGTGCTCGCGCTGATTCAGGTCCGGAGGATGAAAGACCGAGCCGATCACTACCGCGAACAGGTGAATGCGTTCAAAAGTGAAGCACTTGATTGGCAAGAGCGCACGAAATCTTTTTCGCAAGGACTGTCGCGCGAAATCGACCTGCAATTTGATCAGTGGAATCTAACAGATGCCGAAAAGGAAATTGGACGCCTGATTCTAAAGGGTCTCAGCAACCGCGAAATCGCCCAAGTGCGTAACACATCCGAGCATACAATAAAGCAGCAATCCTCGGCCATCTATAGAAAGTCGGGCCAGGCCACCCGTGCCGAGCTCGGAGCTTTTTTCTTGGAAGACTTGTTATCTCCTCCGCTCTAGATGTGTCGATTCCCACGCTGAACTCATAACTCTTTTTTTCGTCATCAGTATTCTACCGCGGTCTACGTTTCCTTCATTAATTTTCATTGTTCTAACCTTTCAGGTAGAGAGCTTCGGAGATTTAGATACCGATTATAAAGCGACTCTTTGAGCTGATCTCCTGCGGCGATGACATCAATTCCGGCACCCCTGACGGCCACTTTAACTGTG
>Ga0265338_10003239_pt1 | contig 23164 bp, 16 predicted proteins | sample 42126metaG_FD_193579 | JGI IMG/M metagenome (GOLD analysis project Ga0265338, IMG submission 193579) | Rhizosphere microbial communities from Carex aquatilis grown in University of Washington, Seatle, WA, United States - 4-21-26 metaG | ecosystem: Host-associated > Plants > Roots > Rhizosphere... | reverse complement strand
GGATGGCAACCGATCCATGATAGAGTTCTGCCGCCGACACGATATCCGGCATCATGTATCCGGTAAGTTGATTGTAGCATCCAGTAAAGACGAGTTGCCACAACTCGACATTTTATTTGAAAGGGGTCGCGCGAACGGCCTAGTGGTTGAGAGATTGCGGCCGGAAGAGGTATCGGAGATAGAGCCGGCGGTAAGGTCTGTCGGCGGAATTCGCGTGCCATCCACGGCCATCGTGAATTATCGCGACGTGTGCCAGGTCTATGCCCGGCAGATCCGCGCGGCGGGCGGTGTTATCCGAACCGGCGTGCGCATGACCGGTTGCAGAATCCGTAACAACTGCAGCGAAGTAGAGACGTCGGATGGAATAGTGGAAACCAGGTTAGTCATTAACTGCGCCGGCCTATATAGCGATAGAGTAGCCAGACTATCCGGAGCGAAGCCTGACGCCCGGATCATTCCGTTCCGCGGCGAGTATTATGAGTTAGTGCCAGAACGCCGGTTTCTGGTAAACGGTTTAGTCTACCCGGTGCCCAACCCGGCGTTTCCGTTCCTGGGGGTTCATTTTACCCGCATGATAGATGGCACCGTTCACGCGGGGCCAAACGCGGTCTTGGCTTTCAAGCGCGAAGGCTACGCCCTCACCGATGTCAACGTTCGGGATCTGGTGGAAACACTGACGTTTGGCGGTTTCTGGAAGCTGGCTCGGCGACATTTCGATGAGGGATTGAATGAAATATGGCGTTCAGTGCTCAAGAATGCGTTTGTGAAAAGCCTGCAAAAGCTGATCCCTGAAATCCGTTCGGAAGATCTGACCCCGTGTCAGGCGGGAGTACGCGCGCAGGCGATCACGAACGGCGGAAGTCTGGTTGATGATTTTTTGATTATCCGTGAAAAGTTTTTCATTCATGTCTGCAATGCACCGTCACCTGCGGCAACCGCGTCCCTGGAGATTGGTAGACACATTGCGGAACTGGCGGCGGACTTTTTCCGTGGTTTGAAGTAGGAGGTTGTGAACGCAATGGGTCAGGAGCGGAGCCATCGAAGCGCGGGATCAAAATATTCATCAAAAGATACTAAACAATTCGCGATGTGGCATGGCGGATTTGATGATTTGTGAAAAAGTATTCATTCATGTCGGTAGAGTCAATACTGGCTGCAGTTACGGCATCGACTGTGAGCGTTTACGCGGATCGAGATTGTGGACCATAGAGTTCCTTAGGATCTAAAACCGGTGGTTATAGAGTGTAGGGTTGCGAATAGAGCTACGCCGACTCGCTATAAAAAGATTCAACAAATGGCACGAAAGAATTCATAGAACTTTAATTTCCAAATTGGGCAAAACGCAGCAGGAAAAATTTCGGCAAACGATGCGTAACCCATTGATAATGAGAATTGGCATCGGGACTATTACTTATCGCAATATTTGGCTTTCCATTTGCTACTCCTTGGGCATCGCCGAAAGTTATTACTGGAGTTAGAACCAGGCTAAGGCGGTTGGAACCAGAAATGATAGAGCCGCACAACATGACATTGGACGCAACTCCGCTGGCAGAAAGCCACCGGGAAGAGTGGAAGTTTTGGTTTTGCCTGCGGACCCATCCCAAGCATGAGCACATTGCCGCCGCCGGTTTGTCGAGCCGCGGGATCCAAGCATTCAACCCTCAGTTGCGCATTCGCCGCGCGACGAGACGTGGCCCCGTGTGGTTTAACGAATCGGTGTTTATCGGATACATATTTGCCCGATTTGACCTTCAAACCCAGCTAGACTCGGTGCGCTATTGCGGCTCGGTTTCCGAAGTAGTTCATTTCAACTCGGGTTATCCAAGCATTCCCGAGGCGCAAATGAATGAACTGAAGGCGATTTTTGGTGCTGACGACCTGCTGGTGATGTCGCCCGGTCTTTCGACCGGCGACACGGTGAGGATCGTCGGAGGCGCATTTCATGATTTGGTGGCGGTTGTAAAGCAGGTATTACCTGCCAAGCAGAGGGTGCAGACGTTGTTGGAGTTTTTAGGACAGATGACCATGGTGGAGTTGGACCTGCAGAGCGTAACCGTGACCGAGCGCTGCCCGTCACCGCATCATCCATTGAGTCGTCATGCGGCCGCAGAAGTGAATTGAGTCAGAGTTGGCCGCGTTGAAAACCGGCGGACATGATGTTCAGGAAGGCAATAGCAACACAACCACTGGCGGAGCCGTATCTACCCATTTATCAGATGCATCAGTGCAACGGTTGCACATAAATTTTTGGAGTTTTCGTTCGTTTCAATTATGTCCGAGACTACTCTCATCCAAATCGTGCCCGCCCTGCGACCCCAGTCAGATGGCATCAGCGACTACGCATTAAACCTAGCGGGGCAACTGCGTCAAAACCAGGGGGTCAATACCCGGTTTATTGTTTGTGACCCTCAATGGGACGGCCCGAATCGTGTTGAAGGTTTTGTCGTCCGGCGATTGCGCGAACGCACCGAAGCGAGCATCTGGAGTTTGCTCGCCTCAGCCAAGGAGCCATCGTTCGGCGTGCTGTTGCACTACTGCGGTTACGGCTACGATGAGCGCGGCACCCCTCTTTGGCTGTCTCGAGGACTGCGGTCATGGCAAGCAGAAGCCGCCTATGCGACAGGCGCGGAAACCAGAAAATTCGCCACGGTGTTTCACGACACATGGCCGTGCTCGGCGGCGCCCTGGGGTAAAGCGTTCTACCGGGAAAAGTTGCAGCAATGGATCGTGAAGAGGCTGCATCGAGATTCGAATTTTTCCGTTACGAGTGCCTGGCGTTTGCTGGCAGTGCTCAACCACGTGGCGCCGAAAAAGACTCTCTGGTTGCCCACGCCGAGCAACCTGCCGGTGGCGGTGCGGACCGGTGAAGGAAAGCAAAATCGTGAGGCCGGATTTCGGGTGGTGATCTTCGGCACCCCGCATTCGCGCTGTGCGGCAGTGCAGGCTCACGCCAATCTGCTCCGCACCTTGGACAAGAAAAAACTCCTGGCCAGGGCGACGATTCTGGGGGCGGCTGACGATACGGTTGTATCAAAACGAGGCGTTGAACTTTTGCAAAAATCCGTTTCGTCGGGACGGATTGAGATTTTGGGCGGGTTGAATGCGGAAGCTGCTTCGCGGGTGTTGACGGACGCGGATCTTTTGCTCTCGCATCGGACTGGCGAAGCGGCCTGCCAATCCGGCGCCATCATGGCGGCGCTGGGGACCGGATGTCCGGCGGTGTTACGCGACGGGCGCAACTCCGCTCCCCTAAACGAAAACGAGCACTTTATCGCTTCCGATGACTCGAGGCTGTCGGTGGATCGGTTCGAACGCATGAACGCGACCGGAAAGTTGGAGAGAATTGCGGCTGCGGGCCAGCAGTGGTACCGGCAGCACGCGGACTTGAAAGTAATCGCCCGGAGGTATTCGGAGGCTTTGTTTGAAAATAAGCTCGCGGCAACCACCGATTTCGCGCCGGCCGAAATCCCTGCCGGTCCAATCGAAATCCGATCGCGGCAACCGCTGATGAATCCGTCTGCCTCAGTCCTCCCGCACGCTTCCGAAACCGGCTCAAATTTTGGGAGATGCTGATCACGTCGGGGTGTCCTTCGTCACGTTATTCCAATGCGGTTGATGGTTTATTATATATGAAGGTTCCAGTTTCCATACTCGTTCCAGTCAAGAACGAAGCGTCTAATCTAAACATGAGTCTGTCCTCGGTATCCTGGGCGGATGAAATTTTCGTCGTGGATTCGCAAAGTGCTGATGCGACAGGCGACATCGCGCGCGCCCACGGAGCCGAGGTGGTCCAATTTCATTTCAACGGCCGCTGGCCTAAAAAGAAGAATTGGGCGCTCGAAAACCTGCCCTTCAAACATGAGTGGGTGTTCATCCTTGATGCCGACGAGGTCTTGCCGCCCGAAGCCCGCGCGGAGTTCGAACGCATTGTGAGTGAGTCGAATCAGGACGTGAACGGGTATTGGATTAACCGGCGTTTTATGTTTCTCGGGAAGTGGCTGAAGCATGCCTATTATCCAAACTGGAACTTGCGGCTGTTCAAACACCGGATGGGGCGCTACGAAAAACTGACCGATGCCGAAACTGCCAGCGGCGACAACGAAGTTCACGAGCACGTGGTGGTCAGCGGAAAAACCGGGCGTTTGACCGCCGAATTGGATCATTACGCCTTCCCTTCGGTGGATGTGTTTGTGGAGAAGCATAATCGCTACTCCAATTGGGAAGCTCGCGTGGCCCTGGATCGGTTTTTGCGCGGCAGCAACGAGTCCCTGCAAAGTGGCGCGGTCGGACTGCGTCGCCGGTTGAAGGAATGGTCGCAGCGATTACCTTGCCGGGCGCTGCTGCGTTTTGCCTACGTCTATTTTTGGCAGTTCGGGTTCCTGGATGGGCGCGCGGGCTATCATTTCGCCCGGCTGCACGCGTTCTATGAATACCAGTGCGTCGTCAAGACCCTCGAACTCAAACAGCAGCGCGCCCTGGCGGTTGCCGCAGAAAAGCAAAAAGCGCAATCGGAGTTAAGCACGGCAACGTCGTAGGCGAACTGGGTATCCGCAAGATCGTTCGCTCATTTGAAATGGATTATTTCAAGCGTGCTTTGCGGGCTTGCGTTTCCGAGCTCACGACGGCGGACAAAACAACACATCCAAAGACATTGCCGAAATCATTTCTCCGTTGGCTGCACTCACAAGCCGGTTCGCCAAGTTCTGGCGGCACGAAGGAGGCGGTTGATTCCGGGCGCGCCGTCAGAATTGGAAAGCGGCCGGCACCCGCCAGACGGCGCAAAAAAAGATGAATGTTCCAGGGAGAATCTAGCGTTTTAAAACCCGGCTGGGATTGCCGTGCGGATCGATCAGAACGGTTATGAAAACCACTCAAGGCTATTTCTACCACCCGCATTGTTACCGTCAAATCCTCGGAGTGCGGTTCTTCATCGGGGCCGCGCCCGAGGCGGTCAAAATCGGCGCCCGGGGCGGGTTGGTCGTTGTGCCAGCGGCGCCGGCGCTGATGGAATTAATCCGCGACACGGAGTATCGACAGGCCGTGCTGGAAGCAGATCTGGCGATTACCGACAGCGCCTTCATGGTGCTGATCTGGAATGCGTTGAAGCTGGATCGCATTCGGCGGGTTTCGGGTCTGGAGTACCTGAAATTGCTGGTCGCCCGGCCTGAGTTTCGCGAGCACGGAACTACATTATGGATCATGCCGTCAGAGGAGTCGCGGGAGCGGAATTTGGCCTGGCTGAATTCGCAAGGTTTTCCGATCGCACGGGAGGATTGTTACGTGGCGCCGAAGTATCCGCGAGGGGAGATACAGGACGAAGCATTGGTTGAGCTTGTGAACCGGCGCAATCCGCGTCATGTGATCATGGGCATTGGCGGGGGGGTGCAGGAAAAGCTTGGACTTTATTTGAAACACAATTGTTCCGTTCGGCCCGCGATCCATTGCATCGGCGCCGCCATTGGCTTTCTAAGCGGAGACCAGGTGAAAATTCCGGGGTGGGCGGATCGATGGTTCCTGGGCTGGCTATTTCGTTGTGCGTCAAACCCCCTGCGTTTCGTTCCGAGATATGCAAGAGCCTTGCGGCTGCTGCCGGTGCTTTTGCGGTATCACGACCGCATGCCGGAATTATCGGTTGAAAACTCCGCAATTCGCAATCAATGACGGGACGCCTTGGTGAACATCGATTGAGTGGAACAACAACATGATTGCGTCGCGGAATAAAGGAATCGGAAAACTCGGAATTGCCAGCCAGTGGATTGTTGTTGCGCTGGCGTACTGGTTGTGGCTGGTCTCAACCCACGGGTATTTGCGGTTTTGGGACCTGAACATTGCGAGGTATGGGCTTTACTGCGGTGTCCTGGTTCTCGGAATAACACTCTCTTATGCCACCGCCTCGAACGCCGCATGGTTTGCCCAACGGTCGTTTTCAGGCTGCCACCGATTCGCCTTCCGGCAAACCGCGTTCGCAGCCGGGCTGGTTCTCCTGCTGCTCGTTGCCGAGCAGGACAAGACCATTTCGCGGTTATTTCTTTTTACCTTCGTCCCGGTTCTCTATTTGGTTCTGGTTGGGACACAACGCCTCTTTCCTCCATTATTTCAGAAATGGAATTTTGGCAGGATGCAAATGCAACGCATTCTGTTGGCCGGCAGTTGCCAGAATGTTTCCCGATTGCGAGGCTGGCTGCAGGGAAAGGCGCGTCTAGGCTACTCGATCACTGGGTTGGTTTGTCACGATCGGGCAGTAGGTACCGTTGATAACATCAAGATCGTTGGCACATTGGAAGACTTGGAGCGTATCATTGTGGAGCGGGATGTCACCCACGTGGTCGTGGTTGAGTTTCCGATGTTTCGCCATTTCCTAGCCCATTACACGGATGTGTGTGAACGCCATGGAGTCAGGCTGATGGTCATCTGTGATTTCGAGCACTCATTGCGGCATCCGGTCACCATGTTTGAGGACGAGGGGATGCGGTTCATCAGTTTGCGTGAGGAACCGCTGGAGGATCCGTTTGGCCGTTTCGCAAAAAGATGCCTGGATATCTCCCTATCGCTGCCGGTGATCCTCTTCGTCCTGCCATTCACCACGTTGCTGGTGGCCTTTCTGCAATGGCGGCAATCTCCGGGACCGATCTTCTATCGCCAAATTCGATCAGGGTTGCAGAATATCCCGTTTGCAATTTACAAGTACCGCACGATGAATGTAGTGAACCCCGATCCCGACCGTCAAACGACCGAGGCCGATCCTCGAGTATTCCCCGGGGGACGGTGGTTGCGGAAACTCAGCATCGACGAACTGCCCCAGTTCCTTAATGTGCTGTCTGGCGAAATGAGCATCGTTGGCCCGCGGCCCCATTTGATACGGCACGACGAATCTTTCGCTCAGGCTTTGGATAATTACCCGGTGAGGAGGAACGTGAAGCCGGGCATCACCGGGCTCGCACAAGTCCGCGGGTTTCGCGGAGAAACCAAAACAACCGCCGATGTTGTGAAGCGCGTGGAAAGCGACATCCAATACCTTGAGAACTGGTCCTTTTTTTTGGATTGCTGGATTATTTTCCGAACGGCGATGCAGGTTGTAGTTCCCCCCTCAACGGCCTATTGAACGCGACTGGGCAAAATGAAACACCTTTTTCCAGACCGCCAAGCCGTGGCCTGCGAGTTGCCAAAGGCTGGTTACCATTATCGCGGTACGAGGAGTCACATTTTCATCCTAATAATTTCAGTCGAAATGAAACCAATCTCACGGAATATTCAGTAAAACCTGGATGCGGAAGCTTGCCTAGGCAAGCTTTCTGCTTGTCCCCCACAGAATGAGGATTATGGCCGTTAATGTGAGGCAGGACGCTATGACTTCTGAGTAATGAAACAGGACAGAACATTTGACGGTGTCTGGTTAAGCTTCGTGATGCTTTTTTTCTTCGCTGTATCCGGACCATCCGCTACCACGTTCACATTTAAGTTGGATAAACCGTCGACGACGAGCGCGGGAGTGTTTCAACCCGACGGCACCTTGATCCGCACGTTATGGAGCAATGTCCGCTATTATTCAGTCGGGACAAATACCGCAACGTGGGATGGAAAAGACGACAACTCGAATTCAATGTCCGCCGGGAACTATGTCATCACGGTCCTGGCGCACAACACGGAGTATGTTTGGGATGGAGCCGTGGGAAACACGTCTGCGGAACCCTCCGGCCCCACCGTGCATTCCGGTTTCAAGTTCATGGAAGACATGGCGATTGCGGGAACCAACGCCTTCTACGTTTCGGGTTACAACGAGGGTCATAATGGATTCAGGAGGTTCAACACCGGCGATGCCCAGCATGTTACTGCCACGTGGATGTGGCATTACGATCAGTTCGGACGCATCGTTTCAAGCCCAGGCCTCGCCACCCGGAACTGGACCTGGATCACCACCGATGGCAACTGGGTGTATGGAGCGTGCGATTCAACTTTCAACCCGGCCAACAGCGCCACATACGGCTCGCCGGGGTGTGTGGTCGCGGTTGATGTTGCCAATAACAACGTTGCGAATTTCACCACCGGCGTGGTAGTCACCAACGATAACGGAGACTCTTTTCCGAATGGAATCCTCGTCGGCGCACAACCTGGGATCAGCGGCCTGGCCGTTCAACCAAACGGAAATTTGCTCGCCGTATCGGTCGCGCCCGACAACAAAATTTATTTCCGGGACAAGCGGTCAGGCGCCCCGGTCAGCACGTTCAGTTTGAATAATCCGCAACGGTTAAGCTTCGCGCCCAATGGAGTGCTGTGGGCGATCAGTGGGACCAACGTGGTCTGCATCACCAACGTGAATTCGAACCCGGGCGTGGCGCTCACCCTCTCCAAGTTTGTCCATCCCCTGGCCCTCGCCGTGTGCCCGACGAATGCCGATCTCGTGCTCATCGCTGATGGCGGCTCCAGCCAGCAAATTTTAGCGTTCGATTCGGCCGGCACTCCCCTCTGGACCTACGGCCTGGCGGGCGGTTACCAGGCGAATGGACCGGCCGTGGCCACGAACAAGTTCTGGTTCTACCTGAATGCCGACAACGTGGAAGGAACGTTTCTGTCCTTTGCGCCCGATGGCTCGTTTTGGGTTGGCGATGGGGGTAATCATCGCTCCCTGCATTTTTCCGGAAACCGCAGTTATATCGAGCAAATCATGTATCAACCGCACTCGTACACTGCCGCCGTGGATCAAAACAACCCCACTCGCGTTTTTAACCAGTTCCTGGAGTTCGCGATCGATTACAGCAAGCCGTTATCAAATGGCTGGACCCTCGCGAACAATTGGAAGGCCAAGGTGGATTCGAATCATTTGATCTGGAATGAAGGCGTCTCTGAAGTTACTACCTTCAGCAATGGCCGCACCTATGGATTCGTTCACAACAACTCCGCCAATGCCAGCGAGTTGGTGGAATTCGCCGCGAATGGGCTTCGGTTCACCGGTATATTTCCCATGGTGACCAACGTCAATCGATGGGTGTCGCTCGGCCCGGATTGCTCCGCCCAGGCGGTTACGATCGGGCGCTGCCAATGGTACCGAGCCACGTTGTCGGGATATGATGGGAACAACAACCCCGTTTGGAATCCGCCGACCTTAATCGCGTCCGCATCCGAAGGCGCCGCCGATCCGGTTCCGCGTTGCTGTTCGGGCTACAACCTCCGCACCGCGATCAGCAGCAATAACATTTTGATTTCCTATGATTCCACGTTGAACGCCGGTTGGCACCTGGGAGGAATCCAATTGGGAGCGAGTAGTTGGCAATGGAAAGCTTCTCCGACCGGGACGCTCAATGGCGATGGACATTTTGAAATCGGCGGCGGCCTGACGTATCCCGGGAATTCAGTGCAAGCGGTGGATCGTCAGGTCATTTACGGTTATCATGGCGAGTTTTTCCGCGGTCAGGGTCAGGCGAGCCAGATCATGCACTTTTATGACAATGGATTGTTTGTTGGCGAGTTTGGCGAAACCAGCATCGGGCACAATAGCAGTGAAGGGGCTGTCCCAGCCTTTGCCGGCGGCAACGAATGCCCGAATTTAGTCAAGACCGCACCCGGTGATTATTATCTCTATAACAACGATGAGAGCGGACACGGGCCGCAACGCTGGCATTTTGCAAATGCGCGCAACGTACGCGAATTGCAGAACAGTGTTTCACTCAATGGTTCGGCAACTCTCACCAACCGGAGCTATGATTTTCCGGGCGTGGTCACGGCGACTCCCGGCAATCAAGCCGTCTCCGTTACATGGACGGCTGTTCCCGGGGCAAGCTCCTACAATATCTATTATTCGGCTCTCAACGGGGGGCCATATCTCACCTTTGCCGGGAGTACTTCCAGTACCAGTTATACGATCAGTCGATTGACGAATGGCGTCATGTGTTATGCCGTCGTGGCGGCCGTTTTCGGCGGTAGCCAGGGAACACTTTCCGAACAAGCAGTCGCCCTTCCTTTCGATACCAGCAAAAACGTCGCCCGCGCCGGAATGATGACTGACGGCGGGCAATTTCCAATGCTCTATGTGAAATCGAGCCAGATGAGTTCCAACCTCCCATCGCTGATTGGAAATGACCGGGTCGTTGCCATCCGCAGTCCCAGGGAACTCTGTAATTATGGTCTCGGGGATTTCGCAAATCGGGACATTGGTTCCCAGGGATTCCTGATTTATAACTTCAACGGCGTCGGCAACCCAATGGTCAATATCCCTTCAGGTTTTACGGTCACTATCGGCTCAGGCTGGCAGCAAATGGACAATCTGGGGCGGCAGTTTTCGGTGGACGGCGTCATGGAGCAGGCAAATCCCGTCTACGGGTTGAATGCCAATCCGACCGGTGCGCTGACTATCACACCTGCCGACGGCAGTTTCCATTTCGTAACGGTGTATAGTCCGGCCAAATTCACGGATCCCCGGCAGTACACCATGACGCTGACCTCGACGAACGGAGATTCCGCGTCCTATTCGGTGAATGATCAGCCCGGTTACAGTCATGCCTTTCAATTCCTGTTCAAGGGCCAGGTGAATCTCTCCGTCTCCGGCTCCGCAAATGGACTCGGAACTGTCAGCGCGCTCTTTTTCGACAGTTCTGCGGGACGGTTGCGGCTCGGACCCCCGACCAACCTGCGTATCATGCCGTCTACGCCTTGATCCAACGCCCCTCAACCGCACAGATTTTTCCTACCCAGGTCTTTGCCAGAAGTCCACGTCGATAATCGGACCCCGCGCAGCTCTGGAATTCGAAAGCAACAATGTCATCTTCCGCCGCCATCATTTCTATCCAATTGAAAAAGCACCGGCGCCTCGTCGAGTGGTTTCAATTGCTGGCGCGGTATTCGTTCGTGCAAGCCATCGCCCAGGGATTGGGTGTCATTGCGGGAATCCTGGTCGTGCGCTCGCTGCCGAAGGAAGCATACGGCTGTTTCGTGATCGTGAATACGATCGGCCCGGTGATGGATATGCTTTCTGACAATGGCATCACCGGCAGCCTTTCGGCCATCGGCGGGAAGTTTTGGCAGGACGACACGAAGATGGGCAGCCTGGTGAGAACCGGGATGATGCTGCGAAAGCGGTTGGTTTTATTCAGCGCACCGGTAGTTCTTCCGGTGCTTGCCTGGATGTTGATACGCAACCATGCCGATAAACTTACGATCGCCGCGCTGATCGTCATCGTGATGGTCAATGTCTTTTTTCAACTGAACGTCAGCATCCTGAACGTCGTGGTGAATTTGCGGCAGCAAGTGGGGCGCATGCAGGCGCTGGTCATTTCGGGAACGCTGCCGCGGTTGGTCCTGATCGCTCTTTTTGCCGCCCTTGGCCTGCTCAATGCCCCGCTGGCAGTAGCCGCGGCGGCCACGGCTTTCGCGGTTCAATATTTTTTACTTCGCCACTGGGTCAGGCCCCAAATCACGTGGTGCGCCGCTCCGTCGGAAACCTATCGAAGCCAGATCCTGTCGATCGTCAAAAAGCAGGCGCCCTTGACCATTTACTTTTGTTTGCAAGGCCAGATCGGGATCTGGCTTATCAGCATTTTCGGGACGTTGCACCGGGTGGCGGAAGTCGGCGCGCTCGGAAGAATCGGGATGATTTTCGCCATCCTTGTATCGACCACCTCGTCGCTCATTGTTCCCCGATTCGCGCGCTGCCAGGATCCCGCCCGCCTGCGTTTTCTCTACGGTGTCATCATATTGTGCTTCGGCGGCATTGTGGCCTTGGGAACCGGTTTCGCGTGGCTCTTTCCCGGTCCGTTGCTTTCCTTGTTGGGAGCGCAATATGCGAAACTGGGTGGTTTGGTCTGGCTGGCGGTGCTCGCGTCGGGGATCTCGTCCCTGGCGGCGGTGCTCTATACATTAAACGTCAATCGCGGCTGGATTCCCTCGGCGCTCGTCGCGGTTCCGTTGGAAATCATCGGCCAGGTCTTCTTGTGCCTGGCATTCGATCTTTCTTCGGTGCGGGATATTCTAATGATCGGCATCCTGGGCCCCCTCGTTCCGGCAGCGATCAGCGTCACCATCGCATTGAGAAAAATGAATTCGGCCACCCCATCGGCCGCCGCATCCTAAATGCCATGTTTCTAGCGACGCAGTGGAGCAGGGGAGTGAAATGAAACTTACGGTAATCATTTGTGCGCATAATCCCAGGCCGGATTACCTGGGCCGCGTGTTGAACTCCCTTCGAACGCAGACGCTGCCCAAGCAGCAGTGGGAACTGTTTTTGATCGACAATGCATCCCGGCAACGGCTCTCGGATCTGTGGGACCTCACCTGGCATCCACACGCCCGGCATCTTCATGAAGCGCAGCTCGGAAAAACTCCCGCATTGCTATCGGGAATCCGCGAGGCCGAAGGAAATATCCTGGTCGTCGTGGATGATGACAACGTCCTGGCGCCGGATTATCTCATGTGCGCCCTCTCAAAAATGAGCGCGTACCCCAACGTGGGTGTGTGGAACGGCACCGTTCTCCCGGAGTTCGAAAAGACTCCCGCTCGCTGGAAGAAATCATTTCTTCCGTACCTCGCGATCAACGAGGAGGCGTCGGATCGAATCTCGAAGGACATCGAGTCCGCGCCGCTTCCAATCGGCGCCGGAATGGTTTTTTGCCGTGAAGTTGCCCGGGAATACGCGGATTGGATGAGTTCGGCCGCCCGGAAGCGCACGATCGCGCTGAATCGGAAGGGCGGCGGGTTGTTTGCCGGGGAAGAAGACACGGAATTGGGTTTGATCGCCATCAAAAGCGGCTTTGCCTGCGGCCGCACGCCAAGTCTCCAATTGACCCATTTGATGCCCCGCAAGCGGGTTTCCGCTCGATATCTGTTCCGAATCGTCAGGGACATTTCTTACGCCCATATCCTGATTTACCGCTGGCATGGCTTGCGTCGGGGGCAGATCAATACCCGCGATTTTATTCGGGGCCTGGCGCGCAATTCACTGTTGGTGGTTGCGGGCGCAGTGGGCGGAAATCCCGATCGCTTCGGTCGAGGCATGGTCGGTGTGTCCTCGCTGTGCGGGGTCGGCCTCGCCATGCGCAGCAAGAATTTTCAGACAATCTCAACGGATGGCTTCGCATGAAGCTCGGGTTATGAAAGACAATCTGCGCGCAGTAAGTTTCGACGTCTTTGACACGTTATTGATTCGCCGGGTGTGCGATCCAGTGGCCGTGTTTTATTTTGTCGGCGAGGAAAGCGCGAAACGCGGCTTGACGCAGATGAGTCCCGAAGCGTTTAGAAATGCGCGGGTCGAAGCCGAAGCGCTGGCGCGATTGCCCATTCGGGATGGCGAGGTGGACCTGGCCGGCATTTACAAAGTTCTTGGCCGAATCATCGGCTGTCCCGTGGATCGCCAGCGGGAATTGATGGAAATCGAAGTCGGCATGGAGCGCGAGATGATTATGCCGATGCCGGGCGCCCGGGAGTTGGTGGAGGCTAAACGCCGCATGGGCTGCCAGATTCATTTCATTTCGGAAACATATCTGCCGTCGGATTTCCTGGAAGCGATGCTTCGCCAGCACGGTTTCATGCGAGCGGGCGACCGACTCTGGCTGTCGCACACGCACCGCGCATCCAAAAGGTCGGAAAAGCTCTTCGCCATTTTCCTGGAACAGACCGGACTGCTTCCCGGACAGCTTGAACATTATGGCAACGATCGCGACGCCGATCTGCTGGCGCCGCAACGGATGGGAATCAGGACCGTTTTTCGCCCCGAAGGAAATCCGGTCCGCTACGAAAAGCTCCTGGAGCGTCACTCGTCGCAAACGAACGGATGGACTTCGTTGCTGGCGGGAGCCGGCCGCATGGTGCGGCTCGAACCGCAGACGAATGCGCGGGTGGCCGGATTAAACAGAATCACGGGTGATGTCATTTGCCCGGTGTTAATGTGCCACGTGTTATGGATTCTCCAGCGAGCAAAGTCCCTGGGCCTGAAGCGGCTTTATTTTATTTCACGCGACGGTTACGTCGAATTTCTGCTCGCCCGGCACCTGGCGGCCAGACTCCTTCCGGATATGGAATGCCGCTATTTGCATGGAAGCCGGCAGGCCTGGCACCTGGCCGGCTTGCGAAAAATAGATGACGCGGCATTGGAATGGATCATCGGCCCCAGCGATGGAATGAATTGTGGGTCCATGTTGAAGCGGATCGGCTTGTCCTGGAACGAATGCGAACAGTTCGACCTCGGCCTGGCGGCAATCATGGGCGGTGTCGAAAATCCCGTAACCGAGCACGTGCGGACGGCGATTAAAATGGCGCTGCGAACGGATGGCGCCCTGCATCAGGTGGTGATTGCCCGGGCCGAAGAAAAGCGTGCGTTGTTGGTGGATTATGCGAAGCAAGAAGGATTGCTCGACGGCCACCCGGTCGGCCTGGTGGAAATCGGCTGGTCGGGAAGAACCCGCGCGTCTTTGGAGCGGGCCCTTTCGAATTTCCCCTTGAATAATTTGCATTGGTTCTATTTTGGAATCCACCGCCACGTGCGCCTGGCCGATCCCGAGCGCGTCCATTATTTTCTTCACGGGCCGGACGTTGAGCGGGCGGAAATCCCGTTTCTGCCGAGCGTCCTGGAAAGCTTCTGCCTGGCCTCGCATGGCTCCGTGGAGGGTTATCGGCGCGAGGGAGGAAAGGTCTTTCCGATTTTTCGCAACGACGTGGAAAAGCATTTGGACAGTTGGGGACGCAAGGAAGTCCTGGCAGCAATCGATGACTATGCGAAAGGCTTGGCGGAGCGATTGGCGGGATTCGGGGACATGGCCAATCTGGTCGTTGCGGCGCGGGATTTACTAACGGAATTTTGCTCCCGGCCCTCCGCCGAAGACGCGAGGCTTTGGGGCACGATCCCGTTCGAGCATGATCAAGCGTCCCATAAGTCACTGCTGCTGGCTCCGGAAGCGCGCCTGACCTTCGCCAACCTGAGGAATGCTTTGTTATTCGGCAGCGTGGAAAGGTCCTGCATGGGAAACTCCATGGGCGCCTGGGGATCGGGTTCCTGGGCAGCGCGAAAGAAACCGCTGTATCTGCTGGCCGCCGCCGCCACCGCGGGTTATGTGCGGGTGCACTGGAAACAACTTCCGCGAAAAATCGCCCGTCGAATCCGCCGTTTGGCATCCCGTGACCAATCCTTATGAGCTCGGTTGTTTGCACATTATTTGAAGGCGATCACCACTATGGTGTGGGCGCATTGGTGAATTCACTTTACGCGCACGGTTTTCGCGGAACCTTCTGCGCCGGCTACCGTGGCGCCCTGCCGCCGTGGGTGGTCGGCGCGAAGCAAATCGGGGACGTCACAGAATTCACTCCGACGGATGGATTGACACTGCGTTTCATTCCCCTTGCAACTCGGACCCACTTCGCAATGTACAAGCCGAGTTTCATGCTGGAGGTTCTTGAAAAGCATTTTCCGCAGGCCGAGTCCGGATTTTACTTCGACCCCGACGTAACCATCCTTTGCGATTGGAAATTTTACGAGGAATGGGTGGAGGTCGGGGTGGCCATGTGTGCGGATGTGAATGCGTCCATGCCGGCCTCACACCCGATTCGGCATGCCTGGAAAAAAACCTGCGGTCCGCGTGGAATCGAGTTCCGGCGTGAATTGGACACCTATTTCAACTCCGGCTTTTTTGGACTCGCTCAAAGGGACCGGAATTTTCTGGTGTTATGGAAATCGTTGATTGAAATCATCGTCGAGTCGATCGGGAGAACCGACACGATGCACGTCGGCGATAGAATAAACAAATTCGCCAAGACGGATCAGGACGGATTCAATATTGCCGCGATGGCCTCGGAAGCGCCGATTAGCGCGATGGGACAGGACGGAATGAATTTCCAACAGGGCGGCGGCGGTTACGTCATGTCACACGCCATCGGAGGTGTGAAGCCGTGGAATAAAAACTTTTTGCGGTCCGTCGTCCACTACGCCAAAGCGCCGTCCCGTGCGGAGAAGGATTATTTTCGCCACGTGGAGCATCCCATCGGTCTCTATCCGCCGGTGGCGAAGTCTTTCAAACAGTTTTCGCTTAAAACCGCCAGTCTCCTGGCGAGGTTCGTGCGTACGGTGTGAAACTGAAACGACGCGACCCGGCAACAGCTCAATATGAAACAAGTCTGCTTCCAGGAAAACTGGCCCGCCTCGTGGAAGGGCTCCTACTCATATGACCTTGAGGAGGTCTATGGAAAGGTGACTCACCGAGGCTACGCGTATGCCTACCATAACCGTCGAAATCATACACTTCGGTTGCTTCAGGAAGTTCTGCCGCCCGGCGCAAACATCCTCGACATCGCCGCCGCGCAGGGCAACTTTTCCCTTGCCCTCGCCGAAATGGGTTACAAGGTTATTTGGAACGATCTGCGTGGAGAGTTGGCGGATTATGTGCGGCTTAAGCACGAGCGCGGCGACATCCATTTCGCTCCGGGAAATGCCTTCGAGCTGAATTTTTCGGCTCCCCTCGATGCGATTCTGATCACTGAGATTATCGAGCACGTAGCCCATCCGGACGATTTTCTTCTGAAGACCGCGCAACTCGTGAAGCCGGGCGGATATATTGTCATGACCACGCCCAACGGCGCCTATTTTGGCAATGACCTGCCGCGTTTTTCGGATTGTCCCGACCCCAGCGTTTACGAATCGGTTCAGTTCAAGCCAAATTCGGACGGTCATATTTTTCTGCTGCATCCCGATGAAGTGTACCGACTGGCGGAGCGAGCGGGTCTGGAAGTCGAAAAAATTGTGCTTTTTAACAACCCGTTAACCCAGGGCTTTCTCAAAATGGAAATGTTGCTGCGGGTTTTGCCGCGAGTGCTGGTGGAAAAAATCGAAGTTGTGACGCAGCACCTGCCGGCTCCACTTAACCGAAAAGTCCTGATTCAAATGGCGGCGAGATTTCGAAAGAAAACGCTGTCAGGCGCAACGCTGAAGGGCCATTGAAAATTGCATTTTTAACCGGTAGCCTGGAGGCGGGACGCGACGGAGTGGGCGACTACACTGCCGCGCTTGCCGAAACGCTGGCGCATCAGGGGCACGAAGTGCTGGTCGTGAGTCTCAACGATCGCTTTGCCAAGGGGATCCTGTCCGGCAATGCCTCGTTCCGCTGGCTGCGCCTGCCGTCCGCCCTGCCGTGGTCAAATCGCATTGAAAATGCCCGGCGCGAGTTGGCCCGATTCGTTCCGGAATGGGTGAGTTTGCAATTTGTTTGCTATGCGTTTCATCCGAAAGGAATGGTCCACGGGCTTGCCGCGAAATTGGCGCCTCTTCTCACGGACCGCAAATTGCACATCATGTTCCATGAAATCTGGCTGTGCAAAGAATCGGGTTGGGGCTGGAAACATCGCATGGTGGGCGCGTTGCAGCGGCACTTCATCGTTCGATTTGTCAGCGCGACCAATCCCGCGGTCATGCACACCAGCAACGCCACCTATTCCGCGGTGCTGAAACGCGCCGGCATATCCGTTGATGAATTGGGCTTGTTTGGCAATGTGCCCATACTTTCCGAACCGGGAACGCCCTGGATGGAGGCTCAATTGAGAAGCGTGCTGGGTCCCGCGCATTGCCGGGATATTTTCTGGCTCTTCGGCTTCTTTGGCACGCTGCATCCGCAATGGCCCCCGGAACCCTTGCTCACGCACCTGCACCACGCGGCCCAAGCCGTCGGCAAAAGGCCCGTGCTTCTCTCGATCGGGCGCATCGGCGACGCCGGGCTGGAACTTTGGAACCGGCTCGCCAGAGACTACTCGGGTCGATTCATTTTTCTTCGTCTCGGCGAGCAGCCCGTGGAACGCATCTCCGAATATCTGGGTTTGCTCAATTGCGGGATTGCCACAACTCCCCTTTCCATTCTCGGAAAAAGCGGGGTGGTGGCTTCCATGCTGGAACACGGCCTCCCCGTGATTGTAAACCGCGATGACGCGCCGGGAGCAGGTGCCCGCGATAAGAAATTGGATCCGCTTATTATCCGGTGCGACGAACATCTGGAATCCCGTCTTCGCGCGGGTTTGCGCAAAGGACCTCGCACGCCGCGCCGGCCGCTGATGGCGCGAGAATTCGAACACAGCCTGACGAGAGCCGCCCGGTCGGGCGCGCCCAATTCCAGCCCGCAGATTCTTAAACTGGACACCGTATGAAGATCACACTTTTTGCGACCATCGCCGGGATGGGTGGCATGCAAATGAACGCGCGTGGATTGACCCGGATGCTACAGAAGGCGGGTCATGAAGTGCAGGTGCTGTCATCCGTGCTTGACGCCGCTTCCAGGGGTGAAATCAAAGCGGACGAAAATGACGACTTGCTTCGGATGGGGGCCAGCATTGTCTATTTACCGGCGCAGCCCGGCGTGCCTGAGCGGATTCGTGACTTTTGCCGAATGCTGGATGCGGTGAATGCTTTCGGCCCGGATGTGCTCATCGGCATGGGCACCAGCTGGCACCTCGGGCTTCTTGGTGCCGTGCTTCCGCGCGGCGTCAAAAAAATCTTTTACGAAGGGATGGCCGGAGAATCGAACGGCGTAAAGGACCCGCGCTGGCTCGTCCGCGGATTTTTCGACGAACTCGTCGTCCAATCGCCGCGAGTGGGGGAAAATTTCAACCGTTCCTTCCGGTGGAAAAAGCGAACAACCGCCATCGCGGCATTCCCTGAGCCGTTGGAACTGACGGCAATGCTGCCGCAGGCGCGACTGCACGCGATTGCACCCGGGACAGCACGGGCGGCCTTCTTCAGCCGGTTGGTGGAAGGCAAACAAGCGCTCTGGCTGGTCCGCCAATGGGCCACCTTGAAAGACCTCGTCGGCATTCTGCATATTCACGGCTGCGGACCCGAGCAACCGGCGATTGAAGCCTTCATCGCGGAAAACGGCCTGGCCGAACGGGTCCGGTGTTGCGGGCCGTATCCCGTCGGGCAGGCATACGCTGATTTGCTTTCGAGCTATGATTTGACGTTGCTGCCCACGATTTTTCCCGAAGGCGCCCCCTTGGTGCTTTTGGAATCAGCGGCCTGCGGCGTTCCATTCGTAGCCAACGGCATGGGCGGAATTCCAGATTACGCCACGGGCAATCCTGACTGCATTGTTGTTCCCCAGCAGGCTGCATTTCTCGACGGCGTGCGCCGTATGGTGGCAGCGCTGGCCGACGGGCAAATCAATCAGGGGCGGCTGCAACGGTTTTACCTCGATAATTATTCTCAAGCGGCAATTGAAAAGCGGTGGCTGGACCATCTGTCCGTTGAATCCGGCCATTCGCGGACAAAGCTGTCGCGACTGGCCTCAAAGCGCGCCTCCGCCGCCGCGCCGTGAATTGTCTCTTCCCACTTTGAAAACTGTTTATAGCGCGCCCAATCGGGCGCATCATTACGGCTACGCCCGCGAGTTGCACCAGGCTGGAATGCTGCAGGCCTTCGTCTGCGGCTTCCCGCGTTACAGCCGAAGGGCACCCCTTCACGAGATCGGCGGGGCCTTGCGGCGGGTGGACCAACTTCAGACCATTTATGTGGCGAGCCTGAAATTGAAGGCGCCGCGGATGATCTCCGCCGAGTTGGCTCATTGGGCGAAAATTCAAATCGATCGGCGTTCCCGCGAAGCGTTGAAGCATGCGGACGTGTTCCTTTTCTACAATGGCTGCGGACTGGAAAGTGCCCGCTGGTTTCGCCGACGCGGCGGCTTGGCAATCGTGGAAGCGGTAAACAGTCATGTGCTGGTGCAGGAACGGATCATGAGGGACGAGTACAAAACACTCGGCCTCCCCTGGCGCCCATTCCATCCGAGGGAAACCAAAAGGCGCGTTGCCGAGGTGGAAGAAGCCAATTACGTGCTGTTGCCCTCCGGCTTCGTTGCCAAAAGCTTCCTGGCCCAGGGCATTCCCGCCGAACGACTGCTCCGCGTGCCTTACCCCTTGCAAAAAATTCCGGGCGCGTCGGGATTGCGGCGACAGAACACAACCGATGACGGCGTCTTTCGGGTTCTCTATGTGGGAACGATTTATATCCGGAAAGGCTTGAGGTATTTGATCGAAGGCTTCAAGCGACTGAAGTTTCCCAAAAAAGAATTGTGGATCGTGGGGCCGACGGCGAACCCCACTGGTCTTGAGGGGGTTTCCATCCCCGAGGGAGTCAAGTTCTTTGGGCCGCTCAAGGGAGAAGAATTGCAATCGGTCTACCAGCGCGCCACGGTCTTTTGTCTTCCGTCCATCGAGGAGGGTTTGGCCCTGGTTTTGTCCGAAGCACTGGGTTATGGCCTGCCGGTGATCGCCACGGAGAATACCGGTGTTGAAGATTTGTTGGCGGACGGAAAAGGGGCCATGGTGGTTCCGATTCGTAACCCAGAAGCAATCGCAACGCAGTTGAATCGATTGGCCGGGGACCCTGATTTTCTCGCGGCTAAAAGAAGAGAAGCGGTCGCGGCATCCAACCTTTTGACGGAGCGGTCTGAAAACCAACCGACGCTTTCCAATACCCTGATGGAGGTTTTTGGCCGGCGCCAAACCAAAATGGAGGCTCTTGTCTGATATGGTCTCCCGAAGTGACAACGCATTTTCGCCGTCGCGATTCGGAGGGCGGCACCCTCTGGAGCAAATCGCCGGCCCGTCCCTGGCGGTGACGCGGACGCAATTGCGGATCCACCGCTGCTTGTGCGCGTTGGTGCTGACATTGTTGTTTGAGGGCATCGTCCGGAAGCTGGCGCCGGCGGCCCTGGGAATTGGCATTTTCTTCCTGAAGGACGTTATTGCCTTGGCGCTCTTGTTCCTGTGCCTGCCCGCAAGGCGAAACGCCGAGGCGACGCGTTGGTTGCGAATCATGTCCGTCGTGCTCGGACTGCTTTCGCCGTGCATTCTATGGACCGCCATTCGCGACCCCTTGCTGGCGGTCTTCGGCGCCAAGCAATACGCGCTGTTTCCCATTGTCGCCGTGGCGATGTGCGTGGCGTATCTGCCCAACCGTTTTCGCGAGTTCCTGACCATTTTCAAATTGATGGCGGCTTCGTTGGTGGTCACCACGATCGTGGCCATTGCGCAGAACCGGTTGCCCGCCGGGCACTGGCTCAATATGTCGGTGGGCGGCGAAGATCTCGAGGGCTTCTCTGCGGGCGGTTACCTGAGGGTTTCCTCCACGTTTCCGTTTGTGGGTCAGTATTGCTACTACTTGAATGCGCTGTGCTTTTGCCTCCCGGTTTTGTTCTGCCTCCAGAAAGCGAGACGCAAATGGATGCGCACCCTCCTTCTCATCGTTCTTATCGGCTTGGCGGCGACGGGAACCTTCATCACCGGTTCTCGCGGATCCGTGATCGGCAATCTCGCCATTCTCAGTGTTGGCGGCGTGCTGGCCGTCATTCTCGGACGTACAAAAGGCGCGGGGCAAGTCATCGTGGCCTTGGTCGTCGGAGCGGTGTTACTCGGAGTATTGCGAACACAGCATCCCGAATTTTTTGCCGCTTACGAAACGCGGGTTGAGGGCACCAGCGAATCATCTCACCTCGTTGAGATCACGAAACGCGTCCAAAGCGGCTTGTTGGACTGGACGAGCGGATGGGATGATGCCCCGCCCAGCCTTCTCGGTTATGGCCTGGGCGTGATGAGCAACGGATCGGAGAAGCTGAGTTCCTACGCCGCCGGATGGCGTAACTCCGGTTTTTGGACGGAAACGGATCAGGGCACAACCTTTTTTGAAGGCGGCTGGTATCTGGTCGCGATCTGGTATGGATTTCGATTCTGGGTCATTCTCGAAACTCTGCTGATGGTGCTGAAACTGCGTTCTTCGGACGCGCGGATTGCAGCCGGTTTCGCCTGGGGATTCATCCTGGTCATTGGCGTGACCGGGACTCTTGCGATTCAACCGCCGCTGGCCATCTGGTGGTGGCTCGCCGTAGGGCTGATTCTCTGTCTCCGCCGCCTCGAGAAAGAACGAGTCGCGGAGGCACGGAACTTTACACTTCTTCATAATGATCGCTATTTTTGAGAGTCATCCGATTCAGTACCGCGCGCCGGTTTACCGGGAGCTCGAGCAGCTGGTTCCGAACCAGTTTCACGTTTTTTACGGAACCGACGTCACCCTCCGCGGTGCGCGGGACAAGGAATTCGGAAAAACGCTGACTTGGGATGAGCCGCTTCTGGAGGGCTATCCGAACACCTTCCTGCCGCAGGAGCGGGGAGAACCGCTCAAAGGATTTCGCAGTCTCCACGGTCGGGGCCTTTCGCGGGTGTTCAACCATTACCGGCCAAAGGCTATTCTGCAAACGCAGTTTTTCTATGAATATGATTTCGCCGCGTTTCTGCAGGCCTACTTCCGGCGAATCCCGATTTGGATCCGTCAGGAGACACAGGACGAAGCGGTTCAACGATCCCGGCCCAAGGAATTTGCCCGGGGACTCGTTTATCGGCTTTTGTATAGCACGGTGCAAAAGGCTTTTTATATCGGCAAGTTAAACCGCGAACACTTCCTTCGGCATGGCATTCCTCCGCACCGTTTGATTCGTGCGCCGTATTGCACCCCCGACCGCTTTCAAAATGTGGCGCCGGAGGAATTCGCCGAAATCCGCGCGGCGTGCCGCAACAAATTAGGCATTGGCCGCGAGAAGATTGTAATCGGGTTCTTTGGGAAACTGATTCCCAAGAAAAATCCGGACTTGTTGATGCAAGCCATTCCTTTCCTCAGGGACGGGTTGAAAGCGAAAACCACGATTCTTTTTGTGGGGTCTGGGCCCATGGAATCCGAAATGAAGGCGCAAGCCCATCAATTGGCGCAATCCGGAGTGGATGCCAAGTTTACCGGGTTCGTGAACCAATCTGCCATTCGCGATTTCTATGCGGCTACGGACATCATGGTTCTGCCCTCCCGATATGCGGGGGAAACCTGGGGCCTGGTGGCCAACGAGGCCTTGCAGGCGGGCTGCGCCGTGGTGTTGTCCGAAGCCGTGGGGTCCAGCCACGAGTTTGGGTCGTGGGAGCGCGTCCGAACGATCCCGGTCGGGAATGCCGAGGCATTGGCCAGGGCGGTGGAGAGTCTCGCGGAGTTCCCTCGCGAATTCGGCTGGGCGCGGCGGGGGATGGAGGCATATTCCGTCCAGGCCGCGGCGAAGGGCCTGGCCTCTGCCATCAAGACCAGTTTTTCCGAACAGGGTTCGGTCACGTCGGATTGCGGCCCCGGTCCCTCGCTCGAAACCATCGGCTGAGAATTTCCGGGAAAACTCGCACCATGAAGTTG
>Ga0265338_10003238_pt1 | contig 23176 bp, 21 predicted proteins | sample 42126metaG_FD_193579 | JGI IMG/M metagenome (GOLD analysis project Ga0265338, IMG submission 193579) | Rhizosphere microbial communities from Carex aquatilis grown in University of Washington, Seatle, WA, United States - 4-21-26 metaG | ecosystem: Host-associated > Plants > Roots > Rhizosphere... | reverse complement strand
GACACGGACCTCGCCCGAGGCAAGCGCGAACCACCCGTCGAGCCTCTCCCCCTCTCCAAGATGGCTGTGCCAGACAACGCACCGGTGCCCCGGGGCGATCGCCTCAAGCCGCGACCTCAGCCGGGCGACGGTCTGCGGGGTGAGCGCAACCTCGGGCACCAGCAGGATCACGCCGCCGCCCGCCTCGAGGGTGGACTGGATCGCACGCAGATAGACCTCGGTCTTGCCCGACCCCGTGATCCCGTGGAGGAGCGTCACCCCGAATCTCCCCGACTCGACCGAGGTAGCGAGGGCCGACACGGCAGCCCCCTGCTCGGCGTTCAGGGCGTGGGGCTGCGCAGCCACGAGCTCCCCGCGCGCCAGATCGTCCGAATACGCGCTTCGTTCCACCCGGGAGACCTCCTCGCGCACGAGGCCCCGCAAAAGGAGGGCTTGCAGCGATGCTGCCGACGCGCCGGTTCGCTCGAGGATGAGCCCCTTCGGTTGAGGCAGTATCTGGCCCTCCAGGAAGGCATGGAGCCGGGCCTGGGCGGGCGCCTTGCGGGCCAGCGCGGCCGTGTCTTCCCGGGAGAGTTTCGCGGCCACGCTAATGAGCCGCTGCTCCTTTATGCGCGAGCCGCGCCTGACGGCAGCTGGGATCATGGCCTCAATGACAGCGTCCAGGGGCGCCGCGTAGTAGCCGGCCATCCATCTCGCAAGGTCAAGGAGGTCCGGTGTAAGGGCGGGGAAGGGATAGACGACCGCGGAGACGGACTTGAGGCGGTCCACCGGGAAGTCGGCAGGGGGGCCTATGACGCCGACCACGCCGAGCCGGATCGCGTGGCCGACGGGCACCCTCACCAGCGACCCTATCCTGGTCGCGGCGCGCAGGCCCTCGGGCACCTTGTAGTGCAGGACCTTGTCAAAACCGGCCAGTGGGTGCACGCCGACGAACATAGCGGGAGGAGGATGCGATTGAGCTCCCGCGACCCGGGGCGCGCAATACCCATCGCTGTCCGAAGAGATCGAATTGACACGCCCACCCCGCGGGAGCGACAGTCCCCACGTGAGTATCCCTTCGGCCCGGGAAAGATTCAGGAAGTTCCTCGCCCAAAAGGGCCTCCGGGTGACCAGCCAGAGGCTCGCGATATTTGACGCCGCCTTTGCCCGCAAGGAGCATTTCACGGCGGAGCAGCTGCTGGACTACGCCCGATCGATCGACGACTCCGTGTCCAGGGCGACGGTCTACCGCACCCTCCCCATAATGACCCGCAGCGCCCTGCTGCGGGAGATCGACATCGGGAGCGGAGAGAAGTTCTACATGCCCAACCTGGAGCCGAACACCCAGATAGCCCAGGTTGTCTGCCTCGACTGCGATCGGATTTTCGAGATCAGCGCCCCATTCATGGAGTGGTATGGGAGCACGGTTTCGTCCAAGCTGGGGCTCTCGCCTGTCTCACAGCGGCTGCAGGTGAGCGCACGCTGCAACTTGCTCAGGGACACGGGTTCGTGTCCCCGGAGATCTTGAACCGAAGAGCGACTGAAAATGGCTGAAGACTCCCCGCGCGACACGGCATTCGAGCTCGGCTTCTTCGAGGGTGTACTAAGGCACGATCCGCAGTGCGTCGAGGTGATCGAGATCCTCGGGGGCCTCTACACGAAGGTCGGCAGGATCGCCGACGGCCTCAAGATGGACCGCAAGCTCGTCCGCCTTCAGCCCTCCAATGCCACCGCCCACTACAACCTCGCCTGCAGCCTGGCCCTGAGCAAACGCAAAGCGGACGCGCTTAGGTCCCTGCGCCATGCGATCTGCCTCGGCTACCGGGACTTTGAGTGGATGTCCCACGATCCTGACCTGCAGGGCCTGAAGGGCCTCCCGGAGTTTGGCGCCATGGTGGCCCAGCTGAAGCCGCAAAGCTGAATCTGGGCGTGTTCCTGCTAAAGAAGATTATTTCGTACTGGCTCATGCCGCTGCCGCTCTGCCTGGCGCTTCTGGCGTGCGGCCTCGTCCTTTTGCGCTTTGGGCGCCACCCGAGACTTGGGCGCCGGCTCCTGCTCGCCGCCGTGGTGCTGCTTGCCCTCTTCTCGAACCGGTTTGTAAGCACCCACCTCCTGAGGCCCCTTGAGGAGCGGTATCCGGCCATCCCGGAATTCGCGGCGGGCGGCCCCGCCCCCGAGCCGATAGAGGGCTGCCGGTTTGTCGCGGTGCTCGGCGGCGGCCACAGCGACATGAGCGGGCTCTCCGCCACAAGCCAGCTCTCGACTTCCGCCTTAGCCCGGGCCGTCGAGGCGGTCAGGATTGCCAGGGTCCTTCCCGGTGCCCGCCTCATCCTGAGCGGGCCCGGGGCCGGCGGCCGCCCTTCCCTTGCGTCCGTGTCTGCCCGGGCCGCAGAGTCGCTCGGCGTCAGCCCGGAGAGAATCGTGCTCGTCGAGACAGCCCGAGACACGGAGGAGGAGTCGCTCGCCGTCGCCAGACTCTCAGGCGGCGCACGGGTTGCCCTCGTGACCTCGGCCTGGCACATGCCGAGGGCCGCGGGCCTGTTCAGGAAGGCGGGCGTTGTCTTCGTGCCCTGCCCCGCCGACTTCGTGTCGCGCGCGGACGTAAGGTTCAGGTGGTTCGACCTTGGATGGGACAGCGAGTCGCTTGAGCGGAGCACGCTCGCGGTCCACGAGTACCTCGGGCTTCTCTGGCTGTGGCTGCGCGGGGCCGCCTGACACGGCCGCCGTCCATATTTTGCTTCGCCACAGCCGTCACATGTTTGTAAAACAATCTTGATGAATTTTCTCAAGAAACTGATAGGCACGAACGACGTGTTCTTCGACCTCCTTGAGGAGGGAGCGGAGGAGGCCAAGGTGAGCGTCGACCTGTTTGCGAAGTTCCTGCACCAGATCGCCGAGGGGAAGCGGCCAGCAGGGCTTGATGACTTCATTCAGGCCAGGCGCAAGGAGAAGCGCATCCGGCACCTCATGACCGAGGCGCTCACCAAGACCTTCGTCACCCCTCTTGACCGGGAGGACATCGAGGCGCTGTCCGTTGCGCTCTACCGCATCCCCAAGCAAGTCGAGAAGATCGTCGAGCGGCTGGCGATTTATCCGGGTCGCGTCCCACATGAGATGTTCAGCCGGCAGGCCGAGCTGATGAACCAGGCGGCCAGCGCCCTCGTCTTCATGGTGAAGCAACTTCGCAAGGGTTCGACGCTCGCATCCATCCGTGAGGCCAACGACCGGCTTCAATACGCCGAGGGGGAGGCCGACAAGGTGATGCTGGAGCAGCTGCGCAGTCTCTACCAGGGACCGTGCGACGCGAAGGAGTTCGTCATACTGCAGAAGCTTTTCGAAATGGTGGAGCAGGCGGTGGACCGGTGCCGAAACGCCGGGAACATCGTCGTCCAGGTTTCGCTGAAGCATTCGTGACCGGAAGCGCGCTATGACGCTTCTTGTCCTCGTCGTTCTGGTCGCACTCGTATTCGAGTACGTTAACGGATTCCACGACACGGCCAATTCGATAGCCACGGTCGTATCGACCAAGGTGCTTACACCCCGGCTCGCGGTGGCATGGGCCTCCGTGTGGAACCTCGTGGGTGCGCTTTCCGGAACCGCAGTCGCCACGACCATAGGAAAGGGCCTTGTCGACACGGGCGCCGTCACGATGCCGATCCTGCTCTGCACGCTGATTTCGGCGGTAATCTGGGGCCTTCTCACTTGGTGGCTGGGACTGCCCTCGAGTTCGTCACACGCGCTTGTCGGCGGGCTCTGCGGCGCAACGCTGGCGGGCTCGGGAGGCAACTGGGCTGTGCTTCGCTGGTCGACGGGCCTCTGGCCCAAGGTCGTGCTGCCTATGCTCGCATCGCCTGTCGCAGGTTTTGTCGGCGGGATGTTTCTCATGAGCGCCATCATGATCCTGTTCAGCCGGACTCGCCCTAGGACCGTTTCTCTTTTCTTCGGAAAGGCGCAGCTCGCGAGCGCCGGCTTCATGGGGTTCAGCCACGGGTCGAACGACGCCCAGAAGACCATGGGAATCCTGACGCTGACGCTTTATACGGCGACGCGAAAGGGGCTGTTCGCCCAACTGCCTGACTGGGCTTCCTTCCTGCGCATTCCGGAGTTTGCCACCGTGCCCAAATGGATCGTGGTCACCTGCGCCTTCACGATGGCAGCGGGCACGGCAGGGGGCGGGATGCGGATCATCAAGACGATGGGCCAGAGATTGGTGAAGCTCCACCCCGTCCAGGGATTCGCCGCCGAAACCTCCGCCGCATGTGTGATCTACGGAGCCTCCCTGTTAGGCGTGCCGGTTTCGACGACCCACGTCATCTCGACATCCATCATGGGCGTGGGCGCAACCAATCGGTTCAGTGCCGTCAAGTGGGGCGTGGTCGAGAGGATTGTCTTCGCCTGGGTCCTGACGCTTCCGGTGACCGGACTTCTCGGCGCGGCCCTTGTCTGGTTGTTTCGGGCCGCCTGACTCCAGGCGGGAGCCGGGCTGACATCACGACGCTGGGACTGCGGGTAGGTCGATGATGAATCTTGCGCCGGCACCCGGCTCGCTCTCCAGCCGGACCTCGCCGCCGTGGGCCTGGACAACGTGCTTCACGATCGCCAATCCGAGGCCCGTCCCTCCCTGCTCCCGGGAACGCGCCTTGTCCACCCGGTAGAACCGCTCGAAAATGCGCTCCTGCGCCTCCTTGGGGATTCCCGGGCCGTCGTCGATGACCGCGAGCTCGATCCGGCCGTCGGGCAGCTCGCAGCCCTCGACCGTGGTGGTCCCGCCCGCGCGGCCGTACTTGATGGCGTTGTCGACGAGGTTTGAGATCACCTGCCGCATCCGATCGTTGTCCGCAAACGCGACCAGCGCGCCGGGGACGAGGTTCTTGAGCGTTACTTCGCGCGCGTGTGCGCGCCCCTGAAGATCGTCAATTGCGTCCTGCACCGTCGACCTGACCGGCAATGGCTGCCTGTTCAGGCGGAGACCGCCAGAGTCGAGTGTCGAAAGGAGCAGGAGATCGTCGATCAGAAGCGCCAGGCGGTTCGCGTGCTTGTCGATGATGTGGAGAAAGCGCGCCATCGCGGCCGGGTCGTCCTTCGCACCGTCGAGCAACGTTTCCGAGGCGCTCTTGATGAGCGACAGGGGGGTCCTGAGCTCATGGCTCACGTTGGCCACGAACTCCTGGCGAACCCCCTCGAGCTGGCGAAGGCGCGTCAGGTCGTGAAACACGAGGATCGCGCCGTCACTCGCACCCGAAGCGTCGCGCAGGGCGAGCGCGTTCACCTGGAGGAAACGGGGAGCGACCATGGAGTCGATCCGCAGCTCGTGGTCAAGCACCTCAAGCTCCCGTTCCAGGCGGCCGACCACCGCCGCGACACCATGATGCCGTGTCGCCTCGAGCACCGATTTGCCCACCGCGGGACCCTCGAAGCCGAAGAGCGCCGAGGCCGCCCGGTTGGCAAGCCGTATCCGGCCGGCAGCGTCGACGACGATCAGGCCCTCCACCATGCGGTTGAACAGCGCCGAGGTTCGCTGGGTCTGCTCCTTGAGCTCGGCCTCGCGGTTGGTTCGCTGTTCGGCCAGCTCGCGCTCGTGCCTTTCAGCCTCGGCCTTCCTGAGGGCGCGCTCCCTGCCCCAGGCCGCCGCCAGGGCGGCGACAATCGCGACCAGCAGGATCAGGGTCGCTTCCATCCGCTCGCCTCAACTCTCGGCGGCGAATCGGTAGCCGACCCCGCGCACCGTCTCCAGGTGCTGCGCCGCCGCGCCGAGCTTCTCGCGCAGCCTGCGCATGTGGGTGTCCACGGTCCGGCTGTCGATCGGGTTCTCGTAACCCCAGACGTCCTGGAGCAGGCGGTCGCGCGACTGAACCCTCCCCCTCCTGCGCGCAAGGATCTCCAGAAGCCTGAATTCCGTCGCGGTGAGCGTGATCCCCTTTGTCCCCACCTGAACCACGTGGCGCGGCACATCAATCTGGATGTCGCCTATCCTGATGTGGGCGCCCTGGTCGTCTCCCGTATGGGCCCGGGTAAGCTGTTTTCGTATTCTGATGATGAGTTCGCGGGGGCTGAACGGCTTTGTCACATAATCGTCGGCGCCAAGCTCAAGGCCCAGAACCCGGTCCATCTCCGAGGCGCGCGCGGTCAGCATGATGACGGGGATCGACGCCGTCGACGGGTCGCGGCGCAGGATCTTGCACACCTCGAGCCCGTCCACCTCCGGCAGCATCAGATCGAGCACGATGAGGTGGGGTCGCTCGTCCCTGGCTATCGCGAGCGCCCGGGTTCCGTCCTTCGCAAAGACGGGCGTGTAGCCGGCCTCGCGCAGCTTGAAGCCCAGGACTTCAAGCGCGTCAGGCTCGTCGTCAACGACCAGGATTTTCGTCTTCATGGACTTTTTGGCCCGAATGCCTGATGTCGATCGCCTCGTAGAGGTAGACGACGTCCTCGGCGATGTTGGTCGCATGGTCCGCTATGCGCTCCAGGCACTTGGATATGGTCATGAGGTTCAGGCAGCGTGAGATGTTCGCCGGCCGCTCGACCATGAAGCTTGAGAGCTCCCGGTGAAGCTGGCGGTTGAGGACGTCCACATCGGCATCGCGCGGGATGACGGCGCGAGCCTTGTCGGGCTCCCGGTTGATGAAAGCCGAAATGGAGTCGCGCAGCATCTCGAGGGCCATTGTGGCCATGCGAGGAAGGTCAACGTAGGGCTTCAGCTGCTGCTCGGTGTCCAGATCGATCACCCTGCGCGCGATTGTGACCGCGGAGTCGCCGACCCTCTCCAGGTTCTGCGAGATCTTCATCGCCACCGTTGTCAGGCGCAGGTCCGTGGCCACGGGAGCCTTCGCAAGCAGGTGGATCGCGATGTCGTCAATCTCTACCTCGAACTGGTCGATGATGTTGTCGTCATCGAGGACCGACTGAGCCAGGGCGTCGTCGCGCTCGACAAGGGCGCGCATGGAGCGTGTCACGGCGGATTCGGCATGGCTTGCCATGGCAAGCAGGCTCTCCTTCAGCTGGTTCATCTCCTCAGAGTAATGGGTCATGGAGGATTGGATTTGCCGGGCGTCAGCCGAACCGGCCCGAGACGTAGGCCTCGGTCTGGGGATTGCCGGGGCTTGTGAATATGTTCCGCGTGTTGCCGAATTCTATGAGGCGGCCCAGGTAGAAGAACGCGGTCCTGTCCGAGCATCGGGCTGCCTGCTGCATGTTGTGCGTCACGATTACAACAGTGTAGCGTTCGCGCAACGTTTGGATGAGCTCCTCGATCTTCGCCGTGGCCAGCGGGTCGAGGGCGGAGCAGGGCTCGTCCATGAGGAGTGTCTGCGGCTGCACGGCAAGCGAGCGTGCGATGCAGAGCCGCTGCTGCTGCCCCCCGGAAAGGCTCGTGCCCGGGCGATTAAGGACGTCCTTCACCTCGTCCCAGAGGGCGGCCATGTGCAGAGACTCCTCAAGGCGGCTTTGGAGGACCTTCTTGTCCCGAACGCCGTTAAGGCGCAGCCCCACGAGGACGTTCTCCGCGATGGACATGGTCGGGAACGGGTTGGACTTCTGGAACACCATCCCCACCCGGCGGCGAATCGCGACCGCCTCAACACCCGGTCCGTAGAGATCCTCGCCGAAGTGGCGCAGCGAGCCCTCCAGGCGGGTCCCCGGTGTCAGCTCGTGCATGCGGTTAAGCGCGCGCAGAAAGGTCGACTTGCCGCAGCCGCTCGGCCCTATGATCGCCGTCACCTTCTTCGCGGGGATGCGTATCGTCACGTCCTGCAGCGCCTGCCGTTGGCCGTACCAGAGGCTGAAATTCCGGATGTCGAAGGCGACCTCCTCCGCATCGGTCGGTAAGCCTGCATCGGAGGCGTGCGCGGGCGCCGTCGAGGTCTTCAGTGATTCGGAGACCTTGTGGCCCGACGGCGCTTCGGGAAGTGTGGACATGGCGTTCAATCGGTTTTACCTCGGTCCCGCGAAAGTACGCGAACCGTAATATTGAGGACGATGATCAAGGCCATGAGCACCAGGGCCCCGGCCCAGGCCTGCCGGTGCCAGTCGTCGTACGGCGAAAGGCCGTAGGCAAATATCTGGAGCGGAAGGGCGGAGATGGGTTCCTTCAGGTTGTGGCTCCAGAACGTGTTGCCGAGAGCCGTGAAGAGCAGGGGCGCCGTCTCCCCGGCGATGCGGGCCAGCGCGACAATGACCCCGGTCGCGATGCCCTTGAGCGCAGTCCGCACCACGATCACCACGATCATCTTCCAGCGCGCCACCCCGAGGGCAAGCGCCGCCTCGCGGTAGCTTTGGGGCACCAGGATCAGGACCTCCTCGGTCGTGCGCATGACCAGCGGCACCATCATGAGCCCGAGCGCCACCCCTCCGGCATATGCGGAGAACCCCTTGAACGGGACGACGAGGATCAGGTAGACGACCATGCCCCAGACGATCGACGGGACGCCGTTCAACACGTCGGCGGCGAATCGGATCCAGTTGTTGGCGCGGTCGGAGCCGTACTCGGCAAGATAGATGCCCCCGAAGATCCCGAAGGGCACGCCGAAAACGGTCGCCATGGCGAGAAGGACAATCGTCCCCACGATCGCGTTCGCCATGCCGCCGCCCACCTCGCCTGTGGGCTTGGGCAGCTGAGTGAAGAAATTCCAATCGAGCGAACTAAACCCCTTGGAAAGAAGAAAATACAATACAAGGAAGAGCGGTGCGATGACTGCGAAAGCGCAGACGACCAAGACCCCGGTCACGGCCGAACTCTTGACCTTTCGCCAGTGCGCAAAATGGGGGGTCGGCAGGTAGGGGGATTCGGTCATGACCTCAGTTCACCTTGATCGGTCCGCTTCCGGTCATGCTCTTCAGCATGAGCTGGGCCGCCGCGTTGACCAGGATCGCTACGGCAAAGAGCACCAGTCCTATCTCAAAAAGGGCGCTCTGGTACAGATCGGTCGTCGCCTCGGTGAATTCGTTGGCCACAACGCTCGCAAGCGTGTAGCCGGGCGCAAAAAGCGATGCGCTGATCTGCGGCCGGTTTCCGATCACCATGGTGACCGCCATCGTCTCACCGAGCGCTCTTCCAAGGCCGAGGACCGCCGCGCCGAACAGTCCCCTTCGGGCGTAGCTGAGCACCGCAATCTTCAGGACCTCCCAGCGGGTCGCGCCAAGCGCATAGGCCGCCTCGCGCTGGAGGTTGGGCACCGAGCGCAGGATCTCGCGTGAGATCGACGTGACGATCGGCAGGATCATGATCGCAATGATGATGCCCGCCGCGAGCATGCTGACCCCGTAGATCGGCCCCTGGAACAGGGGCAGGAACCCGAGGGATTTCTTGAGCCACACGAAAAGGCTGTCTCGGAGCCAGGGGATCAGGACGAACATGCCCCAGAGCCCGAAGATGACGCTTGGCACGGCCGCGAGCATCTCGATCGCGATGATGATGGGCTGGCGCACCTTCAGCGGCGCCAGCTCGGTCAGGAATAGCGCGGTGGCCACCCCGAGCGGCACCGCGATAAGCAGGGAGATCAGCGAGGAGACAAGGGTTCCAAAGATGAACGGGAGCGCCCCGAACTTCTCCAGCACAGGGTCCCATTCACTGCTCCAGAGGAACCCCGCCCCGTATTTCGCAATCGCCAGGCGCGAGCCGTAGTACAGCTCCCAGCCGACCATCACGATGAGAACGACGATCATCGCGGCGGCAAACACGGCCACCCATTTGAACGCGATGTCGGGTCCCCGCGACCCCGGCGCGGGCATGACGTAGGTTGTGGTCGGCGCGGTGCTCATCTAGACAGCAAGCGGGCGTGAACTGAATCACGCCCGCCCCGTTTCTTGGCCACCTCAATATTTGATGCTCTGCACCTTTTCAAGGGCGCGCTTGATGAGCGCGTCGGGAAGGGGCGCGTAATCGAGGCCGGGAGCAAGCTTCTCGCCGTCGGAGTAGGCCCACTTCAGGAACTGGACGAGCTTCTCACCCTTCGCGTGATCCTTCTGCTCCGCGTAGACGAGCAGCCAGGTCGTGCCCGAGATCGGGTAGGCCTGGGCCCCGGGCGGATTCACCATAGAAAAGCGGAAGTCGTCCGGAATATCCGCTGTGGCCAGCGCCTCCGTAACGGAGTCTATCGTCGGCGTGATATAGTTGCCCGATGAGTTTTTCACATCCGCATACGGCAGCTTGTTCTGCTTAGCATACGCGAGCTCGATGTACCCAATGGTGCCGGGCACTTGTTTCACCTGGCCTGACACACCTTCGTTGCCCTTGCCGCCGATCCCTGTCGGCCAGCTGACCGAAGTGCCCTTGCCGACCTTGTCCTTCCAATCCGGGCTCACGTGGCTCAGGTAGTCCGTAAAGATATACGTCGTGCCGCTGCCGTCGGAGCGGTGGACGACGACGATGTCCGCGTCCGGGAGTTTGACGTCCGGATTCTGGCTGGCGATGGCCGGATCGTTCCACTTTACGATCTTGCCGAGGAAGATCCCGGCGATCGTCGGTCCGTCGATCCTGAGCTTCAGGTCGCCGGGGATGTTGTAGGTAATGACGTCCGCTCCCGCGACCGTCGGAAAGTGCCAGAGGGTCCGCGGCGCCTTGGCAAGGTTGTCATCCGACATCGGGCCGTCCGAAGCCCCGAAATCCACCGTCTCCGAAAGGATCTGCTTCTGTCCTCCCCCCGACCCTATCGACTGGTAGTTGAACCGCACCGACGGGTCCACCTTTGCGTACTCGTTGAACCATTTCGAGTAGATCGGAAACGGGAAGGTGGCACCGGCGCCGTTGATGAGCATTTGGGCTGACGCTGCAGTCGCGCCAAGGGCCGAGAGGGCCCCGAGGAGTGCGAACCATTTGGATTTGATCGGTAGCATGGTTATTGGATCTTGGACGTTAATGTATGGCGGGTTGGATCGCCTTTTAGGCTACATCCACATTGTTACGGACGCGTGACGCCGCCGTGACACTCCCGTTAAAGGCCCTAATGGATTCCGGCCCCGTGCAAAGATCGCGCTTGCGCGTTTCGTGCTCCGATAAGAAAGCTTGCCAATGGACAGCGTGACGGAGCTAACCGAGGAAGTCGCGGCGATGGGCTCCCACATGTTCAAGGTGCGCCTGCCGTTCATCGCGGAGCTGAGGAATTACACGTGGGGCAAGTTCCGGGCCGACCTGGTGGCCGGGGCGACCGTCACCCTGGTTTCCGTCCCGCAGGCGATAGGGTTCTCGCTGATACTCAACCTGCCGCCCACGCCTGTCATTGTTTCCGTAATCATCGGAGGATTCGTGGGTTCGCTGTTCTTTTCGTCCCGCCACCACGTCTTCGGGCCGACGAGCTCGATCAGCCTGATCGTGGCGGCGACCATCGCCGCAAATTCTGGGATAGGGCTCGAGCCGCTCCAGCTGGCGGTTTACCTCGCATTCCTGATAGGCGTTGTTCAGCTGCTCGCCGGACTCCTGAATTTCGGGGAGATCACAAAGTTCATCTCGCGGTCGGTGGTGATAGGTTACAGCACGGGCATTGGCATCCTGCTGATAGCGAGCCAGCTCCACAACTTGCTAGGCTACAAGGTGGAGGCCGGGCAGAATTTTTCGACCAATGTCCTGCAAGCCCTCTTCGACCTTGGGACGGCGCGGGTCTATCCCTGGGCGATCGGGATAGGCCTCCTTACGTTCGCAATATTCTGGGCGGTGCGGCGGCTGCGGCCCCATTGGCCGGAAGCGCTCATCGGTCTGGCACTTCTTGGGCTCGGCGCGAAGATCTTCACCCTTTACCACCCCGCTCACATCCCGTTTCTGATGGTAAGGGATGAGGGCTCGCTGACCGCGATTGTCCCGGCTTTCGCCGGCTATCCCTTCGGTCCGAAGAGAATCCACCTGCTGCCGGAGCTGGCCGTGACGGCCATCGCCATCTCAATCCTCGGGATGCTCGAGGCCGCCTCGATAACGAAGGGCCTCGCCGCAAAGAGCGGCCAGAGGATCGAGCCGAACCAGGAGCTGATCGGCATGGGGGCGGCCAATATCGCCTGCTCGTTCTTCGGCGCGGTGCCCGGTTCGTCCTCCTTCGCCCGCTCCGCGGTCAACTTCCAGAGCGGCGCCAAGACCCAGATTTCCTCGATGCTGAGCAGCGCGGTCGTCCTCCTCGTCCTCGGCCTTGTGACGCCGGTCTTCAATTTCATCCCGGTTGCTGCGCTGGCCGCCCATCTCATCCGTGTGGGGATAAAGATGATCAACTGGCACCAGATACGGATATCGTGCCGCTCGACCCCGTCGGACCTTGTCGTCTTCGTCGTGACCCTGGGCTCCTGCCTTTTCCTCAAGCTCGACACCGCTATCTACGTTGGAATCGGGGTCTCGCTCGCCCTCTTCCTAAGGAAGACAAGCACCCCCACCCTTGTCGAATATGCCATCAATGAGACGGGCAACCTCGCCGAGCTGCGCGACCCGAACCAGAGGCCCCATCCGCAGATCTCCATCATTCATGTCGAGGGTGAGCTCTTCTTCGGGGCGGCGGATCTGTTCCAGGAGCAGGTCCGCATCCTCGCGGAGAACCAGAACATCCGCGTGTTCATCCTTCGGATGAAGAATGCGCGGCACCTCGATGCGTCGACCGTGATGGCCATGGAAAACCTACACGACTACCTGAGCGAGACCGGGCGCTACCTTCTCATCAGCGGAAGCAGCCCGGAGGTCACCCGAGTGCTCGAGAACAGCGGCCTCCTGAAGCAGTTCGGCAGGGAGAATATTTTCCCGGCGGAGGCCAACGCGACTATGGCCACACGCAACGCGTTGAAGCGCGCCAAGGAGCTGCTCCCGGGCGAGCCCACCGACCTACGGGTCTTCTACGACAAGAAGCCGGACTAGAAGGTCCGCAGGCGGGCGCGCAGCACGACCGGCTTCATGCCGAGGTTCAGGCCCCAGTCCGTCTGGTCGCCGTTCCAGACGCGCACGAGCTTGAACTCGCCGTTCTCGAAGGTGCCCTCCTCAACGTGGAGGTATTCCCGCTTGGCCTTTGATTGCGGGTCGGCCGGCTGGAAGTCGACCCTGCAAGAGTGTCCCGTGACCAGGAACTCGTCCTTGCCGAGGCTGGCGACGAGCGCCACTCCGGTGGGCTCCGGATTCCCCTTGGGTTGCGTCGCCGAGCCAAAGCGAGGGGCCCCGTACGTGACGACCGCTTTCCAGCTCCCGAACTCCATGGCCTGCGAATGGGAGTCCGCCTCCTCGGCAACGGCCTGGAGCCGTCCTTCGAATTCCAGCCGGGCAACCTCCCTCATGATCGGCCCCACAATGCTGTAGTTCAGGGCGAGAGGCGCCAGGCGGTCCTCTTCCCGGCCGCCGACCGGCGGGATCGGGTAGGCTCCTCCCACCAAGTCGATCCCAAAGGGGGCCCATCCGACCGCCCCCTTGTCGAGGGCAGCAAAGAGCATGTGCGCGTACCATGGGGAAAACCCTGTTTCCGGAACGAAGAGCGGGTTGTCCGGCCTCGCGTATAGCTCAAGGACCCTGCGGTACCGCGCGCTGTCATCCTGGTAGATGTCCGGGGAGAGCACATCGAGCGCCGGTGCAGCGGCTTTCCAGATTGCCAGGACGTTGTCCGTCGGCCCTCCGCTCTCGTATGTGCCAGCCGGGCCGGGCGATATGGGGTCCCTCAAAGCCGCGTTGGCGTACATCGGCAGCGCGTAGGCCTCCTTGCCGGCGGCGGCAACCTGGCCCACATAGCGGGCGACAAACCACGCGTGGAAAAATTCGTCCGCGTCCTTTCCGAACACGGCTGTCCAGTTGCCGCCGGATTTTGCCGACAGACCGAGCGCGCCGAGGAGCTGGGCGGGAACCGGCTGCTCGAATATCGCCTGCGCGGTCGGCGAATAGTCGCGAATCGTGTCCCAGGCCCCGGACTCGTTCTCGACCTGGACCATGATGACGGTGTGGACGGCGTCAGAGGCCTTGAGGTGGCTCATCAGCGCCCGGAACGCGCTCTTGTCGAGTTCGAGCGACGCGGGGTAATGGGGCGACGGCGAATCAACGCTCAGGCCGTTCTTGCCAATGATCTTCGGGTAGAGCTCCTGCTTCGCCTTCATCCACAGCGGGATGTAGTGTGAGCTGCCGTTTTTCCAGGTTCCAAACCACAGAAGGACGAGGCGCACGTGGTGCTCCCTCGCCTGCGCGATCATCGTGTCGATGATCGACGTGTCGAACTCGCCCTGCTCGGGCTCGAACTGCTCCCAATAGACGGGGACCTCGAGCGTGTTGGCGTGAATCCGATCGACTGCGGACCACACCCCTGGCAACTCGGCCGGCCACGCGCTCGAATTGCCGCTCTGGCCTCCAAGCATCAGGAATGGGGCGCCGTCCACGATGAATGCATGCCGGCCGTCCTTCTGGACGAAGTGGGGCATGTCGCCTTCCGAGGCCTCGGTGGCGGCTGGCCATGCCAGCAATGCCGATGTGAAAATGAGCGCGAGGGATAGGCTGCGGGGTGTCTTCATTGCGGGAAAGGGGCAGACCTGAACCAAGTTTTGATTCAATCACCCATCATTCGGATTGTCACGAGCGGACGAATCGCGCGAGTAACGTGCGCAGCCTGCGGGCGCCCTCCCCCCGGCACCGCAGCACGTGATCAGCCAGTCCCGGGTCCCCGCCGCTGCGATTCGTCCAGACGGCCGAGTACCCTCAGCAGGCCATCGAGGATGGTCAGCGGATGCGGCGGCCATCCGGGTATGTAGAGGTCGACGGGCAGTACCGACTCCACGCCGTTCATCACCTCTGGATTGCCTATGAATGGCCCTCCGGAAATCGCACACGTTCCGACGGCGATGACGATCTTCGGCTCCGGCATGGCGTCCCAAGTCTTCCTCAGCGCCAGCTCCATGTTCCTCGAGACGGGACCGGTGACGACCAGGCCGTCGGCATGCCGAGGCGACGCCACGAATTGTATTCCGAAGCGCCCGAGGTCCCAACCGATGGTGCCGAGCACGTTGAGGTCCGCCTCCGCTGCGCCGCAGCCCCCGGCGCTCACCTGCCGCAGCCGAAGCGAGCGGCCGAAGAGCTTCCGAAGCTTTTCATCGAGCACCTCCGCGAGCCGTACCTCCTCCTCGCCCGGCCGGCCGAGCACGAGGTCCTCGCGCCGCCGCACCGCCAAACGGTAGTCGCCCGTCTGGGTTATCGCGCCGTGCGGGCAGGCCTCGACGCACTCCGCACAGAAGAGGCAGCGGCCCAGGTCGAGCGCCACGCCGCCCGCCGACGGCTGCGTAATGGCCTCGGTCGGGCACACGGGCAGGCATTCGCGGCACCCGTCCGGGCATTTGGAGGCGTCGACGCGCAGCGCTCCGCCATGGCGGTCCGGCAGGGCCGGTGGCGGCCCCTTCGGAAAGGCCATGGTCTCGCAGCCCCGCCTCAGGCGGTGGGTGAATGTGTCGACGGCGAACATCGGTGCGGGGGTGTGCGGCCTACAGATCGAAGCCGCAGTATGAAAGGTTGAAGCTCTTGTTGCAGACAGGGAAATTGGAGATCGCCTCGCCGCGCAGCGCCAGCGCCACGCCGATCCAGTTGTGAAACGACGGGTCTACGATCTTGTAGCTTCGGAAGCGGCCGTCGGCGCCGGTCAGCGCCACGTGGCATACCTCTCCCCGCCATCCCTCAACCATGGCGACCGCAAGGGTGTCCCGCGCGGGTATCGGGAGTTCCGCCCGCATCTCGCCCTCGACCTGGGCCGAAAGCTGCTCGCGCAGGAACCGACCCGAGCGCTGCACCTCGAGCCAGCGCACCCGTGCGCGTGCGAGCACGTCACCGCCCGGCCAGACCGCCACAGGAGCCTGCGCAAGGCGGTGCCAGCCTGCCGGGTGGTCAAAGCGCACGTCGCGCACAATGCCGCAGGCCCGCGCCGCCGGGCCCACCATTCCGAGGTCCGTCGCCTGCTTTGCAAGCAATGTGCCCGTATCCTCGAATCGCGATCGAACCGACGCGGCGTCCCATAGCCAACCCGAGGCAAGTTCGGCCTCTGCCAGCGCGCCGCCCAGCTGGCTCACCAGCTTTTCAAGGCGCTCAGGCTCGAGTTCATAGCGGCAGCCGCCCGGCCTCACCAGGCCGCGCCCGAACCGGTTGCCGCAGATCAGCGCGGTGAGATTCAGGAATTCGCCGCGGATCCTCCCGCACGCCGACGCCGTCGGGAGGAACGCGACATCGTTCGCCAGCGCGCCGAGGTCCCCCGTGTGGTTGGCAAGACGCTCCAGCTCAAGCGCGATGGCCCGCAGCCATTGGGCCCGGAGCGGCACCTCCTCGCCCGCCAGAGCCTCCATTACCCAGGCATATGCGGTCGCGTGGCCTATGGTCGTATCGCCGGACACGGCCTCGATCTGGCTCATCGTCGCGCGATGGGGCCCCCCCGCCAGGGCGTTCTCCACGCCCCGGTGCTGGTAGCCGAGCGCGATCTCAAGGTGCAGGACCTCCTCGCCCGCGCACTGGAAGCGGAAATGCCCAGGTTCAATGATCCCGGCGTGGACCGGGCCGACGGCGACCTCGTGAATCTCGCCGCCGCCCACGCGGAAAAAATCGATGGCGGCCGGCGCATCGCCGGCTCCCTTTCGAACGGGCTTGAGCCACGGGTGCCCCTCCGGCTTGAGAGCGTGCTTCTCCCAGACCTCGCGCTCAAACATGTGGGCCTGCGGGTGGGTCACGGTTAAGGACGGATAGGGGCCGGCTAACGGAGCGCTCCGACCCACGGCAAGCGTATTGTCGGCGTCAAAGGCAATCAGGGCGACCAGTCGCGTCGCGTCGCCCTCGGGTACCCCGAACCACGCGCAGAGCCGGGCGCCGCGGTCGAGCTCCGCCCCGGTCCTTCGGACCAGTTCCGGGGCGGTCCACTCGGGCACCTCCGCCCACGGAATGCTGGTGCCGTTGGCCAGCAGCGCAAATGAGGGCGACGGGCTCATGGCGTCGGGAAGAGCTGCGCCACGGCGTCCGTCCAGGCGCCGCGCAGGACCTGGGGGGTCGCCAGGCCTAGCCACAACGAAATCCCCATGAGCACCAGGGGCGGAATGATCACGCCGGCCTTCTCCTTGATCCGCCTGCCTTCAGCCTTCTGAACCGCGCGCGGACGGCCGTCGACAACGCTGAACACGAGCCGCGTCAGGCCGAAGAATGCGAACAGCAGGCAGCCGAGGAACATGGCCGTGGCCGCGATATGGCCCGTGTCGATCGCCGCGCGCACGATGCGCAGCTCGCTGAAGAACGGGCCGAAGGGCGGGCATGCGGTCACGGCAAACATCCCCGCAACGAATATCGCGGCCGATTGCGGCGTCACCGATGACATCCCCCGCACCTCGTCGACCGTTCGCGCTCCCGCGGCCCGCCGGATGTTGCCCGCGCTCAGAAAGAGCGCGCCCTTCGTCAGGCTGTTGCTCCAAACATGGAAGAAGGCCGCCCACATGCCGGCCGGGCCGAGCGCCGCGCCGATGACCAGTATTCCCATGTGCTCAACGCTGGAATACGCCAGCATCCGCTTGAAGTCGCGCGTGCCCAGGAGGAAAAGCACCGCCACGAGCATCGAGAAAAGCCCGATCGCAAGCAGTGTCCGGTCGGCCGCCTGCCCCTCGCCTGCCGCGGTGATGACGGCGCGCACTCTCAGCAGCGCGGTGAACGCCACGGTGGTGACGCCGCCCGCGAGCATCGCCCCCACGATGCTCGGAGCCTCGCCATAGGCGTCCGGCTTCCACGTGTGCATGGGCGCAAGGCCCATCTTCGTGCCGTAGCCGACGAGGAGGAACACCCACGCGATCAGAACCCACGGGCGCGACAGGAGGGGCCCCTGCGCCGTGAGCGCGACAAAAGTGAGGTCGCCGTTGCCGCCGCCGCGCACCGACGCGTATCCCAGGCAGAAGGAACCCAGAAGCGACAGAGCGATGCCCGTGCCCCCGACGAGCAGGTACTTCCAGGTCGCCTCGAAGGCCCTCGAGGTGTTGTTGAAGTGGAGCAGCGGCACCGCCGTGAGCGTCACCGCCTCCGTGGTGATCCACAGCATTCCAAGGTGCCTGGCCTGGTGCCCGGCGCTCAAAAGCCCGAGGATCGCCAGCAGCGTGGCGACGAAGACCCGGTTGGGGCGCTCGGTCCTGATCCGGAGATAGGAAACACCGTACGCGGCGCACGCGAGAAAGAGGATCGAGACGGCGGGAAGCACCGCGCGGGCGATCGGATCGAAGCCGAACCACACTCCGGGGCTCACCTGAGGGGGGTCGACCAGCAGCCACAGGGCCAGCACGGTGTGCACGGCGCCGACGGCCGGCATGAGCCAGGGGCGCGTGCGCTCGCTCGGCCAGACGACCGCCAGCGCAGCACCGGCGAGCGGGACAAGTATGAGAAGGAGTTCCCTCATTCGCGGAGTACGGTTAGCTTTCGGGTGTCGAGCGAGTCGAATGCTCTCTGGATCCGGTCGACGATGATGCCGATGACAAAGACGCCCACCGTGAGGTCCAGAAGGATCCCCGACTCGACCAGCAGCGGCGTCGAGTGGATGAGCAGCAGGCCAAAAAGGTAGATGCCGTTCTCAAGGATCAGGTAGCCGCAGACCTGAGAGATCGCCTTTGCTCGGCCGATGAGGAGGATGAAACCCGTGAAGATCGACGCCAGGGCGCCTGGCACCAGGAGCGTGCCCGCGTGCTCGGGAAGCAGCGGCAGCATCCGCGCCGCGGCGACCGCAGCGATCGTCCCGCCCGCGCCCAGGAGAAGAGACGGCACGAAGCCGATGAAAGGGTCTATCTCTCGCTCAATCTTGGCGGCGCGCATCGCGCGGTGCAGGAGGCCAGGGATCAGGAAACCCTTCACCAAGACCGTGACCACCGAAACCAGCGCGACCATCCAGGCAAAGTCGTGCTCCAGCAGCAGCGGCAACACGCCCAGCACAATCCCCTGCACCGCCACCGCGCGTATAACCTGCGGCACGCGGCTGCCTCCAAGCGCCAGAAGATTCAGCCCCATGGCCAGGCCGATCAGGAGGTTCAGCGAGGAGTTCATCCAACACCGCCTTTCCTCGCGAGCAACAGGGCAAACAGGCACAGCAGAAACGAGGCGGTCAGGAGCAGCGGCACCCGCCGGAACGCAAAGCGCGCCGTCAGGGACTCGACGAGCCCGATGGCCACCGTGACGCCGAGGGTCGTGCCGACCAGGGCAGCCGTCGCCGCGAGCGGCGTCAGCCGTCCCAGGGGCACCACCACCTGGCTCAGCAGCACGGCGAAGAGCATGAGCTTCAGCGAGGCCCCGTGCAGGATCACCGCCAGCGGAGGACCGCTGTGGTCAAGGATCATGGCCTCGTGGACCATGGTGAGCTCCAGGTGCGTGTTCGGATCGTCGAATGGAACGCGGCAGTTCTCGGCGAGAAGAACCGCAAAGAGGCCGGCTGCAAGGAGCACCGCCCCTGAGCCGACCGACAGGCTCAGCATGTCGGTCAGCGTCACGTTGCCCGTCTGGACACTGAGGGACAGAACAGCCGTGATCAGAGCCACCTCCGAGAGCACCGCATAGCTCACCTCGCGGGCGGCGCCCATGCCCTCGAACGCGGAACCGGTCTCAAGGGCCGCCCACGCGGTGCAGAAACGGGCCAAGGCGAGCAGGTAAACCAGCAACAACACGTCGCCCCTGAAGCTGAGCGCCCCCCCGGCCCATCCCAAAGGCATCAGAAGGGCGGCGCCCACCAGCGCCACCCATGCCACGGCGGGCCCCACGATGAAACCGGGCGATGCGAGTTTGCTCATGACCACGCCCTTTTGCCACAGGCGCGCCAGATCGTAGTAGAGCTGCAGCACCGGCGGCCCTCTGCGCCCCGCCGTCCAGGCCTTCACCTTGTTGATGATGCCAGGCAGCAGTGGGGCCACAAGGAGCCACACGGCCAAACGAAGAATGGTGTCGAGGATGAATGTCATTGCCCAGCTCCTATCCACGCCAAAATCGCCTCAACTGTGAGGCCGCACAGCAAATACACGATATTGAATTGAAGCCCCTGGTGCTGCAGCTTGCGCGTTGCGCTGGACAAGCGCATCACCGCATCGCCCGCAGGCACCATCGCGCGCTCCAAGACCGTGTCAGGAAGCCGCTCCATCCGGCTCGCGCGAACGGGAAACGGCCCGTACGGACGAGCAACGCAGCCGCCAGCGCCGCGGCCATGCCGCCCACTGTCAGCTTGACCCATAGCCGCGAATTGCGGCGACCGGGCGCGGCGCCAATGAGCAGGCCAAGCGCCGCCAACACTAGACACCTGCCGACCGTCACGACGCGGCTTCTCCGCCTGCGGCGCTGGGCGTCGCCTTGTCGGCCTCGGCCGCAGCCTTGAAGATGTCCTCATCAGCAGCGCCGCGAACCACCTCCGCGCGCAGGGAGCCGCGAGCAAGGCTGCGGCTCAGCCTCCCGAGTATGTCGAGATGAGCGCGCGGCGTCGGCGCTATGAAGAAGAAGAGACGGGTGACCGGCTCCGCGTCGGCCTGCGGCTCGGTCAGTTCAAGGGCATCCCGAAGAAGAATAAGCGCTACCGTGCCGGAATCGCGGCCCAGGGCTATCCGCGCGCTCGGGTGCGGCAGCGCGAAGCCGCCGCCCACCGGGGCGATGTTGACGCCGCCCTTTGCGCGCAGCCGCTGGCTGAGGAACTGGCGCAGCGATGGGGTGGCCCCGGGCAACGCCGAGACGATTCGGGCAAAGACATCCAGCACCTGCGCCGCGGCCACGTCGCGCCAGATTCCGCCGGTGCGCAGCAGCGGCTCAAGCGCAAAACCCGTGGCGAAGGCGGGCGTCACCGGCGCGAGGAAGCCGGCCCTTGCCGCAAGCCCGCGCACCGCAGCCCAATTCGCAACCTGCGCCCTGTCAAACAGGAGCCGGCCGCCGTCGGGGGTATGCGGGAGGCCTTCCCGCCGGATCCAGTCCTCGACGACTTTCTCCGAGACTCCGAACGACTCGGCGATTTGGATCAGGTTCAGATACATGGTTAAGAGGGCAATATTGCCGCAGCGGCGCCGGCTAAGGCGATAAACTTTTCAACAGACTCGGAGTGTGCGCCGAAAACCTATCGGCTGCCGCCCCAAAGTACCAAGGCGGCCAGCGCCACCAGGCCTATCACTATGTACAGCAGATACGTCTGAAGGCGCCCGTGCTGCAGGCGTCGCGCGAGGGTCGAGATCTTCAAGACAATCTCCCCGGCGGGTTCAACCAAGTGTTCAAGCACGGTCTCCGGCGTGTGCTCCACCCAGCTTGCGCCCGCAGGAAACGTCCCCTCCGGCCTGTGCTCCTCCCGCCATGGGCGGAGGATCCAAGCAAACCACTCGTTAATGATGCTGGCAAACGAGCCCGCGGTGTACTGCATCCTCGCCGTTGGCAGGGCATAGCCGCAGTCCCATGTCGGGGCGCGCCTCATGCCCGTCCGGCTCATCCTCCGCCAGAGGAGCAACGCCGCAAATGCGGCGACCAGCAGGAGAAGGACATTGGCGAAACCGAGCGTCCCAAGCGACGTCGGCCCTTCCAGACCGCTCCACGACGGGTTCCATTCTGTAGCTGCACGCGCCACCGCGAGAAAGAAGACGGTCGGCGCCAAGCCGATTGCCAGACAGGCCCCCGCAAGCACAAGCATGGGGCCGAGCATGCGCCGCCCGCATTCGTGCGCATGCTCCGCTGCCGCCGAGCGCGGCTGGCCCAGAAACACCACGCCGCAGACCTTTGTGAAACAGGCCAGCGCCAGCGCACCCGTCATTCCCAGAAAGACCAGCGCCGGAACCGAGGCAAGCGCGACGCTTCCCGGGGAGTTCACGGCGTCAAAGAGCCCCAGAAACACAAGCCATTCGCTGATGAAGCCGTTGAGCGGCGGCAGGCCCGAAATGGCAATCGCGCCGAGCGTGAACAACCCGGCAGTCCATGGCATCGCACGCCAAAGGCCCCCCAGAAGGCTCATCTCACGTGTACCTGTCGCATGCACGACCGAACCGGCGCCAAGGAAGAGCAGCGACTTGAACAGTCCGTGGTTCCAAACGTGCAGGAGCCCTCCAGCCAATGCCAATAGGCCCCATGCCGCATTGCCTTGCGCCTTCGCCACCAGAGCAAACCCCAGGCCAATCAGAATGATGCCGATGTTCTCGACGCTGTGGTAGGCCAGCAGCCGCTTGAGGTCGTGTTGCCCAAGGGCGAACGCAACCCCGAGCACGGCGCTCGCGACACCGAGAGTGGCCACAACCCAGCCTGCGCCGGCCGGCACGGGCAGCCATCCGCTGAATCGAACGAGCCCGTAGATGCCCGCCTTGAGAGAGACGCCGGACAGGAAAGCCGAAACATGACTCGGAGCATTTGCATGCGCCGAGGGCAGCCAGATATGCAGGGGGAACATGCCCGCCTTCACGCCAAAACCCACGAGGGCGAGCCAGAACAGGGGCGCCAGGTCTGAGCGCTCGCGCATCGGGCCGAGCTCCCAGCTGCCCGTGCGGGCCGCCATCGTCGCAAAGAATGCAAAGAGACACAACGTGGCCGCATGAGAGGCCGCGAGAAAAAGCCAGCCCGCCCTGCGTGTCTCGCTCGTGTGGCGGTCGAGCGTGATCAGAAAATACGAGCTGACCGTGAAAAGCTCCCAGGCAATGAGGAAGTGCAGCCCGTTCGACGCCAGCAGCACCACGCCCAGGCTCGCGATCATTCCGCTCCACCATACGCGGCCGACCCGGGCCGAACGCGGATGCGCCTCGTCATTCCAATATTCGCTCGAATACACCGCGCCCGCCCCGCCAACGAGGCTCAACAGGGCCATGAACAGGGCGCTGATGCCGTCCAAGCGCATGTGCAGCGGCTCGCCGCCCACCCGATAGGCGCTCGTCCAATCCAGCTCGGCGCCGCCCGCCGACACCCAAACCGCAGCCAAGAGCGCGGCGGCGGTCCCCGTGACCGTCGACGCAAGCCAGATTCGCCGCGCGAAGCGCCCGGCGAGAATGCTCACGAACATTGCTAGAGCGGCAAGGCAGAGCAGGCGTCCGACTGTCATGGCTCTTGCGCCCCGGAAATCGGCGCCGCTCCGTAACACGTCTTCAGAAAATAATTTGCGTTCACAGGGCGGGAGCGGTGGCTCCCGAAGCTGCTTGATCGCCGAATGGAGCCCAGGAGTCAAACCGCTGCGGCGCCGGCCCTAGGGCTCGATACGAATTTTTGGAGGACTTTGTACTCGGATGGTGTTATGCGAAATGCCGTAGAATCACCCTCGGAACCATGTCCATCCCACCCGATCCCCTAGATCCCCTG
>Ga0265338_10003237_pt1 | contig 23182 bp, 18 predicted proteins | sample 42126metaG_FD_193579 | JGI IMG/M metagenome (GOLD analysis project Ga0265338, IMG submission 193579) | Rhizosphere microbial communities from Carex aquatilis grown in University of Washington, Seatle, WA, United States - 4-21-26 metaG | ecosystem: Host-associated > Plants > Roots > Rhizosphere... | reverse complement strand
CGCGCGAGCGGAACGGCGAACCCGCTCTTGCCGCGGCTCGCCACCTGCGGCGGCAGCTCGTCTGCGAACGCGCGGCGGAACGCGACCTTGCCCTCGCGGCCGCGGAACTTCAGCGTCTCCGGCAGCGCCAGCCCGAGCTCGACGACCCGGTGGTCGAGCAGCGGCGACCGCAGCTCGAGCGAGTGCGCCATCGACGCGATGTCCGACTTCGGCAGCAGGTCGCCGGGAAGGTACGTCTCCATGTCCAGCCGCTGCAGTCCGGCGATCCCGGGCAGCGGTGGCGGTCCGAGCAGGAAGCCGGCCGAGGTGAGCGCGCCGATCTCCTCCTTCGCGTCGTCGGTCCAGAGCTCGGCTCGGAGCGCGAGCGGGAGCACCTGCATCAGCCGCCCGTACCGCTCGCTTCGGGGGACGGCGGCCGCCTCGAGAAAGCGTGCGGCGCGGAAGACGGGCGAGCGGCGCTCGCGCCGCCCCGACGGCAGCGCCCGCAGCAGCCGCGCTCCGGCGGACGCGGCCGGAGCCGGCACGCGCTCCGCCAGGCCGACGGCGGCGTACCGCTCGTAGCCGGCGAACGACTCGTCGCCGCCGTCGCCGACGAGCGCGACCGTCACCTCGCGCCGCGCCGCCTCGCAGATGAGGAAGAGCGGCAGCGCCGCCTCGTCGCCGAGCGGCTCGTCGAACGCCGCCGCCAGCCGCGGCAGCGTTGCAGCCGCGTCCGGCTCGAGCACGATCTCCTCGTGCCGCGTCGAGTAGCGCTCCGCGACGGCGCGCGCGAACGGCCGCTCGTCGTAGCGGTCGTCCGCGAACCCGACGGTGAACGTGCGCACCGGCTCCGGCGACGCCGCCGCCATGAGTGCGACCACGACGGCCGAGTCGATCCCGCCGGAGAGGAGCGCGCCGAGCGGGACATCGGCTGCGAGGCGCTTCCGTACCGCGTCGGTGACGGTCTCCCGCACCCGCTCCAGCCAGGCGCCGTCCTCGAGCGCGTCGTCGGCGGCGTGCGGCTCCCAGTAGCGCTCGATCCGCTCCGTCCCGCCCTCCGCCACGAGCAGCGAGGCGGGCGGGAGGCGATGGACGCCGTGCAGGCCCGTGCGGTCGCCGGGGATGTACTGGAGCGCGAGATACGCGTCGAGCGCTGCGAGATCCGGCTCGCGACGCAGTCCCGGCAGGTCCCGCAGCGCCTTCAGCTCGGACGCGAACGCGAGCGTTCCGTCGCCGAGCTGCGTCCAGACGAGCGGTTTCTTGCCGAGCCGGTCGCGCGCGAGCACGAGCCGGCCGCGCGGCGCATCCCAGAGCGCGATCGCGAACATCCCCTCGAGCCGCTCGACGAAGCGCGGTCCGTACTCCTCGTACAGGTGCGGGATGACCGGCGTGTCGCCGCGTCCGCGCACGTCGTGGCCCTTCGACGCGAGGTCGGCGCGGAGCTCCGCGAAGTTGTAGAGCTCGCCGTTGAAGACCGCGACGACGTCGCCGTGCTCGTCGGCGACCGGCTGGTAGCCGAGCTCCGGGTCGAGCACGACGAGACGCTGGTGGCCGAGCACGCACGGCCCGAAGGCGTCCGTCGAGCCCTGATCCGGGCCGCGGTGGCGGATCCGCGCGCGCATCGCGTCGACGAGCGCCGCCGGTGGCCTCCCGGACGCCGCGTAGAGTCCGCAGATCCCGCACATGCGTGACAGTGTGCCTTCCGTGTCCGTCGGGCCCGCAGCTGTGGTGTCGTGCCATCTCGAGCGGCCACTCGACGACGCGTCGTGGCGGCGGTTCGACGAGCTGCAGCGGCGGCGGCCGGGCGGCTTCGACGTGATCGCCCTGATCCGGCCTCCGGATGCGTCCCACGGCGAGGCGGAGGAGCCGTGGCTGGAGCGGGCGCGGGCGGCCGCGGCGCGGGCCCCGCTCGGCCTGCACACGCACTGGACGAGCCCGACGCACGCGCGCCCGACCGGGGGAGATCCGGCGGCGAGGGTGCGGGAGGAGGCGGCGTGGCTCCGGGAGCGCGGCCTCGACCCGGTGTTCTTCTGCGGAGGCGGCTGGTACACCGACGCCGCCGTGCGCGAGGCCGTCACCGATCTGGGACTCGTCGACTGCACGCCGCGCGGCGGTCTCCCCTCGCCCGGGGTCCTCCCGACGACGCATTCGCTCGGCCAGCTCGCGCGAGGCGTGCTCGGCCCGCTACCGCAGTACGTGCACGCGTACTTCCACGACTACGACCTGCTCGACCCGAAGCGCCGGACGGCGCTCGTCGCATCGCTCGCTGTGCTCGGCCGCCGTCGTCACCCGGGCGATCCCGTCGCGCTCTCCCGCTGACCGCGGATGCGGCGCACGATCTCCATCACCGCGGCCGCCGCGAGCAGGGCGATGAGGAAGTCCCACGGCACCCGGTAGCGCGTCTCGCCGACGAACAGCACCGCGACGACCGTCTGGTAGCCGAGCAGCAGCAGAGCAAGCCCGGCGAAGAACCTCGGCACGACGAACAGCCCGACGATCCCGAGGATGTAGAGCGGGATCATGTAAGCGGGCTCCGCGACCGAGCGCATCGTGTCCAGCCACGTGCCCGCGCCGGGCAGGTCGGTGACGTCGACGACCGACGGCTGCCAGAGGAACTTCGCGTCGACGGGTACGAGCTTCGCCTTGTCGCCGGGGTGGTGGATCCAGAACGAGATCACCTTGCTCTGGAACGAGGACGCCTGCGCGCACTCGTTGTACGGCAGCACGACGCCGGTCTTCACCCAGTGGTCGTACACGTCCTGGGGCGAGGGCGGAAACGACGCCGGCTGTGGAACGTGGTCGATCCACTGTCCGCTCCTGAGCGTCGCGTACGTGTTGACGTTGTTCGCCTTCCACAGTGCGCGCGAGTCGGTCGTCACCGCCCAGCAGCCGACGTCCGCCTTCGTCCGCACCACCCACGGCATGACGAGCACGGCGGCTCCGGCGAGCACCGCCGCAGAGGCGAGCACAGTGGTGCGGGAGAGACCCGCGCGCCACAGCAGATACGCGATCACGACGAGCGGCAGCGCCTCGAGGCGCACGTTGCCGAGAATCGCGATCCCCAGCACCGCACCGAGCGGCAGCGCGCGCCGCCAGCCGAACCGCTCCGCCGACCACAGGGTCAGGAAGACCGTCGACGCCGCGAGGAAGTGGTCGAGGATCTCGCGGTTCATGTGTACGTCGTGCCAGACGAGGTATGGATGGAGGGCGACCGCGAGCCCCGCGAGGAACCCGACCGCCGGCGTCAGCCAGCGGCGGCCGATCTGCCAGACGATCAGCGTCGTGCCGACCGCGACGAGGATCTGCGCCAGCCCGACGACGAGCCAGTGGCGGCCGAAGATCCAGTAGAGCGGGATCAGGAACCACCCGTACAGCGGCTGCGTGTACGCCGACGGGTGGCCCGGGATGAAGCCGTACGTCCCCGTTGCGAGGTACGTCCGCGCGAACGTATCTCCCTTGTCCACGTTGTCCGTGATGATCGAACTGCGCGCGTGCAGCAGCGCGGCCAGGCGCGGGAGCGCCGTCGCGAGGACGAGGACGAGAGCGGCGGTGCGTGTCCGCACGACGGCCCAGCGTACCGCCACCGGCCACAGGATCCTGACGGGAGGGGGGTACAATTGCCGCCTCGTGGCGACCAAGCCTGTAGTCGGCGGCGGCGACTCGGACGTGGACAGCGCCGGCGAAGGCGACGCTGCCCCTCCGGGCCATCACGAGTACGCGTCCGACATCCGGTCGGCCCGGATCCTTCCCTCCGGCGGACAGCTCCGTGCCTCGGCCCGCCGCGCGGTCAGCATCGTCGCGCTCGTCGTCATCGACCTGTCCGGCCTCGCCGGCTCGCTCTACCTCGCGCTCGTCCTGCGGGAGCTCTACTACGGCGAGCGGCCGATCCTCTGGGGACTGCCCTGGGACGCGGAGAAGAACTGGCTGCCGTTCCTCGCGCTCGTGACGGTGCTCGTCTTCTGGCGCGCGGGCCTGTACGCCGCGCGGGAGCAGCGCGGGGGCGCCGGACGGATCGTCTCGTCGCTGCTGCTCGTGATGGTGATCACGCTTGCGTTCGCGCTCGGCACCGGCTACCAGCACACGACCTTCGGGCTCTACGTCACCGCGTTCGTGATCAGCGCGATCGTGATCCCGCTGCTCCGCTCCAGCTACGAGGTGGTCACGGCGGACATCTGGCGGGTCGCTGGCGCGCGGCGCCGTGCGGTTCTCGTCGGCGACGGCGAGCGGCTCGTCGCGCTGCGCCGTGCGCTCGGGCTCGGCCGCGGCGGGATCGACTACGAGTTCGTCGGAGTCCTCTCGTCCAACGGCGCCGTCACCGGCCTGCCGGTCCTCGGCGGCGTCACGGATCTCCCGCGCGTGCTCGAGGAGCAGCGCCTCGACGAGCTGATCGTCAGCGGCGTCGATCTCGGCGAGGACGAGCTGCTCGACCTCGTCCAGGAGGCGCACCGCGTCGGCGTCAAGGTGCGGATCGCGCCGACGACCGCGGAGCTGCTGCGGCAGCGCGCGGAGTACGTGGCCGGCCAGGGCGTGCCGCTCTTCGAGCTCCGCCCGCCCGTCTTCATCGGCCTCGACTGGGCGGTAAAGCGGGCGTTCGACGTCGTCGTCAGCGGTGCACTGATCCTGATCGCGGCGCCGGTCTGGGCGATCATCGCATTGTCGGTGAAGCTCGACTCGCCCGGTCCGGTGTTCTACCGCGACCAGCGGATCGGCCTCGCAGAGCGCGAGTTCGGCATGTTCAAGTTCCGTTCGATGTACACCGACGCGGCCAGCCGGCAGGCCGGGCTGGAGGAGTCGAACGAGGCGTCGGGGCCGCTGTTCAAGATCAAGGACGATCCGCGCGTCACGAAGATCGGCCGTTTCATGCGCCGGTACTCGATCGACGAGATGCCGCAGGTACTGAACGTGCTCCGCGGCGAGATGTCACTCGTCGGCCCGCGTCCGCTGCCGCTGCGCGACTACGTCCAGCTCGAGGACTGGCACCGCAAGCGCTACCTCGTCCTCCCGGGGATGACGGGTCTGTGGCAGGTTTCCGGCCGGATCGACCTCAGCTTCGACGACCTCGTCCGCCTCGACTTCTACTACCTCGAGAACTGGTCGATCTGGCTGGACATCTCGATCCTCGCGAAGACGCTGCCTGCGGTGCTGGCCCGCCGCGGCGCCTACTGAGCGGCAGCGTCGAGCCGCGCCCGGATGCGGGCCGAGCAGACGGCGTCCGTGTGGAACGCGTCCGGGAACTCCGAGGCGGTACAGGGCACCGACCGCGAGTCTTCCAGTCCGACCCAGCGGAAGCCGTAGCGGTGGAAGATCTTCGGCATCAGGCGGAGATACTCGTGCCATTGCGGCGCGATCCGCGGATCCGTGTCGAGCAGATGCAGGTAGCGCGGCGGCTCCGGCGGGGCGAAGCCGACCACGTGCCAGCCCCGCGCGCGGGCGAGGGCGAGCGCCTGCTCGAGGATCTTCACTCGGCGCGTGTCGAACGACGTCCAGTTCGCGTAGAAGCCGTTGCGTAGCCGGTTGAGATCGGTCGTGAACGGCGGCGCGTGGAAACGCGGGAACCGCTGCGGGTCGAGCTCCCAGCTCCACGTGCGCGAGCCGTCGACGTTCCAGGCGATGCTCGGGTAGATCCGACCGATCACGCAGCTCTTCCCCACCTGCTCGCGACGCCAGCGATCGAACAGGATGTAGTGCGCCTGGCGGACGATGTTGTACCCGCCGTGGAACGTCGCCCAGCTGAGCAGGTACTTGGCGAGCTGGAACCTGCTGGGCCGGTAGACCGGCACGACGAAGCTCGGGTTGAACCAGAACGACTCGACGCCGATGTACGCCGTCTGCGCGGGTCGCGCCGGCAGCGCGCGGAACATGCTCAGGATCGTCTCGGGCGAGCTACCCGGGAAGCCCAGGTTGGCGAAGTCCTTCTCGCCGGGATGGGCCCGGATCTCCAGCACGCGGCTGGAGCCGATCACGAAGGTGCGCGTCGGCCGCCGGTGGAACACGTCGAGCTTGTACGCGAAGTAGCGGGCGCCGACGAGCTCCTGCGAGACGAGACAGTTCGGATGGCTGCTGAGAGCCGCCGACAACGCGCCCGGCTTGTAGATGTCGCCGAACGGATCGACCCTCCAGTCGAACGCCGCCCCTGCCGCGAGGAGCGCGGCGGTCACCGCGAGAAAGAGGATCAGCCGGCGCATCAGAAGCGGAAGTAGATGAACGGGTGGCTCGTGTACACCGAGGCGGTGGCGACCGCGAGCAGGGTAGCTGCGGCAACGAGTCGCATCGGCCCCCAGGTTCCGACGCGCCAGCGCCACGTCTCCGGCAGGCACCAGACGACGAAGCCGGAGATGACGAGATACAGCACGAGGTGCCCGGGGACGCCTCCCGTCCCATGCAGGCCGAACATGCCCGCATAGAGCGAACCGATCGTGTCCGCGGTGTGCATCCGGAAGAGCACCCAGCCGAGCACGACGAGCACGAACGTCACCACCACGCCGGCGAGGTGCGGCAATCGCCATCCCCGCCGGCTCCCGTGGTGCGTGCCGACGAGCAGGAGACCCTGGTAGAGGCCCCAGACGACGAAGTTCAGCGAGGCGCCGTGCCAGAGCCCGCCGAGCCCCATGGTCACGAGCAGGTTCGCGTCCCGCCGCCGCCCGCCCTTACGGTTGCCGCCGAGCGGGATGTAGAGGTAGTCGCGCAGCCATGTCGAGAGCGTCACGTGCCAGCGACGCCAGAACTCCGTCGGGCTGAAGGACGTGTACGGACGGTCGAAGTTCCACGGCAGCTCGATCCCGAAGATGCGTGCGAGCCCGAGTGCCATGTCCGAGTATGCGCTGAAGTCGAAGTAGATCTGGAAGCCGAAGCCGATCGCGCTCGCCCACGCCTCGAACAACCCGAGCGAGCCGGGCGTCGACAGGTAGTGGTCGACCCAGCGGGCGAGCCCGTCGGCCAGCAGTACCTTCTTCCCGAGCCCGAGCGTGAAGAGCAGCAGGCCCGACCGCACGCGGTCGGCGTCGAAGCGATGCTTCGTCATCAGCTGGGGCTGGAGGATCCCGTAGCGGACGATCGGCCCCGCGATCAGATGCGGGAAGAACGAGATGAAGAACGCGTAGCGGAGCAGATCGTGCTCGGCGCGGAGGCCGCCGCGGTACACGTCGACCATGTACGAGATGCCCTCGAAGGTGTAGAAGCTGATTCCGATCGGGAGCACGATCGAGTGCACGAACGTGTGCGCGGAGGGAAAGCCGCGCCCGGTCAGGACGTGCACGAAGTCGAGGGTGTAGCCGCCGGCGAACCCGGCGTACTTGAAGTACGCGAGCAGGGCGAGCATGCCGAAGATGCCGGCGCCGAGGACGAGCTTTCGGTGGCGTGCCGTGCGCTCGCTCTCGAGGAGCAGGCCGCCGGTGAAGGAGATCGCCGTCGATCCGGCCATCAGCGCCGGGAACCACCACTCGGCGTAGGCGTAGAAGTAGTAGCTCGCCCCGACGATGAACAGCAGCCGCAGACGGTGATTCGGCAGGGCGAAGTAGCCGATCGCGACGACCGGCAGGAACACGTAGATGAAGGGGAAGCTGTTGAAGAGCACGCCAGGGAGCAGCGCTCGACCGGGGGCCGAGCCGGCGCCGAAGGCTAACCGTTCCTTCAGATGTGATCGTCACAATGGGCGCGATGCGCGCTCCGAAGATCCTCGCCGTCGCGTCCGCGGCCGATCTCGACTTTCGCTACGGCTGCACGCCGGCGTGGTGGCAGCTCTGGAAGGGGATGGCGGAGGCCGGCGTCGACCTGATCGTGACGCCGTACCGTGGCCGCGCGATCGAGTCGCCGTGGTGGCGGACCGCGCCGAATCCGCTCTACCGGGAGGCCGAGGCCTTCGCGGCGGCGCGCTCGGCGGCGGCACGGCTCAAGGGCGATCGCTACCTCCGGCGTGCCGAGTCCAACCCGGAGGACACGCGGGCCGACCGGCTCGTCCGCGAGACGATCTGGCGCACGGTCACGCCGCGCTGGCGCCGCCACCTCGAGCAGATCCTCGAACGCGAGGGCGACGTCGACGCCGTCGTCGTCTTCACGGTGCCGATGAGCCACTTCCGCGGCATCCCCACGGCACTGCGCGAGCGGTTCGACGTGCCGGTCGTCTTCTACGACGGCGACGTGCCGATGAGCCTGCCCGAGTACGGCGGCATGGATACGGGCTTCAACTACTACCACGGCGCCGATCCGTCCGAGTACGACCTCGTCCTCTCCAACTCGGAGGGCGGGATCCCGCGCCTGCTCGAGCTCGGCGCGCGCCGGGCGGAGCCGCTGTACTGGGCCGCCGACCCCGAGCTGTTCTCGCCGCAGCCGGTCGACAAGGAGCACGACGTGTTCTTCTACGGCTACGGCGACAAGTTCCGGCGCGAGTGGATGCGCGAGCTCGTCGGCGAGCCGAGCCGTCGGCTGGCGGACGCGGACTTCGTGCTCGGCGGACGCGACTTCCGCGGCGATGTCGGCAGCGCGCGCGTGATCGGCGACGTCCCGTTCAACGTCTTTCCGCGCGCGATCTCCGCGGCGAGGATCAACCTCAACGTCACGCGCCGCGCGCATGCGACGGTTCCGGGCTCGTCGACGTGCCGCCCGTTCGAGCTCGCCGCGTGCGGCGCCGCGATCGTGTCGAATCCGCACGAGGGGATCGACCGCTGGTTCGAGCCGGGACGCGAGCTGATCGTCGTCGCAGACGCAGACGAGGCGACGGAGGCGTACCGCGATCTCCTCGCCGACCCCGCGCAGGCGGAGGAGCTCGGCCGACGCGCGCGCGAGCGGGTGCTCGACGAGCACACGTACGCGCACCGCGCCCGGCGGCTGCTGGAGCTGCTCGACCTCGGCGTCCCGGCGGCGGCGCGTGCCTGACACCGCCGAGCTGACGGCTGCCGCGCCGGCTCTCGCCGGGCTCGGGGAGCTGCGGCGCGTCGCCATCGTCCCCGCGCTGAACGAGGAGCACACCGTCCCGCGCGTGATCGACGAGCTGCGCGCGTTCGACCCCGGCCTCGACGTCGTCGTCATCGACGACGGCTCGAGCGACCGCACCGCCGAGGTCGCGGCGGCGAAGGGCGCGATCGTCCTCCGCCTGCCGTACAACCTCGGCATCGGCGGCTCCGTCCAGACCGGCTTCCGCTTCGCGTACGAGCACGGCTACGACCTCGCCGTGCGCGTCGACGGCGACGGCCAGCACGACCCGTCGCAGCTCGGCCGGATTCTCGGGCCGGTGCTGCACGGCGACGCCGACATCGTCGTCGGCTCCCGCTTCGCGGCGGAGGACAACGGCGGCTACCGCTCCTCCCGCTCGCGGCGCGTCGGCATCCGGATTCTCGCCTCCGTCGTCTCGTGGATCGTCGGACAGCGCGTGACAGACCCGACCTCGGGCTTCCAGGCGCTGAACCGCCGCGGCATCGCGCTGTTCGCGCGCGACTATCCGCACGACTACCCGGAGGTCGAGGCGACGGTGATGGTGCACCGCCACCGGCTGCGCATGCAGGAGGTTCCCGTCTCGATGCGCGAGCGCGGCGGCGGCCGCTCGTCGATCACCACGCTTCGCTCCGTCTACTACATGGTCAAGGTGCTGCTCGCGATCTTCGTCGGGCTCTTCCGTCGCAACGTCGTCCAGCAGGAGGAACCGCAGTGACTCCCCTCGCCGTCTCCATCGCCGGCGCGATCGCGTCGATCACGCTCATTCTCGTCGTGCTGGAGCTGATCCGCAGCCGCCGGCTGCGCGAGCGCTATGCGCTGCTCTGGCTCGCGACCGGTGTCGTGCTCACCGCGCTGTCGCTGTGGCGCGGCGGCCTCAACACGATGGCCCGCTGGGTCGGCGTCAGCACGTACCCGCCGGCGGTGCTGTTCGCGGTTGGGATCCTGTTCATCATCGCCGTGCTGCTGCACTACTCGACGGTGATCTCGCGGCTCTCGGATCAGAACGTCATGCTCGCGCAGCGGCTGGCGCTGCTGGAGACGGAGCTTCGCTCGCGCGGCAAGTAGCTAGTTGACGAGCGTCGTCGACTCGGACGGAGACGGGAGGACGACTGTCTCGCCCCGCTCCACCGTCTCGGCGACAAAGTAGAGCGGTCGCTGCTTCGTCTCCTCGAAGATGCGCGCGATGTACTGGCCGACGATCCCGATTCCGAGCATCTGCATGCCGCCGAGCAGGAGCACCGCGGCGAGCAGCGACGTCCATCCCTGCGGGGCGTTGTCCGTGAAGAAGCGTGTATAGAGCGTCCATGCGAGCACGCCCACGCAGAACACCAGCATCACGTACCCGAGCCGCGTGACGACTCGGATCGGCGCGACCGAGAACGACGTGATCCCGTCCAGGGCGAGACCGACGAGCTTCGTGAACGGGTATTTCGACGTACCGGCGTAGCGCGCGTCGCGCCGGTAGCCGACTCCCGTCTGCCGGAAGCCGATCCAGCTCGTCATTCCCCGCAGGTACCGCGCGCGCTCCGGCATCCGTGCGAGGGCGTCGACGGCGCGCCGCGACAGCAGCCGGAAGTCGCCCGTGTCGGCAGGGATGTCCGTCGCGGCCATCCGGCGGAAGACCCGGTAGAACACGCCGATCGCGAACAGCCGGAGACGCGACTCGCCTTCACGCCGCTCCCGGAACGCGTACACGACGTCGTATCCCTCCTCCCAGCATGCGATGAGCTCGGGGATCACCTCGGGCGGGTCCTGCAGGTCGCCGTCGATGAGGACGACCGCGTCGCCGCGTGCGGTGTCGAGACCGGCGGTAAGTGCGATCTGGTGGCCGAAGTTGCGCGACAGCCGCAGCAGCCGGAGCCGCTCGTCTGCCGCCGCGAGTGCGCGGAGAGCGTCCCACGTGCCGTCGGTCGAGCCGTCGTCGACCAGGACGACCTCGTACGGCCCGAGCGGGGCGAGCGCACCGGCGAGACGCCGGCACAGCTCGTCGACGGTCTCGCGCTCGTTGTAGACGGGGACGACGACGGAGAGCACGCTGGAAACCTAGAACGGAACGGCGTCCGCGAACAGGACATAGGCCGAAAGCCCGATCGCGGCGACCGCGGCCAGCTCGTCCACCTCGACCGCGGCGAGCGCGACCGGCCAGAGCGCGTACCACGGCCGCAGCAGGCTCGACGTGAGGCACAGAGCCGTCGCGGCCAGTGAGAGCCTCGCCCGTCCGGTGCGCCAGGCCGACCTGAACAGCACCACGTAGACGGCAAGGAAGACGAGCCCGCCGAGCACGACGGCGTACCGGTGGCGTAGACCGAGCTGGGTGAGCCAGTGGACGCCCCCCAGCGGCGACGTCTGGTGGGCGCCGGCAGCGGCGGCGACGACCCAGTGCGTTCCGAATGCGGCGGTCGAGGCGACGGCGACGACGAGGGCCGCCGTGACGAGGCCGATCCACCAGCCGCGCGGCGCGCGGAAGCGCCGGGCGGCGAGATGCAGCGGCAGCAGGACTCCGGGAACCGGCTTGACGGCGGCGGCGACGCTCCACGCGGCGCCTCCCGCCGCTGCGGCCGGAGCGGCGACCGCGAACAGGAGCAACGCCGTCATCCACGCGTCGTTGTGCCCGCCGCCCGCGAAGTGCAGGGCGACGAGGGGACTCCAGCCGAGCAGCGCCACCGCCGCAGGGTTGCGCGTGCGGCGCGCAACGACGAGCAGCGCTGCGAGGATGCCGAGCACGGCAAGGGCGCGGTAGGCGAGCTCCGCTCGCCTGGCCGACGACCCCGCTGCCAGAGCGGGAAGCGTTCCGAGCGCCTCCCATGCGGGCCCGTATGCTGCCGTCTCGGTCAGCCAGATCTCCGACACGTACGCGTGCGCGGGATCCTTCGGGTAGTCCGACGGCGTCGCGCGGTACGGGTTCGCGTGGTGGACGGTCGCGATCCGCGCCTCGGCCCAGTAGAGGTAGACGTCCTTCGACAGGAGCAGCGGCGCGGCGAGCGCGATCACCTGCACGACCACCGCGACGACGATCGCCGTGCGCAGCGAGTACGCGCCGCCCCGCGCGAGCCAGGTTCCGGCGACGTAGAGGACGAACGCGGCGACAACGCCCCACGTCCACATTGCGTGCCACGGCTCGTGCGCGGGCGACACGGGAGACACCTCGGACGGCGAGGCGTGGCGCGCTCCGAGCACCGCGGCCGCGAGCGCGACGACGAGGCCGCCGGCGACCACGGTCGAGCGCACGAACGACGGACGTGCCGCAGCGCTCACCGTCAGGGCACTCGAACGCGAACCGGTGGGCCGACCGAATAGACGTCGCCGTAGTCCGGACTGTCGAGCCAGTTCGCTGCCAGGCCGAGCCGGTAGGTCCATGCGCCCTTGCCGGGCCGGTCGACCCAGGCTCCGCCCGGGTGCGCGCCGAGGTCGTCCATCGTCAGCTCGCACTGGTCGGCCGCGTTCGCCACCGGCGTGCAGACCGCGCCGCCGTTCGACGCGCCGCTGCGCCAGATCCGGTAGAAGACCCGCGTTCCCGCCGGCTCGGCGGGGTTCCAGCGGAGCAGGACGCGGTCGCCGGCGACCGTTGCCGTCAGGGCGAGAGCCGGGTCGACGCTGCGAGGGACGCCGCTGACGAGGTACACGCGCGGCTCGGGGCCCCTGAGCGGCGATGCCGCTGCGACGAGCGCGAGAGGGAAGAGCACGAACACCGCCGCCGCAGCACCGAGGAGCGCCCACCGTGTGCGACCCGCCAGGCGTGTCCGCGGCGCCGGGACACGTGTCGAACGCCAGCGTCGTGCCGGAAGCAGGAAGACGAGCGAGGCGATCATCAGGACGAACGCCGGGAACGACGGCATCATGATGCGGAAGACGCTGGCGTCGTCGACGCTCGCCTGTCCGTACGTCGCCTTCGTGACGACGAACGCGGCGAACCATCCTCCGACGATCAACACCGCCGTGACCGACCGGCGCGCGAGCCCGATCAGGCCCGCGATCACGAGCCACTCGATCACCCGCATGCTCCAGAAGTGCTCCTTGATCGCGAGCAGGTTCAGGTTCAGCCGGTGCCAGTCGAAGTTGACGTACCGGTGCAGCGGATTGAACGCGACGAGCTCCTGGTGCGCGCCGAGCGCGAGTCGCGTCACCGGTCCCTCCGAATGGAGCAGCGGCAGGTAGCCGAGCCCGCGGTACTTCCACAGCGCCAGGACCAGCAGCAGGGGTGCGAGTCCGGCCGCGAAGTACGCCGACACGGTCCAGCGTCGCCGGTACAGGAGTCCGAGCACGACGCCGAGGAGGAAGATCGAGTTCGACGGCTTGATTCCGATCGCGACGCCGGCCGCGAGGCCCGCGGCGATCGCCTCGACGACATCCGGGCGGTCGATGACACGGAACACGAAGTAGACGCTCACGAGAACCGCCACCATCGACGGGAAGTCGGCCATCGCCGTCAGCCCGAAGGACTGCGGCAGCGTCAGCTCGGTGTAGCGCTGGTGATAGAGCGCGTCCGTGAACTTGATACCGACGTACGGCGCGGCGAGCCAGACGGCTGTGGCCCAGTACCCGAAGAGCCTGCCTCCGATCCTCTCGCCGATGCCGTAGACGCAGAGCAGCGCGACGGGCAGGAGCACGAGCACGTTGAAGAGGACGATCGCCGGCAGCGCCGGAACGAGCGTCGCGCCGCCGATCAGGGTCACGGGAGCGAGCAGCGCCGGCCAGCCGAAGCCGACGAGCGTCTGCGTCAGCAGCCCGTGGCGGAGCAGCCAGCCGCTGTCGTAGTACCAGAGCTGGTCGCCGCCCTGGTAGTAGAGCCAGCCGTTGTGACGGACCGTGAGCGCGAGCGCGAGGACCGAGAGCCATTGGACGACGATCGCCGGCACGAGGAGCTTCGCGGGCCGTGCCGTCTCGAGCCACACGCGGGCGCGCGCCACCGAGCCCCAGGCGCGGCGGCCGGCCTCGGCCGTGACCGTCGTCATGTCGCCGCCGCTTCGGCCGTCCGGCTGCTGCGGTACCAGACGATCGTCCGTTTGAGCCCAGCACGCAGCTCCGTATGCGCACGGAAGCCGAACAGCTGCTCGGCGCGGGAGACGTCGAGCTGCCGGCGCGGCTGGCCGTTCGGCTGCGTCGCGTCCCAGACGATGTCGCCGTCGAAACCCGTCAGCTCGGCAATCAGCTCCGCGAGCGCGCGGATCGAGATCTCCCGGCCCGTTCCGAGGTTCACCGGCTCCAGACCGTCGTAGCGCGCGGCGGCGAGCTGAATCGCCTCGGCGCAGTCGTCCACGTAGAGGAACTCGCGCGTCGGCGAGCCGTCGCCCCAGAGCACGATCTCGCGCTCGCCGCGTTCCTGCGCCTCGACCATCTTCCGGATCAGCGCGGGGATGACGTGCGACGTCGCGAGGTCGAAGTTGTCCCGCGGGCCGTAGAGGTTGACGGGCAGCAGGTAGACGACGTCCATCCCGTACTGCTCCCGGTAGCCCTGCCCGCCGACGAGCAGCGCCTTCTTCGCGACGCCGTACGGCGCGTTCGTCTCCTCGGGGTAGCCGTTCCAGAGGTCGTCCTCGTGGAACGGGATCGGGGCGAACTTCGGGTACGCGCAGATCGTCCCGATCAGGACGACCTTGCCGGTGCCGTGCACCCGGCTCTGCTCGAGGACGTGCGCGCCCATCATCAGGTTCGCGTACCAGTAGCGGCCGGGGTTGGCGCGGTTGGCGCCGATGCCCCCGACCTCGGCGGCGAGATGGATGACGAGCTCGGGCCGCGCGTCCGCGAACAGCCGCTCGACGTCGGTCGCAACCGTCAGGTCGTAGTCGCTCCGGCGCGGCACGAACGGCTCCACGCCGTCCGCGCGGAAGCGCTCGACCAGGTGCGAGCCCAGGAAGCCCGCTCCACCCGTGACCAGGACGCGCACCCGCAAAGGGTATCGCGGGACTGTTACGGAGCCGTGAGTGTCCGGCGGGGTCTGCTTTGATCGGGATCCGTGGAAACCGTCAGCTCGCCTCCGCGCCGGAGCGCCGTCCGCAGCGGCGTCCTCACCGGGCTCGCCCAGGTCGTGATCGCGCTCGCCGCCGCGGGCGCCGGAGCCCTGCTCGCGCACCGGTTCGGGCGGACGGCCGAGACCGACGGCTTCCTCGGCGCGTACGCCGTGTACATCGTCCTCGTCTTCGCGGCGCAGTCGTTCCGGATGGTCGTCGTCCCGGACCTGACCCGGGCGAACACGGCCGGGCGGCTCGGAGGCGAGACGCGTGCGTTCGCGATCGCCATCCTGTCGCTCGCCGTTCCGGTCTGCGTCGCGGTGGCGCTGCTGTCCTCGCAGCTCGGCGACCTGCTCACGGGCAAGCTGCCGCCGACGGCCGCGCACATCGCGGCGCGCGCGCTCGTCGTGCTCGTCCCCGCAGCGTTTGTCCAGCTGCTGGCGGCGCTCGCCGCCGGTGCGCTCGCCGCCCTCGACAGCTACGGGACGGCTGCGCTCGGCTTCGCGCTCGGCGGGATCACCGGCCTGGTCGTCTTCGTCGCGTTCTCCGGCACGCACGGCGTCGTCGCGCTCGCCTGGGGACTGGCGGCGAACGCGGTCATCGCCCTGACCGTGCCGGTGATCGGGCTGCACCGGCGACATGCCCTCGCCGGGGTTTGGCCCGACCGGCTCGCGATCGGGCCGAAGCTGTGGCACCTCGTCCAGGGCGCCGCGGTGCCCGTCGCCCTCTCGGGTTGCTACCTGCTCGCGCTGCGCCTCGCTGCGTATCTCGGTGTCGGCCGCGTCTCGAGCTTCTCCTATGCGTATCTCGCCGCGTCGACGATCGTCGGCGCCACCGCGTTCTCGCTCGGGCTGATCTCGTCGGCGCCGCTGACGCGCCGCGGGATCGACCCCGTGGCCGCGGGCCGCCATGTCGTCGACGCCGCGTGGGTGAGCCTCGTCCTCGCCGGGCCGGTCGCCGGCGTCTTCGCGCTCGTCGGAGGCAAGATCATGGGCGTGGTCCTCGGCAGCGCATACGGCGGCGGCGTCGGCCGAGAGCTCGGGCACCTCGTCGTGTACCTCGCGCTCTGGATGTTGGCGTGGGTCTGCTTCGCGGTTACCTTCCCTCTCGTGTTCGTCGCCGAGAAGCGCTGGACGCTCGTGCCGCTCGCGGTGCTCGGCTTCGCGATCTGCATCCCGATCGGGCTGGGCCTGCGCTCGCTGTGGGGGCTCGAAGGGCTGGCGGTCGCGCTCGGCCTCGCGGCGTCCGTGATTGCGGCGGGCCTGATCGCGACCATCTCGTGGCGCACGCTCGGAATCGCTGCCGTCGGGCTCGCCCGGCTGGTCGTCGTCATCGGCGGCGCAACCGCGCTCGCCTTCGGCGTGCTGTCGCTGTTCCTCGCGCCGATTCCGGCGGCGCTGCTCGGCGTGATCGTCTACGCGCTGATCATCTACGCATTGCGCTCGCTCGGCCTGGCCGAGGCCTGGACGTACGTGCGGGGGCTGCATTGACGAAGCGCGCGCTCGTCACCGGGATCGCCGGCCAGGACGGCTCGTACCTCGCCGAGCTGCTGCTCGAGCGTGGCTACGACGTCGTCGGGATCGTGCGGACCGCGCCGGCGGATACGTATCCGAACCTCGCCGCCGTCCGCGACCGGCTCGAGCTCGTGCAGGTGAATCTGCTCGACCAGGAGGCGCTCGCCGGCGTGCTCCGCGAGCACCGGCCGCTCGAGGTCTACAACCTCGCGTCGCCCTCGTTCGTGCCGATGTCGTGGCGGCAGCCCGTTGTCACCGCAGAGTTCGCGGCCGTCGGCGTGACGTCGCTCCTGGAGGCCGTCCGCGCCGTCGACACGCGGATCCGCGTCTACCAGGCGTCGTCCAGCGAGATCTTCGGCGAGCCGGCGGAGGTGCCGCAGACGGAGGAGACGCGGCTCGCACCTGTCACGCCGTACGGCGTCGCGAAGGCGTACGGCCACTTCATCATCCACTCGTACCGGCGCCGCTACGGGCTGCACGCGAGCTGCGGGATCCTCTACAACCACGAGTCGCCGCGCCGGCCCGTCGACTTCCTGCCGAGCAAGGTTGCGCACGCCGCCGCGGCGATCTCGCTGGGGCTCGAGGACGAGCTGCTGCTCGGCGATCTCGGCGCGCAGCGCGACTGGGGCTTCGCCGGCGACTACGTCGAGGCGATGTGGCGGATGCTCCAGCAGGAGGAGCCGGCGGACTACGTGATCGCGTCGGGGACGCTCCACACGGTCGAGGAGCTCGTCGCGCTCGCGTTCGCGCATGTCGGCCTCGACTGGCGCAGCCACGTGCGCGTCGACGATTCGCTGCTGCGCGGACAGGCCGAGCTCCACCATCTCGTCGGCGACGCGTCACGGGCGCGCGAGCGGCTCGGCTGGGAGCCGCGCGTCCGTTTCGAGAGCCTCGTCCCGCTCCTGGTCGACGCGGCCCTCGAGGGGCTCCGGCCGCTCACGAGTTCGTAACACCGCCTCTTTACAATCCTGGCGAAATGTCCGATCAGCAGGAGCTTTCGGTCGACGAGGTGTACGCGCAGCTGCGGGACGCGGTCGACCGCGGCTCCCGCGACATCGGGACGACGCGCGGCCTCGCCGAGCGCTTCTGGCCCGTCAGCGCCGACAAGCCGCTGGAGCGCCGGCCGGGTCTCAGGGGCTGGACGGCGTACCAGGTGAAGCGGGTCCTGCGGAAGGCGATGCGCTGGTACGTCGAGCCCGCGTTCGCCGAGCAGCGCATCGTCAACGACGCGCTGCTGCGGCTCGTCGACGACCTCGCGCGCCGTGTCGACGAGCTCGAGAGCGGACGATGAGGCTGGCCGTCTGCATTCCGCAGGTGCCGTTCGAGCGCGGCGGCGCCGAGATCTTCACCGACGATCTCGTCGAGCAGCTGCGCGCGCGCGAGCACGAGGCCGAGCTGGTGACGGTGCCGTTCAAGTGGTATCCCGGCGAGCGCGTGCTGACGCAGGCGTTCCTGTGGCGGCTGCTCGACCTCGACGAGGCGAACGGCCGCCCGATCGACGCGGTGATCGCGACGAAGTTCCCGTCGTACGCGGTGCGGCACCCGCGCAAGGTGGTCTGGCTCGTCCACCAGTTCCGCCAGGCCTGGGATATGGACCGGACGCCGCTCGGACAGTTCTCCGAGTCGGCTGAGGACCGCGCCCTGCGTCGGCGTGTGCTCGCATTCGAGAAGACGGCGCTCGGCGAGGCGCGGAAGATCTTCGCCACCTCCGGAAACGTCGCCGGCCGGCTGCGCGACTCGACCGGTCTCGAGGCGGAGATCATGCCGCACCCGCCTGCGCCGCTCGCGTACCGCTGCGACGGCTACGACGACTTCATCCTCTCCGTCAACCGGCTCGACCGCGCGAAGCGGATCGACCTGCTGCTCGAGGCCGCCGCCGCCGAGCCGGGGCTGCGCGTCGTCATCGCCGGCGACGGGCCGGACCGCGAGCGGCTCGAGCGGCTCGCGCACGACCGCGGGCTGAACGGCCGTGCCGAGTTCGCCGGCCGCGTTTCGGACGAGCGGCTCGCAGATCTCTACGCGCGCTGCCTCGGCGTGTACTACGCACCCGTCGACGAGGACTTCGGGATGGTGCCCTTCGAGGCGTTCCTGTCCGAGAAGCCCGTGCTGACGACGACCGACGCCGGCGGCCCGCTCGACGTCGTCCACGACCGGGAGACGGGGCTCGTCGTCGCGCCGAGCGTCGAGGACGTCGCCCGCGCGTGCACGTGGCTGCTCGGGCACGCCGAGGAGGCGAAGGCGTTCGGCCGCGCCGGGCGCGAGCTGGCGCAGGGCGTGACCTGGGACTCGTGCATCGACCGGCTCCTCGCCGCCGTCGCGTGAAGGTCGCCTACTTCTCACCGCTGCCGCCGGACACGTCGGGGATCGCCGACTACTCGGCCTTGCTGCTGCCGGCGCTGGAGAAGCTCGTCGAGGTCGAGGTGGTGCGGCCGGGCCGCACGCGCCCCGTCGGCGGCGTCGACGTGTCGCTCTACCACATCGGCAACAACCCGGACGCGCACGGCTGGATCGTCGACGCGCTGCGCAGGCAGCCCGGAGTTGTCGTCCTCCACGACTGGGTGATCCACCACCTCGTCGCCGGCCTGACCATCGGGCGGAAGGACGGTCACGCATATCTCGCGGCCATGGAGCGCGAGGCCGGCGTGCCCGGCCGGCTCCTCGGCTACGGCGTCCTCGAGGGGCGCGTGCCGCCGCTCTGGGAGGTGCGGCCGGAGGAGTTTCCGCTCGCCGGCGAGGTGCTCGACCGCGCCACCGGGCTGATCGTGCACTCGCATTACGTCGAGGAGAGGGCACGCGACTTCGGCTACGACGGACCGCTCTGGCGGATCCCGCATCCGGCGTGGCCGGCGCCCGCGGTGGAACCGGCCGCCGTCGAAGGCGCGCCGCTGATCGGCTGCTTCGGCCACATCAACGAGAGCAAGCGGATCCCGCAGCTGCTGCGCGCGTTCGCCGAGCTGCGGCGGACACATCCGGGTGCGCGCCTGCTCCTCGTCGGCTCGGAGGCGCCGGGCTTCGACCTCGCCGGCCGGCTCGAGCGGACGGGGCTCGACGCGGAGGGCGTGATCCGCGAGCCGTACGTCGAGGAGCAGCGGCTCTGGTCGCTGATGGCCGCCTGCGACGCGTGCGTGCTGCTGCGCGCGCCGACGATGGGAGAGACGTCGGGCAGCGCGATCCGGACGCTTTCGCTCGGGAAGCCGGTCGTCGTCAGTGACGTCGGCTGGTTCTCGGAGCTGCCGGACGACGTGGCGCTGAAGGTGCCGGCCGGCGGCGACGAGGAGATCGCTGCGCTGACGGCCGCGCTCGAGCGGCTCGCAGATCCGGAGACTGCCGCTCGCATGGGTGCCGCCGCGCGCGCGTACGTCGAGCGGGAGCACGATCTCGACCACGTCGCCGGCCTCTACGCGGCCGCACTGGAGGAGGCGGCCGGAGACGCGGCGGTGCGCGAAGGCGTGCTCCGCGAGGTGGCGGAGGCGGCCGCAGCCGTCGGCGTCGAGCCGGAGCTGTTGGCGCCGGAGCTCCAGCAGGCGGCGCTCGTCTCGCCGGACGGACGCGCCCCGACCGGGCACGTCCGGGGGTCTGACCCCGTTCCAGGGTTTGGGGGGTCAGGTCTGCTGCGGACCGTGCCGATGTGGCTCTGGGTCGCCGGGCTCTATGCGCTCTCCGTCGTCGTTCAGCTCACCCTCGGACTTCGTGTCGTGTCGCCGTGGATCATGGTCGACGAGCTCGTCTACTCCGACATGGCGCGCAGCTTCGCCGCGCACGGCCACTTCCTGATCCGCGGCGTCCACGGGAGCTACGGCTTCGTCTACCCGCTGCTGCTCTCGCCCGCGTATGCGCTGTTCGGGTCGATGCACGACGTCTACCAGTGGGCACGCGTCGTCGACGCGCTGGTGATGTCGTCGGCGGTCGTCCCTGCGTATCTGCTCGCGCGTCGCGTCGTGCGCCCGCCCGCCGCGCTCGCCGCGGCCGCCCTCGCCGTGGCGATCCCGTCGATGGTGTACGTCGGGACGCTGATGACGGAGAACGCGTTCTATCCGATCTTCCTCTGGCTCGCGTTCGCGTTGCTGCTCATGCTCGAGCGGCCGACGCTCGCCCGGCAGCTCGCCGTGCTCGCGCTGTGCGTGCTCGCGTTCGTGACGCGCGCGCAGACGGTCGCGCTCGTCGCCGCCGTGCTGACGGCGCCGCTCGCGCTCGCGTGGATCGAGCGCGGCCGGCCGCGGCGGCTCGGCGCGTACAAGGCGCTGTACGGCACCGTCGTCGGCGCAGCCGTTCTCGTCGTCGTCGTCGAGCTCGCGCGCGGCCGCTCGGCGTCGCACGTCCTCGGCAACTACTCGAAGACGTCGAACGGCGGCTACCACCTCTGGCCGGCGCTGAAGTGGCTCGTGCTCCACGTCGCCGAGCTCGATCTCTACGTGTGGATTCTGCCGTTCGCCGCGCTGATCGTCCTCGTCGCGAACGCGCGGCATCTCGACCGGCCGCTGCGCGTCTTCGCCGCGGCAACCGCATCGCTGTGCGTGTGGCTCGTGCTCGAGGTCGCGGTCTTCGCCTCGCGGTACTCGCTCCGGATCGAGGAGCGGAACCTCTTCTATCTCGCGCCGCTGCTCGTCGTCGCGCTGCTCGCCTGGATCGAGCGGGGACAGCCGCGTCCGCCGCGTGCGGCGGTCGTCGCCGCCGGTCTCGCGGCAGCGCTTCCCGGCACGATCCCGTTCCTGCACCTGCTGAACATCACGGCTGAGTCCGACACGCTCGGCTTCCAGCCGTGGTGGTACGTGGGCGGCGCCTGGGCGGGGCTGTCGAGCGTCTCGATCGCGGTCGTGCTCGTCTCGATCGCCCTCGGCGCGATGTTCCTCTGGCTGCCGCGCCGGTGGGCGCCGGTTCTCCCGGTGCTCGTCGCGCTCGGCTTCCTCGCCACCTGGATCCCGCTGGAGCAGTGGAAGCACGGGTTCCCGCAGCTGTCGAAGAGCGCGCTCGCGCAGGGCATCGGACGGACGGACAACAGCTGGATCGACTCCGCCGTCGGCCGCAACGCACACGTTGCGGTGCTGTGGTCCGGTGGGAACGAGCTGTCCGCGTGGGAGAACGAGTTCTGGAACCGGAGCGTCGACCGGGTCTACAGCCTCGGCACTCCGCTGCCGGGCGACATGCCGACCGTGCGCGTCGCAGCGCTTCAGTCGACGGGCGTCCTCGTCGGTCTGGGCGGCAAGACGATCACCGACCCGTACGTGCTGGCGAGCAACTCCGTCGACCTCGTCGGGAAGGTCATCGCGCGCGATCCGGCGAAGCAGCTCCGGCTCTACCGCGTCACGTCGCCGGCGCGGATCACGACGGTCGTCACCGGCCTGTACCCGACCAGCGCCGGCGTGAGTCCGTGGTCGAACGCGAACCCGGCATGGACGCGGCTCCAGTGCGCCGGCGGCACGCTCACCGTCGTCGTCTCGAGCGACACCCAGCTGTTCAAGAAGCCGCCGCGGCAGACGATCGCCGTCACCGGCACGACCCCCGCGCGGACGATTCGGATCTCGCCGAGCACCGACCACCGCCCGCTCGTCTTCCCGCTCGCGCCGCAGCACGGTGTCTGCCGCGTCGCCTTCGACATCTCGCCCGCGCGCATGCCGTCCCAGTTCGTGAAGGGCTCGCAGGACACGCGCCTGCTCGGCCTCCATTTCGACGCGATCCGGTACTCGCCGCCCAAGTGAGGATCGTCGTCGACGTGTCGCCGCTGTCGCACGTGCGCACGGGCGTCGGCAACTACATCCGCGGCTCGCTGGTCGGGATCGTCGAGGCGTCGGCGGGAGCGGACGAGGTCGTTGCGTTCGCTCCGGCGAGCGTCCGCGGGAAGCGTGAGATCGAGTCCGCCCTGGACGGAGTGGACGTACGTCGCCGTCTGCCCGTCGTTCCCGCGGGAGCGCACGCGCTGCGCACGCTGTGGAGTCGCGCCGGATCGCCGCCGCTCGAACGCGTCGTCGGGGCACTCGACGTCTTCCACTTCAGCGACTGGATGTATCCGCCGCAGCGCGGCGGCATCCGGTCGACGATGGTGCACGACCTCGTGCCGCTTCACCATCCCGAGTGGGTGCACCCGCGCACGCGCACGATGCACGGCGCGAAGTACCGGCACATGGCGGAGGCGTGCGACGTCGTGATGGTCAACTCCCGCTTCACCGGAGACGATGTCGCGGCCACTCTCGGCGTCGATCCGGCGAGGATCCACGTCGCGTATCCCGGCGTCGATCCTGGCTTCGTTCCGGAGGGGGAGCGGCTCGACCTCGACGGCCGCCGCTACGCGCTCACGGTGGCGACGCTCGAGCCGCGGAAGAACCTGTCGAGGCTCGTCGAGGCGTACCGGCAGCTCGACGGGAACGAGCTCTCGCTGCTCGTCGTCGGCGCGGCGGGCTGGGGCGACCAGCCGGAGCTGGACGTGCCCGGGATCGTCCGGCTCGGCTACACCCCGCGAAACGACCTGCCGCGGCTCTACCGCGGCGCGAGCGTCGTCGTCTATCCGTCGCTGTTCGAGGGCTTCGGCATTCCGGTGATCGAGGCGATGGCGTGCGGCGTGCCGTGCGTCGCGTCGTCGCACCCGTCGCTCGACGAGGCGTGCGGCGACGCCGCCGTTCGCGCCGATCCTGAGGATCCGGCGGCGATCGCCGCGGCGATCGAGCGGGCACTCGGCGACCACGACGCGCTCGCCGCGCGCGGGCTCGAGCATGCGCGCCGGTTCACCTGGCTCGACAACGGTCGCGCGCATCTCGCGGCATGGCAGGCGGCCGCGTGAACGTCGCCGTCGACGTGACGGCGCTCGCGCAGACACGTCGA
>Ga0265338_10003236_pt1 | contig 23191 bp, 28 predicted proteins | sample 42126metaG_FD_193579 | JGI IMG/M metagenome (GOLD analysis project Ga0265338, IMG submission 193579) | Rhizosphere microbial communities from Carex aquatilis grown in University of Washington, Seatle, WA, United States - 4-21-26 metaG | ecosystem: Host-associated > Plants > Roots > Rhizosphere... | reverse complement strand
CTAATTTGAAATTTGCGCCAATAACCGGTTCTTCTAATTATGAACCTAAAAATTCTAATATACAGAACCATATTAGCACAACCGGAAATCCTCATGCTACGACAAAAACCGATATAGGGTTAGGTAATGTTACAAATGACGCCCAAATAAAAAAACAATCTTCAAGCGTCAACGGTAATATTCCTATATGGAACGGAACTACTGGCGACGCGCTCGGAAATGGCTATGGAGTTGAAACTACTTTAGCTGGCAATTCGAGCAACCTTGTAAGAGCCGACGCTGTTAAAGCGGCTATCGACGCCTTAGGTTCGGGGACAGGCAACGCTATTCATGTCCCCGTACAAGATTTGGCGGCTTGCAAAGCGTTGGATACTACTAACGCAACTACGTTCCCCGACAAATTATTAATGCTTATTGAAAATTTAGGTTTATATAGATTAGACAGAGATTCAAGCGCGACTGGAGACGATAACGGCGTTATACAGCCGACTACTGGAGTTGGGCGTTGGATAAAATTATCAAGCCCTACAGATAATCACAATCTACAAAGCGGTTTACAGGGCGGAACTACGAATGAATATTACCATTTAACGTCTGCTTATTACGCCGCTTTAGCCGGAACAAACGGAATCCCAAGCGGAATTAATAAATTTGTCACGGCTTCAGACGGAAGACTCTCTCAATTGACTACAAGCGGAACTTTGCCAGTTGGGCAAATTGATGTTCTTAGCGCGGAATGGACGGCGTTCGATAATACTATCAATTCTTAGGATTAACAATGCCATTCTTAACGGATTTAGCGACACACATAAAGACATACATAGCAAGCGTTCCAAAAGGCGATACAACCACTACCGAAGGTGCTTTAATAAATAGCGCGACAGCAAAAACAACGCCTGCCGATGCTGATATGGTTGGGCTAATGGATAGCGCCGCGTCAAATATTTTAAAGAAATTATCTTGGGCAAATATTAAAGCAACGCTTAAAACTTATTTTGATACTTTATATCAAGCGGTTTTAGTAAGCGGGACTAACATAAAGACATTAAACTCAAATTCTTTATTAGGAAGCGGGAATATAGTTATTAGCGCGTCTACAGCTGAAACAGTTAATACGCTTACATCAGTTTCAAATATTGATTGTAGCTCATATACTTTTTTTAATATATCTTTAAGCGGAACTTCGGGAACTTTAAACGTAATTAATGTTCCTGATAATACTATAATAAATTTTCTAATTTTATCTACAAGCAGCACAGGGACGGCAATAACAATGCCTACAACCAATAATTATAAAAGTAGAAATAACTTTCAAATTAGTCAAAATCATTATAGAATGTTAAGTTTGATTAAAATATCGACAAATTATTTTTGGACTATTTCAAGCGAATTAGTATAATGCAAAAAGCCCTTGCAAAATTTGGAGAAGTTGGCGAAGGGACATTAGATGGCTCTTATACATTTATGAATCCTACGGGAATTGGGTTCGACGTTTGGGATAGAAATAATATAACGTTTCATTGGACAAACGGCGACGGCGACGGCGTTATAGTTTTATGTAGTATGGGAACAGACGCAGTCCCTTTTAGATATGCTGATATTCCTGAATATAATGTAAATTACATAGCAAATTCTAATTTTAATTTAGGTGATGAAATTAATTCATTCAGAGTAATTGGTTTATTTACAGATGGAACCACGTCAATGAAAGTATCGGGTTTAAATAAATTCACTGATTATATATTTCATTTAATCTCATTTAAAACTATAAATAATATAAAAGTTTATAATAATACAAGAACTTATGGTCAGAATTTTGCGACACGGAAGACTTCTTTATAAGGCATAAATATGATTGTCAAAGTAGAAGCGTCAGATACAGGCGTTCAAACTAATAGAATTGGGCTTGTTGAAGCGGAAGATATAAGTCCTAATTTAAAAATTGCGGATAAATTTCATCATCATGTTCAATCTGCTCCGGCCTATACCTGGACAGTTAATCATGATTTTGGTAGAGAACCTAACATGTTCGTAAGAGGCGGCGACGGCAAAGGAATTATTATAACGCCAGTTCACAATTATATCGACGGAATTTGCAATAGCTCGACAATAACGTTCTTAACAGAAAAATCAGGAGATGTGATATGCGTTTAGGCGAAGACCAAAATAACGATGTTTATAATATTTTAAATTTTTGCGCTCATAAATCAGACGCTCAGCCAGATTCGCCACAAAATTTGAAAGTCGGTTATCTGTGGTTTGATAGCACGAATAAAGTATATAAATATAGTGATGGCACAAATTGGGTGACGCTGACAGCTTCAACCGTTACGCTCTCTGGCGACGTTACGGGGACTTTAAGCAATACTACCGTTTCAAGCGTTGGCGGTTATACGGCTTCGAATATTGCCGCGCAAATATTATTAGTGTCGAACGCTACGAATCTTGCGACTGGCAATGCTTTAGTTAGACGTGATAGCAATGGAGATTTTTCTGCAAGAAATATAACCGCGACTTCTTTTATTGGAAATTTAGCAGGCAACGCGGCTACGGCAAGCAAAGTTAATAATGCTTTAACGAATGGCAATGGGATTGCTTCGTTTAATTATGACGGTTCTGTTGGCTCTGTAACCGTTGCTATTGTGGCGGGCGGTGTGACGAATGTGATGTTGGCGGGCGGTATTGATTTAACTACAAAAGTTACTGGCGTTTTGCCTACAACTAATGGTGGCACAGGCAATACTACAGGCACGGCGAATTTATTAGCGAATACAAACGCGGCTGGGCAAAGTGCAATTACAGCTATTAATAGTAGCACGGGAAGCGTTATTGGGCAAACTCACGTAGATTTTTCAGGAATAGCGACTACCGCTTATGTAGACGCCGCAACATTAGGATATATCATTAAAACTGCCGTTAGATTCGCTTCAACTACCAATGGAGTTTTAGCTACGGCGTTTGCGGCAGGTCAAACAATGGACGGCGGCACGCTCGTTTTAGGCGATAGAATTTTATTAAAAGACCAAATAAACGCCGCTGATAATGGTATTAGAGTCGTAACAAACGGAACGCCAACACGCGACGCTGAGATGGACACTTGGGCTGAAGTTCCAAGAAGTTATATATTTGTTTCCGAAGGCGCGACGAATGCAAATTCAAGTTGGGTATGTACAAACGCCGTTGGCGGCACTTTGGATACTACCCCTATTATTTGGAAATTATTCGCCAAAGCGGGCTCTATAACCGCTTCTAATGTTGGCACGTTAGGCTCTGGAGTTTTCGATACTAAAAACGGCTCAAACTTACAATTCAAAAATATTGCCGCCGGCTCTAATAAAATATCTATTTCGGAAGATGGTAGCAAAAACATTCAAGTCGATATAGCCGAAGCTAATTTGAATATGAATAATACCGGGACGACTTTAAGCGCCACTAAAGGCGGCACGGGCGTTGCTGTATTGTCAAGCGTTACAGCAGGCTCAAATAAAGTAACCATAGGCGGCACGCCTACAAATTCCGTTATTCAACCTTTTAGCGTCGATATTAACGAATCGAATTTGACTATAAGCAATATAGGCGGGACTTTGCCGGTTTCAAAAGGCGGCACGGGCGCGACATCAGTAGGAAATAGCGGAGATGTTATAGTCTCAAATGGAACTGGATTTGTCCCAAGATTGACTAAAAAAGTTCAAGCGATTTCACAGACAATAGGCGGTAGTTCAAATACCGTATCAGTATCTTTTGCGGGGTGGATTAAACCGACTATAACAGTTTCAGAAATCAATAGGCAGTTCATATATCAGTTATTTGATAGCAACGGCGTGCAAGTATTAGTAACGATGCTATTGCATGCTTCGAGCGCAAACGGTAATCCGGTTTTTTATTTTCCAAACATGACTACGTCGGTTGTATCTAATTGGACTTTGCAATTACAATTATTGAGTTATTAAAATGAATGTAGGCGAAGACATACAAGGCAATTTTTGCCAGCAAATACAAACTCGTTTAGAGAATATAACAACTGCCATAAGGTCGGCGTTAAGTCTTTCGACTATTCATAAAGGTTATTCTGTATTTGATACGGATTTAGGAAAACCTTGTTGGTGGGACGGCTCTCAATGGATTATTTTGCCAGTTGGAACTGGAGTTGGTTATTACGCAACTAATACGCATACTTTGACAAAAACTACCGTAAAAACGCTTACAAGCGGCGGCGGTAATTTTGCGCATGCAGGCGTCGGAACTAATTTTAGATTGTTTAGTTATTTTTTAAATAGTTCTAATAATAGTATAATAAGCGATGTCGAAATTGAATTGTCGAATGAGACGCAAAATCAAGGCTATGTCGATTATAATTTTAGTTATAGACCGTTTTTATTGCCGGCTACAAATATCACTCTCATTGTTATGTTATGGAGCGCTATATGAGTTTTGTAATGAAAAGTTTAGATTTTTTAGGAAATTTAATTAAAGACGTATTTATTCAACCTTTTACTTCGTCGACTTTGCCCGATGATTCGACCGATTCCACTATTGCGGGAATGGTTATTTTCCATGATGATGGAGCCGGAAATATTACGATTAAAAAAGGCGTAAATACATCAGGCGTTTACTCGTGGCAAAGCATATTCCCTAATTTTAATCAAGTAATAAGCCCGACGATTATTGACGCCAAAGGAGATTTAATAGTTGGTACGGCAAATGATACTTTAACTCGTTTAGCGATAGGAACTAATAATCAAATTCTTGTCGCTGATTCAACTCAAACTTCCGGTATAAAATGGAGCGGGTTAACGCAAGGCGATGGAATTATTATAAGCGGTCTGACAATTACAAACAATGGTATTACCGGAGTAACTTTTTATGGAAATAGCGGAGCGTATAGTTTAGGCAATTTAAACGGCAAGGTTTTAAATTTATATAAAATATTGTCAACGAGCGGAAGTTTCAATTTCACATTATCGTCCGCAGGATTAAATATAGAGCCAAACTCGCCATTAATAACACAAGAAAGAACTACGAATGTCGTTCTAAATAATTTGATTATAAACGTAGACAATGGCAACGAGACATTATTCAATATCCAATTAGGGAATAGCGACACTTTCAATTTGCAAAATGTCGTAGAGAATATATGGTTCACGTTTATTATTAACGCAACGCAACAAATTAATGTAACTTTGCCGAACGGCGGTTACGCGGCGGCGAAATCATGGAGCATCGCCGCAGGCAAAATAAGAATCTTCCGTTTATTAAGAAGCAATTCGATTAACGAATGGGAAGTATCTGAAGAAAAAATACAAGTTTAAAAAAACAAATTGGATTAGTTATGAGAAAATACGGCTGGAAGCCAGAGCTTCCCGACCACAGAGATTATCCATATACGCTTACGGCTGGGATAGTATTGCCGCCAGCAATAGATTTGCGCTCGCAATGCCCTCCGGTTTATGACCAAGGCGAACTTGGCTCTTGTACCGCTAACGCATTAGCGGGCGCGATAGAGTTTGCTCAATTAAAGCAAAAGCGTAAGACTCCCTTCATTCCTTCCCGTTTATTCATTTATTATAATGAACGCACTATAGAAGGGACGATAGGGCAAGACGCTGGAGCGCAAATTAGAGATGGAATAAAAACTACTGTAAAATATGGAGCATGCCCAGAAACTGAATGGGCTTACGATGCTACTAAATTCGCTATTAAACCGCCTAAAAAGGCTTATACTGACGCTCTAAATTATCAAGTAGTCAAATATCAGAGACTTAATAATATTAGCGATTATAAAAATTGTTTAGCGTCTGGAATACCATTTACATTTGGCTTCTCCGTATATGAATCTTTTGAAAGCGAAGAAGTAGCAAAAAGTGGTAACGCTCCAATGCCTACAAAAAAAGAAAAGATGTTAGGCGGGCACGCAGTTCTTTGCGTCGGTTATGATGATGCTAAACAAGTCTTTATTTGTCGCAATTCTTGGGGTGCGAATTGGGGACAAAAGGGTTATTTTACTTTGCCTTACGCTTATTTTACTCCAAGCCTAACAGACGATTTTTGGGCGATTTATAATGTAGAAGTTTAAAAATAAATATCACTTGGCAGTGAAGAAAATAATAATAATTGGAGAAAATTTATGCCAACTACGCACACATCTGATTTATCAAGAACAATTATTTTGCAAGGGTGCCCTATCGGAGTTGCTCTTGGAATAACATTTGACGGGACTAACGGAGTTACGATTCAAAATCCTAACCCTGACGTTGCGCGAGCAACCGGTAAACGCAGATTTTTATTTGATACATTGCAGCAAATAGCTTATAAATTAATTAAAGCCGGCTCGAGTACTACATCGGGTTCGTTCTATCAAATAGGGTTTTCTAATAATTTAACCGTAGAATTTGTTAAAGACGCCAAAACAATTGACGGCATAGACGAATCCGTGAAATCCTCAGGAACGACTGCAACCGGCTCAGGATTAGCCGAAATTACTTATACCGCAAGCGGCGGCGATATTGATTCGCCGAACTATGCTACATTTACGACGGAATTAGACGCAAGCGAAACGGATTATTTCTTGTGCATATTCCCTAATGGATTTACTTATGACAGCAACGGTAAGGCTACTCCAGATGGCTGGTGCTATATGCTTGGAAGACGCTCTTCTAACATTGAAGTGACGCAAGGCAATGCAAACGGAACTTTAGCTATTACATACGCCGCTGAAACAGCGCCGCAAACTTGGGATTCAGTAAGCGGTAAAACTTTTGGAGACGCAGTTAAAGCTCTTGCATGGGGAAGTGGAATTTTGGTAAAGCCTTCAACCGATGGCGTCGCCATTATAGCTCCGACTTTAGTCGACGCGGATGTAACAGTTTTAAAAGCCGGCAAAATGGTTGTAAAGGCTTCGACGATTTCTTATTAATATTCAGAATAATAGGCAGGACTTAAACCCTGCCTTATTTGAGGTAAACATGAAGATTGCTAAATTATTCACATCTCATTTAGTCGCGCCGCGAACCGTGCAACATTTAAACCAATTGGCAACACAAACCGATAATGTTTGGGTAATCCATGACTGCACTTCTAATCCTGAGTTTGAAAAAAGAAAATTTGCGAATGTTATTAATTATACCAATAATGACCATAAAAAAATTGGATATTTATCTCCAACAAAAGCAATGGTTGATAGTTTCGCAAATAAAGCGTTAAGAACTTTGCCATCTATTGATATTTATTTCAATCCAGAATATGCTGTTATCCAATTCGCCAAAGAGCATCCTGAATTTGATTATATTTGGAGAATCGAATATGACGTTTATTTCAATGGGCATTGGCAATATTTTTTTGATATAACCAATGAAAGCGACGCTGATTTTCTTGGTTTGTATGTCGCTACAAAAAACGAATGGACGATTAATTCAAAAGTTTGGGGAACGCTTAATTTCGACGTTCCTGAAGAACATGAGTTTGGGGCTTTCTTCCCCGTGCAACGCTATAGCCGCAAATTAATTGAAGTTTTAGACAAAGAATATTCGAGCGGAAAATACGGTTATTGCGAAGCGGCAGTGCCAACGCTTGCTTATATTAATGGATTAAAATTGCAAGATTTAAACGAGCTTGATAATTTCTATTTGCCTCAAACCATGAGAAGTGTGCCGCACCCTATTTGGACGCCAGAATATTTTAGAAACACACAATTTATGCTTTATCACCCTGTGAGATAATACAATGACCTTTGTTCAGGAATATACTGCGAGAGACGGTGATTTCGGATATGTGAAGCTACGAACGGTTGTCAGCGACACGTATGCCGATTTATTTAAAAAGAATAATGAATTTACGGCTGGCACTGTAAAATATACTAATGTATTTAGCGTTGGCGAATCCAAGAAAGACCTTAACACTGACGATGACAAGTATGCCGTCGATGAACTTTCATTTGATATAGTTGAAGCGGCTTGCGATAGCGAAGACGATACTTTGGCGTTGGCTTTTTGTCTAAACGCAACAGATATAAACGTGGTGCGCTATATTGCAAGTTTTATTATTAACCAGTCAGATACAGCGTTGCCGCTTAAAGATAATTTAGAATTCGTTGGTAAAATCAAAGACGTAGTCAAATGGAAGGAAGTTTTATGGCAAAAACATAATTCAGACGAAGACCGTGAAGAATACAGCTCGGAAATAAGACCAACACGTGAAATCAATTTTTCTGCATTAAGCGTCGATGTTGCATTGCTTGATAAATGTTCGTTTATAGGCGATATAAGGGACAAAGAGAAAGCAAGAGTTGATAATATATTGGATAGAATAAAAGCCAATAATTCGTCCGAATTTGGCTCTATATTCAGAACAAGACCTCATTGCTACGTTCCTCCACTTATGCACAATAATGCTGATTTAAGATACGGTATTCGTTACTTTGTTTGGACACCGTTGGCTAATTATTGGGACGTGCTGTATTATATGCTAAAATATTCCAGCGCAATAATTAAAGACATTTACGACGTAGATGTTTATTTTAACATAGCTGATTCAGATTTGAATTTCGACTTATTGCCTTCTGCTTGGGTGTATTCAGATAATTGGCAACCAGAAATTGAGCGTCAAGGCTCTTACATCTTTGATGTTACTAAAAAAATAAAAGCAAAAATAAGTCAATGGGCGTATTTACAGGCAGGAAGCTCCATTTTTATCGGACGTGATTTATTAACCAGCGATTATAAAGAATTTGTAAAAGAAAGCGAAGCCGATTACAGCAAATACAATTCTTTGCATTCAAGTAATAAGTCTTTAACCTTGTTTAGTTCAGGCAATATGTCAAGTTTGTTATTCGACACAGCAAGAGCTTTAGGCTGTTATCTTAACATAAGTCAAACTATTGTTAATTCCAATCCTTCGTTTCAAATACAGTTTATTTCAAGGAAAGCGGTTGTAGATAGTCAGTATTTACAGGTGTTTGATGTTTCTGACAGCTCATTCGACGTTAGTAGTGCGGTATCAAGCTCTGCTGGTAAATACTTTTGTCAAAGCACTCTATTCAGCGGTGACGGCAACGCCGCAATAGAAAACAATGTGATAAACGACAAAGGCGAATATTACGATGTGATAAGTCCTAAAACAGTCACAAGCACAGGCGACGGTGTCTGGAAGAATAGTAGTCTAACGTTTAATAATAGTGATAAATTTTTGACTCAATCTCAATCAAGGAATGACGAAAAGAATAAAAAAGGTGTTGAATACAAACGTATAATATTTTCAACCAACCCAACATTATGGTATTATCACGTTAATAGCAACGAAGATAAATATCAAACACGTTTCGTTAATTTACATAAGTCAGACTCAAACAATAATCGCACTAATATTGCTATTGATTGGTTAGGAGACGCCAGAGGTAATCTATACACTGAATCTTATTTCTTGGATAAAAAAACGCCTGTAGAGTTCCTTACATCTTGCTTGTTCGTTCCAACACTTCCGTTTTATGAGCAACAGCAAAACTTAATACCTGATAGCTTGATGTATTATCCTTCTTGCGCTATATGTGTAAATATAGACGGCGTGGATACCATATTCAAGAGTTTGGCTGATTATATTAATTTAATATCTGCAAGAGACGAGCAGTATTACAAGAGCGAGCGGACTTTAACTATACCCTTTTTAAATGGCTTTAAAAAAGATTCATCAATCTCGTGGAAAAATCTAACGCTTGGCTCAAAAGTTAAAATACAAATTCCTTCAAAGATTTATACAGTGAACGGCTTTATAGATACTGAAGACAATCGTGATTTTGTCGTTGTAAGTATAAGCAGAAAAACAGGTGATTTGACTACGTCTATAAAATTACAAGACGTAAGCCGTTTTGCTTACGGTGAAACAGGCGAGTTGAGCGGTTCGCCAACGCTGATGACACCAGTCAACACTGTTTTAGATACTTCTGGAGTTAGACAAATACAGCTTGCTCAAGATTTAATTGCTCCAATAGCTATTATGATTGAAGAAGACGGCACTGCTAAAAAACTTGTTTGCACGGAAGCTAATAGATACAAAGAAATTGGCATATTATTAGAAGACGGCGATATTGGCGATTTAAAGAGTGTTAAATTTGAAGGTGAAGTAAGTTCTGCCGCTTTTAATTTCGACTTAAATAGGATAGTTTATGGCAGGAATAACGGCATTATAAGTGAAACAGGTTTGACGATTTATCCAAACGGGACTGAAGACAATCAAGCCGACGAAGAAGAGAATATGTGTGTTGAATTAGGCAGACCAACCAACGCTAACACCTTAAATATTGCGGTAAGACGGTATATAATAGATTCTTCACTATACAGGATAGAGCCAACAATATGAAATCAGACAAAATAATAGGCTTAGTTTGGTGTCCGAAGCCTCTAAATTCTTTAACATTCAGCGAGACGCCAACGTTTACAGATAGTCAAGGTGATATTTTATTTGTCAATCCAGCAGAATACACTCGTCCTGAAATTCAAAGCGTGTTAAATACAGGAACTACGTTAAGTAACAAGCGATACGCCAAGACAAAAGCCGTCTATAGAAATTACAATATGGTAATAAGTTCTGATGATATATTAGACCCCGCTACAACCGTAAGCGGACTTAATACTGAAATAATAGGAAATGACGCCAGCGTAGGAATAGATTTTTTCACGCAATTCTGGATTGCAGATTATAAATATATATCAGTAATGAATGAATCTAATGGAGTTTGGAGCGATTTCAGGCGGGTTGTTTGCGACGGCGACAAAATGCCATTAGATTTTCTTGATAAGATTCTATTTTATCCTGAAATTACTTTATATTTAAAAGAAACTATTCCAATAACGAGAGGAACAAATGGCAGATATAGTTTATAGAATAGCCGGAAATGTGCAAATAAAGCCATTGCGAGCCATAACTTTTAGGCTTCCAAGTGTTCTTGCATATGACGACGAAAATAATAGAACTGATTATTATTTTACTTATTTTAATATCGAAAGCGGCTTAAATTGGTCATTAACGCCAAGAATTCGCAAACATTCAAGAAAAGGCAATGTGAATTTAGGCTATACGTTTACCGGCGAATTTGCATTTCCTTATAATGATAGTTTTGGACAGATTTTTGAACTTGATTTGGCTTCAAGCCAATCATTCCAGAAGAAATTAAATGGATTTATACGTTCGGCGGGTACTTGTATATTAACTTTTGGCAATGCTACGCCGCCTAATATGAATGAGTCCGATTGTCCTCCGCAACTCAACGCTACAAGCGGAAGTTATTTAGTGTTAACGAATTATAGTTTAGTTTACGAAATCAAAAGCTCTGAAGGACGCTATTATGTAAATGTAAAAATTTCATCTGAGTTAAAACAAAGTAGGCCAATTGGTTCGATTGATTCAAGCCGCGCGTTTATGACGGCGGCGCAGGGCTATTGGATAGACAAGTATGATATAATGCTTACAAATCCGACTATGAAAGATTATTTATATTAATTTTAAAAGGTGGAAACAATGGACGCAGAACAAATTGAAGAAATGCCGCCAATTTACTTTCCAAATAAAAGAGAGACGGCAAAATATGTATATGACTATAATCTTTTGACTGTGAAACAGGTTGAATTAGCTAAAGAAGTCGGAGAATTCAGGCTTTTGCAACAGTTGAAAGAGCCTTCAAGCTTTAAAGAAGTTAGCCAAAGTCGAGCCGCTGAATGGATATTTATGTGTTTAAGCTATTTGCTTTGTCCTATCAAAGACGGGAATCCTATTAAGTGGAATGATGGATTAATTGGCTCTATAGAATCATATATATGCGATTTGCCGGCAAAAGAATTAACTCGAATGGAGGCTGTAGTAACACATTTTTTTACAAGGACAGGCAAGTCCGAACTCATCTTGACGAACTTGCAAGGGAGAGGAAGCTCAAAACTTCGAGAACGACGATTAGAGCAGGTATTGATGAGCGCGCTTACGAATTACAGCGAGACGCAGAAATTGAAAGAAAATACAAAATCCAAAATAGCTACAAAGAAGGCGAATTAGACAAAAGGATTAGAAAAAAAATGGTTAATATTTGGTATATACCGATATTGGCTAATTTTTATAAAGTTGCTGATTTTAATTTAATCAGAGATACGTTATTTGCCGACGCAGTTTCATCTTTAGATTTAATTATTTCAAATGCTAATTTATAGCCGTCTTAAGACGGCTATTTTTATTTATTAAATTTATAAATTTTTTAAAATCATTATTCGTAAATTATAATTAAGGTAATAACGTGGCGGCAAATTCAAAAGAATATAAATTTGTGCTTGACATGCTCCTTCTAATGAAGACAGACCCGAGCGCAATAAAATCCACAACCGACGAAATTAAAAAAACGCTTGAGGCGGCGGGCGTGGAGTTGAATATTGATTTAAATTCTGACGCGGTTCAAAATCAAATTAAACTAATGATAAGTCAGATGGACATATTAGACGCCGAAGTCGCAAAAGTTAGCGGAGAAATGGCTAATACCACGTTTAAAATCGACCCAAATTCTGGCATTGCGTCCATTGACGCTTACGCCGCCGCTATGGAATCAAAAATAGGCGGAGCTATTCAAGGAATAGATATTAGCCAAGTAAGCACAGAATTAAATACCTCTTTAAATAATGTAGATTTTAGCAAATTAGACACGGCTCTCACTTCCACATTATTAACCGATGTAAACGAACTTGGTTCGGCGTTTCAAACAGCTTTCAATGAAGCTCCGGTACAAGCGATTAAAGATTTAGGAGACGTGTCGGCTTCCGCATTTGGCAAAATTAATACAGAAGGCGCTCAAGCGCAAATCGAAGGCTTAAATCAAGAATATGTAAAAGTCAAAGAAAGCGCGACTTCTTTTATTTCAAGCGGACAGGCAAGTTTGAAAGAAATGGAGGCGAATGGTCAAAAAGGCACTGCCGCTTATAGAGCGTTAGAAGAGGAGGTTAATAAAGCGGCAACCGGAATGAAAAAGATGGACGATGCGGCGCAGGATACCAACAAAGCGTTCGATTTAATAAAAGACGCGGGCTCTACAATACTTGGAGTGTTCGGCGGTAATCTTGTGACGCAAGGGATAGGCGGGGTGACAGCGAGTTTAACGGATTTATTTAAGACTGGCAAAGACGCGGAGAAATTTCAAGAAGACCAAACAATAGCCTTTAAACAAGCCGGATTAAGTGGAAAAGCATTAGAAGACCAACTATCGAGCACGGAATCTATTGCTTCAGAATTAGGCAATCAATTTAATATTAGCGGGCAGGAATTAAAAAAATATTCAGCTTACGCGGCGTCCGTTGGCGGCGCGACCGGAGAATCAAATAAAAAATTAGTCGAATTAGCTATTGCGGTTAACAAAGCGTCAAATGGAATGATTGACGGAAATATGGCTATTAAAACTTTCTCAAAAGGCTTAGGCGACCCTGAGGCGCAAGCGAATTTAGGACGTTTGAAAGCGCAATTCCCCGCGTTGGCAACGGCTTTAAAAGGCGTGACAGACCCCGCGCAACTAACTAATAAAGCATTAGCCGCTTTAACGCCGACGTTAGAAGGAATGGCTGAGGCGGCGAATTCTCCGATAGGTTCAATGGAAAGAATGGAATTAAAATTTGCCGAAACTAAAAAGAATATCGGAATTGTTTTATTCGACATATTCGCGCCATTAGCTACCGCCGCCGGCGATGTTTTAATCCCCGCCTTACAAGGAGCGGTTAATGCGATTCAATCTACAGGCAAATTTTTAGAAGAAAATAAAGTTATATTAGAAGGTGCGGGTATTGCCATAGCCGCGTTAGGAACAGCCGCGTTAATAACAAGCGGCGCGTTCACTAATATGTTTTCAAGCATATCTGGCGGAGCCGGAGCTTTAAAGAATTTTGGAGCGTCTACTTTAGACTTAGTGAAATCTATATTTATGAAGCAAGCCGCCGTTCAAGCGTCTGCTATTTCAGAGGCGTCTGCGGAAGCGGAAAGTACTGCGGCGGTTATAGCCGGAGAAGAAGCCAAAGTAGCCGCAATTGAAACGGAAACAGCCGCGCAAGAAGCGAGCAACGCGGCTATGGTGGCTAATCCAATAGGAATAGCTATTGCGGGAACTATTGCTTTGGTCGGCGCTTATAAATTAATTTCCGATTCGTTAAAAGATACCAATGAAAAGCGGTTGAAAGAGAAACAAGGGTTAGAGGATTTGACTCAAAAGCAAATTGACGCCAAAGAGAAAGAAATTGATTACGCGCAGTCGAAAGTAGAATTAGTTAAAGGTTTTGAAAACGCCGGTTCGGCGGCGATGGATAATAAAGATAAGATAAATGAATTAGCAAAATCTTATCCGGGCGTTATAGACATTACAAAATCTTATGAAGAAAATTTAAAAGCTTTGAAAGATGCGAGCGCGGGGAGTTCGGGCGAGCTGAAGAACTTGAATCAAGACGTTCAAAACCTTGCTAATAAAAAAATGTCTATAAGTATCGAAGTGGCGAAATTAGGCGTAGCCGTCCAAGAAGATAAATTAAATCAAGATTTGACAGACGCCTTAAATAAATTCGATTGGAAAAAGACCGCAGATGGAGCGACGCGCGGAGGCGCATTTGGAGCTTTAGGTTCGGCAATTGGAGCTGTAGTAGGCAGTGGAATGGCGGATAAAGTCGAGCAATTTTTTAATATAAAATCAAGCTCTCAAACGCAATCTGAAGCCATAACTAAAAAATATATGGACGCTATTAATAACGCTAAAAATGATAAAGATTTGCAAAAAGCGGTAATGGAATTTCAGGGCGCGGTTTTAACGAGCAAAGATTTTCAAGCGTTATCGCCGGAAGAAAAGCAGAAATATTATGCTTCTATTGACGAATTAGGGAAGAAGCGCAAAATATTAATGGAGCAAGCAAGCGCTGAGTTCCCCGATGTTTATAAAAATTTACAAACATTAGGGCTGACGCAAGAGCAACAAATTGAATTTTTAAAAGCGAAATATCAAGGTTTGACTAACGACCAAATTCAAGCCATGATAGATAAAGAAAAAGTTAGGCTTGAAACACAGAATAGCATTGTAGAAGCCATACAAGCCCAAGTCAACAAATATGCGGAATTAAAAAAAGGAGTGAATGAACAAGTAGCCGCCGACCATGACGCAATCGCAAATTTAGAGCTAAAAAAGCTAAAAAATGAAAAATTAACCGATAGCGAAAAAGATTTATTAAATATTACTATAAAACGCGGTCAACAAGCCTTAAAAGACCAGCAATTAATACAAAAAGCGGACACTCTCGCTACTCAAGTTATGGGCACTAATAAAAAAACAGGGCAAGACGCCTACGAAGTGGCTAAAGCTAAATATGAATTAAACAAATCTGCGGATGAATTAGAATTAAGTCAATTCGAATTAAGTTTAAAAACGCAAGCGTTACAAGAAAATCGCAAAATAACGGCTTATGATGAATTGTTATTAGAACAAAAACGTTTAGACAATATAAATCAAGAAATAGAAGGACAGGCGGCGTTAGAGGCGGCGGCTAAAAGAGACGCGGCGAGCACGGATAAAGCAACGAAAGCCAAAGGAGTTAAAGAATTACAAGAAGCTACTAAATTGCTTGTTGATTTACAAAATAAATCAGTAGACGCTCAAGGCAAAATGTCAGATATTAAAATAAAAATTACAACTGACGATAAAGAAACACAAAAAAAATTAAATGAACTTGAAAAGACGCAAATAGAATGGGAGATTTCAGTCGGTATAAGACCTATTGAGGATTTTAACAAAGTTATAGATTATTATAAAAATATTGGCAAAGAATTATCCTCAGCGCTTGCTGAAAGTGACGCGAAATTAAATGAAGAAAAGAAAAAAATGAACGACGAATTAAGCCAGGCTATAATTGACGGAAAAAGCGACACAGATATTCAAGGAATAAAAGATAAATATACCCAAATCACAAGCGGCGAAAGACAAAATAATGTTAAATTATTAGAACAAATCAGCAGTAATAACAAAACCATTTATGACGCAGAAAAAAAAGGATACACAGATAGACTTGCTTTAATAGAAGAACAATCTAAACAAGACTTAGAAGTAATCACCGCCAAATACGACAAAGACAAGGAAATATTTGATAGTTTTAATACCAAATATTTGGAAAGTTTGCAAAAAAGAATCGAAGCTACGTCTAAAGCGAATACCGCCGGCTATGACGCGGAAGAAAAAGCCGCTTTGGACGCTTTGGATGCTCAATACGGTAAATTAAAAGAATTGACGCCAGAGGAAGCGTCATATGAAGCTGAAAAACTAAGAATACAAACGGAATATAATAAAAAACGAGAAGACGAAGCCGAAAGAAGCGCAAATAAAATAAAAGCCATACAATCAATGGCTAATGGAATCGCGCTTGAAATGGAGCGAGAAAAGGCGTTAGGCGTAGCGAAAGTACAACTCGCCGCGTCTCAGCAAGAACTTGCTTTGTTAGAGAAAAAAAATGATTTAAGCGGAGCAAAAAAAGAGGATTTTGATAAATTAGTAGCTTTGCAAAAATCATATCAAGACGCCAATGCCAAAGCGGTAAAAGACGGTTCTGACGAAAGTATTCAAGCGGCTTTAGCGGCGAAAAAAGCGGTTGAAGACGCGCAGACTCCTTTTAATTTTTCTATTGACGATAAAAAACAATTTGCGCAATTATCGGAATCGTTTAATACCGCCAAAGATACTATTGATAAAGGCGGTATGAATGTTAAAGCCATGCAAGATAAATTTCAAGGCGCGGCGACGGATATTTTTGCGGGTATGTTCACCGGAAATACCGATGAAATGAAGGATAGCGCAAGGACTTATCTATCTGAATTAGTCGGCGTCTTGGAAAAATATTTAAGCGCATTTGTCGCCGAAATGGTTCTTTCCAAATCAACGGTCGAATGGTTAGCGGCTTTGCCGTTTGGGACTGGATTACTCGCCGTCCCTCTCGCTTACGCTATGATTGACGGAGCGGTTAGAGCCGCAGTAGAACCTTTATTCAGCGATATGCTTTCATTTGGCACGGGCGGCAGGGTTGACAGTAGAACCTTAGCGATTGTAGGCGACGACCCTAAAGGCGGTTCAAAAACAGAATGGATTTTAGATGATTCGCAATTAAGAGCAGTTGTTTCCGCCGGAGCTTTTAGCGGAACTAATGAGTTGGTTGATGGGCTCGCAAGAGTTGAAACAGCTATTAGGACATTAAATTTAACGTCTCAAGTAAGTATGGGCGCTTTAAGATATGGAATTCAAGCAGACGCTTTTGCTAATCAAGATAGAGCGAGATAATTATCAAATAATTGTCAAATATATTCGTATAATTAAATTAAAAAGCCGCCACAATCTCATGATTATAGCGGCTTTTTGCTATCCAAATACTGGTTCACCTGTTCAACAAATACTTCTTCATTATGCCTTAAAGATTCCAAACAATGTATATAACAATTATGTTGTCTATACTTCGGAATAATCTTTAATGCGTGGGACAGCGTCTGTTTACTGATTTCTAAATAACGATAGACTTCCTTCGGTATAAATTTGATTTTGGAATCTTGCAAAAGAAACTCAACAATAGCTCCGCGAGCTATTACATACTCTTCGCAACGCCTTGTGTCCCTCGCCATGTTAATAACTTCGTCTAAGGCGAGGATAGACATATTGCACCTAAATTGCCAATTAATATATACGCAATTTAAGCAATTTATTTGCAAAAAACAAATATTACGCGGCTTGAGTCTGATAATCTATATTTACGGTTACGTAGCGTGATTCCAAAAATATAAATAATTGATTGATAACGCTTTTTATATCCGGGCAATCAACGATTATATCGTTGTCGCCGATATTAGGGAAGTCGTCAATACTTTTTCTGACTATATAGCCGCCTTTTCCGTTTCTTTCGATGTCTATCCTCATGTCATTTTGCCTTAGTTGTTTTTAAAAAGCATCCTGCTTAAATTCTTACGCTTCTATTAATCGTCATAACCGCAAGATTTGCCGAACTTGTATTCGTTACGGCCCAGAAAGAAGCCGCTGAATCGACTTCTTCTTCCCCGCCTAATCCATCAGCGGGAGCAGTGCCGCCGTGCAATACCATATCAAAATTTGTGATACTTGGCACGCTAACCGCCGCGCCTGGTATTTGTTTTTTGATATATACTGGCACTATGCCGGCGTTTTCGAATAAAACCGTTATGCGCGTAGCGTCATAAGGTAATATTTGAGTTGGAGTTGTTGTAATTAAAACTGGAGAAATCATTGTAAGCTCTCCTTAAACCGCTATAGTCGTATTTTCACTTCTACGAATTGCGTTCAAGATAGTAGTTGTTTGATTCGCATTCGATAATGCGGCTTTTGCGTCGTTTAATTGCGCTGTTAGACTTTGAACGTTCAAATCGTTAATTAAAGCGCGTGTTAAATCGCCATCGGTTCTAATCGCGCCTTTAATATCACAGCAACATTGCGCGGCTTGCATATTTTGTAATTGCAAAGTCGCTTGAATTGCGTTAAATGAATTTCCGTTATCTCTACTCATTTCATTAAACGATTGTAGCGTTGTTGTATTCAATTGGTTGAACGAATTCAATTGCTGTAAAGCCGCGTTATAATTTTGTGTTGTAATTGTTCCAACGGCGCCATTTAACGAGTTCAAAGTTTGGAAGTTATTTTGCGCCTGTCCTTGCAAAATCGAGCCCGTACCTTGCAAATAAAGATTTCCGTTGTCTTTAATGCCCATCATTGTGGACAAACCTAATGAATTAAGCGAACTTTCCAATTCGTTAATCTCGCCCTGAATCGCGTTATTTGATACTTGTCCGCTTAAAGTCTGAACTTGCTGAGATAAAGCCGCCGTAGCCGCCACATCTGCGCCAGCCGCAACTGCGCCACGATTTCCAAGCCCGCCGAAGAGACCTCCACCGCTGAGTAATGCACCAATTAATATAGCTCCGATACCACCACCTCCGCCAAGAAAACCGTCGTTACCGCTATTGCCTGTAACAAAAGTCGCTGGCACGCTTGCCGCCATTGATGTACCTGAATACATAAATCACCTGTATAGATAATAATAAAAAATGAACTGCTCTGAATTTTCGAGCAGTTCAAATTTAATTAACATCTAAACATAGATATTATAAAGTAATTAGGAAGTTGTGGGAACTTTATCAGACGGTTGTTGTACAGTCATTGGAGTTGGCGCTTGTTCCATATATGGCTCGTTCATTTCCATTAAAATTTCCATTGATTTTTTTACGCAAGCAATATCTCTATCGATATTATTAAAATTAATAACGGCTTGATTAAATTCAGAGCTAATTTCTTCATAGCTCAATTGCGAACCCCTGTTTTTTTCAAGCATAGCGATGTCGTTGCTTAATTTTTGACTTTCTAACGGATACTGGTAATTTTTGACTTTGCCTAATCTTTGCCCGTAATAGTCCATATTCACGAGTAAGATATTGCGGTACTGCTGACTTTGCAACGCCTTTAATTCCATCTCTCCTCTTCTAAGCAAGTAATCATTGACGCCAACTTGACTAATAGTTTTATTCCCGAAATATTCTTTTGGTAAGTCTAATGGCATTGGCACGGTTTGCATAATATTAGCGTTGTTATTTTGTGGCAACATTATTTTCCTCTTTCGTTATATCTTTTTTAATTTTAACCTTATTCTCCGCTAAATTTTCATTCAAATTCTGTGCGGCGTTTAATAACATTAGTTTTTTTGTTTTCTTTTTCATTATCTTATCCTTGTTAATTCGATATATTCTTGATATTGCCAGCCTACGCCGCCGAAGTTGGCGGGTTTGGGTTAGGAAACATGGCTTTCTTTTTCGCTTCTAAATTTGCGATTCTCTCGTTATATTCTTTTGTTTCTTGATGAATTAATTTGTCTATTCCTTCGGGCGTCTTCATTTTATTCTTTTTGCCTTCATGAGCAATTTTTTTAGCCATTTCCCTTTGGTTTTTGGCTTCCACGTAATTCATTAAAGCGACGAATATAAGCGGTTCGACTTCCCAGCCGTTAATTTCGCAAATTTCTGAATTGTAGACCGCGTCAGTGAAATTGCGTTTATTAAGCCAAAGTTTAGAAGTTCCGGCTTCTAAATAAATAAAATTCTTGCTGTTGATTTGGTCGGCTATTTGCAAAAATTCCGCGTCGGTTAGTTGATAAGTCTCGCAATCTTCATCGTACATTTCATAAGTGTGCTCAGATACCTCTTTTTCAGTTTCGCTTAACGCGCGAATAGAGTTTATGTGGCGTTCGCAAATAACGCCTTGCTCTGTGTCGGAGCTCCAAATAATTTTCGACATTTTTAATTAATCCTAAAAATTGTGTAATATTACACTCAAATTTAAGATATATATTATTATGGATATTAGAAAGTTATAAGAAAGTTATTGGATTATTCAAAAATATTATTTTATTTGTAAAAAATATTAGGAGCTTAAAAATGATAAATTTAGATATGCGAATGAAATTATTTAATCAATTCTCCGAAAATGGAGTTTTGACTTTTGCGCAATTTGAAAAGATAGCGGCAATTTATGAAGCGTCAGACGCCGCAAGAACAAGCGCGATTAATTCGACTTTAGAAGAATACAATGCGGCATTAGCGAATAAATTCACCGATGGCGGCTATCACACAGAAGGATATTGCCCGAAATCAAAAGACGGCTCAGATAAAGATATATCGCCAGCTTTTATATTTGGCGATGTTGAATTTATTAAAAAGCATTCTCAAGCTCCGATAGAAAGCGTCAATCAAAGCGAATCATTAAACACTCTCAAGGCTAAATTAAAAGAAAAATTAAATAATGGCGGTTCGTTCAAAGAATATGCAACGAGCCTTGACAAATTAATAGAAATAAAAAGAATTCACCGAGCCGAGCCTTCGAGTGCCGATTACGCTGAAAAAATAAATGACCATATAAAAAAAAGAATTGGCGCGCCATGCTAACCAGTTATAAATATTCGATTAACAATAAGCCGCTCTAATTAATTTTAGGGCGGCTTTTTTATATCAAATGTTATTTAAAATACCAATTTCAATATTTTGAAAAAAAACTTAGTTTTTTTGAAAAAAAAGTTTGCATATTAAAAAAAATGTTGTAATTTAGTAGCGAAAGAAAAACGCAAGAATAAAATACTTCAAAAGTTCGGCGGAACGTAAAAATCGCGAAGGCATAAAATGAAAACAATTACAATGAATCGTATAATTCGCAACGCGAATAAAGAAGCAATCGAATTAACGCTTGAAGTCACTGGCTGGCAAATTGCAAAAATGTCTCCTTGGAAGTTCCTTGTAAAAATTATAAACTCAAGCGAGCCGATAGAATTTGCGGGCGTGAATACAGGTTTTGTTTTTGACGGTGCTCAAATGCGTTCAATTTCAAATTCCAATATTAGCAGTGGACAGTCAATTGAAATTGGTTTTGGCGAGATAAACCGTCAAAATACAGACCAAATTACCTTGTTTAAAATTGGCGGGACGCGTTTTAAAAAAGATAGATTCTTTCTTTATTTAAATGATTATTTAAACCCACAAGATTTTAAAAATCAATTTAAAGATTTATAAAAATGAGAAAATTTAATTAATTCATTTATTCGCTCTTTGAAAACATACCCGCTAAATTGGAAGTTTAAAATGCACGTAGATTTTAAAGCCGTTCGTCTCGGCAAATAGCGGCTAAATTTGGGGGCGTGGCGAAATGGTAAACGCAAATGCGAAAAGTACTAATCAAGGGCTTTACATTAGTTTAAAGTAGTATGATAGCATCGCCGCGAGCTTACGCATAAAATATAAGCGTTGCAGGCTCGATTCCTGCCGTCCCCACAAATTTTTCTTAACTTTTTTGAGGTGCAAAATGAAATTTTCAGAGATGACAAAAGCTAACGAACTATTCCAAAAATATTTTGGCGTTAGCTTAAAGCAGTTTATGATTAATCAATTATCTGTGCTATTCGCGACAATAGTTATAGACATAGTCGCCTTCGACGAATATCTACGCAAAACATACTCTACGGAATATACCGACGGAATTTCTATGAACAAGTTCATCTTATCTAAATTTGGGCAAGAAGCCGCAGATTTTTTTAACAAATTGAATGAGGTATAAAATGGGAACGTTTTATCGTTTAAAACTAAAAAATTGCTCTGAAAATGATTTCAGAATGGTTAAGGCTCTTACCGGCTATAAACAATTCGACGCGACTATAATTTCGGAAAAATCTTATACCATTGAGTTTAAAGATTACGATGAATTCACGCAATTAATCGAGCATCGGATTATGCGTGGGATTAATTTCTCTTGGGAAGAAATATATTACAATCCACAAACGAAAAACTATTTCAACACAGAGGAAGAAGCCGAAAACGAATTGCGGGAACCGCCTTTAAAGCATTATGACATTTTGCGTCAAGAAAATTTATATTTTTGTTGGTAATTTTTAACTTTCCAAAGGGACTTTTATGTATACTCCAAAGATTTTTATGTATACCCCAAATTCTTATTATAAATGCCTATGTGACGAACAATCATTTATTATGGCAATTTCGGTATGTCTTGAGGCAATGGAAGAACATATCGACCTGCTCGAACATTATTCAGACGCGCATAGCGAATTAATCGAGCTTTACAGAAAAAAAGTAGAAGAAAACGATTTTGATAATAAACGAATTCATTTAAAAATTAGAGAGTTTTTTGACATAATACACGGCAAATATAAAATGATTCGTTATAGCAACTTAGCTATTACAAAAATAGTCAGAATTCAAGACGATGTTTAATTTTATTAAATTATTTATAAATTATATTTTGGAGAATTAAAATGACCGTAGCGCAAGAAAACAAAATCAATTCAATAATCGGCGACGTCGATTATATCAAATCGCAATTAACGAAATTCGACGAGACTTGCAATAGTTTCGAGACGTTAAAAATTGCTGTTTACGAGCAAACCGATTCTATCGTAAAAGAATTGAACGAATTGAAAAAGGAGTTAAGCGATGGATAACAAAAAATTCGATTCATGCTTCATAACTTCTTTAGCCGATGTTATATTTTTGGTATTCGCATTCGCATTTATAATGCAGATTATACCTTTAATTTTCGGCTCTTTATTTAGCCAACAGCGCAAAGCGCAAAGTATTTGCAAAAAAGAATGTCTAACGA
>Ga0265338_10003235_pt1 | contig 23201 bp, 19 predicted proteins | sample 42126metaG_FD_193579 | JGI IMG/M metagenome (GOLD analysis project Ga0265338, IMG submission 193579) | Rhizosphere microbial communities from Carex aquatilis grown in University of Washington, Seatle, WA, United States - 4-21-26 metaG | ecosystem: Host-associated > Plants > Roots > Rhizosphere... | reverse complement strand
GCGCATACACATGGCGTGAACGGCTCACTGCGCCTCTTACGTGGTACTACGTGGGCTTCGCGGCGCTCCTTGTAGTCGCAGTGGGGCTTGCCGTGCGCGTGGGGTTAGACTGGGCTGCCATCGACACGCACGCATCCGACGTGCTGGCTGAGAAGCAGCTTCAACTGCGCGCGCTCGACATCAAGACCGCTCCGCTGCGCGGGCTCGACAAGCGCGTTGAAGATTCGCGCGCGCAGAAGACCGCCTTCATGGACAAGCGCATTTCGCCGGATTACTCCACCATCTCAGCCCGTGTGCTGGCGCTGGGCGTTGATTCAGGAGTGCGGCTCACTAGGCTTGAATATTCACCGGGCGTGCCGGGTACCGATCTCACCGAAATCCAGATGGACGCGGGAATCACCGGACAGTATCCGCAGATCATGAGGTTCATCAATAGCCTTGAGCGCGATCAAATCTTTTTCCTCATCCGCGCCATGTCGCTCACCGGGCAACAGGGTGGAATGGTAAGCCTGCGCCTGCGCCTCTCAACGTGGCTGCGGCCGGCCGATGTGCCTCCCGCGCCCGCCGCGGCTGAACCCGGAACCACCACCGCACAGCAGCCCGTATCGAAGGAGGGCGAATAATCATGGCCTTCGAGATGGGAAACGCGAGCAAGGGAAAAATCGCGCTGGTTGGGTCGCTCATTGTTCTGGCCCTGGGCGGAGTTGGTTATGAAATGTATAACCAGCTTTCCACGCCCTCAACGCCACCGTCGAGTCCTGCAGAGGTGCGGCCTGCAACCGTAAGTAAAAACGCAACCGCAAGCACAGCGGCAAGGCAAGCCACGCAAAGGCCTGCGGCAGGCGGCGAAGAAGCAAAGAAGCTGTCGAATCCGGGAATCGATCCCACCATTCACTTCGGCCTTCTCGCGCAGAGTGAAGGCGTGGAGTACGCGGGCACCGGCAGAAACATTTTCTCAGCAGAATCGGCGCCGATCAGAATCGAGCAACCGGTAAAGACCGCGCGCAACACGGGCGGCCCTTCAGTTCCAATGGCAACTCCACCGCCCGAACCACCCAGGGCCCCCGCGATTGACTTGAAGTACTTCGGATTCAGCCAGGGAAAAGACAAGGCGATGGTGGCATTCTTTGTCCATGGCGACGATATATTCATGGCCACGATGGGGCAGATTGTCGACCACCGGTACAAGGTGGGCGCCATCAAGCCAACCTCAGTTGAAGTCACCGACATGAGCTATAACAATACGCAAACGCTGCCCCTGACCGGAAACTAGCGTTTGAACTGGACGTAGTAGGTGATCTTAAAGAGTAAGGCTTCAGTGACACGGAATTTATTGAGCACCGCGATAGCGCGCCGTAGGCGCAGCGGATGTTAGCCCCGCGCTTCAGCGTGGGGAAAGGAGCTGCCCAATACTATTCGGAGTCCCGTAGGGACTGCGGAAGGATTCGAAGATTCAAACTGACTGCTGTCGAAGTTAGTATCAATACCACAGCGATCCAATCCATGAGAACTAACGACCACAATTCGGACCAGGTTGGCAGGTCCGCTTCCCCGCGTCTGCCGCGGCGCAAACCGTCAGAAGACGGGTTCACTTTGCTGACTGTCATTTTTCTGCTGGCCATTCTCACCATCGCGATGTCAGTTGCAGTTCCGAAGATGACGCGATCCATTCAGCGTGATCACGAATTGGAAACCATGCACCGCGGCAAGCAGTACATCCGCGCAGTGCAGCTTTATTACCGCAAGTTCCATGCCTATCCCCCCAACATGGATGCACTGGTGAAGACCAACGAGATCCGCTTCCTGCGCAAGAAATACATTGACCCCATGACCGGCAAGGAAGACTGGAAGCCGCTCATGTTCGGGCAGAACAAGCAGCCAATTGTGTTCGGATTTTTCGGCCAGCCAATGATGACGGGCAGTACGATAGCCGGCATCGGTGGCAGCGGCGGCAACGGCATGGGTGGAGTACCCGGACTTGGCGGCGCGGCGGGCGGCGGGGGATCGCAGAATGGAACATCCGGCACTCTGGGATCGATCTTCAACAGCCAGCAGGGCGCCACGTCGCCGACCTCACCAACACCTCCGGCCACACCAGGAACAGATACCAGCGGCGGAACGGCAACAAGCGGGACCGATGCCAGCGGAAATCCAACCGCCGGATCCGACAGTACCGGCTTAGCTAGCTCAGGGTCCACTGCGGGACAGACCTTCGGCGGCGCAGGCATTATCGGCGTAATACCAGCAAGCCCAAAACAGTCTTTGCTGATCTACAAGAAGATGAACCACTACAACGCGTGGGAGTTTGATTATGACCCCGCGATGGAAACGATGATGCAGGGCGGAAACACCGGCATGATCGGCACCCCGGCCAGTAACATGTCGAGCCCGGTCGGGAACTCGGGCTTCGGATCATCTACCAACACATTCGGCGGCGGACAAACCAGCAGCACGCCATTCGGCGGCGGCCCAAGCTCGCCGACGCCAACACCGCCAACCAGCCCGCAGCAATAAGTCGAGTAGCACGCAACGCATTTCTCACATGCCGCTAAACCCAGTAGCGCCGTACTCCAGGCCGGTTGTCACTGCGGGCCTCCAGGCCCGCAGGCGTCTCCGCACGGCCGAATTAGCCACCAACGCACACTGTGCGAAAAATGCGCGCAAGAACGCAAAAAGCCTGCCCTCATCGGGACAGGCTTTTTGCGCTGAAATCAAATACCAGACGACAGCTTACACGCTGAACGAAGAACCGCACCCGCAGGTCGACTTCACCTGGGGATTCTCGAACTTGAAGCCGGCCGCCTCAAGCGTTTCCACATAATCAACAATGCATCCGTTCAGATACATCAGCGACGTGGCGTCAATGAACACCTTGAGGTCGTCGAAGCTGAAAACCTTGTCCATCATGCCGCTCTGGTTCTCAAAGGCCATCGAGTATTGGAAGCCCGAACAGCCTCCGCCAACAACGCCGATGCGCAGGCCGGCGGGAAGCGGATCCTGCGTTGCCATGATCTCGCGAACCTTGGCCACAGCCTGAGGTGTAAGCGTGAGCGGCGCTTTCTTCGTGGTTTCCTGTTCGGTCGGCGTAGTGGTTGCGGTAGCCATAGTCTCTCCCCTTGTTATGTACGGATGATCTAATCTGAGTGCCGTTCCTTTAGAGTATCTGTGACCTGTGTCACCATGCAAGCACGAACACGGCATTCTTACCGTTATTTGATGCTTCAAGGTGTTCCCTGGTCGCATAATCGCGATTTTGCTAAAACACTGAAAATACATCGTCAAATCAGCCATTTACCTGAAAAGTGCGCGAAAAGACAACCTGGAGAGCGACAACGAACATAAACGGGACTATTATGTTCAACCGGATGGCTCCCTGCCCTCAGGTCCGGGACGAAAAATCCGTAAGCTGACCAGAGGCGCTCGGGGCCTTCGCAAGGTTCCGGGAGGTGGGTTATGACGTTTGCTCCAGTCATGTGGACGGCCTGGGCGGCGCTCGTTGTAGTGATGGCCGCGCTCTATCTTTACCGGTCGAGCCTCACCCGCGATGAAGAGGACCAGATCTTTCTGGATGACTCATTCGAACACGAGAAGGCCCAGCAGGCCGCGATCGTGGCAAGAGTACAGAAAATTGAGCCCCTGGTAAGAGCGGCGCGGTGGCTGGTGGCCACCATGACCGCCGTAGTGCTGGTTTACTACGTGCGCGATATTCTGGTGCACTTGAACGTAATCAGCTAAGACGGCCTGAGTCATAGCTCGGCCCACAGAAGCCTGGTCGCGGCTTTAAGTCGGAGAGTGTGCGACATCCGGCCCTCACACGACGCGTGTGCCTTGTGGAAAATGCGCGCAGGCTTTGCCCGGTGTGCACAGCGGCAGCCGCGCACTGTACAAGCAAAGCTGCGTTCTATCCAATTACTTGAACTGGCTGATCATGTCGTGGACGTAATAAATAATCACCAGCAGCGTCCCCGCGCCAAGCGCCCAGGTTGCTGCCACCTGAATCGGCTTGAACTTGTTGACCTTGACGATGATGGCATCCTGTTGAGCCTTCAGGATTCCGGATGAATCCTGCAGAATCAGTTGATCGTCTTCGTCGCGGCTGAGGCGGGATGCATAAAGTTTTGAAGCAATAAAAAGGAGTAAGACAAGACCCCAGATAGTCCACATAGTCAGAACGAATGGCATTCTTCACCTCGAAAAGTATTTGGGTCCCAGATACCGGCGGCCCCGTATACCCAACCGCGGGCCGTAAATAAAGGGGCCTTTCGATTGAAGATGATAGCGCCCGGCCAGTGGCTTGCGAGGTGATGACAGTCACGCGTCGAAAGCGCCGTGTCACATGAGGGAACGGGAAGACAGCGGAGTCAGCCTGTCAGCGAGGAATTGGCGGAGAGCCGCGCCACGCGGCTCGTCCCTGACCACTGATAACTAGCCCCTTCTATTCCACTTCCTGCTTGGCGCGATAACCGTCACGGGCAATGATGTCGTATTTCAGTGGCTTGTGTTTTTCATCCTGCATCCGCAAGGGGTTCCCCTCGTCGTCAACCAGTTTCACCTGGAGCTTGCGGTAAGTGCCGTCCTGCTTGGCGTTGCTGGGCCTGTAAATAAGCTCATACTTGGCGCGTATGTTCGCATTGATGTTGCGCACCATATCTGGCAGTTCGCCCTGGAAGACCGGCTTGAACCACTGCCCTCCGGTCATCTGCGAAAAGGTCCTCATCTCATTGTCGGCCTGCAGTAAGGTCAGGTCGCGGATGCTCGCCCCCATGCCCCCGCGTCCGCCGCTCAACTCCTCCACCAGGCCGGTGGTTGAAACGGTATAGATGGTGATGTCGCGAGATTCCTTCACACGCTTGTAAATCTTGTCGAGGGTGAGTTTCGACAACGTGTCGATGCCTGTGGCAACAAGAATGATGTACTTTTGCCCCTGGATGCGTTCAAGGCGATCCAGGGCGTCGTTAAGCGCGTCGAAAACATCGGTCTCACTGAATGCCGCCGGCGAGTACGATTCCTGGGCCAATTCTTGAATAGCCTGCTGAATCTCGCGGTGTTCCTGCGTAAAGTCCACGTCGATATGGGTCTTTATATCGAAAGTCTCAAGCGCGATGAAATCCTGCGGACGCAGTTGCTGCGTAAACTCCCACGCGGCATTCAGCATGTTCATGCGGAAGACCCAGCCGCGGGCGGCATATTCGCACAGCAACAGTGCGGTGATCGGCGCCTCCACGCGCTTGAATCCCTGTACCTTCTGCTCTACCCCGTCTTCATAAACCCTGAAATTCGATGGCTTCAGGCCGGGAACAAACTGGCCTGTCTTCTCCAGCAATACGCCCACGTCGACAGTCACTTCAGGCACATCGATGCGAACGTTCATATTGCTCATTCCCTCAGGATTCTTCACCACCGGCGCCGGTGGAGCGGGAGCCGCCGGAGGCTCGTCGCTGGGGGCTTTTTTCGGGATTGCAATAACGCCATTGTCGGCTCCCGGACCGCCTGCATCGGGTGCGGCATTCTGATCAGGTTGCGGCGCAGGCTGCTGCGGCTGCTGCTTCTGTGAGGGGTCGGGCGTCTGGCTCCATGCGGGCATCAGGGGCATAAACGCAAATACAGCTAACCCGAGGTACGGGAGGCAGCTACGGAGCAGATGGGGTGCCGTTGGGGATTGGCGTACGGTTGTCATGACCACCTCAGTGTGAGAAGCATAGCCCCTTGAGCGGCTCGGTGTCAGCTAAGAGCTATTTCAATTGCGGCCACCAGATAAGGCCGCCACTGTACTCTAATAGACGTGGAAAACCCCGTTATGCAAACTCGGGCACGGGCCGAATGTAAGCTCCGGACCCCATGGATGCAGTTGGCCGCGACGGCTCTGATTCTGTGCGCAATCGCGGTCCCGGGCCGGGGCTTGGGCAAACCGCCAATAAGCGACGACGCACCACCTCCAGGCAACGCCGGGGTTTTCCCGTTAAGCCAGGTGCACCGCGGCCTCATGGCCACCGCCTGGACAGTGTTCCAGGGCACTAAGCCCGAGCCCATGCAGGTTGAGATTCTGGGGATCCTGCACGGTGCCCTCGGCCCCGGACAAGACCTCATCCTGGCACAATTGCATGGAGCTAAACCGGAATATACCGGCGTGGTTGAAGGCATGAGCGGCAGCCCGGTCTATGTCGGCGACAAACTACTTGGTGCGCTCTCTTACCGCATCGGACAGTTCAGCAAAGAGCCCATCGCCGGCATCACCCCTATCGCCCAAATGCTCGAGGTCAAAGACCTCCCCATTCAAGCCGAAAGCTCGCCGTCGCGAGACTCCGCCCCCGCAGATCGGCAATCGGCAAGCAGAGATCCTTCACCGCTGGCCGACTCCGGCATGCAAATGCAGCCAATGGAGACGCCGCTGGTGATGAGCGGCTTCAGCCCCGCCGCAATTGATTTCTGGCGCAGCAATGTACACTTGCCCGGCCTCGAGTCCGTAGCAGCGGGTGGCATGGGCCAAAGCCAGACAGGCAACACGCTCGACGTGAATCCCGACATGAATGCAGTAAAAGCCCTCCAGCCTGGAGGGTCCATCAGCGCCCTGCTCGTGCGCGGCGACCTTGAAATTTCAGCCACCTGCACAATCACCTACATTGACCCAAAGCAACTGCTCGCTTGCGGACATCCCGTTCTGCAATCCGGCGCCGTCTCATTGCCAATGACCACGGCAGAAGTGGTCGCCACGCTGGCTTCACCGCTTAATGCTTTCAAAATCATCAATACCGGAGCGCTGGTTGGCGCCTTCACTGATGATCGCCAATCGGCAATCCGCGGCGTCCTCGGCCAAAAAGCGCGCATGATTCCCGTCCACATCGCGATCGATGGTGCGGGTACTCCCGGCAAATTGAACGTGGAGATTCTCGATCAGCCAGACCTGACCCCCCAGGCATTTGAAGTCGTGCTTTACGAGTCGCTCCTTGAACGCAACCAAAGCTCCTCGCAGATGAGCTACCACGTCACGGGTACCATCGACCTCGACGGCTTTCCCCCTGTGCCCGTGGATTCGTGGGCCTCTGGTGGCGAAACAAATTCCGCGCAGCTTATGGTGGCGGCTGAAGCAACCGCGCGCTTCAACGCAATCTACACAAACGGCGAGCGGCGGGGCCTGGTCCGCGCCATCGATCTGCACGCTGAAGCCATCCCGCACCGAATTTCGGTGGCGCTCGAGTCGGCCAGGCTGGTTTCAAGCAACATGGTTCACGCCGGCGACACCATCGAGGTTGAAGCAACATTGCGCCCCTGGCAGCAGCCCACGCGCAATGTGAGAATCAAAATTAAACTGCCTGAACGCCTTGAAAGCGGCAACCTCAGGCTGCTGGTTTCAGATGGGGCAACGCTCGACCGGACCCTGAACCAACCCAAGCTCGCGCCTCGGGCGGCCACCATGGCGAGCGTGCTTGAACGTGCGCGCCGCGTTCACGCGCCTGACCGGCTATATGTATCGATTCTGGCGCCGGAAACGCAGGCTGGCTGGAACGGTGAAACCCTCGCCGCCGTTCCGCTTTCAATCGCCAATGCACTTGAGCCGGTGCGAAGCGCCGAAGACATTAGCCTCAACGGCGAATCCGCTGAAGAGGCTGGCAATGCCCCCGCCGGCGGATTGTTAAACGGATTTCAGATTCTTGATGTGCATATCGACCCAGGCGGCGGGTTAAACTAGAAACGGCATCGGACTCTTTCTTTATTTGGATTCAACCCCGGCATCACCTAAATTGAATCCGGCGCCGTCAATCTTACGGTTTTTCGGGGCGGGACAGGAAACCTGGGCGAGCAGTAACCCGGCAATCAATCCCCCGGACTTCTGAAACGGGCCCAACCCGGGGGCATAACGAGCGGTGAATTGAGCGCGTGGCGTACCTGCCGCACCGATACTTTTGGGAATGCTTGCGATTCGATCCCTGCCAATAAGGACTCCAAACGATCATGGCTCAAATTCAAGGACTTGCGGCACATGCAGCGGGCGCTGAACTTGTTCCCTACCACTACGATCCAGGTAAGCTGGGCGCGCAGGAAGTTGAAATTGCAATCACCCACTGCGGCATTTGCCACAGCGACCTGCACCTCATCTCGAACGACTGGGGCATCAGCCAGTATCCGTTTATCCCCGGCCACGAGATTGTAGGAACGATTGCGGCCGTCGGCGGCGATGTTAAGAAGCTTCAGGTCGGCCAGCGCGTAGGACTCGGCTGGCAGTCGAACTCCTGCGGCACCTGCGAGTGGTGCGTAAAGGGGATGGAAAACCTTTGCGCCGAGTCTGAAGCCACCTGCGTGCACCGCAACGGCGGCTACGCCGATCGCGTGAGAGCCAATGCGCGCTTCGTGTTTCCCATTCCCGACGCTCTGAAAAGTGAGCACGCCGCGCCACTGCTATGCGGAGGCATTACTGTCTACAATCCGCTGCGGACCCACGGCATCAACCCCACCTCGCGCGTGGGTATCGTAGGAATCGGCGGCCTTGGGCACATCGCCATCCAGTTTGCGCGCGTCTTTGGCGCCGATGTCACTGCATTTTCATCCTCCGCCGGAAAAGAAGAAGAAGTACGCGCCCTCGGCGCACATAATTTCGTAAACTCGCGCGAATTGAAGGCCATGAAAGAAGTGGCCGGCAAGCTCGACTTTATCCTCACCACCGTCAACGCAGACCAGGACTGGGGCGTATATCTCTCCGCGCTCCGCCCCATGGGAACGCTTTGCTTTGTAGGCGTTCCCCCGTCTCCGGTAGCAGTGCACGCCTTCCCGCTCATCTCCGGCCTCAGGTCCATTAGCGGCAACCCCACCGGCCCGCCGCACCGCATTCGCGAAATGCTCGATGTAGCCGCGCGGCATGGCGTAAAGGCAACCACCGAACTCTTCCCCATGAACAAGGCCAACGAGGCTATTGAGAAAGTGAAGAAGAACAAGGTGCGGTATAGGGCAGTGCTGGCTAACTAGTACTTTGAACTTGTGGACTCCTAATCTCCACCACAAAAGTTGGGTGCCCCATGTCTCGCTTCTGAGACATGGGATAACACGAATCTAAACCGGCCTCTCTCAATCACACACAAACCTGGGTGCCCCATGTCTCGCTTCTGAGACATGGGATAACTCAGATCTTTCCATGTAATTTTACCGTCAGCACCGGTTATCGCGTGCCGACTACACCGCCCGCAACATCGAGCTCAGCCGCCGCAATACTCTCCGGCTTCCCAAGATCACGCCAGTAGTAGTCATCCGCGCAAAACGCCGCAATCTTCTCGCCCTCAGCAGCCAGCCGCAGATAAGCATCAATGATCGAAAAAGCGCCAGTCTCGTCGAGCAGCGCAAAAATGCGCGGCGAGATAACGTGAATGCCGCTGAACGCTAACGGCTGCATTTGTTCGACAGGCCGCACGATTTCCGGCTCCGCATCCCGCCCACCACGCCGCCCACAGAGAATTCCGTCTGAATCAAAAACAAGCTGCCGCGAAGAATCGCGCACGGCGACAGCCAGCGTAGCCAGCGCGCCGTTCTCATCATGCGCGCGAACCATGCGCGCAAAATCAACAGTGCTAACCACATCGACGTTATGCACGATAAACGGCGCGTCCCGATCGGCACCATCTTCAAGAAAAAACCACGCAGCCTTTTTTATTCCGCCGCCAGTATCCAGCAACTCCGCCTCGCGCGAAATCTCGATGCGCATCCCAAGGTCTTCCCTGCCCTTTACGAACTGCTCAACCTGATCAGCAAAGTGATGCGCATTCACAATCACTTCAGTCACGCCGGCAGCACGCAGCCGCGCAAGCACGATCTCAAGCATGGTGCGCCCAGCGACAGTGACCAGCGCCTTAGGCCGATCGTCGGTAAGCGGGCGCAGCCGCGTCCCCAGACCCGCGGCCAGCACCATCGCTTTCATTTACGCAGCCTCGCCGGCGCGACCCATCTTCTCAAGCTCAATGTGGCGCACAACCACGCGAACGCCGCTGCGCGCGCTCAGATGCGAGGCAAGATGCTCGGCGAGATAAACCGAGCGGTGCTGCCCACCGGTGCAGCCGAATGAAACCATCAAGCTCTTGAAGTCGCGTCGCTGATAGCTGTCCACGCTGGCATCCACCATTGCTTCAACGTGCGATTTGAACTGCTGCACCGAATCCAGCGCATCGAGATATTCAATCACCGGCGCGTCCTGCCCGGTGAGTTGGCTGAAGCGTTCTTCGCGGCCGGGGTTGGGCAGGCTGCGGCCGTCAAACACAAATCCGCCGCCGTTGCCCTCTTCGTCAATCGGCGGCTCGCGATGGAACGAGAAGCTGAAGATGCGCACCGTCAACCCTTCAGCCGGAGCCGCAAGCGCCTGCAGCTTCTCAGACCCAAGCATGGAATGGAACGCATCCAGCAGTGTAGGAATGGCGATAGGCAGTTGCACGTTGTGGTGCAGCCAGCGCAGGCTTTTGAGCGCGAATGGCACACTCTGCAGAAAATGCGTCTTGCGCTCGTAGAATCCGCGGAAGCCGTAGGCACCGAGAGCCTGCATCAGGCGCACATAAACGTAAGCGTAGTAGTGCTCCATAAACCGCTCGCGGTCGAGCGGGATGTGCGTGGCCAGTCGGTCAAGATATTCGTCGAGCAGTTGCTGCCGCAGTGCAGGCGAGAGATCAGCCTTGCCGTCATAGAGCAGCGAGGCAATGTCGTACTGAAGAGCGCCGCGCCGCCCGCCCTGGTAGTCGATAAAGTGCGGCTCGTTCCCTCGCAACAGCATGATGTTGCGCGATTGGAAATCGCGATAGAGAAAATAGTCGTGATCGGCGGCAAGCAGGAATTTGGTGAGCCGCGCGAAGTCGTTCTCCAGGTCCTGCTCGTTGAACTGAATTCCGGCCAGGCGCAGAAAGTAATACTTGAAGTAGTTCAGATCCCAGGCGATCGATTGCCTATCGAAACTGGCGCGCGGGTAGCAGACCTTGTAGTTCAGGTCGCGTCCGCCTTCCACCTGGAAACGCGGCAACACCGACACCACGCTGCGATAAGCCTCCAGCACATCCGGCGCGACCGTTTCACCGCTGCGGTTGGCGCTTAGGAAATCAAACAGTGTGGTGTCGCCGAGATCTTCTTCAAGATAAGCACCGCGGTCGATGTCTTGAACGTAGATCTCCGGAACAGGAAGGCCGAGGCCATAAAAGTGTCGCGAGAACTCAAGGAATGCGGTATTCTCTTCGCGAACGCCGTAGAGAACGCCGATTGCCGTTTTGCCCCGCCCCGCCAGGCGAACAATAACGCGCCCTGAGCCACCGAGCGCGCCCTGCAACGGCTTCACCGTCTCAGCCGGAAATCCGAAGTGCTTTTCAAACTGCTCTTTTAAAGCGTCCATAGGTTGCTTGCCATTAATATCTTGGGCTCACTCAACGATATTGGTCGTGGGCACAGGGGCGCAAGGCGGCTGCCTCCGGCTTCCCGGCGGCGACTGCTTCCTCCGTCACCGCGCGATACTCCTTTTGTGTTACTTTTCACGGCTGCCTGGATAAGGTAAAGTTTTTGAAGCGATCTCGTTTCTGATTAAGCGGCTTTGCCACACCTCCCTATCGCCATCAAATTGTATTGTCTCGGAATCTGACTTATGAGAGATTCAGTCGGATCGAACCCTGAACTGTTGACCATTGGGCCCGGCATTACAGGTTCAGGTCGGCGCTTGGCTCAGCGTGCCTCCCGCCCGGCAATCCTGATTCTGGCCACGCTTGCAGCCGTGCTCGACTCATCCATCCACGCCGCAGTCGCGCCGGCAAACAATCCGCGAGCTGCAGCCATCGGCTACTTGTGTTTGTCGCTTGCGTTGTTCGGTTGTGCGATGGCCTTCAGGGCCCGCGCACGTTCGTCGCATGGTACGCTGCGCATCCGCTGGTTCCTGGTTGGGGGAGGCGCGCTGGCATCAGCCCTGGGCTTTGCTCCTTCGTTTGCTGAGGTCTTCCTCGGCACCGGACCGGCACGGCTCCTGCAGACTCCCTTATTCAATGCCAGCGAAGCTTTCTTTCTGCTGGCGATCGTGCTGTTCTCTGCCGGCGTCGGCCGCCCCATTGTGATTGTTGACATGCTGCAGGCCGCGCTCTTCGTCGTGCTGCGCTTCAACCTCGTCTATTCGCCTGCCACCCGCGATCACTTTACGCTCAACCATCTGCTCATCAGCCAACTCATGGCGCTATTCCTGTTCCTGGCCGCAGTGGTCGCCTGCCTCGGAGCTGCCTCGCGCGCCGAGCTGAACTTGCTGCGCCTTCTCGCCTGGTTCTTCGGCCTGCGACTGGTCGCATATTTCGCTGCAGACCAGGTTTCCTACGTCTGGTTCCGGCACATCCAATGCAGCCTGTGGGACGTGCTCGGCACCGTGTTTCTCTCCGGTTTTGCGCTTTACCTGCTCTACACCAACCACCCCGCAGCGGTGGAGATTGAGACCACCGAACCCCTGCGTCCTCCCAGCGTAATCGTGCGCAGCCTCATGCCTTCGTTCCTTGCGCTCGTTAACCTGATGCTCGCCCTCTTTGTTTTGCGCGTCTCGGTTCCGCTGGCGGCTGTTGCCATCACCTTGTCTCTGGTGTGTTATGTGCTGCGCACCGTGTTGCTGCAGGCTCAAACGGTGCGTGAAAAGTCGCTTCTTGAGACCCGCAACCAGCACCTCGAAGGGCTGGCCGTACGCGATCCCCTCACCGGCATCGGCAATCGGCGCTCGCTCGCCGGAGCCTATAACCGGCTGTGCGACATAGCCGGCGGCGATTGTCTGTCAATCTTCCTGATGGATATTGACTACTTCAAGCAGGTAAACGACTGCCACGGCCATCTCCACGGCGACAAGGTCCTGATCGGCCTCGCGAAAGAGCTTGAAAAACTGGGCGCTAACGTGGCCGGCAGCCATTGTTCCCGCCTCGGCGGAGACGAGTTCGCCCTCTTGCTGCCTGGGGCTTCACATCAACAAGCGTTCGCGCTGGCCGAGGAGTTGCGCCTGCGCTTCAGCGCGCGTGCATTCAAGGCTGCGGATGGAACCGTCACTCTCAGCATCGGCGTTGCATCGCTCCTTCAAGCCCGCGACCTGCCGCTCGAATCCATAGTTTCCTACGCCGACGACGCTCTCTACCGCGCCAAGCTTCTGGGCCGCGACCGTGTTGAAATCCAGCCCGTCTGGGAACCCGGCATGGCCGCCGCAAACCCCGCCGCCCCAATGCTCAGCGTAGCCCTCCAGGAAACAGCCACCTAACCCGCCGCCTTCAAACCAGTGGCTTCAACTCTCCCAATGTCGTCGGTATCAGCTCCGCCACCGTCGGGTGAATGTGCATGGAGTGCGTCAGCAGCCAGTCCGGCTGCTTGGCATACATTGCTGTAACAATGCAGTGAATCGCCTCGTCGGCCCCGGTGCCAACGATCGTGGCTCCCAGTATCTGGTGCGTTTCAGCGTCCACCAGTATCTTGATAAATCCGAAGGTCTCGCCCTTTTCAATGGCCCGGCTCACGCGCGTCATTGGCCGCATCGCCACCAGTGCCGCACGGCCACGCTTCCGCACCTCGCCCTCCGTCATCCCCACATGCGCCAGCGGCGGATCGATAAACAGCGCATGCACCGGGATGCGATCGCTCAAGCGGCGCGACGCTCCAGAGAGTAGATTGTCGGCCACGATTTCGTAATCGTTATACGAGGTGTGCGTAAATGCGCTCTGGCCATTGCAGTCGCCAAGCGCGTAAACACCCTCAGCGCTCGTGCGCAGTTGATCGTCAACACTGATAAATCCGCGTTCATCCGCCGCAATTCCCGCAGCCTGCAAATTAAGGTCGTCGGTATTTGGCCGGCGTCCAACAGCAAGCAGCACATGCGAACCAACAACGTGCGGCGCAGCTTCATTGCACTCCAGCCCGGCCAGCAATTCGCTTCCCTGCTTTTCAAAGTGAATGCAGTTTGCCCCGGTGCGAATCTCTATCTCCTCAGCCTTAAAGACGTCATGAATCACTTGAGACGCATCTTTATCTTCCTGCGGAGCCAGCCGCGCATTTCGCTCCACAATCGTCACCCGCGAGCCGAAGCGGCGAAACATCTGCGCAATTTCCAGCCCCACATAGCCGCCGCCAATCACCACCAGGTGCGTTGGCGTTTCCTCCAACTCCAGAATCGATGTGCTGGTGAGATATTCGATTGAATCGACCCCGGGCATTTGCGGTATCACGGGCCGCGCACCAACGTTGAGAAAAACCTCCGCGGCCTCAAGTACCTCATCGCCAACGCGAAGCGTGCGGGGCGATTCAAACCCTGCCGTGCCTTTAAAGATAGTCACGTTGGCCGTTTTGCGCAGCCATTCTTCCTGCCCGTTTCGCGATTGCAAAACAATCTTCTGCGCCCGTGCTTTCACTTCCCGCAGGTCTACGCGAACCGAATCCACGTGGACGCCAAAACCGCTTCCAGTCCGCGCCGCGTATGCCGCGCGCGCGCTCGCCACCATCGCTTTGGTCGGCGTGCATCCCGCATTCACGCAGGTTCCGCCAAACAATTTCCGCTCCACAACAGCCACATTGCGCCCGCTTGACGCAAGTCGCGCCGCAAGAAATGGGCCAGCCTGCCCCGCTCCCACAACAATCGAATCGAATCTCTGTTCCATGTGAGCCTCATCAAAATAGATGCTGCAAATGGAACACCCGCTGCATCAAGCCGAGCCCATGCGTTGCTACTACTCTTCGCGCAGGGCTTCGATAGGATCGACACGCAGAGCGCGGCGAGCCGGGGCAGCCAGGGCGGCAAATGAAACCGCCAGAAGCATCGCCGAGACCGTAACGAAAGCCACCGGATCGAGCGGCGAGACGCCATAAAGCATGGAAGTCATTGCACGGCCTACCAGGATTGACAAACCCGCGCCGATGGCCAATCCGGTCAGAGCGAGCTTGAGTCCATCGCGCAGCACGCCCATGAAGATGGTGGAGCGCTGCGCGCCAACCGCCACGCGAATGCCTATCTCATGGGTGCGACGGGAGACCGTGTAGGCAGTAATGCCATAGAGCCCCACAGCCGTGAGCAGCAGCGCCAGCCCGCCCAGCGAGGCCGTGAGCCAGGCAGCCATGCGGTTGGGGTAGGTGGCGAGACGCATGTGGTCGGTGAGCGTTTCAGTGGACATGATCATGGACTTCGCGTCCACTTCACGGACGGCCTTGCGTACAGCGCTGACCAGGTTGCCGGGGTCACCTGCAGTCGAGATGATGACGACTGCTTCAGACGTGGGATTCTGCGTGAACGGCAGATAGAGATACGGCTGAGGAGATTCAGTGATGCCGTTGTAGCGGCCGTCATGGACGACACCGACGATTGCGACTCCGGTTGGCTTTTCGTTGCCGAGGCGGAAACTTCGGCCGACGGCGTCCTCGGTGCCGAAGAGCTTTTTGGCGAGGGTCTGATTGATGACTACGACGGGCTGGCCGGCGGCGGTATCGCGGCCATCGAAGGTGCGCCCGCGCAGCAGCGGTACGCCAATCACGCGGAAGTAGGCATTATCGACCGTGTTGTACCAGACCGGAGTTCCCGCGGTTGGAGATGCCACTTCGCCGGGAGCAAGCACCATTTGAGTAGCGCCGCCTCCGTTTAATGCGAACGGCACAACCCGCGCCACGCTGGCATCGCGAACGCCGGGTAGCGCCCTCATGCGATCGGCCAACGCCTGGTACCTGGCTTGCAGTTGAGGCCCTTGGCCGTTGACGCCGGTCTCGACAAGCAGGGCATTTTGCGCGTGGTTGAAGCCGAGATCCATGTTCTCAATATTGACGAGAGCCCGGACCAGCAGTGCGGTGGCCATCATGAACGCCATGGAGACAGATATCTGCGCAATCACGAAGATTTTGCGCGCGGGCATTTTGAGCCGGCCGGTTGAGGCAACGCGCGTGCGGGCCGCTTCAAGCGGTGAAATCTGGCTGGACCTTATCGCGGGAAATAGACCGCAGAGAAGAACCGAGAGAAGGCCCGCGGCGACGGTGAACGCCAGCACGCGCATGTCGATGCGGAAGTCGAAGCCGATGGGGTAGCCGATGTCGGGTATGAGCGCAGGGACGAGAGCGATGAGCCTTTGCGCGAGAAAAATGGCGGCGGCAATACCCGCGGCTGCGAGCAGACAGTACTCGGTAATGAGCTGACGCAGCAGTTGCGCGCGCGAGGCTCCGAGGGCCACGCGGGTGGCAATCTCGTGGCGGCGGCCATCGCCCATCGCAAGCAGCAGATTCGCGATATTGGTGCAGGCGATGAGCAGAACGATCAGGGCGATTGCGAGCAGCAGTGAGCTGAGCAGCTTGATGCCTCTCTCGACGGTCGCCGGTTCCCACTCGACCGTGAAGCTGCGGTCCTTATTGGATTCAGGATATGCCGCAGCGAGTTGGAGGCCGGCGGCACGGAGCTGTTGCTGAGCCTGATCGAGAGTGATGCCGGGGCGTAGGCGCGCGTAAAGATCGAATTCGCGAATCGAGCGCGGCGAATTCTGTTCGCCCGGATCCCAAACGACCCAGCCGGCGCTGAGACATAGACCTGGGGGTCGAGCATGCGTTCTGTGCCGCGAAATCCGGGGGTGAGAACGCCGACGATGCGCGCGGTTCCGTGGTTGAGCTTGACAGTGGATCCGACTACGGCGGGATTGCCGGCAAAGACGCTCTTCCACGCCGCATAGCCCAGCACCATCACAGGGGTGTCGGCGTGCAGCATCTCCTGCTGACTAGGTAGGCGGCCAAGCTGGGCATGTGCGCCCATGAAGTCGAAATAGTTTTCGCTGACCACCTGGGCGAGCAGGAGTTTGAGGCCTTCGCCCTGATCGATGGCGACGCCGCGACGAGTGGAGGCCGCAAGGTCAGACAAGGCTGGGACGCGCTGGCGAAGATCCTGATACTCCGCATACGACGAGCCGGTTTCGCGTTCCGAGTCGGCTGCCGCGTGTTCTTTTACGCTTTTAAGCACGACCAGGTGCGAGGGATCGGCGATGTCGAGCGGCCGCAGCCAGACTCCGTCGACCATGCTGAAGATGGCCGTGTTGGGGCCGATGCCGAGCGCCAGCGTGACAATTGCGGCCAGCGCCAGGCCGGGCGCACGCCAGAATTTGCGGATTGCGAAGCGAAGATCGCGAAGAATTGAGAGCATCGTGCAGCCTCTTTCTACGCCCGAGTAGTTCACGCCACCTGTGCGGCCCGTCACGAAAGCATGAACGTGCCAAAGCACAGATGGGCAACCCTGCCACCCGGCCGGGTATGGAACCGGATGGCAGGATTCACGAGTCAGGAGGGACTCTGCACTTGGACATTGCAGGTCAAAGACCAAATTCACTGATTGAAAACAAAGAGATTAGGAAGGACCCGGCTCGGCGGAAATGTCCGCGCACGAGACGCAGTGTGCATATACGGACATAAAAAGGGGAGCGAGTCGAGCACTTGTCCGCATTGGTCAGGATCACGGCAAGCCGGTCACTCCGCGTTGTAAATGGAGCCGATCTTGAGCGTGATGATTACGTCTTCAGGAAGTTCCTCGAAGTAGAGAACCGCGGAGCGTGCGCGATAAAAGTTGTAGCCCCACAACGCCGCAGCGACAGCTCCCAGCCCAACCACGGTCACGGCAAATTGCCACGGGTGGCCCAGCACCCCCACTTCAAATTGCGCAGCGGTGATTGCGATGGCGGTGAAAACAACCAGCCCGCCCCAGAAAATGAATTGGATATTCACCTTGCCGGGCAGGTATGAACAGGTAAATGGAACTTTGTAGAAGCCAAAGAGCGCAACCTCAATTCCGATCAAGCCAAGAATTGCAAGCACGAGCAGGTGCTCCCCAGCCTGGTACGCGGGCGTTATGGGATACGACAGCGCGCCAACAATCACCAGTACCGGCACAACCGCAAAAGCGAAGAGAGTTGCGCGCGTCGCGCCCGCATATTTTGGTGAGGGGTTAAGCTGGGTAATGCGCCAAACCCAGTTAGCGGTGAGCGAAACCGGCAACGCAAATACGGCGCGAAGCCCGAAAATTGAGAACACCACCATCATGTAGGTGGGAATCAGGAAGTCCGGGGATAATGTGCGGGCCGCGGCTGAAGTCCACTCCGCATGCAGCATTGAGAGCGCGATACTGAAAACAATGGCGAGATAAAAAGCGCAGGCCACGCGATGATGTCGGCTGCGCACAATTGAACGAAGACTGAAAGGCAGAATAGCCTTTTGCAGTGCGGGCGCAAAGGGAAGAGACCAGCCCGCGCCGCGTCTTGCAGGCAACAGGTCAGGCTCTTCAATCGTGCGCCGCATGGTCCGCGTGTAACAGGAAAACAGCGCTGCCCCTGCGCCAGCCATTGCGAAGCCGAGTGCGGCCCACCCCCTCCATGCCATCCACTCCAGCTCGCGGGGCAACGATCCGTTCAGTTGATTGAACAGTGCGAAAAACCAATAAGGAGGAGCCCAGGTAATCATGCTGCGGTTAGCTGCAAGAAGAAACGAGTCGGTTGTAGTCAGGTAGGGTAACAGGAAAAAGGCAGCCAGAAACCCGCCAAAAGCGCAGAGCTGCAGAGTGGCAGACAGGCGCAGAAAATAGCGGCGGGGCAGCAACGCAGCGAATCCCTGTATCGTCAGTATCGACCCGTAAAGAAACGCGCTGGCAGCAACCAGTGTGAACCAGTAGGCCGGAATAAATCGGATCGCGCCCGCAAAGCCTGACAGCATAAGCGGCCATGAGATACCTGCGGCGATATTCAGGCTCACGATGGCGATCCCGATCACGGCGCAGGATGCGGCGACCTTCGCCGAAAGAATGGTGACCGGACGCACGGGCAACGGCGAAAGGACCATTGCGTCTCGTCGATCGGGAAATACATTATCCCAGCTCACAACTGCGATCAGGCCAACAACCAGCATCGTCGTCCAGATAAACTGCTGATCGAAAGTCCACGAGAGCATCTGGAGATCGGCGGGCGTAGTCGGTGGGTGAATCTGAAATAGGAAAAAGCCACCGACAGTCCGAATCAAGCTATACATCAGCAGGATTCCCGCAAATTGGCCCAGGAACCTCGGGACGTCCGCCTCAATCGACAGCGCCTCAAGGTCGATAACGCGAAGTAGAAACTGCCGGTAAAGCACGCGAAACGAGAGCGGCATGCGGCGAACGAGTTTTTCGATAGCTTCACGCATTGATCAGGTCAGCAATTTGACCAGCTGCCGACTCGGTGTCACGATCGACAGCCAGTTGCGAAAAAATAGCTTCCAGATTTGGCAGAGCCATCAGCGTGCGCAGGTGCTCAATAGAGTCGTCGGCAACAAGTTTGGCGCGATGGATAATCACCACCCTGTCGCTGATGCGTTCAACCGTGTCGAGTTCATGCGAGCTGAAGAGCACCACTTTGCCGCGCGCCGCCAGTTCTTTAATCAGGCTGCGCAACACCAGCGCGGACGATACATCGAGACCAGAGAACGGCTCGTCCAGAAGAATCAGCTCGGGATTATGAATGAGCGCCGCGATGATCAAAACCTTCTGGCGCATTCCCTTTGAGTAGCCGGAGATCGAAGCATGGCGATCGTCGTAAAGCCCCAGCAGGCGCAACATGCCGTTAATGCGTTCAGCCGATTCGCGCTCCGGCAAATCGCGGAGTTGCGCAACCATCGTGAGGTATTCCGCGCCTGAGAGGTGGTTGTAGAGATACGGTTCCTCGGGCACATAACCCATGCGGCGCTTGTATGAAATGAGATCGTCGTGAATCGGTCTGCCGTCAAAAAGAATATGGCCTAATGTCATATCGATCAGGCCGGTAATCATCTTGATCGTCGTCGACTTCCCCGAGCCGTTAGGGCCCAGATAGCCGGTCACTTCTCCAGCGCGGGCCGTGAAGCTGACGTTTTCAACTGCGGGGATTCCGGCGAAGAGCTTTGAGACATTTTGAAGCTCAAGCATAAATCCGCCTTTTGGTGAACGAAGGAATCAAAAGTGATGTTTAATCTACACCCTATGTAGCATTCGGCATTACGATTGTCAAGCGGCGCGGCAAATCTTAGTCTCGCCGTGAGGCTTCGGCGAAAAGCAAAGAGAATGCGCAAATGAAAGAGCCGCAGCAACACAAAGGGCGAGCCGTTAAGCTCGCCCTTTGTGTTTTGGGGACTGCCGCGTGCAGAAAAAACTTTGCAGAAGAGAAAATCAGTGACCCATCATTTCGCGGCCAGTGATTTATTACTGCTGACAAGAACCAGCTTACGCAGACGCCGACCATAAGTACAATCGATTGTTACTACCGTGATGATTGACCAGGACTATGATAAAAACTGAAGCCCGGACTGCCATCCGGAAACCGAATGCGCACTCCGGCGCTGGGAATTTGAATTATGAATCTGCAGGAATTGCGGTACCTCGTTGCGGTTGCGGAACAGCGCCATTTTTGCCGCGCGGCCGAAGCATGCAACGTGAGCCAGCCCACGCTCTCAAGCCAAATCAAAAAGCTTGAAGACGAGCTGGGCGTAAAGCTGTTGGAGCGCACCAACAAGCGCGTGGATTTGACGCCGGTAGGCGCGCAGATCCTGCTGCACGCGCAGCGCGCGCTCCACGAGGCCGGCCAGATGGAAGCGGTCGCGCAGGCCGCGCGCGATCCGCTGGTAGGGCCGCTCAAGCTGGGCGTAATTCCCACGCTGGCGCCGTACCTGCTGCCGTTGATTCTCAAGCCGCTCAAGCAGGCGTATCCGGGAATTGTGCTGGAGCTTTGGGAAGACCAAACGCGCTGGCTGATCGACGGGTTGCGCAATCACCGGCTCGATGCTGCCCTGCTCGCTACTCCGCCCGATGCCCCCGAGATCACTGAGCTGTTGCTCTTAAAAGAGCCCCTGCTGGCAGCCCTGCCGCAGAATCACAAGCTGGCGAAAGCGGCAAAGGTAGATGAGCAAGCGCTGGCCGATGAGTTGCTGGTGCTGGCCGACGGCAATTGTTTGGCCAGCCAGGCGCTTGAGGCCTGCGGCGCGCGCTCACGCAGGTCTGGCATCGCCGCATCCATGCAGGCTTCCACGCTTGACACGCTGGTAAACCTGGTAGCGGCAGGATACGGCACAACGCTGCTGCCGGCGCTGGCCACAGATTCGTTTCGCAAGCGCGATATCGTGCTGCGCCCGCTCGTTGGCGCGTCAAGCCGCACCATAAGGCTAGCCAGCCGGCCAGGTTTCCCAAGGCCGCAAGCCCTCCGTGCACTTGAGAAAGTAATTCGCAAAGCAATCGCGGCGAAGCTGGATTAGCCTCAAGTGAATAACAAAAAAACTGACCACTGTAACCCCACTCACCACTGTCATCCTGACACCGAGCGCAGCGAAGGGGAAGGATCTGCAGTTGCTTTTCGAGGATGCAAAACCAAACCAAAACCTGGGTGCCCCATGTCTCGCTTTTTAGACATGGGAGACCACAGATCTCAACCTACTCATTCAATCAGCCACTAAACCTGGCGCCCCAAGCTCGCCGCGTGTCGCCGCGGCGGCTTCTTGCGGTCAGGTTGGGATCGCACAACCCTCCCCGCCCATCACCCACACCTACCCACTGTCCAAGGCAACCGCATGAAGCATGGTCATTGACTTCAGTAGTTCGGATCGCTTCTGGTTCGGATCACTTCCAGTTCGAATCGCTTCCAGTTCGAATCGCTTCCAGTTCGGATCGCCTCGCGTTCGGTTCGCTTCTAGTTCGGATCGCCTCGCGTTCGGTTCGCTTCTAGTTCGGATCGCCTCGCGTTCGGTTCGCTTCTAGTTCGGATCGCCTCGCGTTCGGTTCGCTTCTAGTTCGGATCGCTTCACGTTCGCATCGCTTCGCGCCGTAGGCGCAACGTATGTTAGCCCAGCGCTTCAGCGCTGGGAAGGCAGCCCCAAAAACATCTCGTAGCCCCGTAGGGGCGGCCGAAGATTGCAAATGCGCTTAGAATTTCACCTTCAAGCGATTGCCCTGACCCACTGTCATCAAGAGCGAAGCCGAAGCCTCCCTCCCAATGCGCTGTCATCCTGAAGTCGCCGGCACCAAGCCTCGTATCAGGGCGTGAGTTCACTCACGCCGAAACCACCCGTTCTTTCCCAAAAAAGAACGCGTCCCAGCCGCGTTCAAGCCCCTCCCCAAATCCCGAACGTGAATACAGGAGCGATTAAACGTCTGGAGTTATACTTGATTTGCCTTTCCTTCGCTCGCGGGTTCATGGTCGGCTGATCAGGACCAGCCCGAGGCACGGTGACAACTTTGGGGGATATTCTGTTGAGCCGAGTCGCAAGTCTTTCCAACCTGGGTTTATCGAACGCGAGGAAAGCCAAGCAGGACGAGTTCTACACCCAGTACGTCGACATCCAGAAAGAGGTCGAGGCCTACCTGGAGTTCGACCCCGACACCTTCCGCGGCAAGGTCGTCTACTGCAACTGCGACGACCCATTCGAGAGCAACTTCTTCAAGTACTTCGCCGCCAACTTCAACAAGCTCGACCTCAAGAAGCTCGTCACCACCAGCTACGACGGCTCCCCCATCGCCGGCCAGGGCACCTTATTCCCGGAATACAACGAGGGCAACGGCAAGCGACAGAAGCCCAAGGCGCTCGCCGTCACACTCGACCGCGTGAAAGACGAGGACGGCGACGGCGCAGCGAACGTGACCGGCGTCGAACTTTTCCTCAAACGGAACAAGGCCGCACGGAAAGCCTTGAAAGCAGATGAGATCTACCCCGGTGGCGATTTCCGCAGCCCTGAGTGCATCGCGCTTCTGAAAGAGGCGGATAATCGATAATATCGGTGTGCCACAGCCCAGCGCATTGAGCAAGGGCGGGAAACCCGCCCGATTCCGCCGTGCTGCCTTTTCTGATCCCTGTTCTCTGATCCCTGCCTTCCCCGTGTCCCCCATCACCCGTCACCGCCCGCCGACTTGCGTGCAATTAATCCCACTTGGCGCACAATCATAAATAGGAAGGATTGCGACAAGCACGCCTTCCACTTAGAGGAAATGAGTCGCCACAGTCAGCCTGCGAATCTGTGAATCGCAGCCGCTCAACCGGGCATAGAGTTCCCACAGCTTCACAGTCCAACTGTGAAACTGTGCCCCGTTTCCAGGTAATTCAGCCCCATTCCCCCAGACTACAGACAGCAACAAGGGGGGGGCGCGGCCCCCCCCCCCCCCCCCCGCCGCTTCGCCATGCCATGTACGCGAGATATCCGTAGAACGCGAGCGACATGGCCGCATGTCCACTGGGGAACGAGTACCACGTTTCGGTGTATGC
>Ga0265338_10003234_pt1 | contig 23208 bp, 16 predicted proteins | sample 42126metaG_FD_193579 | JGI IMG/M metagenome (GOLD analysis project Ga0265338, IMG submission 193579) | Rhizosphere microbial communities from Carex aquatilis grown in University of Washington, Seatle, WA, United States - 4-21-26 metaG | ecosystem: Host-associated > Plants > Roots > Rhizosphere... | reverse complement strand
ATTTAACAACTGCAGCAACAGCAACAGATCCTTTCTATACTGCATTAAGTTTAAAATATAATGTTACTGCTCGTGCAGATAAACTTGCTGCAAGTGGACCATTTGACTATAGTGCATATGATTTAATTGTATTGCACGAATCTTTAACTGGAAATAATGCTGCAACTGCTGGTAACGAGTTAAACTTAATTAAGAGTGTAGATAAACCGATATTAAATACAAAATCGTTTTTCTATACTTCAGGTTCTACTCCGAGATGGGCTTGGGGAACTCCAAGTAATGGAGATACTAGAGCTGCTGTTAATGTAAAGCAACCAACGCATCCAATATTTAATGGTGTTAATATGACTGGTGATTCAGTTGTATTGTATACATCATATCTTACTAATAATATTCAACCTACAACTATTACTATAGGTGGGTATGTACTTGCAACAACATCGGATTACAGTAAAGTTGCCATTCATGAACTTCCTGCAACAATTCGTGTATCACCAACTAGCACATCTAAATATTTAATGGTTAGTTTGTTGAATGCTCAATTTACTAAATTGTCAACTGATGGACTGAAATTATTAGATAATGCAGTAACCTATTTATTAGGGTCAACTACATTTACTCCGGTTTTAAGTTCGGATGCGACTTTGTCATCATTGACCTTAAGTACTGGTACATTATCTCCAGCTTTTGATGCCGGAACTAATTCATACACAGTTGTGCTTCCTATGGGTGCTAGTGCTTATCCAACAATAACTGCGCTTTCAGCTAATGCAAATGTTACTAAATCATCAACAACATTTGCTTCTGGAGGTACTACAACTATCACAGTTACTGCTCAAGATGGAACTGTAAATACATATACTATTGTATTTACAGTAGCTACAGGGATCAATGAAGTTTCATCAGCATCGAAAGTATATGCAAATGACGCTTCAATTATTGTTGAAGGTCAAATTGGTGAAGAAGTTTCAGTTGTTAACTTAGTTGGAAGTACTTTATATAGCGGTGTTATTTCTAGTACATCAGAAGCATTACCAATCTCTTTAGCTAAAGGAGTTTATATTGTATTAGTGAATGGTGTATCAACCAAGGTTATCATAAAATAAATTGATAATATAAATTTTAAAAGGAGCTGTCCAAAAGACAGCTCCTTTTTTGTTTTTCATCAATGCAGCTAAATTTACATTGGTTTAGTGTAATATGTTCTGTACCCGTTGTAATACCCCCTATTATTGTGCACGGGGCTTCGACTTCGCTCAGCCACCTTCCGACTGTGCATCATTTATATATTTTCCCCTTTGACACAGTTTAATGAATAGAGCCCATTTCTTATCCACAATGGGTCGTTTCGTATCCACAATGGCGCATTTCGTACCAACAATGCTCCGTTTTGTATCTACAATGTCGCATTTCTTATCCACAATGGTCCGTTTTGTATCCATAATGTCGCATTTCTTATCCACAATGGTCCGTTTTGTATCCATAATGTCGCATTTCTTATCCACAATGGGTCATTTCGTATCCATAATGGCGCATTTCTTATCCACAATGGCGCATTTCTTATCCACAATGGTCCGTTTTGTATCCACAATGGCGCATTTCGTACCAACAATGGGCCGTTTTGTATCCACAATGTCGCATTTCGTACCAACAATACTCCGTTTTGTATCCACAATGGCTCATTATTGACCAACAATAAATACAAAGAAAAGGTCGTTTGATACTTTTAGGACAGCACCAGCTTCTATTATATGTTAAATGATTTCACATATGTAAGATTATTTTTTACCTTTGCTAATTATTTTTCCATAAAACAAAATTTTTTACGAATCACTTCGTTTATATAATATAAACATTATAATTCCTTCGTCAATTTGAGAAATTTCAGAAACATATTAGCTATTTTATCCCTATTGTGCTCATTTAATATGGGTGCACAGCAAGCTACTTTGTTTTCTCTGAACTTTGCAAATCCGGCAATAACGCCTGAAACTTCAGGTGTTACTTCGGTTCAGTCATTGCCTACTAGCTATGGGAATATAAAATTTCTTGATTTAGCTATTCATAACACAAGTAAGATATACCACGGAATTGAGATATTTGGATGGATTGAATTTAGAACAGGCAGTGATGCTATAAATTCAACAAATTCATATATTGAATTACCTCCTCTTACATTCGTTAATGGAGGAACATTTTATATTAATTATGGCGCAGGTTCTACTAGTAGACAACTTCAATTGCAAGAGTGGAATGGTTCTGCCTGGGTAAATGGTTCTTATGCAGAAGTAAATACAGTTGCATCATCAACTTGGTATCAACAAAATTGGGTGATTTCGGGTGCGGGTACTAAGATTTTTAGATTAGTTATGTCGAGTGCATCTCCTATGAATGTTACCGAAATAGATGTTACCGGAAACTTAGGCTCTATAGCAGTTGATTGCGGAGATACTATTCCCTTTGGAAAGGTAAATATAAACAAGGTAACAGTGATTAAATCATTTAAGGTTACCGGTAATTATTTAACTAGCAATATATCCATTGATCCAACCTTACCATACAAAGTAAGTACTACTCAAACGGGAGCTTATTATTCTTCATTAACCATTCCTTCAACAGGGGGTACTGTTTTTGTTAAATATCAACCAACGGCAATAGCTGTGAATAATTGTACATTGACTCTGTCATCGACTGGAGCAATAAGTAAAGTTATTATTCTTACTGGCGAAGGTGTTCAATTAAGTGCATTAAATCAAATTACTTCTTTTTCTGTAATGGGACAGGCCGGTGTAATTGATGAGACAAATAAAGCCATTAAGATAATAGTTCCTTCCAACACAGATCTTTCTTTACCGTATACCCCTACCGTTGCTTTATCTGCAAAAGCTACTCTACAGACCACCGGAGCAAAATATTTTGTTGACGGAGTTCCTATAACATATACAGTACAAGCAGAAGATGGAACTTTGAGTAATTATTCTATTACTGTTATCAAAATAAGTGCATTAAAGCAAATTACATCATTTTCTGTGATAGGTCAAGCTGGTGTAATTGATGAAACAAATAAAACTATCGTGGTAACAGTTCCGTCTAATACAAATCTTTCTTTACCTTATACTCCTACAGTTGCAATTTCTGCAAAAGCAACATTGCTAACTAAAGGAGCAACATATTTTGCAATTGGGGTTCCGGTTACATATACTGTTCAAGCAGAAGATGGAACATTGTGTGATTATCAGATTACTGTAAATACAGTTACAAGAAATGCAGAGGCTAACGTTACAGAAACTAGGGTTTATGCAAATAAAGGTATTGTATTAGAAACAGAGTATGCTACTGATTTTAAGGTGTATTCTGTTGCTGGGGCATTGTTATACGAAGGAACTTCTAAATCAGGTTTATCACCAACTCAAGTTTCTGTTATTAAGGGTGTTTATGTTGTAATTATTGAGGGAAAATCATATAAAGTAATTGTAAAATAATAAATCTCTGTGAAAAATATTTTAAGCCGAATGAATAATCATTTCGGCTTTTTTTATATCTTTATACTCCTTGTTAATTTTAATATCACCTTAAATCTCAAAAAAAATACGAATAAAACATAATCAGGTAGATGAATACTTAAATTAAACATTATCTTTGTTTTTTTAGATTAGAATAGTATTAACCCATTAATTTATAATGATTATGAAATTTGAACTACCACAACTCCCTTATGCAAAGAATGCATTGGAGCCAGTTATCTCAGAAAGAACCTTAGAATTCCATTATGGGAAACATCATCAAGCGTATGTAAATAACCTAAACAACTTAGTTCCGGGTACCAAATTCGAAAACCTAGACTTAGAGGCCATAATTAAAGAGTCTGATGGCGGTATTTTTAATAATGCAGCTCAAGTTTGGAATCATACATTTTATTTTGAGCAATTTAGTCCTAAAGGCGGTGGCGAACCAAGCGGAGCTTTAGCGCAAGCAATAAAGGAGCAATTTGGTTCTTTTGAAGCATTTAAAACAGAGTTTGTAAATGCAGGGGTAACCACATTTGGTTCCGGTTGGGCTTGGTTAGTAAAGAATGGTGAAGGCAAACTAGAAATAGTGAAAGAAAGTAATGCGGGAAACCCAATGACAAAGAAACTAAAACCCATACTTACTTTTGATGTGTGGGAGCATGCTTATTATCTTGATTATCAAAATCGCAGACCTGACCATTTAGCCGAATTATGGAAAATAATCGATTGGGAGATCGTTGGTAAAAGATTTTAATAGCTAAAGTATCGAAATTAATAAAAAGCCGGTTTGCTAAGCAGATTGGCTTTTTATTTTTTCTAAAATTACACTGTCTTTCTTTTTATTATTCTCAACATTTCCATTATATTTGATACTTGCTTTTTATTTCTTTAAAAGAACATTAACCCTTAAAAATAGCAACATCATTTTATGAAAACCAAGATTATTCTATTATTACTTCTAATCACTACTCTTACAGTTTCTGCTGAGAATTTTTCAGCTGTTAATGAAGGCAAAATTATCTATTATAATATAACCTCTGCGGCGAATTTCACTCTCGAAGTAACATATAAAGGAACTGCATACGGTGAGAATCTAAACGAATATATGGGGGCTATTTCAATTCCGGCAACCATAGACCATTTAGGTAAAACATATACAGTAACCTCTATTGGTGAAAGTGCTTTTAGAGATTGCGAAAAATTAAATACAGTTACTATTCCATCAACTGTTCAGACGATTGTGAAAAATGCTTTTACAAATTGCAAAGGGTTGAGTTTGGTTACTATGCCTGAATCCCTTTCAAGCATCGAAAAGGAAGCTTTCTCATCTTGTAGTGGTTTGTTGGATATACAAATACCAGCCGCTGTTACAGTAGTTTATGAAAAAACTTTTTCAGGTTGTAGTAAACTTACCAACATTTCTATTCCAAAATCAGTCACTACGATTGAATCTGAAGCTTTTGGTGCCTGCGCTGCCTTAAAAGTAATTAAACTACCTGCATCACTCAATCTACTTGATGAAATGGCATTTGATAAATGCAGTTCTTTGCTTACATTTACTATCGACTCAATAAATAAGAACTTCTCAACCAAAGATGGATTGTTGTTTGATAAAACTTATTCGGAATTACTTCATTGTGGAGCAGGAAATATTAGTGTCAGCATTCCTACATCTGTAAAAACAATTGGTAGTTATGCTTTTAGTGGTTGTAATAAGTTAGCCTCTATTAATTTACCCGAATCTGTTACTACTATTCGGAGTAATGCCTTTGAAGATTGTACCAAATTAAGCTCTTTTGTTATTCCTCCTTCAGTAAACTTTGTAGGAACGGCTGCGTTTATGGGTTGCACGGGTTTAATTAATATAACTATACCAACAAGCGTTACTACCATCGACGAAAGAGTGTTTTATAATTGCAGTGCCCTGCCACTTATTACCATACCTGCTTCAATCACTTCTATCGGCAAAGATGCTTTTTATGGTTGTTTGCTTTTAAAACATATAATAGTAGAAAAAACGCAACCTGCAAAATGTGAACAGACATCATTCGACAATAGAAATACTTATGGATGTACTTTGTTTGTACCGGTGGGAACAATACCTGCTTACAAAGCAGCACCAGGTTGGAGAAATTTCTATAATGTCAGAGAAAACACAGTAGTAAAACAATAGTTCATGAATTTGCTTGACCTAGTTGTTCGTACCCGCTCTTATCGCCGTTTTGATCAGAGCTACCACATAGCAACCGAAATACTTCGAGAGTTAGTCAATCTTGCTTGTTTAACTTCATCGGCACGCAATGCACAAGCTTTGAAATATTTACTAATCAATACGCCAGAAGATTGTGCAAACCTATTCCCATTAATTGCTTGGGCGGGCTATTTAACTGATTGGCCGGGTCCAATTGAAGGAGAACGACCTACGGCTTATATTGTGGTGCTTAAAGATACTACTATTAGTCAAAATATTTTTTGCGATGATGGCTTAGCTATTCAAAGTATCATGCTGGGAGCTACTGAAAAAGGTTTAGGTGGTTGTATAATCGGTTCAATAAACAAAGAGCAAATACGCGAAACATTATCTTTAGCAGAAGATCTTGAAGTGCTCTATGTACTTGCTTTAGGTAAACCTATTGAAAAAGTGGTATTAGAAGAAATAAAAGATAATAATTCTAAATACTGGCGTGATAAAAATGGTGTGCATCATGTGCCTAAGCGGGAGTTGGATGAGTTGATTATATTGAATAAGAAAGGGAAAATATAAATGAAGCATTCCGTTTTTATTGTATTTGTAAGTGTTGTTACCATCCTATATACCTTAGTTAATTATTTTTTGTTTGTAAAAGGATATAAGCTATTGCCGGATTTGGCTGTTTACAAGTATACCTACTCCATTTTGTTTATAGCGTTGGCTTCCTTATTTATTGTAAATAGAGTATTATTACTTACTGATGTTTCATTTCAGCCAAGCATTGTATATAAACTAGGAGGTATTTGGTTAGCTGCTGTTTTGTACTTTTTATTAATTGCTTTAGGCTGTAAAATTATATCCGTAGCCGATTATTTCCTACATTTTCTACCCAACCTACAACCGTATAAATTTAAGATTCTGTTATCAATGATAGCTTTGGTTTCAGGCATCTTGATAATCGGTTATATCAATGCTAAGTCTCCTCAATTAAAAACCATACAGATTAACATCGCGAAAAAAACATTGCTGAAGAGTTTGAAAATTGCCATGGTGTCGGATATTCATTTTGGTAACATCATTGGACCAGACGAGATAAAATCTATGTTGGAGAAGATTAAAAACGAAAATCCTGATATATTGATTATTGCCGGTGATTTTGTGGATGAAGGCGTTACACCTAAACTGATGGCTGAAATAAAACCTCTGTTTGACAGCGTTCGACCTAAATATGGTAAAATAGCCATTCTTGGTAACCATGAATATATCAATCGTATTGAACACACCTTGCCTATATTTGGCGAGTTGGGTATAACGCTTTTACGAGATAGTGTGCTGTCAGTTGATGGTCTTTTTACTGTTGTAGGAAGGGATGATTATTCATCCAAACAGATGTATGGTGTTGATAGAAAAACCATTAAAGATCTTCTAAAAGATGTCGATACAAGCAGACCAGTTATTCTCATAGATCATCAACCGTTTGCACTTGACGAAACAGCGAAATACCCTATTGATTTACAACTTTCAGGACACACACATGACGGACAAATGTTTCCACTTAATTTGCTTACTAAAGCCATCTACGAAGTGAGTTGGGGCTATAAAAAGAAAGGTAATACAAATTTCTATGTGAGTTCAGGTTATGGTACTTGGGGACCACGGGTTCGATTGGGTAATAGACCGGAGATTGTTATTGTTAATGCAACATTTAATGTTCAATAGCAGATAATCCGAATTAAAATCCTATCTTTGTCGCCGATTTAAACAATAGTTTATACCTCGAGTATTAGTCTGCTTACAAACTCATTGCGAGTTTCTCACCCATTTTTGTAAAGGGTTACACGATTTTCTTTTGGAGAAAAGAGACTGATTTTTACCGGAAGAATACTCAGAGCGTGTAATTAACCTTACAAAATAACAAATGACATTTAAAGAATTAGAATTAAAAGAAGAGATTCTTAGAGCAATCGAAGAACTCGGCTATGAGAGTGCTATGCCTATTCAGGAACGCTGCATTCCATTTATGATGAACGAAACCAAGGATTTAGTTGCCTTGGCACAAACAGGTACAGGTAAAACTGCCGCTTTCGGCTTACCTATACTGAATCTATTGGATGTGCAACGACGCGAAACTCAAGCCCTTATATTGGCTCCAACCCGCGAGCTTTGTATCCAAATTGCTAACGACATTAAAGGATACTCCAAATTTATGAAAGGCATGAAAGTAGTGCCTGTATATGGAGGAGAAAACATTATTACACAATTACGTCAGTTGGATACGCCACCACAAATCATTGTGGCTACTCCGGGTCGTCTTATCGACTTAATTGACCGTCGTAAAGTGAATTTAGGTACCGTCGACTACTTGGTGCTTGATGAAGCCGATGAAATGCTTAATATGGGTTTTGTAGAAGATATAACTACCATATTTGAGCAAACTCCTGAAACTCGCAGAACGATGCTTTTTTCGGCAACAATGCCTACCGGTATTGCCAATCTTTCACGCAAATATATGAAAGAGCGTGAAGAGATTTCTGTTGGTAAGAAAAACTCGGGTACTGAGAATGTCGAGCATGTCTATTATATGGTACAGGCTAAAGACCGCTACTTGGCTTTGAAACGGGTAGTGGATTTGAATCCTGATATTTATGGAATTGTTTTCTGTCGTACCCGTCAGGAAACGAAAGATATTGCTGAAAAATTGATGCACGATGGTTACAGTGCAGATGCGCTTCATGGTGATCTATCACAAGCGCAACGCGATTCTGTAATGCAAAAATTCCGCATCAAAAACATTCAGGTGCTGGTTGCTACGGATGTGGCAGCTCGTGGTTTGGATGTGAACAACTTGACACATGTTATCAATTATAACCTTCCAGACGATATTGAAAGCTACACTCACCGTAGCGGTCGTACAGGTCGTGCCAATAAAACAGGTATTTCTGTTTCCATTATTCACATAAAGGAAAGACATAAGATCCGTGATATAGAACGTATTATTGGTCGTAAGTTTGAGCAACAACAAATTCCGAACGGAATTGATGTATGTAAAAAGCAGTTGTTTCACATGATAGAACGCATGGAGAATGTGGAAGTGAACAGTGAACAACTTGACCCAATGTTCCCGGATATCTTAAAAAGATTGGAAGGCATTGATAAAGAAGATATCATTAAACGATTTGTATCTCTTGAGTTTAATCGCTTCTTGGATTATTATAAAAATGCATCAGATTTAAATATCCACGAAAAAGACGGTCGTCGTGAGGGTGATTTTAAACGAGTAGGTGAAGCTGGTTCTAAAATACGCTTAAAAATTAATTTAGGAGAAAAAGAGAGCTTTAATCCAAATCGCTTATTGGGGATGATTAACGATGTTACCGGTGATAAAAGCATCAGCGTAGGTGGTATTGAAGTAACCAATAAATTTACTTTCTTCGATGTAGATGCTGCTCAAGCTGATCGTGTGATGGAAGCATTTAAAGATCTTGATGAAGTAAAGGTGGACATCGCTAAAGGCGGACGCGGAAATGGCGGAGGTAGCGAAGGTTCATACCGTGGTGGAAATAGCGGCGGCGGATATCGTGGTCGTAGTGAAGGTTCAGGCGGTGGCGGTGGTTATCGCGGACGCAGTGAAGGTGGAAGCTCAAGTGGCGGTGGATATCGTGGAAGAAGTGAAAGCAGTAGCACTGGAAGTCGTGATGGCGGTGGATACCGTGGAAACTCCGGTGGCGGAAGTAGTGCCGGTGGAGATAAACCTTGGCGCAAAGATCGTCCTAGTGGCGGTAGTAGCTCAGGTGGTGGTGATTACAAACGCAGAGAAGGCGGAGGCGGAGATAGCCGAAGAAGAAGATCATAAGAAACATAATAAAAAAGCGAGTCGAGAAATTTTTCTCGACTCGCTTTTTTATTATATCTCTAATTTTATTTTTCTGTAATCGTTACTACTACCGGACTCAACATTTCTTTTTTCCAATCTTCTAAATACTGAAAGAAAACATCTGCATTTTTGTATCCTTTCTTTTCTTTCATGGCTGCTGCCGTTAAATAGAAGCGAATAAATGGTTGACCGTTATTTTGTAATAGCACAAGGTGGTTAAGTTTATCATCCACTTGTTGCTTTGCATATTGAGTTGGTATTACAACTCCCAAACCAATAGTTTGTTTGCCAAATTTGATACTGTCGTTTACAGGGAAATCTTTACCCCAAATACCTACTAAGTTTGTTTTATCGGTATGGAATTTCTCTTCGGGCATTCTTTGTACCCCTGTACAAAGGGTGATACTGTCCTTAAAATCTTTGTCAAAAAGTACTTGTGCTTCCACATCACGGTGACGGGCATATTGAATATAGCGCATTTTTACATTGAAGGTTTTTCCTGCATATTGCCATCCTTGCACTTCAATTTCTACTACATTTCTAAGATTTCCCGTTGCCACAATACGTTGGGTGCGTTTACTCATTACTTCTACATGGGTAGCTTTGCTGCCATCCCATCCTTTTACAGTACCCACACCAACACTCTCATTCACCTTCAACACATCATCTCCATAACCTTTAGCTAACTGTTCATCTTTTGGATACCATTGTGTTTCGGCAATTTCAAGTTTAGGGGTAATTTTACCATATACATCTACGGTTTGTTTTTTGTCAAAATAGAGGCGATAAGCTATTTCTGCACTTTCAAAAGCTACACCGTGGTGTTGCATCTTGTTGTACATATCATCTTTGTCGGATGAAGCTTCGGTTACCATGGTAAAATGATCCGCGCCATCCACCTTGTCTTTTTTCATTAATTCGGCAAACACTTCTTTCTTGAAGTTAGGTATTTCAAAATTAGGAGGGAGCATACGCACCATCAGTTTGACTTTTGCTTTAGGAGCAAGATCAACCAAAAAAGCTACTTCATCAGCAATGCCATCGTTATTAAGGTCGTCAAACTGAGATTCGATTTCTTTGCTGCCATCAAAAATACCAATACGCTGTTTGTTGTACTTTTTAAACTTGGCGGTTATATCAGTTACGGGTATAACTACAGGGCTATTTTTGCGAGCAAAATTATCCGGGTTTTCAATTGTGATATAAGCATAGGTCCCCGGATTTAAATCCTTTTGAGCAAAGCCTGCGTTGCTTATAAGACATGCTAGAAATAGTACAATAAATATCTTTTTCATAATTAAATATCAATTTTTCATTATTAATTCGATTGCAATAATTATTCCTTTTTAATAACGCTTGAAGGTAAAGAAGATTGTATATTTCCTTCTTTAAACTTACAGTTTTTAATTAAAATACTGTTTGTATTTGTTCCATCCACCTTCATTACATCATTTTGTGGAGAGCTGGATGAGAAATTGTCAATGACTACATTTTTTACATTATACAATGTCAACATAGGTGCTTTTGAGGCATTAATAGTGATATTGTGCATGTTGATACCATCACTTTCATTTAGGGTTGCACCGTTGGTAGATGTAATAGCAACATTATCAATATTGATATTTTGTACATTCATTTCTGGTAATCCATTGAAGAAGAAGGCACGATAAGCACCATTACAAGTTATATTTTTTATGTAGATATTGCGAAAAGCAGGTGTTTCTTCCGTAACAGGTTGAAAGTCTCGAACTTGGTTTTTTTCGTTTTCTACAGCAGCCATTCCGTGTCCACCTCCATAATACAAGTCAAATATAATAGCGTCAGTTTCAATATCTTTCATTTGAATGTTGCTAATATAAATGTTTTCAACTACACCACCTCTGCCGCGCTTGCTTTTAAAACGAAGTCCGGCATCGGTTCCCAAGAATATGCAATTATCTACGAAAATATTTTTTACTCCGCTTGACATTTCGCTACCAACGACAAAACCACCATGTCCGTGATATACCACACATTTATACACAATCAAATTCTCAGTTGGCATGGCTCGCTTGCGTCCATCGGCATCTTTACCCGATTTGATACAGATACCATCATCGCCGGCATCAAAACTAGAGTTGTAAATCAAGGTGTTTTTGCAGGATTCCAAATCAATGCCATCGCCGTTTTTAGCATACCAAGGGTTACGCACGGTAACATTTAACACTTGTACATTGGTACTCATAAATGGATGTAGGCACCATGCCGGTGAGTTTTGGAAGGTCACACCATCTAAAATAATATTTTCACAACTTACAAAATCCAACATTACGGGACGAAGAAAATCTTTGATTTCCAACCATTGTTCCTCTGTACTTACTTTGGGTACATTTTGATCAATAATAAGCGGTTGCGCTTTTTTATAGCTTTCGGATGGGAACCATGTTTTTCCATCATCACTTAACACACCACCGGAAGCAAGTAGTTCTTTCCATTGAGGTTCGCTCATTTTGTTTTTATCTACCGAACGCCAAGCATCACCACCCCCGTCAAGTACGCCTTCGCCTGTGATAGCTATATTCTTTAGATTATGAGCATTAAGCGGTGACATGCAACGGCGAGTTTCCCAACCTTCAAAGTTTGCTTTCACAATTGGATATTTGCTTTTGTCTTTGGTGAATGAAATCAAGGCACCTTTTTCGACATGGAGATTTATATTACTTTTAAACACGATGGGTCCTGTTACCCATTGTCCCATAGGAACTACAACCGTACCGCCACCTTTGGCAGCTACCGCATCAATAGCTTTAGCAAAAGCATCGGTGTTATCAAAAATACCATTACCTACGGCTCCGAAATCGGTAATCTTCACTTGATTTTTTGGAAAATCAATGGGTTTAAGTTCTTCCATCTTGAAAGGCAGGTTGGCATAAATAGCTTTTAATTCGGCATTCTGTGAGAAAGTGTTGACTGTTGCCATAATTGTAACTAAAATAATAATCGCTCTTTTAATAGTGTTTTTCATAAGTTTGTATATTTATTTTGTTTATTTATCAATACTAAACCAGTCTATATCAGCCCACCCACCATCGTTAGATTTTTGTGGGCGTTGGCAAATGTAACCTATTTTGGCACCAATCCAGCGACCTGCTTTGGCAGTAAATTCTAAACCAAAAGGCAAATATTCTTTCCCATCCAAACTATACAGAAAGTTACATTTCCCACCTTCTTTTACTACAATACGCAAATAAATGGTATTGGTAGTAATAGGTGTATTGACATTGATTTTTTCAAAAGTTTCTTTGGATGCATTTTTACATTCCGTTTGGTATAAGAATAATCCTTTGTCGGTATTTTCAACAGATAACATCCCATAATCTTCGCCCATTACGATAAAGGCAATACGTTCACCTTTATATCTCTTATCTGGATTAAAAGTTAATTTAGTGGTAGCTGTAAATTCCGGTGCAGGGAATTTCTGTAACAATAAATTTGGAGCATCCCATAGGTTTGTTAGCGAATCGGTATATACAGAATATAATCTAAGAGAACCTTTAGCTACATTGGTAAAATACCAGGTTGGTTGCGGGTTGGCATGCCATTGCCATTGGAGGCCAAGGTTTAGCGAGCTAAACTCATCATTCTCAACAGGAGTTTCAATAGGATATGTTTTACCAACATTCGGTTTTTTGAAAGTAGCAACCGGTTCTCCTGTTCCGTCACCATCTTTATCATCACCAATCACAGGCCAGTCATTTTTCCAAACCATTGGTTCCAAGTGAACTATGCGTCCGTAAGCACCTGCATCTTGAAAATGGAAGAACCAGTCTTCACCTGTTTGAGTATCTACCCAAGCACCTTGGTGTGGTCCGTTGATGTTGGTTTTCCCTTGTGCCAATACAATTTTTTCTTCGTAAGGACCCCAAATATTTTTAGATCGCAATACCAATTGCCAACCGGTGGAAACACCACCAGCAGGAGCGAAAATGTAATAATAGCCATTGCGTTTGTATAGTTTTGTTCCTTCTATGGTTGGATTATTTTCGTGTCCGTCATATATAATTTTATCTTCACTGATTGTTTTTGTTCCATCGGGAGATAAACGGAAGAGGCCTAAAATACTTTTGTTTCCGATGCGTGTACCTACAAAACCGTGCGATAGATAAGCATTTCCGTCTTCATCCCAAAGTGGACAACAATCTTCTAACCCTTTACCAGCCTTTATCATGATAGGTTCACTCCAATCACCTTTCGGGTCTGTTGTTTTAATCATGTACAAACCAAAATCAGGATCTCCCCAATAGATATAATATTCACCCTTGTGAAAACGAATGGAAGGTGCCCACACACCATTACCATGTTGAATTTTATCATATACTTTTCTTGGTGTCTGTATCTTTAATGCATAATTTACAACGCTCCAATTAACCATATCATTGGAATGAAGAATTGGCAAACCCGGAACACAATTGAAACTGGAAGTGACCATATAATAATCATCACCTACACGACAAACATCAGGGTCAGAATAATCAGCATATAAAATTGGGTTTTTGTAAGTGCCGTTTCCATTGTCGGCTACCCACACTTTTGAAACATAATTTTGAGATAATGCTTGTATAGCAATCAACGCAAAGAGAGAAACAGCCGTTAGTTTTATATTTTTCATGCTTTATTTTGTTTTGCCTTCGTCTAAGTTATGGTTAATGGAGCTTTTCAAATTATCCAAACCATCAACGGGAGTAGTGTATTGTAATTTTACTTCTGCTGCTGATTTTAGATTTTCCACCAAAGGCTTAATATCCAATTGCTGTAATCCTTCAATAAATTCATGAGCCATTTCCATGGCACCGGCAGGTTTAAAGTGGGTATTGTCTTCATTGCCATTAGGATATTTTTCACTTTCACCGGGTTTAACATGCATGAAGTATTGTTTTGAACCCTCATTGCCTTTACTGATGATAAAATCCATACTGGTATGTTGCATATCAATTAGATATACCTTAAGTTCTTTGGCCACTTCACGCACAAGATTTGGATAATTTCCATGCTGATCTACAAAGTTACTGTCATTATCAAACTTGCGGCGTTCTACCGAAGTACATAAAATAGGAATTGCCCCTTTGGCACGAACATCTTTGACGAAGCGTTCCATGTTGCTCTTGTAATCGGCTGGTGATGTATATCTATCTACTTTTTGTTTACTCTGGTCGTTATGTCCAAATTGAATCACCACATAATCGCCTTCGCTCACACGGCTCAACATGAAATCCCAACGCCCTTCGCTAATGAAAGTACGGGTACTGCGTCCATTACGCGCATGATTTTCTATCACCACATTATCGTTGAAGTAGGAGGGAAGCACCATGCCCCAACCGGTTTCGGGAGCGGCTTTCTTTTCTTTGTCCGCCATGGTGGAATCACCGGCTAAAAAGATTCTAACAGGTTTGTTTTTCATAGAAATTAAGCCGAAAACTAATAGAAAAATTGAGATAAAGAATATTGTTTTTTTCATAAGAGACCTCCCCCCAACCCCCTCCAAAAGAGGGGGAGTGGATATATAATTAAGTTTAGTATATTCTCAAAAGTGACAAATTATTTAGCATATAATATAGTTAGCCCAGGTGCGTTCCTTCCCTTTTGGGGAAGGTTAGGATGGGGCTTTTTGTCTATTTACACATTTTACTCATTTCCAAAGCAGCCATAATAAATGGGCCGATTACTTTCGGATCGTCACTGCGGATAGGTTCACCAATGTAGTATTGGAAAGAACCATCACGGTAAGGATTTCCACCTAATCCTGCCACAGAACAAGCTTTTGTTATAGAAGTGGTTCCATCGTCGTTCTTTTTGGTAGCAAATTTCACCATCCCCCAGAAACTTTTGTAAGCAAAAGAAGCATACTCTTTAGATAGATATTTGTTGTTTACTGCCTTGGCAATAGCATAGGTAAACATTGCCGTGCATGAGGATTCTACATAATTACTATCTCTAGCCGGTTGATCAGTTATTTGATACCACATGCCGGTTTTAGAATCTTGGTATTTAATTAGCGCATCTGTTAATCGGGTGAGGTTGGCAATAATAGTTTTGCGTTGTGGGTGATTCTGAGGCAAGTAATCCAAGATATCCACCATCGCCATCATATACCAACCCATGCTGCGTCCCCAGAAGTTAGGCGAATGACCTGTTTTGGGGTCTGCCCATTTTTGGTCACGACTTTCGTCCCAAGCGTGGTAGTTCAAGCCCGTTTTAACATCCAAAGTAACACTGTCACCAATGACTAATTGTTTCGCAGCATCGTTAAACGAAGCTACAGGTTCTTTAAACTCTTTAGCGCATTGGGCATAAAAAGGAGCTCCCATGTATAGACCATCTAACCATACTTGGTTTGGATAAATCTTTTTGTGCCAATATACACCTTGGCTCACACGAGGGTGTGTGTCAAATTGCGTTCTAAGCATTTTTATTGCCTTGAGGTATTTTGCATCTTTAGTACTTTGGTACATATCAAATAGGAATTTTCCTCCATTTAATTTATCCAAGCTATAATCTTCCTTTTTGTAAGTAAGGATTTCGCCCTTATCATTGACGAAATAATCTGCAAATCTCTTAGTATAATTATAATAGGCTGTGTCTTTTGTATTATCATACAATACCATCATAGATTTAGCTACCAAACCTTGTGTGTAATCCCATTTAGGTTGTTTTACAAAGTCGGCCTGCCACAATTCAGGATTATGTTTCATTTCCGAATTTGCAATGGTAATAGCCCATTGGGTATATTGGTCTATTTTTTTTTCTCCGGCTAAGATATTTGAAGAGAAGCAACATACTAGAAAAATCACAACAAGTTTTAGTATCTTCATAACTAAATTTTTAAGTGGTTTTTTATTTAGGGATTCAAATATAATTAATTAATAATTAGCAGTTAATAATTAATAATTAAAAAGCGTAAAAATGCTTTATTTAAGATATCTTTTCTGTAGTTAGAGATACTAACTTTGTTACTGTTAATGTATTAAAACGGTCGCCTTGAAGCGACCGTTTTTGAGAAATATTCTTCTAACCTTAAGCAGTTTTATTTAAAATTGATTCTTGTAAATATCTAATATTATCTCTGTTGCATTTTTGGCCGATTCACCTGTTATCAAAGGATCTCTATCGGTTTGAATAGCTTCTACAAAATCGTTGATAATAAGCTCATGATTGGTGGTATCACTTACTGCCGCAGTGGAAGAACCTGTATGTGTGTTTTTACTTACTTGTTGTGAAGTTGGATTCTCTAAGCCTTCCATATCCCAATGAGTGATTACATCATTTTCTAATATCAAATAACCTTTGCTTGAATAGATCTCCATTTTGGCTGGAAATCCCGGTTTGGTGGCTGTGGATGCAGTAATAGTTCCTATCATGCCCGAATCGTGCAAACAGATAACAGCTCCATGATCTTCTACTTCTATATCATGTACAAAGGTGCCCAACTTACTGACCAGTTTGCAGGGTTTACCAAAATACCAATAATATAAATCGATATAATGGGAGGCTTGTTGTATGAAAGGTCCTCCACCATCAATCTGATAAGTCCCTCGATAGGCAGATGAATTGTAATAACTATCATCCCGGTAATTCTTAACAGACAGATCTACGGAGAATATCTTACCCAGTTTATTCTCATCAATCAATTTCTTTACAATGGGATTATCTGAGCTAAACCTTCGTTGGTAGGTGACTCCTAGCTTTACTTTATTTTCTTTACAGGCCTGAATCATTTTGTCAATAGCCTCTACCGTAATATCAATTGGTTTCTCGCAAAGTACATGCTTACCTAAGGCAGCAGCTTCGATGGTAGTAACATGGTGATAGCCATTAGGCGTACACACAATAACAGCATCAAAATCTATATTTACTTCTTGTAAACTTTGAAAGGAGGGAAGATGACTAAACTTCTCCGATTTAGTTATTTTTTTTGATACAAGTCCAACAACTTCCGCATTGGCTATATGACTAATGGCACTAAGGTATGTATTGGCAATATTGCCACTTCCAATAATTACAAATTTAATTTTCTCTTGCATTACTATTTATCTTTTATATTGATTAAAAAAATCCCACATAACTTGACAGGCATTCATATCATAACTTACATTTCCTATCCAGCGTTTGGGTAAATATTGTTTGCCTCCCGGCCAGGTGTGACCGCCATTGTTTATGGTGTAACTAATTACGGTTGCTCCCTCTTTACCTGCCATATATTCTCTTTTGGTTATGGTTGTTTCATCGTTTGCTATATCGGGCAATTGCGTAACAACAGGAGTGGGGTTACATTTATTAATAAATACCCATTTATCAATTACCTGTTGATGTGAGATAAATGCTCCTTCGGCACCAAGGCTTCTTTCCGCACCGAGAAAAGGAATGATTGGGTCTGTGGTGCCATGGATATACATTACGGGAAGTGTGAAGTTAGGCGTACAGGTTGAATAGGGGACTTCTTTACCCATGGTTGCAGATACTACTGCAACTGCTGCAAACTTATTACCAACTTCACAAGCTAGGCGTGATACCATAAATCCCCCGTTTGAAATGCCTGTGGCATAAATCCGGGTGGTATCAACAGAATAATTGGATATAATGTACCGAAGCAGTTGGTTGAAGAACTTTACATCATCTATATGCTGTTTGTTTGCTTTGGTAGCTCTTCCGTCGTTCCAACTTTTGTCTATGCCATTGGGTGCAACCAATATAACATTATGCTGTTCGCTGATGGTTTTGAAATCATTTTCATCGCTAATATTCAATATGGATCTGGCTCTTCCACCTCCACCATGAAATAAAAAGATAATCGGTGATTTTTTACTTGTATTATAGCTTTTAGGTACATACACAATAAAAGATCTAGATATATTGTCAACTACGAGTTGAGACTCCGATTTACCAAAGTCTTCATCTTGTGCTTTTACTAGCGTGTTGCATAGAAGAGAAACACCAAGTAGAAATAATAAGTAATGTTTCATATACTTCGATTATTAATTGCTGTCTTCGAACTGACGGCAAATTTAATAAATTTCTTTATGCTCTATACCTTCGAATTTATAGCTTCTGGAAAGTCTTTCTTTAGTTGTCCTATATCTGAGAAATCTGATTTTATGCTTATAATAACTTGTCAACAACCGTTTTTTAGCATTATAAATAAATAGGCACATGCAATAATTTTACTGATGTTTTAAGGAATTGATAAAATCAGTCGATACCCAATAAACATTGCCGGTACTAGTGCTAAAAGTCATTTTGGTAAAAAACAGGTACTTTCCGTCAGGAGTAATAGTTGGACACATAATCGCATCTGCACCTGAATTGAAGTTCTTTCCAAGATTTTGCGGATCTGTCCAGGATCCGTCTGCATTACGAAATGAGATCCATAAATCAAGCTTAGTATAACTCCCTTCCCGTGATGAATTAAAAATCATGTAGCTCATATCGGGAGCAACATAAGCATGTAATGCCCCTCCTTTGTTAATAGGTAATCCAATATCTACGGGAGAAGAATATCTTCCATTATTTAAGGTGGAAAACATAATTTTACTATCGTTCCAATGTAAGCCCTTACTGAAAAATAATGTACCATCATAAGTAGCAGAAGGATAATATTCCATATCCGATGTATTAATGGAATCTACCGGGTTCATTGTGCTACTCCAACCATTTTCTGTTTTTTCATTGTAATAAATATCACCGGGTTCTTTATAATAAAATACTTTATCACCGTAAGGCGAAAAAGATGTTTCCTTCCCATTAAAGAAAGCCTCTGTCGGATCACTCCATTGACCATTGCTAAAAGTCATCATGTAAGACTTTTTGTCCGGATATCTCGAGAAAACAAATAGTTTACCATCGGGAGAAAAAACACAGGCATGTGTATTCTTACCTTGAACAGATATTTTATCTTTCCCAAATATAACGGGAGTAGTCCCTGGTTTGGGTTCGTTTAAATAATTACATTCAAAGGGTTTGTTTAGCCATATCTCAACCGGACAAGAAATAGAAACAGGAGGGGAAACAGTATTGTCAAGTTTAACATTTACTACTACAGCGTCTATTTTTTTGTCATTATTTATATCTCCTATATCGACTTGTGCACTATTTGAGTTGCCTAATCTTAGTTTACTATCGGTAAATTTACCTTTCCCATCATTAAGCCAAATCATGTTGGGAGCTCCGTTGCCAAATGGAACCTTGCCACGGCAGATAAATAAATCCAAATCGCCATCGTTGTCAAAATCAGCAGCTTTTGCCGAACCACCATTATTACTAAGTTTCTGACCACTGTCGGTAAAGTTGCCTTTTCCGTCATTTAAAAAAATCATGTTTCCATTCTTGCCCATTGTAGCAATAAACAAGTCGAGGTCGCCATCGCCATCAAAATCCGCTAATATGGCACTTCTACTTTCTGCACCGGGTATATCGTGATCTTTTTCCGTAAAATTTCCTTTTCCATCACCCAGCCATATTTTATTTGCAGCATGTACCATTTTAGGGGGTGGTGTGTGCGGTATAGTAACATAAATATCAGTATAACCATCGCCGTTGATATCACCGAAAGCATAGTTGCATTGACTCCATCCGCCGAAGCTCTTATGTGCATTAGTAAAGTTGGCTTTCCCATCATTAATAAAAAGGCTGTCTGAATTTTGGTTTGCAACAATAATATCCATATCGCCATCTTTATCAATGTCTGCAAGTTCAGCGTAATTCATTGTCATTTTAGTTGGCAAACATGCAAAAAAATGATATTTATATGCACCGTCATTTAAAAAGATACTATCATTACATAGTACATCAACTTTTCCATCGCCATTAAAATCAGCAAAATAAGCATCCCTCATACCAAATGTAGTGGTGGTTTTGGTAAACTTTCCCTCACCGTCGTTTAACCACACTCTTTTTTCAAAATAGGCATCTAAATTTTTATCACCGTTGATGTCAACAAGGCGAACATCCCAACTATCACGACTTGTAAGGTTTTGCCCGTTAGATAGAAACGATACTTGAGCATTGACAATATTATGTTGCAATGCAAACATCAGTAAGCTGATGAAAATAATTCTAGTAAGTCCCATAAATAGTGTGTTATATTTAGTACTATATTTTTAATATACTTGGCCTATTATAACTTCGAATTTACAGCTTCCGGAAAGTCCCTCTTTAGCTGCCCCATATCTGTGAAACCCGCCTTTATGGCTTTTTTAAGTATGGAAATAGTAGTTTCATTGTTTCCTTTCCAAAAAGATGGGAAAGCGGAGAAGTAAAGCACATACGGGTTCTCCGGTTCCAACTGATGGTAAATGGAAATAATCTTATTAAGCGCTTCCCCATTTTGTGCCTGTATGGCTTGGTTGCCCAATGAATAACAGGCAATTCCCCAGAAACCTTTTATTCTTCGGTACATGTCCTTTGTATAGGAATCTTGTACGGTTTTGATTTTTTCGTTCGTTGTGTTGATTTCGTTTTTCCACCATACACTATCTTTTGTCATGAAATCATCTATATACGGCTGCCGTACAGTGGTTTCAAAGTCAAGACATTTTTTCAGACGATTCAGCTGGCTGCTGTATTCGGAATTGTCTTTTAAATCCTTGTACTTGGAAGCAAAGGTCTGATCGCTATTGAATGGTACCGTTGAGGACATGTTGCGGGCAAGTACTGCTGCTTTCAAAAAATCCCCCTGCTGTTTTAATGAATCAATTCTTGCTTGTTGATTATGACAAAATGTCGTAAGTTGTGATTTCGTAGGGGAGGGGATATCTGCTGCTTGACACGATAAGTGGAGGAAGCCAAAAGCGTTGGAAAGCATTACACTGTCCGGCCAATCGTGAGACGCATTAGTCAATTCAATTTTAAGATTCCCCGGAATGGACTGTTCCTGAAAGAGGTATTGAGCGGTTTCCATAAAATTAAAATCATCCATTCCTGAAATGGAGATAACCGGACAACGAAGTGCATTAATCTGATCGGGATTGGCTAATGCTCCGCACAGTATCAACCCATTTACAGGATGTGTCAGTGCATATCCCAGCGACATTCGCGCTCCTCCTGAAAAGCCGGTCATGAAAACAGTTTCGCCTACCGGATATTTTTGATGCACATCATCGATTAAGGTCTGAATTGCCCCTTCATAATTTCCAAAACCATTTTTAATCAAATTCGAAGCAACAATTACTGCCGGATACTGATTGGCTGCTGGTTTGAATTTACCTAAAGCGAACTTACCACTCCCATGCGAGTCTATGATGACAAGCAACGGCAGTTTCTCATCCGGATTGCTTCGTTGAGGTATATACACTTCATAGCTGTTTTTCGAATCTAATTGGCAAGAGTCTGTTTTTTCAACCGCCTTCACCGTTTCGTTTGACTTGCCGATAGCGTTGCAGGAAATCAGTCCGCAGAATAGCATGGAACAGAGAAGTAGCAATAATCTATTCCTGTTATTTGTAACGTATTTTTTCATCAACATATATCGCTGTTTTTAATCTTAAAATGGAAGGTTAAATCAAACTGTGTAAAGTATTCTTTGTACTAGTCTACAAATTTAATTATATTTTTGAAAGTCTTGGGAAGCGATGGATAAGTAATTCTTTTTCGAGACTCAGATTTACTTAGAATTGATTATGCTTTAGGATATTTGATACAAAAAACCCTGATTACAAAATTTGTAATCAGGGTTCTTTTATTGGGTTTTAAATAGTTGGATTTATACATCCAACAGCTTGTTAAGTTCGAGTTCAAAAGCGACAGCTTATTTCTACTGTCACTTGTTTTGCATAACATCAAAAAGGAAGCATGCAAAATTTTAAGTTTTTCACTTCTTGTTTAATTTTTACAGATTTAAGACTCCTTGACGAAATACATTCCAATCATTAAAATCAGAACAACAAAGTAAGCAAAAGTCACAAATAAAGTTTCCATAACAGATGTAGTTTATAAAGTTTCTGAATTAATCAAAGAATACAAAACATTTGTTTCTTTTGACAACACAAAATTGGCTTATCTGAGTGTCAAAATGCTTACAGGCAAATAACATTCGTATAAAAAAGCAAAGACCGATAAATACACACGTTTATCGGTCTTGCTACTAAACTATTACAAGGAAGTTTCTGTTTGTTGGAGAAGCTTTACTACCTGCACTCATTACAGGTGCGCATTTAAGCTACCTTTTTTCATTATTCTATCTTAATTTAAACCAAATCTGTATCCAATTGAAATTGCAACCGATGATAATTCATTTTTGAATACTATACCATGAAAGGCTTCTAAATATGTCATATAATTATCCACGTCCGAACCTCTAATTGGAAACAATAAGGAAAATGCCCAATAGTTTTTCTTTGCACGCCTTGGTCTGTAATCTAACCCAATACCTAATGTTGTTCCATAAAACAATTTATTATATTGTTCGCCATTTGTAACACCTATTGCTGTATTGTACCCATACATGCCAATTAAATATGGAGAAACGCCTGTAGTAGGTATTTTATTTATAAATCGCAATTTGACCCCTACATTATATCCCAATCCAGCTATCGCAGAACCCAATCCAAAAAATAATCCAATATTTCTTTGCGGATATATTAATACGTTTCCGCCAATTCCTCCAT
>Ga0265338_10003232_pt1 | contig 23211 bp, 15 predicted proteins | sample 42126metaG_FD_193579 | JGI IMG/M metagenome (GOLD analysis project Ga0265338, IMG submission 193579) | Rhizosphere microbial communities from Carex aquatilis grown in University of Washington, Seatle, WA, United States - 4-21-26 metaG | ecosystem: Host-associated > Plants > Roots > Rhizosphere... | reverse complement strand
GACACCCACGCCGGCTGTCCAGGTGAAGGTGGCGCTGGTGCCGCTGAGCGTGGAACCGGGCGCCGGCGTGGTGAGGGAAGAAGGAACATAGACGTTGAATGGCAGAGCGGGCGTGGACGTGCCGCCGCCGGGCGTGGGGTTGGTTACGGTGATGTTCGCCATGCCGCCGCTTGCGATGTCGGAAACCAGAATGGATGCGGTGAGCTGAGTGGAGCTGACGAAGGCGGTGGTCCTGGGGCTGCCATTCCAGTTGACTTTGGAGGTGGATACAAAGTTGGTGCCGTTGACCGTGAGGGTAAAGGCTGCTCCGCCGGCTTTGGCGCTTGTTGGCGAGATGGATGTGGCAGTTGGCGCCGGATTGTTGCAAATGAAGGTCTGGGAGTTTGAGGTTCCTCCACCAGGCGTGGTGTTGACCACGGCGACAGGGACGGCTGTTGCGGCGGTGCAGTTGGCGGTGGCTGTCAATTGTGTCGCGCCTACAAAAGTGGTGGCCAGGGCGGTGCCATTCCACCAGATCACAGAGCCGGGGATAAAGTTGGTGCCGTTCACGGTCAGCGTGAAGTTGCCGGTACCCACGATGGCGCTGGTGGGTGAGAGCGGCGAGGTGGTAGTCGGCTTAGGGTTGACGCAACTGAATGTGCGGGCCGGCGAGGAGGTTCCGCCTCCAGGCGTGGGATTGGTAACGGTGACCTGATCCGTACCGATGGCTGTGCAGTCAGCAGCCGGAATGGTAACTGTCAGTTTGTTCGCGCTCACATAAGTGGTAGCGAGGCCGCTGCCATTCCAGTTGACCATCGAGCTCGGTATGAAGTTACTGCCGTTTACTGTGAGGGTGAAGTCAGGGCCGCCCCATGCGACGCTTGAGGGTGAGAGCGAGGCTGTGGCCGGAACCGGGTTATTGATGGTGAAACACTGGGCATTGGAGGCGCCGCCGCCGGCCGGGCTTCCGCCGCTCACGGCCGGGTTGCTCACCGTCACATTGACACAGGAATTGGCAGTGGTCAGATCGCCGACAGGGATGGTGGCGGTGAGCTGCCCGGCGCTCTGGTAGGTCGTGGCCAGCGCGGCACCGTTCCATCTAACCGACGAATCGGAGACGAAGTTAGTTCCGGTGACGGTCAGCGATACAGCAGCACCGCCGGCTGTGGCGCTGATGGGCACGATGCCGATGGTGGCGCCGGGGGCGGGATTGTACACGGTGAATGGTTCGCTGTTGGAGGTTCCGCCGCCGGGGCTTGGAGTGAAGACCGTTATCGAGGCCAATTGCTCTGGGGAAAGGGCCGACCCTGGCACCTGTGCCGTGAGTTGGCTGGTACTGATCCATGTGGTGACGAGATCGCTTCCATTCCAGCGCACCACCGAGTTGGACAGGTTGTTGATAAAGTCAGCGCCATTTACAGTCAGGGTGAAGCCGCCACTGCCCACCTGGATGCTGGTTGGCGATATCGAGGTGAGCGTCGGCACCGGCAGCAGGCAGGTACCGAAGCATTGGACCGACATGTTGTAGTTGCCGAGGCCCGAGTCGTGGAAGTCCTTGAGGATCACGAAAAAAGTGCCGGTCGATGGGACCGTAAACCCGTTCAACGTAATGGTCCCATAGCCGGGGCAGCTACTGCCCTTGCTGACTGGCGATCCGGTAGAGTCGTAAATCCAAATGCACGGCAAGAGGCTGCCGCTCGTTCTGGTTACCGTGAAGTTCAATGTGTCGCTGGCGCTTCCGCTGAATGTGTACACGTTTGACTGCGCCGCCGCGCTAATGACTCCCGACATAGTCTGGTCAAAATCAACGTTCACAGGGTTGGCGGGATCGTTTGTCCGCTCGAGAAAGAGGCTGTAATTTCCCGTACCGGAGTCGTGGAAGTCCCAGATGATTGCGCTATAAGTGCCAGCCAGCGGAACCGAAACTCCGTTTAACTCAATGGTCCCATATCCAGGGCAGTTGGCGCCTTTGGCGACTGGCGTTCCAGCGGAGTTGTAAACCTCGATGCACGGCAGGAGATTGCCGCTCGTCGCGACCAGGGTGAAGTTGAATACGTCGTTGGCGTTGGCGCTGAAAGTGTATGAATTCGACTGTGTCGCGGATCCGATATTTCCCGTCTGAACCTGGCCAATTGGCAGCATCACAGACCCGACCGGACTGTCCGTCCGCTGCAGGAAGATGTTGTAAGCACCGGTACTCGCGTCATGGAAGTCCCAGATCAACAGACTGTAGGTGCCGGCGGACGGGACTGCGAAATTGTTCAAACCAATGGTTCCATAGCCAGGGCAGGTACCGCCATTGGTGACTGGCGCTCCTGCTGCGTTGTAAACCTGTATGCACGGCAAGAGATTGCCGCTCGTGGAACTGGTGGCGACCACGGTGAAATCAAGAATATCGTTGGCATTTGCAGAGAAAGTGTATGAATTGGTCTGTGCCGCCGCGCTGAGGGTGCCGGTAGTGACCGTGTCATAGGGAAGGGTAATAGGATTCGGCGGTCCGTCCGTTCTCTCCTGGAATAAGTTGTAATTACCAGTATTTGAGTGGTGGAAGTCCCAAAGGATCAGGCTATAAGTGCCGGCCGACGGGACCGTAAACCCATTCAAACCAATGGTCCCATAGCCGGGACAGGTGCCTCCGTTGGCGACCTGTGCTCCCGCGGAATTATAAATCTGAATGCAGGGCAACAGATTGCCGCTGGTGGCAACCACGGTGAAATTGAAAACGTCGTTGGCGTTGGCGCTGAAGGTGTACGCGTTCGACTGAGTGGGGGACCCGATGTTGTCCGTCTGCACCTGGGCCAATGGAAGGGCAACCGATCCGACAGGGCTGTCGGTTCGCTGCATGAAAATGTCGTAATTACCGGTATTGGCCTGGTGGAAGTCCCAAATCGTCAAGATATAAGTGCCGGCCGATGGAATGGCGAGTCCATTCAAAGTAATGGTCCCGTAACCAGGGCAGGTGGCCCCGTTGGTGACCGGCGTTCCCGCGGGGTAGGTGGAAACCTGAATGCAAGGCAGGAGGCTGCCGCTGGTGGCCACCGCCGTGAAGTTGAGGATATCGTTAGCATTTGCGGAGAAAGTGTACGTATTGGTCTGTGCCGCGGCGCCGATTGTGCCGGTAGTAACCGTATCGTATGAAAGCGTGGGGAACGAAGCCCAGGCTGGCGAGGATAAGCCCAGGAGTGAGCAACCGACCACGAGCAGGTGCAAGCCCACCCCTCGCACGCGAATTCCTCCGCCGACAAGAGCGGAAAGGGCCTGGCTGGCCCGCAACCAGAAACCTTGTGATTTGCCGTTGCCGCATGCTGTTTCTGCGTAGGGCACACGAAGCGAAGGTCTGCCGGCCGGGTTGAGAGAACGCACTGAAAGCCGTTGTGTGAAAACCTCAGGTGACATAGACATGTACGGCCTCCTCGCAGGCAGATGATGTTGGTGAGAATCCAGTCGGCCCGGAGCCTTCAGGATGAGTGGGCCCCGATGCGGCAACCGATTCCGGGGGCATGCGAAAGCAATGCACTGCCCCGATGGTTTTCGTTTCAGTCGCCTTCGGCATGCCGCCCGCGCTTGCACAAACGCAGTCATGCAGCACTCGCGGCGATACTCAGTTTGTCGCGGGGGAGACTAGAAAATGAAAGCCGGAACAAGCAATAGCACAAAGTGAAGCAGCCGGAACGTAGAAGTGCCGGTTCGGGCGTATTTCATATCGACTGGATATGGAATGGCGCGCGTGGGATAATCCAAGCTGAGAATCCTTTTTGAGTGAAGCACCGGGCCCTGTTATTCCAGCCATCCTTTGGCTTTGCCCTATGGATCGGAACACACTCCTGATACAGACCGACAGGATTGCCAACAGCCGCGCGCTGGAGGCGAAGACGCAGCTTCGCAGCCTGCTGCGGATCCTGGCGGAACACTACGACACGCAGAGTTCGTTGAAGCCGGACCGGGTGATGCGGGAGCTATGGCCGGACGATGCCGGCCGGACTTCAGCAGACCTGGCCACGGCGCGGAACCGGTTGCGCAAAGCGCTGGACGCCTATTACCGGGAGGAGGGATTGAACGACCCGGTATTTATCCGGCTTCCGAGGCGCGGAAGCGAGGAGGCAGCCGAAGACCGGACGCATGCCTGGATTGCGGCGGAATGGCGAGGCGAAGCCGCCCCGGCGAGCGCAGACGAGACAGTTGCCGCAGGAGGGAACGGGGCTGGGGCGGGGGCTGGGAGCGGGAAGGACGAAGGAGAGGCGAGCGGCCGAGCGGAAGCCGGCGACGGCGACGCTCCCTTGCAGGCACCGGTTCCTGCCGCAGGCTCACGGCGCTGGTTGGCATGGGCCGGCGGTGTGGTCCTGGTGATTGTGGCCGCAATCGCAATTCCGCTGCTGCGGCATGCGGGGACTCCTTCGCTTGTTCGTGCCGGATCGGGAGTCGCGGGGTTGTACACGAGGACTCCTCCCGCTGAAGCGCAGCGGCTTTACCTTCGGGGGCGGTATTTCTGGGATTTGAGAACGGGAGACGGGCTGGCCAAGGCGATTGATGCGTTCACGGAGGCGCTTGCGATCGACCCCTCCTATGCCGACGCGTATGCGGGGCTTGCGGAGTGCTACGACCTGCTTCCTCAATTCGGGCACGCCGATATGGGAGAGTCGCTGGCGCGGGCCAAGAGCGCGGCTGACCGGGCGATTGCATTGAATCCCAATCTGGCTGCGGCGCATCGAGCCAAGGGATTTGCGGTATTTTTCGGAGACTGGGACATTCCGGGCTCGGAGGCGGAATTCCGGCGAGCCCTGGATCTTGATCCCAACTCGGCGCAGACGCACCACTGGTACGCCAGCTCGCTTTACAGCAGGCTGGATGGCGCGGACAGCATCCGCGAGATCGACGAGGCACGCCGGCTTGATCCAGTGTCGCCGGCGATCGCGGCGGACGCCGCGTTCATCCACGCGGAGTTCGACGATTACGGAGCCGGAGTCCGGGCGTTGCAGGAGATTGAGCAGACCCAGCCCACATTGGCGACACCACCTTTGTTTTTGCAGGGGCTGTATTTTGGAAAGGGCGACTACGAGAACTACGTGGCCGAAGCGCAGCGCTATGCCGCGATTACGCACGATCCGAACGATGCGACGCTGGCTGAGGCGATGGCGCGGGGCTGGATGCGCAGCGGCCGGAGGGGCTTTCTGGAGGCCCGGGCCAGTGTGCTGGAAGCCGACTTCAAGCGGGGAACCGAGACCGGCTGCCTGCTTGGCGAGACGTGGCTGGCGTTGGGAAATCCGCAGAAGGCATTGCCGTATTTCAAGACTTCTCTCGACAGGCGCTGCCTGATGGTGTCCGCCTTGCAGGAGTGCGGGTGGCCGAAGGCGCTGGCAGGCAGTCCGGGCTACACGGAGCTGTTTGCCGAGGTTCGCCAGCGGGTCGCCGGATGGGGCAGTTCGCCTGTCACTTGTCCAAACAGCTTTCTGCGTCCAAAGTAAAGCGAACCAGCCGCAGGCCGTTCGCAGAAGATGCGAAACAAGGCGCGCCGGAGGTGTGTTGAGGGGATGGTGTCCGCAGGTTCAACGGGTAAGTGAGGGAGCGGCGGCGAGGGGCAGGCGGACGGTGATTTCAGCGCCGCCGGAGGGGCGATTGGCAGCGGTAACGGAGCCGGAGTGGGCGCGGACAACGGCATCGACGAAGGCGAGGCCGAGGCCGTGGCCGGTGGAATTTCGATCCTTGACGCGGCCGGCGAAGAGGTGCTGGCGGATTTCAGGGGAGAAGCCGGCGCCATTGTCGCGGACGATGAGGACAGCGTTGGTTTCGTGTTCCTGCAACTGAATGGTGACGGCGGCGCCGGAAGGCAGGTGCTTGAGCTCGTTGTCAAAGAGGTTGGCGACCATGCGGTGGATGAGGCCCTCATCGCCGGCGATGCGGACGGCGCCGCAGGAGTCCAGGTGGAGACAGATGCCGCGCTCGAGCATGGAGGGCTCATAGAGATCGACCATGGCGCGGAGCAGTTCGTCGAGATCGATGGAGACGGGGGAGAGGCGGAGCGCGTCGGCGCGGGCTTCGGCCACGTCCAGGGATTTGTTGAGGAAGTCGGCGAGGCGGTCTAGCTCGTCGATGGCGGAGGCGATGGCGTCGGCGGGCTCGGCTTCGCGGACCGCGTCGAGGGAGGTTTCAAGCTTGCCGCGGATGGCAGTGAGCGGGCTGCGCAGGTCGTGGGCCAATGAGTCAGTGATGGTGTGAAGCTGATGGACCGTGTTCTCAATGCGGTCAAGCATGCGGTTGAGGGTGAGGGCGAGCTGGGCGATTTCGTCGTTGCGGCGGGTAGTGGGGACGCGGGTTTTCAGGTCGGACTGACCGATGCGCGAGGCAGCCTCAGTGATACCGCGGACGTGACGGAGGGTGCGCCGCGAGGTGAAGAAGACGATGGCGGAGCCAAGCAGAACGAGCGAGAGCCAGAGGTAGAAGAAGCGCTGGCGGAGTTTGCGCAGGACGCGCAGCTCGTCGCGCTCAGAGAGGCCGAGGTAGACGCGGCCGCCGCCCTCCACGGCGATGGATGCGACGCGGAAGGGAATGGAAAAGCCGCGGACGCGGATGTCGGAAGGATGATCGATGAGAACGATCTGGCTGCGGATGGCCTGGAGCGTGGCCTGGCCGTCGCCTGCGCCAACCCAGAGGCGGAGGCTGCCGTCAGGACCGGCCTGAAGGAAGAAGACGGAGTCGTTGGCGGCGCTCTCATTGGCCTCCCTGTTGGGGACCTCGCGTGAGGCAAGCTCGGCAACCTCGCCGACCACGCGGTCGTAGAGAGCGTCCTTGGGGGTGTGGGCGGCAACGTCGGAGAGGACGTCGACTTCTCCGGTGAGCCATGCGTCACTGCGGCGCTGGATATCGCTGGCGACGAAGCGGTCAAGGAAGATGAAGACCAGCAAAGTGCCGCAGGTGAAGGCCAGCGCGGCCCATGCGGAGATGCGCCAGGCGGCGGAACGCATATTGACCTTATCGCCGAATCGCATTGCTCAGCAGAATCCTTTTTGGCTGGAGTACCGAATTCGCGGTCATGTCAGGGGGCGCTGCGGGGACCGGGAGGCCCCCGCCACAGCCGGCCGGGAGGCCGGCGCTACAAAAGAGGCCGGCACTACTATGAGAGATGTTAGCGGTCTTTGAGAACATAACCGACTCCACGCAGAGTGCGGATGAGAGGCTGTCTGCCACTGCCGTCGACCTTGCCGCGAAGGCGATAGATGTGGACATCGACGACGTTGGTGTCAGGCTGAATGCGCATGCCCCAGACTTTCTGGAGGATCATGGAGCGGGTGACGACGCGGCCAGCGTTGCGGCAGAGGTATTCAAGGAGCACGAACTCCTGCGCGGTGAGCTGGAGGGGTTGGCCGGAGCGGGTGGCTTCGCGGCGGAGGAGGTCGAGCTCGAGGTCCTGGACATGGAGGCGGGTGGGCTCGCCGGCCTGCGGGGAGTTGCGCTTGAGCAGATTGCGCAGGCGGGCGAGGAGTTCGGCGAGGGCGAAGGGCTTGGTGAGGTAATCGTCGCCGCCCTGTTCAAGGCCGCGGACGCGATCGTCGACGGAACGGCGTGCGGAGAGGATGAGGACGGGTGCGCCAACGCCGGTCTGGCGCAGGCGGAGGATGAGGTTGATGCCGTCCATGTCAGGCAGGCCGAGGTCGACGATGAGGATGTCATAGGGGTGGGTGGCGGCGAGGCTTTCCGCGGTTTTGCCGTCCGGCGCCACGTCCACAATGTAGCCGGCCTCAGCCAGAGCCTGACGGAGAAAGGACTGGATATCGTGCTCGTCCTCAACCAGCAAGAGGCGCATGCAGAGATGGTAATGCACGGAGAAGGGAGCAGGCAGAAGGGAGTGGCCGGGCCGCGCCGAGATGAACGAATTGTCATCGCGATGTGGGGTGGAGTTCATTTTTGAAACTTCGATGGGGTGGTCCAATCAAATGAGAGCACGACGCGGAGCAGAAGGAGCGGTGCACGATGAAGCACTCGATGCTGGTGGGCTATCAGTGGGTGACGGGAGCGGTGGACGTGTGCGCGGGAGTGCTGTTGTACCTGGCTCCGGACGCGACGTTGCGGACGATGGGTGTGCGTGCGCCGATGGATGCGACGCCCTACGTTTCCTGCATCGGGGCATTCATGCTGTCGGTGGGGCTGTCGTGCATCTACGGCGCGTTTCTGCTGAGGCAGGAGGCGACGCCGGAACGGCTGGAAACTGTTTGGCTGCTGACTGCGTTTGCGCGCAGCGCGGTGGCAATTTACGTGATCAAGAGTTTGCTGACCGGAGAGCTGGAAGCGCCGTGGATGGCGGTGGCATTGTTCGATGGGGTCTGCGTAGTTACTCAGGCGGTTGGATTGCGGTGGAGGTGGGCGGCTGCGGGAATGGTTTCAGGCGTCAGGCTGCAGGGATCGCGGATCGGGATGGGCGGGGTTCGGTGATCTGGGCGGCGTGAGGCTCGCTGGGAGTAGTTTTCTGGTAAATTATTGAGTTTGCTTGACTTGTTGGCGTCTTCTCTGATATAATACTAAAGTGCGTGCACGTTCTGAAGTTGACTGTGTGCACGGCTAAAGGAGAAGGCGCATGGAACAGGTGAGCAGCCGGATGGCGGAATTCATGATTAGCTTTGAGCGCAGCAGAGCCGAGGGAGCAGAGGCGGCTGCGGCGATGTATGCGGAGACGTTTCTGGCCGGTGGGCCGGAGGGAGCGCGGTGCATTCGCGCGGAGGATTTCCTGAAGGCGCTGCCGAAGCGGAAGGAGATGTTTGAGCGGGCCGGATGCCGGAGGACCGAGCTGGCGGGCGTGACGGAGACGCCACTGGGCGAGCGGTACGCGATGGCGCGGACGAAGTGGCGGATGGCTTTCGAGCGGGAGGGTGGGCGCGAGGAGGTTGTGGAGGTGGAGTCGACGTTCATTGTGGACTTTGTTGGGGAGGCGCCGCGGATTATCGCGTACCTGGCGCATCAGGATGCGCTGAAAATGGCAAGCCGGACTTGAGGACAACAGGTGCAATTGCCGGACTGAAAGCGCATTTAGCTTTATTCGAGCTTGTTGAGCGCCTTTCCAATTTCGGCCTTCAGCACGGGAAGATCGTCTTGAATTGTGTTCCAGATGGTTTCGACATCGATCCTGTCGTATTGATGCCGCAGCCAGTTTCCGATGCCACGAATGTCGCGCCAGACAAGGTCGGGACAGAGTGAAGCAGCGTCGTCACCGAGGCGAATAGCAGCCTCGCTGACGACCTGCAGTTTGCGTTCTACGGCAGCGCGGGTCTTTTCATCCCAGCGGAACGTTTCGAGCTCCATGCCGGAGACAAACCTCTGAATTGCCTCGATGCTCTCGAGGATGTCTTCAAGGTGGGAAGAAGTGTCTTCAAAAGGCATGGATGGCGTCGTGTAGTGCGCGCTGACGGACCGTCTCTTTCATTGCGTGAAGGGGCGCGAGATCAACTCTGACTCCGAGAAGGTCGCTGAGGCGGTTCTCGAGTCCAACCATTTGCAGGAGTGTGAGCCGGCGGGAGCGATCAAATTCCGCCATCAGATCGATATCGGAATTGGGGCTTTGCTGGCCGCGCGCAATTGACCCGAAGAGGCGCAGGTGGACGATCCCCGCTGCCTTCAGCTCAGGCTCGTGGGCACGCAGCGTCTGGATGACTGAAATTGCATCCATAGAGGAATTGTGGCCCAAACGGGCGCGCAAGTCCAATGGATAAGGGGCTGCCGTTCAATGCCGGGTCATGCTTCACGGCTTTGGCTGCGCGGCGGGGGCGTGGAAGTACCGGCCGGCGAAGCGAAGGAACGCGGGCCAGTTGGGCGCGGGAGTGTGGCCGTACTGGTGCTGGCGCCAGGCTAGTTCGCCGTCTGAGATGGTTGTGCCGACGGGCGGAAACGTTGTTGTGCCCAGGGCCTTGCCGCCGAACAGCCGGTACACGGGTCCGGCGGCAACTTCAGCGAGAAACATGCCGTGGGGATCGGCCCAGCCATCGCCGCCGGGCTCGGCATAGCCGTCTCCGTTGTTTGACCCGCCGCCAATGAACAGCGGCCGCGGCGCGCTCAGCGCGATCAGTTCGTGATTATCGACGGGCAGGTCAGCGGGCGTAAGCGGTCCGCCGTAGCGCAGAAAGTTGCCGCAAAACCAGTGGTACAGCGATGCCGATGTGACGTTCGGCATCTGCTCGCCATAGATGTGCCGATAGAGCTTGGCTCCGCCCTCACCCGACGAACTGGAGTAGGCAATGGCGAACCGCGGATCGTAGGCCATGGTGACGAGGACGGCTTTGCCAAAGCGCGAGTGACCCACGAGGCCGACTTCCTTTGGGTTCGCGGCGGGGTCGGTTGCGAGATAGTCCAGCGCGCGGCTTGCGCCCCACGCCCAGGCACGCAGGGCGCCCCAATCGTCGAGGCCGCGCGGCTGGCCCTTGTTCATCAGGCCGATGATGCCTTCAGTGAGGCCGGCGCCGTCGTCTGCCTGAACGCTGACCGGATTGAGAACGGCGAATCCCCAGCCGCGGGCGAGGGCATCGCGTCCGTCGACACCCCAGTGGCCCGCGGTGCCGGCGGGCGGCGGCACCGGGAATGGGCGCGCGAGGGCGCGGTCCCAGTCACGCGCGAATGCTAGTTCCATCAGCACGGGCACAGGACCGGGGGCGTGGGCGGGAGTGAACAGAACCAGGTCGATGTTGACCGAGATCGCGGGCCAGGACGAGTTGTCGACATGGCCCACAAGGCGCTTTGTGATTATGTCGATGCCGCGATAGTTTTCCGGCGTTGTGCTTAGCACCTGCCACTTCACCGCGGGCAGATGTTCGGGCGCGTGGCCCAGGATCTCGCGCTCGTAGTCGGCGACAATCTCCGGCCGCCGCTGGTTCCGCCACTGCGCTGGTGTGGTCACGCGTTTTCCGTTCTTCAACACGAGCGGATCGGGAAGGTTGGAATAGGCGCCGGCCCTGAATTCGTCGTAGTTGGTTGCGTTGGGCGATTTGGGATCGCCCGCGGGCGGGCGGCGCATCTGGGCATCGGTCAGGCCCAGCATTTTGAGCAACCGTTCGCGATCCTGCTCCGCGGTGAGGTGGACGGGGGCGGGCTTTGCGGCCGGCGGGTTGGTCTGGCCGGCCAGCGGAACGGCGGCGAGGAGAATTACGAAGAGCGGCGCGCGGGTGAGCATTTCGAGACCCCTGCGGACGGTGAATGCGAAGCGCAGGAAGAATATCGATTGAGCAGGGGCGAAGCAAGTGCAGTCCATCGCGCTATGCCATGTGATCAGACGAGGTCCATTGGGTTCGGCGCGGGCGGATCCGGCGCGGTTTCCGTTCAAGTTGCGCGCTGGCACGCCGATGAACCGAGGGAAGCGATTCTGAAGGGGTGGGGCATGTCTGCCATTCGTAATCTGCCTATCTCGCGCAAGTTCTACGGCGCATTCGGCATTGTCTGCTGCCTCTGTATCATGCTTGGGGCCTACACGTTCCTGGCGTTTCGCGGCATTGCGGCAAAGACGGCCGTAGTGAGTGGGAATCATCTGCCGGCGCTGATTCACATCGGGGAGATCCGCAATGCGGTGAGCACGATGCGAAGCGAGGACCTGGAGCTGCTGTTGTGCCAGATGCCGGCCTGTTCGGCGGCGCACGGAGCCAGGCGCAGGCAGGCAGTCACCGATTACCAGCAGGCACTGAGTGCGATGGAGCCGCTCATCATTCCGGAAGAGCGGGGCCATTACGTGCAGTTTGCGGGCTCGATCCAGGGCTACCAGGCGGCAAGCGATCGCGCGGTGCAGTTGGAGGCTGGGGGAAAGATCGGCGACGCGCTCGACCTTCTGTCGTCGGACGGAACCACGGCGACTTTTTCGGCGGCATTGAGCGCGGCAGACCAGGGGTTTCAGCTCCACGAGAAGCTGGCCAGCGATAACGCCCGAGCGGCGTCAGACGACAGTTCGTATGCCACCTGGATCGACGTTGCCGCGACGCTGCTGATTGTGGCGCTGTGCGCGCTTGTGGGCGTGTGGCTGACGCGGCTGATTGCGCCGCGGATTCAGCGGGCGACGGAGGCGCTGGAGAGGCTGGCGGCCAGGGATCTGACGGCCAGTTTGCGGGTTTCAGCCAGCGACGAGATCGGGCGGCTGGACGGTGCGTTGAATACCTGCGTGGCGGCGCTGAGGGAAGTGATTGAATCGGTGGCCAAGGGTGCGGACACGCTATCGAGCGCGACCAACCAGATGAGCGCGCGGGCGGTCGAGAGTGCGGCCAACGCGAGCACGCAATCAAGCAAGACCAACCAGATTGCGGCGGCGGCGCAGGAGATGACGGTCACGATCGGGGAGATCAGCCAGAATGCGGAGAACGCGGCGCGGGCCAGCCGTGTTTCAGCGGAGACGGCGGACCAGGGCGGCGCGGTGATGCAGGCGGCGGCGGAGACGATGGAGCGGATTGCGTCGGCGACCACGTCAGTGAGCGAGAAGATGACGTCGCTGGCGGCGCGCAGCGAGGAGATCGGCAAGGTGGTCAACGTGATCCAGGAGATCAGCGAGCAGACCAACCTGCTGGCGCTGAACGCGGCCATTGAGGCGGCGCGCGCCGGCGAGCACGGACGCGGATTCGCGGTGGTGGCGGGCGAGGTGCGGCGGCTGGCGGAGCGGACCAAGAGCGCGACGGAAGAGATTGCGGCGACCATTCGCAGCATTCAGGAGGAGACGCGGGCCACGCTGGAGGTGATGGACTCAAGCCGCGCATCGGTGGAGACGGGCCTGGAGGAGACCAGCCGCGCGCGCAAGAGCCTGGAAGCGATCATTGGGTCGTCAAAGGAAGTGGAGCAGCAGATCAACCTGATTGCCACGGCGGCCACGGAGCAGACCGCGGCATCGGGCGAGATTTCCGATTCGGCGGGACACATCTCGCAGATCGCCACCGAGTCAGCGCATACGGCCGAGGAAGCCGTGGAAGCGCTCAAGAACCTGGCCGCGCTGGCCGGGGAGATGGACGGAATGATTCGGCAGTTCAAGCTGGACGAGGGCGCGCAGGCGGGCGGGCGCACGGCGCCGCATGCCCGGCAATCGGGCTTCGCGCCATTGCGCACGGCGCATTCGTAAGCCCCAATCAAGCTCCTGGTGTGCCCCGGTGGCAAGCAATCCGCTGCCGGGGCACTTTTTTGTGCCGCGGAATGAATTCTACAAAGAAGCTCCGCTGAGTTTTTACATCCATTCCCTTCCCGTTCGATGAGAATTGAGATATCTGCCGCGAGAGCGGGCTATGGTAGCCTCCGGTTGAAGGGGCGCGCAGTGCGGCTCTGTTCGGCGGCGCGACCAATCTGGCTCGAACGCATCGAAACACTCTGAAGAAAGGACCGACGAATGAGCGCCGCCAACTACGACCTGGCCGTGATCGGCTCCGGTCCTTCGGGACAGCGGGCCGCGGTGGCCGCGGCCAAGATGAAGAAGCGCGTTGTAGTGGTGGAGGCGCGGTCAGTGGTGGGCGGGGTGTGCATCAACACCGGGACCATTCCGTCAAAGACGATGCGCGAGGCGGTGCTGCACCTATCCGGATACAACTACCGGTCCATTTACGGCATGAACTACCGGGTGAAGGAAAAGATCACCATGGGCGATTTGGCCTTCAGGGTGCAGGCGGTGATCAAGACGGAAGTGGATGTGACCGAAGCGCAGCTCTCGCGCAACGGAATCGACGTGGTGCACGGGATTGCGCATTTCATCGATCCGCGGCATGTGCGCGTGGAGGGCCCGCAGGGCGATACGACGATCGAGTCGGACCGCATCATCATTGCGGTGGGAACCAGGCCTGCCGCGTCGCCCAAGGTGCCCATCAACGGCAAGACCATTGTGAACAGCGACCAGATTCTCGACCTGCCCTCGCTGCCGCGATCGATGATCGTGGTGGGCGGCGGCGTGGTCGGCGTGGAATATGCCTGCATGTTCGCCATCCTGGGCGTGCGGGTGACGGTGATTGAGAAGCGGGCCAAGCTGCTGGAGTTTGCCGACCAGGAGATTGTGGAGGCGCTGAGTTACCACCTGCGCGACAGCCGCGTGACGCTGCGCCTGGGCGAAGAAGTGGAGAGCGTGGAGGAGCTGCCGGACGGGACGGTGGTGGCGAACCTGGAGAGCAAGAAGCGAATCTCCGGCGACGCGCTGCTGTACGCGGTGGGCCGCCAGGGAGCGGTGGAGGACCTGAACCTGTCCGCGGCGGGAATCGAGGCGGACGCGCGCGGGCGCATCCCGGTTGACGAATCCTATCGCACCAGTGTGGAGCATATTTACGCGGTGGGCGATGTGGTTGGGTTTCCGGCGCTGGCGTCGGTTTCAATGGAGCAGGGGCGGATTGCGGCACACCGCGCGTTCAACGACAACGCGACCACATCGAATCCGAGCTTCTATCCCTACGGCATTTACACCATTCCCGAGATCAGCTTTATCGGCAAGACGGAAGAACAACTGACCGACGAAGACGTGCCCTATGAAGTGGGGATGGCGTATTACCGCGAAGTGGCGCGGGGTCAGATCCGCGGCGATACCACCGGGCGGCTGAAGCTGATCTTCAACCGCGAGACGCGCAAGGTGCTGGGCGTGCACATCATCGGCGAGGGCGCGGCGGAGCTGGTGCACATTGGCCAGGCGGTAATGACGCTGGACGGGACGGTGGATTATTTCGTGGAAACGGTCTTCAACTATCCCACGCTGGCGGAGTGCTACAAAGTGGCGGCGTTCAACGGGCTGGGCCGCCTGATGCGCTACCAGGCGGGGTGAGGCCCAGGATGCGGAGGATCGAATGACGAACGCCATTGGCGTGGTGATGACGGAGCACGTTGTGGCGGGGCGGCTGGAAGACCACAAACTGGTGGGCGCTCCGGTGCGGTTTCCCGCGGACAGGAATGAACTGGACGCGCTGCAGGCGATTCCCAGCGGGGAACTTGTAGACGTGCTGGCGCGGCAGGTGGTGGAGCTGGCGGGCAACGGCGTGAAGCTGGATGCCATTGGCGTGGCTGTGCCCGGCGTGGTGCGGCACAACATTGTGGAAGAGAGCCCGAACCTGAAACAGCTGAAAGGCATGCAACTGGGCCAGGAACTAAGCCGCGTGCTGAAGGAGCGGGGAATCACGGCGCCGGTGCACATTGCCAACGACGCCGATGCCATTGCCGCGGGCGTGGCGGCGACGCGCGGCCACCTGAACCGGCTCACGCGCGTGTGGACACTCGGCAACGGCATTGGCTACGGCCGCTGGCCCTACGTGGAAGGCGTTTGGGAGGGCGGGCACATCACGGTCTCGCTCGATCCCCGGGAGCGCTACTGCGGCTGCGGCGGCGTGGGGCATCTCGAAGGCATCATGGGCTACCGCGCCATGCGGCTGCGCTTTTTGGACAAAGAGCCGGAGGAGGTGTTTGCAGCGGCAAAGGAGGGCGACGCGACGTGCCGGGAGTTTGTGGACCTGTGGCACCGCGCGCTGGCCGCGGCGACGGCCTCATTCATTCACCTGGCGGGACCGGGAAAGTTCTACTTCACCGGACACAACGTGGGCTTCCTGGATGTGTCGACGCTGCGCGCGCACATGGAAACGATGGTGAAGATGAGCCCGCTGCAGAGCTTCAGCCTGGAAGTGCTGGAGCCGGATGACGAGACCGCGCTGATTGGCGCGGGGGTCAGCGCGCTGCGCGCGCTGACGTGGTGAAGGCAGGGACCGAGGGAACAAGCTCACTCGATCCGCAAGGCCTTCATCGGGTCCAGGCGCGAGGCTCGCACTGCCGGCATCCATGTGGCCATCAATGCCACCACGCTGAGGAGGATCGGCACGATCACGAACGCCGTCGGATCCCAGCTCTTGACGCCGTAAAGCGAACTGGCGATGAGCCGCGTGAGCCCAAAGGCCGCGCCCACGCCCAGCACCACTCCGGCCAGTGCCAGGCGCATGCCCTGCCACACCACCATGCGCCGGATGTGCTGGCGATCCGCGCCCAGCGCCATGCGAATGCCGATCTCCTGCACGCGCTGGGTGACCGAGTACGCCATCAGGCCGTAGATGCCGATGGCCGCCAGCACCAGCGCCGCAATTCCAAAGATGGTGAGCAAAAGCATGTTGAAGTCCTCGCGCGCGGTCGATCGCTCCACCACCTCGTCCATGGTCCGGATGTGCGCCACGGGAAATCCGCCGCTGGCGTTGCGCAGTTGTTCCTGGACGGCCCCGGCCAACTGGTGCGGCTCCACGCGCGTGCGCATCACCCATGTAAGCGGCGCAACCCGGGAGTTGAGCTGAGTGAGCCCGTCCGTCATCTGCGCCAGGGGAACGATCATGAGGGGGCCAGGGTCGCTGCTGAGGCCGCCGTCGCGCACGTCGCCCACAATGCCGACGATGGTGCGCGCGGGCTCAGTGAATTCCGGCCCCACGCCCTTGCCGATGATGATTTGCGTTCCTAGCGGGTCCTCGCCCTTTTTCCAGTACTGGCGTTGCATCGCCTGAGTGATGATGGCCACGCCGGTCGCGGCTGCGTCGTCATTCACCGTGAAGTCGCGGCCGCGCAGGATGGGAATCTTGAATGTGGCGAAGTAGCCGGGCGAGGTGCCTTTCCATTCTGCGCCGCCGGTGTTGGGACCGTTGGTGGTGGGAGTCCCAACAATGTAGAAGGGCAGGCCGAACCCTCCCACCAGGGGCAGCGAATTGGTGACGGCCACGTCTTCCACGCCGGGGATGGTAGCGACGCGCTCGCGGCTGTCGCGCACCAATTGCGCCACACCGGCGGTTTTTTCGTAGCGGTCGCCGGTCAACGCCATCTGCATGGTGAGCACGTTGTGCGTGTCATAGCCGGGATTGACCATGCGCAGCGCGATGAACGTGCGGATGAGCAGCGCCGCGCCCACCAGCAGCACGAGCGCCAGTCCTACTTCCGTGACAATCAGCGCTGAGCGAGCCTTGCTTTGCTTCAAGCCGAAGCCCGAACGGCTGCCGCTTTCATTCATGGTGCGGGCCAGGTCAGGCCGCGATGCGCCAAAGGCGGGAATGAGGCCGAAGAGGATTCCGGTAAAGATGGAAACGCCCAGCGTGAACAGCGCCACGCGCCAGTCAATGGCGACGCCGGCGCCATTTTCGCCGATGCGCGGGATGCCGCCGGGCCGGATGCTGAGCAACCAGCGCACGCCGGCAAAGCCCAGGCCGAGGCCCACCGCTCCGCCCATCAGCGCCAGCAGCACGCTCTCCGTGAGCAGCTGCCTGATGATGCGGCCACGCTGCGCGCCCATGGCGGCGCGAATGGCAAACTCGCGCTTGCGGCCGGCGGCGCGCACCATCAGCAGGTTGGCCACGTTGGCGCAGGCAATCAGGAGAACGAAGCTCACCGCGCCAATCAGCACCAGCAGCGATTTGCGCACATCGCTTACGAGGGCGTCCTTGAGCAATGCCGCGCTGAATCCGCCGTCGGGATCGGCCTCAGGATACTTGCGCTTGAATTCGGCGTAGGCCAGCTTGAGCTGGGCCTTGGCCTGGTCCAGCGTGACGCCCGGCTTGAGGCGCGCCGCAGCCACAAAGTAATGGGCCTGGTCATCCGAGTTGGGCGGAAACTGGAATGGCAGCCAGACATCGGTCGCCTCGTCGGTTTCAAATTCCCGCGCGGTAACGCCGAGCACGGTGTACGGTTGACCGCTGAGCGAGATGGCCTTGCCAACAGCGTGCGGGTCTCCGGCGAACTTGCGCATCCAGAATCCGTAGCTCACGACAACCACATTGCCGCCGTGGGGCAGATCCTCCTGCGGCGTAAACGTGCGGCCCAGCACCATGCGCGCGCCGAAGAGGCGGAAGTAAGCCTCGGTGACGTGCACTCCCTGGATCTGCTCCGGAACTGCGCCGGTCAGGTTCAGCCCTTTGCTGCTGAAGTCGTAGGCGGCCACGTCCTGAAAGACGCTGGTCTGTTCCTGCCAGACATGGAGTTTGGTTGCGGAAGCGCCGGGACCGCCCTGATCGCCGTGATTGGTGAGCAGGAACTGAATAATGCGATCGGGCTCAGGATAGGTGAGAGGCTTGAGGAGCACCGCGTTCACGACGGAAAAGATGGCGGTGTCGGCTCCGATTCCCAGAGCCAGCGCGGCCACCACCGCAAAGGTGAAGCCGGGATTCTTGGCGAACATGCGCAGCGCTTGGCGGATATCGGCGAGGAGAGTGGCCACGATTACCTCCGGCGGGAAGACCTGAGACAGCTTCCGGAACCATCAAGACACGCGAACTTCAGGATACGAAGGGGGACGCGCTCGGGAAAGAAGAAAGACCGATCCCGGCTGGAGCGGGAACAGTGATTGAGACCCGCGACGCCACGAATTAGTGAGCGAAGCGCCGCGTCTGATTTGGGAGAATCCCAGCCTTACCGCTTGCGCAAATACGTCTGCGAGATGCGATCATGCCAGGTCAGGTGGTCCTCATCGAAGATGGACCAGGCAAAGCCGAGGCCGACCGGCGCCAGGGAGAGAACCATGGCCCCAAGGCGACGCCGCATCTGCGCGCGCGTGGGGCTGTCATCCTCAAACGTGCTCAGAGCGATGCCGGTGTAGCGCATTCCGGGTGTGGAGAGGCCGGCGGCGAAGAACAACGCGCGATAAAGGAAGCCGGCAACGACCAGTCCGCCCAGCGCGAGGAGTTCTGCCGGCTTGCGGGCAGGCAGATGCGCGACGTGCGAAACCAGGAGGATGGCCGAGGCAAAGAACGCGGCAGCAATGAGCGCGGTGTCCACCGTTACGGCCATCAGGCGCAGGCCCAGGGGCGCCAGGAAGATGCGCGGCGCGGCTGCCGCTGCTTCTGCTTTCTGTACCAGGTCGTCTGCGGGATGCTCGTCGAGTTCGATGCCTGACCACTCCGGCCCTGTCCACGGCGAGTGATCCGCTGCTGCCGCCTGCGGCTCGGTGGAGATTGCTCCCGGATCGACTTCAAAAATGCTGAGCTGGGCTTCGCCGGTGGGTCGCGATTCCAGCGGCGTTTCCGCCAGGCGCGGCCGCATGCGGCGCGTGGCCACAATCTCGCGCGGGAATTCAATCAGATTGGCGTGCGCCGGCTCCGGATTGACTGCGATGGGCTCGCTGCGCAGGGTATCGCTCACCCGTGCCGGAGTCCACCAATCCTCCGCGGCGAACTCAAGCTCCTGGCGCGGCGCGGGCTTCGGTTCCAGCACGCGAATCGGGATGTCCGGCTCCCAGCGGATGGTAACCGGACGGAGTTCGGCGCTCGATATTTCCGATGGCATGGCGGCTGTGTCCACCGGGCCTGCGGACGAAAACAGGTCCGGGGCCTCAACCGCCTCGTCCGCCGGCGGCGCCAGCGCTTCCATTGCGCCGGTCTTTAATTCTGCCTGGGGCGCTCGATCGCTGCGGGCCGCGCGTGAAATGCTCTCCACCACGGCCGGGCCGCGCATTGGAGTCTCCGCGGCAGCATGCAATTCGGCCAGAGCATCTTCAGCAACCGCCTGGGCCTCCAGCGCCACCTGGGTGGCAATCTCCGCGGCGCGCACTGCTACGCGTGCTTCTTCCGCCTGCAACTGGCTGTAGCTCGGCGCCTTGGAATAGCGTGCGGCCACGCGGGCCGCAGCCTCGGCTGCGCGGCTTGAACCCAGGGGATGCGACGCCGGCGTGGGCTGCTCCGCTGCGTCAGTTCCCCTGCGATTCTTGTGCGCGGCAATGCGGCGGCTGACTTCCTGCTTCCACGACTGCTCCATGTGCGGCTGGCCTGGTGTGCTCAACGCGAATTGCCTCTCCACTTCGGCTCACACTTCCCAGAGCCGGTACGTTGTTCCGCGCTCCAAATTGCCGGAGCGCGTGGAGTTGATGGTGAAGAAGAACATGAGTGCGCGGAAGAAGAGACAGACGCCGCACGGAAGACGGTTCGCCGTGGGATGATGGATCCGGGTTGTCCTGCAGCCAGAGCGCAAGGGAACTTACAACTATGGATAGAGCCCGCATTTGCTATGCTGGCCTTAGTCAGCGGATGCGCCCTCGCACTTTTTTGTTTATCACGGCCGTGGTGCTCTGTCACACGTTTACGATGGGGCAGACGTTGACCAATGCGTTACCCCCACCACAATCTGGAACGCAACAGCAGATTCCTGTACCCGCTGCAGATCCCGCGCAGCTCCCCGACGATCCCGGACAGGAGGCAATGCCCGTCGCGCAGCCGCAGCCTGGCACGGCAGCAGGCGTGCCCCTGAGCTGGAAGGACGACCGGGAAACCTGGGCAGGCAAGATCGCGACACTTTATGGCGTGACTGACTTCCGCTACCGCGGCTATGTTCTCAGCGCCGACAAGATCACATACAACCAGGAAACTTCCGAAGTGGAGGTAGAGGGCCATATCCAGCTAACCGGCGGCCCTGAAGACATCAACATCGCTGCCTCGAGCGGAACCCTCCGCCTGAATGAGCACACGGCGCGATTCTTTGACGTGACCGGCACCATGGGCTTGCGCTCCACAGGCCGCACCGTGGTCTACTCCACGGCCAATCCCTTCATCATTCACGCGCGCGTGCTGCTGGAGACCGGCGAAGGAAGTTACCGCGTGGTAGACGGCTCAATGACGAATTGCAAGCTACCGCATCCTGACTGGGAGCTGCTGGCGCACTCCATCAAGGTTGTCGACGGGCGGGCGTCCACCACGAACACCGTCTTCAAGGTTCACGGCGTTCCAATGTTTTATCTTCCTTACCTGCGCCATCCGGTGGATGAAAATGGGCGCCAGAGCGGCTTCCTGGTCCCCGGCTTCAGCAACTCCACCGTTCGCGGGCTCACCTTGAGCGAGCAGTATTACTGGGCCATCAACCGCAGCATGGATATGGAGGTGGGCGCCGAGTATTACAGCAAGCGCGGATGGGCACCCAAAGGCGACTTCCGCTATCGCGGCGCGGGGCTGGATCACGCCATGGTGTACTGGAACGCGCTCTTCGACCGTGGAGCCAGGATGACGCCGTCCTCAGGGCCGCAGGCGGGCCAGTCCGTCCTGGTGAACCAGGGCGGCACGGATATCGTGGCGCAAATTCGCAGGGACTTCTCGCCCCATTTACGTCTCGCCGGCGACACGGAGTACCTGTCCAGCTACACCTACCGGCTGGTCTTCAACGACAACTACTGGCAGGCTGTCAGCTCCCAGGTGAAGAGCGATCTTTCACTTACTTACGTGCGCAACGGCGGCGTGCCCTCAGCGGATTTTGCTCGCCTGCAAACCTTTGACGGAGCCACCGAGGGCAATGAGGCGCGCATCCTGCACCTGCCCAATCTTCGTTACGATGTGCTGAATCGGCCGCTGGCCGGCGGCCCGGTGTACTGGGGACTTGGCTCGGGGCTGAGCCAGTTGAGCCGCGCGGAGCCGGGCTTCCATGCGCACAACGATGGCCGCATCGATGTCTATCCCCGCATCTCGCTGCCGCTGGTTGCAGTTGGATGGAGCATCGTTCCTCAAGCCGCCCTGCGCGGCACATTCTATTCCGGCAGCGAGGTTCCGGATCTCGTCGGCGCTCACTCCGGAGTACCCACGGTGAGCCACGACCCCCTGCGCCGCACCTACGGGGAAGCGGCCGTGGAAGTGCGTCCTCCGGCGCTGGAGCGCGACTTTGCTCTCAAGAACGGCGAGTTGCGCCACGTCATAGAGTCCGAGCTCAACTGGCACTTTGTCGGCGGCATCGGCAGCCAGGCGCGCAATGTGCTGCTGGTAGACACCAGCGACATTGAGACGGACACCAATGAGGTGGGCTACTCCATAACCCAGCGCTTTTATCTGCGGCCCGCTCGGAACCAGCCCTGCGCAGACGAGACGACGGCACCGGCGGCGATACCCAAGCCGCAAACTGCGCCTCCCCCGCGCGCGAGTGGGCAAGCTGGCAACTGGCCCAGCGCTATTACCTCAATCCGGATTTCGGCGGCGCCGTGATTGCCGGCCGCCGCAACGTCTTTTCCTCCACGATGGACCTGACCGGAGTCTCCTTCCTCACCGACCCGCGAAATCTTTCGCCGCTGATCAGCCGCTTGCGCTTTGAAGCCGTCCCCAATCTGCGCATCGAGTGGGATATGGACTACGACCCCAAGCAGGGCCGCATCGGCGCCAGCAATATCTTTGCCGGCTACAGCCACGGCATCACCACGGTCGGGGTTGGCCATGCCGTTCTGAATGCAGTGGATGAGCAGGGCGCCGCGGCCGCCCTTGTGCAGAGCCAGCAGCTCGAGCCCTTCCTCGAAATCGGCAAGCAGAACCGCGTCGGCTTCAACCTGGCCACCAACGGCGGCTACGACTTTGTCCATGGCGAGCTCCAGTACGGCGGCGTTCAGGCCGTCTACAACTGGAACTGCTGCGGACTCACCGTCGGTTATCGCCGCTTCGCGCTGGGCAGCCTTCGCGATGAGACCCAGTACCTTTACAGCTTTACGCTGGCCAACTTCGGATCGGTCGGAGATATTCGCCGCGCCAACACCGTCTTCCGCGATTCCGCCGCGGCCCCATCCTACTGAGCGCGCCGGCCACGTTTCCTCCAGCCACGCGTCTACTCAATAGGCGTGGCCTGGCACCGGGCGCTGGAGTATCCTTGAGGGTAGAGGATTCTAACTTGTTTCGCTTACAGATGATGGCCGTCCTTCTTATTCTGGGACTGGCCGCGGGCTGCAAGGCCCAGCCTGCCGCACCTTCCGCCGATCAGGGCCTGAACCGCCGCATTGAAATTCTGGTCCGCTCGCAGTTCAGCATTCCGCCGCAGGTCACTGTCACCCTGGGCGAACGCACGCCGAGCCAGATCGCCGGCTACGATTCCCTGCCCGTCACGCTATCCAGCGGCACCCGCAAGCAGGTGGTGAATTTCCTCATCACCAAGGACAACAAGACCCTGGCCCGGCTGGAGACCTTTGACCTGGAAAAGAATCCAGCCATGAACATCGACATTGCGGGCCGTCCCATGCGCGGCAACCCCAACGCCAAGGTCACGGTCATCAACTTCGACGACCTGGAGTGCCCTTACTGCGCCCGCATGCATGAGGAGCTGTTTCCCGCCACCCTGGAGCGCTACAAGGACAAGGTCCGTTTTGTTTACAAGGACGACCCGCTCACGGAGATTCACCCGTGGGCTATGCACGCCGCCGTTGATGCCAACTGCCTGGCGGCGCAGAACGGAACCGTCTACTGGGCCTATGTGGACTACCTCCACTCGCACGGGCAGGAGGTTACCGGCCCTGATCGCGACGTGAACAAGAGCGTTGCCGCGCTGGACCGCATCGCGCGCCAGGAAGCCACGCTGGGCAAGTTGGACGGCGTC
>Ga0265338_10003231_pt1 | contig 23214 bp, 21 predicted proteins | sample 42126metaG_FD_193579 | JGI IMG/M metagenome (GOLD analysis project Ga0265338, IMG submission 193579) | Rhizosphere microbial communities from Carex aquatilis grown in University of Washington, Seatle, WA, United States - 4-21-26 metaG | ecosystem: Host-associated > Plants > Roots > Rhizosphere... | reverse complement strand
CCAGACGGTCTCGCGCTTCCACCCGTCCTGCGTGTCGACGAGGTACGAGACCCAGTCGGGGTTCGGGCTGAGCTTCGGCCCGATCGCGGCGACCGTCATGATCTTCAGGTCGACGACGGGACGTCCCGCGACGAGCTTGACCGGAACGGTGTAGGCGGGCGAGCCGGCCTCGTATGTGAGCTTCCAGGCGTAGAAGCCGACGAGCGCGCCGACCACGCCGACCGCGAGCACCACGAGAACGAGTTTTCCACCCGTGCGCATCCGAGGTCGTTCGTATCACGACGCGATGGAGCGCGTCAAGCCGCCGCGTACCGCGGCGCCGGCCTGGGGAGAGGGTGTTGGGCCGGCGCCGGGGCGCGGTTTGGGGTCTAGGTCAGGCGGCTTCCGCGAGCTTCTCGACCTGATCGGCCGGAAGGCGGAGACGGATCGAATTGGAAGGAGTCACCGTCTTGGAGGTTGCTGCCATGGGTGCATCGTCGAGGGTGAGCGTGAGAGCCACCTGAGCGGGGCGTGAGAGTTCGCTAAGACCTATCGAGCCCGGTGCGGAGCGAGGCGACGTACTCGCGCAGTGCCGTCGTGCCGTCCTCCGCGGCGAGCAGTGCGCGGGAGCCGACGACGACTCCGTCCGCGAGCTCGGCCGCGGCGCGGGCGTGGTCCGGGGTGGAGATGCCGAAGCCGGCGTAGAGCGGGACGCGGGTTGCGGCCCGAGCGCGCTCGACGAGCCCGGCCAGCGCGGGGGAGAGGTCGGCGCGTGCGCCGGTCGTTCCCGCCACCGTGACGAGATAGAGCCAGCCGTCGGTCTGCTCGCCCGCGAGCCGGATCCTGGCGTCGGTCGACGTCGGAGCGACGAGCTGAACGCGCCGCAGGTCTGGTCGGTCGCCCGCGGGGAGGTCGGCGATGATCAGGCTCGTCGCGCCGGCGGTCGTCGCGTCCTCGGCGAAGCGCTCCCAGCCGTACGCCTCGAGCAGCGACGCATACGTCATCGGGATGAGCGGTGTCTCGGGGAGCGCGTCGTGCGTGCGGGCGAGGACGTCGAGGCACGCCCGCGTCCGCATCCCACGCGCGAGAGCGCGCTCGGCGGCACGGCGGATGACGGGCCCGTCGGCGAGCGGGTCCGAGAACGGGAACCCGATCTCGACGATGTCCGCTCCTCCGTCGACCGCTGCGCGCGCGAGCTCGGGCGTCTCCGGCTCGGCCATGAGGTAGATGACGAGCGTCTTGCTCACGCGACGCGCAGCACGCCGATGATGTGCTCGCCGCAGCTGCGGGAGCCGGGGTCGTGCACGAGTCGCTTCTCGAACTCCGCGAGGAGCTCGCGGATCTCCGGCTCGTCGGCCTCGACGTGGGGGAGGACGCCGGCCGCCGCGCCGCCGACCACTTCTCCGTGCGGCGCGAGCAGTGCCTCGAGCTCGTCCCAGAGGTACATCCGCATGGCCAGGTGGCCGTAACCCTCACCCTCGGGGAGGAAGCCGGTGCGTGCGATTTCGAGCGAGCGCTCCGGCCCGTCCCGCCGTGCGAGGTCGACGATGATCGAGGCGTTGTGGACGACGGCTCCGGCAAAGCCCATCACGCTGACGAGGACGTGCCCGCCGGGCTTCGTCACCCGCGCGAGCTCCGCCACCGCCCGGCCGGCGTCGTCGACGACGTAGCTGAGCGGCCCGCCGAAGCAGACGGCGACGTCGAAGGAGTCGTCCTCGAAGCGGGAGAGGTCGGTGATGTCGCCGACGATCGCCTCGACGTTCGGTACGCGCGCGCGTAGGAGCTCGAGCTGGCCCGGGGAGATGTCGAACGCCGTCACGTGGGCGCCGAGCCGCAGCAGCTCGAGCGTGAAGCGGCCCGGCCCCGAGCCCGCGTCGAGCGCGCGGTCCCCCGGACGGACGTAGCCCTCGAGCATCTCGACGTGCGTCGCGAGGCTCTGCCCGGGCGTGCGGCCGTCTTCGAAGCGCAGCCACTCCTGCTCGCCGTACTCGTCGAAGAACTCCGCCGTCCGCTCGGGATCCCAGGCGCTCACGCCCCAAAACCTCCTTGTGACAAGTTGTCACAAGCGGTTTCTGTCGCGGAGTCGCGGTCGCGGTGGGAGCGTTGCGAGCTTCTCGAAGTGACGGGGAGATCGCGTGCGAGTCGCGACGTCGATGAGGATCTCGAGCGCCGAGACGTAGCCGCGGCGGAGGTCGCGTGCCTCGTGGACGAGCTGCCGAACGCGCTCGTAGCTTGGCTTCGTGACGCCGAGTCTCTGCGCCTTGGCGCCGACACGGCGGTTGATCTCGGCGATCGGCAGAGACAGTTCGGAGAGAGCGTCGACCTCGTCGAGCAACCGAGGTGAGAAGTGACTCGCGAACCGCACCGCTCGATCGTTCCTCCGAAAGCGCAACCACGGAGTACCGACTCCGTCTCAAAAAACCGCAAGTGACAAGTTGTCACAAGGTCACTCCGGCGGCGGTAGTGAGAGGACGCGGGGGAGGGCTTCGGCTAGGTCTTTGTCGCCGCGGCCGCTGAGGCCGACGAGGATCAGGTCCGCGTCGAGGTCGCGCGCTCGGGCGAGCGCGTGCGCCGGCTCGAGGGCGGGGACGATGCCCTCCGTCCGCGCGAGGTCGCGGAAGGCGGCGAGCGCCTCGTCGTCGGTCGCGACGAGGTACTCCGCGCGCCCGGTGTCGCGGAGGAAGGCGTGCTCGGGCCCGACGCCGGGATAGTCGAGGCCGGCGGAGATCGAATGCGCGTCGGCGATCTGGCCGTCCTCGTCCGCGAGCACGGACGAGCGCGCGCCGTGGAGAACGGCCGCGCGGCCGGAGCCGAGCGACGCTGCGCCCGCGGCCTCGACGCCGACGAGCCGCACGTCCTCGTCCCCGAGGAAGCCGTAGAAGATCCCGATCGCGTTCGAGCCGCCGCCGACGCACGCGACGACGGCCTCGGGGAGACGGCCTTCGGCGGCGAGGGTCTGCTCGCGCGCCTCCTCACCGATCACGCGCTGCAACTCCCGCACGATCTCGGGATACGGCGCCGGACCGACGCAGGAGCCGATGAGGTAGTGCGTCGTCTCGACGTTCGCGATCCAGTCGCGGATCGCCTCGCTCGTCGCCTCCTTCAGCGTCTTCGTGCCGAAGTCGACCGGCCGCACCTCGGCGCCCATGAGCCGCATGCGCTCGACGTTGGGCTGCTGGCGGCGCATGTCCTCCTCGCCCATGTAGACGACGCACTCGAGCCCGAAGCGCGCGCACACCGTCGCCGTCGCGACCCCGTGCTGGCCGGCGCCGGTCTCCGCGACGATGCGGTGCTTGCCGAGCCGCCGCGCGAGCACCGCCTGGCCGAGCGCGTTGTTGAGCTTGTGCGCGCCCGTGTGGAGGAGATCCTCGCGCTTCAGGTAGATCCGCTTGCCGGGTGCGAAGCGTTCCGCGAGCGTGAGCGGCGTCGGCCGGCCCGCGTACGTCGCGAGGAGCGCGTCGAGCTCCGCGCGGAACGACTCGTCGGCGCACGCGTCGCGCCAGCCGGCCTCGAGCTCGTCGAGCGCCGGGATCAGCGTCTCGGGGACGTAGCGTCCGCCGTACTCGCCGAACGTGCTCACCTTTTCCGCTCCGGCGCCGGCCGAGCCGCCGCCTCCGCTCCCTTGCAGCCTCCGTCGAGCCTACGGCTGTGCGCCGCCTCGACGTAGGCGCGCACTCGCGCCTGATCCTTGATCCCCGGCTCGGTCTCGAGCGACGAGGAGGCGTCGACGGCCCACGGCCGAACGGCCTCGATCGCCGCACCGACATTCTCCGGCCCGAGCCCGCCCGCGAGCATGACGCGCCCGTCCACTCCCGCAGCGTTGCGCCAGTGGTCGGGATCCGTGCCACGCCACGGGAGGTCGAGGACGCGCGCGACCTCGTCGCCGTCGCGGAGAAGGACGGCCTCCCGGCCGCGAACCGTGCTGCCGTCGTCGGGGTAGAGCTGGACGAGATCCGCCCCGGCGTCCTCAGCCGTGCCCACGTGAACCGAGACCGAGAGGGTCGTCTCCGGGACGTCGAGCACGGCGGGCGCGCGGCGCGGCGAGCCCTCGGCGAAGACGAAGCCGACGAGGTCCGCGCCCGCCTCGACCGCGGCGTCGACGTCCTCCTGGCGCGTCAGGCCGCAGACCTTCACGAGCGGGCGGGCGACGAGCTCGCGGAGCTTCCCGCCGGGGTCGGCCGCGCGCATGAGCGACGTGCCGACGAGGACTGCATCGGCTCCCGCGAGCTCGGCCGCGGCGGCCTGCGCGCGCGAGTGGATTGCGCTCTCGGCGACGATCACGCGGTCGCGTGGCGCCCGGGCGACGAGCTCGAGTTGCGCGCGCCGGTCGATCGCGAAGGTCCCGAGATCGCGCGCGTTGACGCCGATCACCGCGGCCCCGAGGGCCGTCGCTCGGTCGAGCTCCTCGGCGTCGTGCGCCTCGACGAGCGTGTCGAGCCCGAGTCGCTCGGCATCGGCCATCAGCGCCACCGCGGTCGCGTCGTCGAGGTCGCGGAGGATGAGAAGAGCGGCGTCGGCGCCCGCTTCGCGCACCGCCTGCAGATGATCCGCGGTCGAGAAGAAGCCCTTCGCGAGGAGCGGGACGTCCGTCACCGCTCGGGCGGCGCGCAGGTCGTCGAGCGAACCAGCGAAGCGCTCGTCGACGAGCACCGAGACCGCACTCGCGCCGGCGGTGCCGTAGCTCGCGACGATCTCCTCGACCCGAGCGTCCGGACGGATGTCGCCCGCGGACGGAGAGCGCCGCTTGAACTCGGCGATCGCGCCGAGCCCAGAGCGACAGAGCGCCTCGGCGAACCTCACCTGTCTCCTCCGGACATGTCCGGAACCGGGTTCCGGACATGTCCAGAAAGGACGCGCACGTCGCGCAGCCGTACGGCGGAAGCGCATTGGGCCTGTCCGGTGGCGCCACTGTCCGGAACCAGGTTCCGGACGTGGACGACGGAGACGTGGCTCATGGAGCCGCCTCGCTGCGTGAGAACTCCACGAGCTCGTCGAGCCGCGCGAGTGCGGCGCCCGAGTCGAGCGTCTCGCGCGCCAGCTCGAGACCTTCCCGGATGTCGTCCGCCTCGCTGACCGCGGCGATCCCGCCGGCGGCGTTGAGGAGCACGGCGGAGCGGTGGCCGCCGTCCGCGCCGCCGAGTACCGCACGCAGCGCAGTCGCGTTCGTCGCCGGATCGCCGCCGCGCAACTCGTCGGGCGAGCAGCGCGCGATCCCGAGGTCGAGCGGGTCGAGCTCGTACTCGCGGATCTGCCCCGAATGAACCTCGCACACGAGGTTCGGGCCGCACGGAGACAGCTCGTCGATCCCGCCGGCTCCGTGCACGACGTACGCGCGCGTCGCGTCGAGCTGCACGAGCGCCGCGGCGAGCGTCCGCGCGAGCGCGGGCGAGTAGACGCCGAGAACGAGCGCCCGCGCGCCGGCGGGGTTCGTGAGCGGGCCGAGCACGTTGAAGACGGTACGCGTCGCGAGCTCGCGCCGGACCGGCGCCGCGTGGCGCATCGCCGGATGGTGCGCCTGCGCGAAGAGGAAGCCGAAGCCGAGCTCGTCGATCGACCGCTCGATCTTCTCCGGCGGCAGCTCGAGCTGAAAGCCGAGCGCCTCGAGCACGTCCGCCGAGCCGGTCTCCGACGACGCCGCGCGGTTGCCGTGCTTCGCGACAGCCGCGCCCGCGGCCGCTGCGACGAGCGCCGCCGCCGTGGAGATGTTGTACGTGTTGGCGCCGTCGCCGCCGGTGCCGACGACGTCGACGATGTCGGTGCGCGTGGGGTGGACGCGGAGGACGTGCTCGCGCATCGCCTCGGCGCATCCCGCGATCTCACCCGCCGTCTCGCCCTTCGCGCACAGGGCGACGAGGAAGCCGGCGATCTGCGCCTGCGTCGCCTCGCCGGCCATGATCTCGCCCATCGTCGCGCGGGCCTCGTCGCGCGACAGGTCGTGACCGTCGAGCAGGCGCGTGATCACGGCTTGAATCACAGGCGCCCCTCGAGGAAGTTGCGTGCGAGCGCGGGGCCGTCGGGCGTGAGCACCGACTCCGGATGGAACTGGACGCCGACCGCCGGCAGCTCGCGGTGTCGCACTGCCATCACCTCGCCGTCGTCGGCGAACGCGGTCGGCTCGAGCACGTCGGGAAGGCGCGTCGCCGCGAGCGAGTGGTAGCGGCCCGCGTCGAACGGATCGGGCAAGCCGTCGAACAAGCCCGTACCGCCATGCCGCACCGGGCTTGCCTTCCCGTGCAAGAGCTCGCGCGCGTAGCCGACCTCGCCGCCGCAGACCTCGACGAGCGCCTGGTGACCGAGGCACACGCCGAGCGTCGGTGTCGTGGGGATCAGCCGCTCGAGGATCGCGCACGTCGCGCCCGCGCCGCGGGGGCGGCCGGGGCCGGGGGAGATGACGAGGTGCGAGGGCGCGAGCCGCTCCGCCTCGTCCGCGTCGATCTCGTCGTTGCGCCGCACCACGACCTCCTCGCCGAGCGCGCCGAACAGGTGGGCGAGGTTCCACGAGAACGAGTCGTAGTTGTCGATGAGGAGGATCACGACTGCTCCGACTCTGCCAGGTCGATCGCCGCCTCCAGCGCCCGCAGCTTGGCGAGGCACTCCTCGTGCTCGGCGGCCGGGTCGGAGTCGGCCACGATCCCGCCGCCCGCCTGTAGATGCGCCACGCCGTCGCGGAGCCATAGCGTCCTGATCGCGATGCACGTGTCGAGCGCATGCTCGGCCGGGAGGCAGTAGCCGACGGCGCCGGCGTAGATGCCGCGGCGGTAGCTCTCCAGTTCGCTGATGATCTGCATCGCGCGCACCTTCGGCGCGCCCGAGACCGTGCCCGCGGGGAAACACGCCCGCAGCAGCTCGAACGGCGTCACGCCGTCCCGCAGCTCGCCGGAGACCTCCGAGACGAGATGCGTGACATGGGAGTAGCGCTCTGGCTCCATGAACCGGTCGACGTGCACCGAGCCCGGCACGCAGACGCGCGAGAGGTCGTTGCGGCCGAGGTCGACGAGCATCGTGTGCTCGGCGCGGTCCTTCTCCGACGTGAGCAGCCCCGTCTCATCGCCGCCGCCCGGCCACACTGTCCCGGCGATGGGGTTCAGCTCGGCCCGGCTCCCGCTGCACTTGACGACCGTCTCCGGCGAGCTTCCCACGAGGGCAAGGTCGCCGAACTCGAAGAGGAAGAGGTACGGCGACGGGTTGACGCGGCGCAGAGCGCGGTAGAGCTCGACCGCCGAGGCGGAGGTCGGTCGCTCGGCGCGCTGCGAGACGACCACCTGGAAGACGTCGCCCTCGCGGATGTGCTCCTTCGCGCGCTCGACGCGGCGGAGGTGCTCCTCGCGCGACGGTTCGCGCACGAGCGGGCCGCGCCTGCCGGCTCCCCGCGGAACCTCCGGCTCCGGCCCTGCGAGCGCGCTCGCGTCCCCGCGCACGAGCTCGGCGACACCGCGCGCGTGGTCGAAGCGGACGAGGACCTCGGGCACGAGCCAGCTGCTCTCGGGCGTGTCGGGCCCGTCGGTGGGCAGCGGGACAGTCGGCTCGATCCGAGCGACGGCGTCGTAGCCGAGATAGCCGAAGACCGGCTCGCCGAGCGTCTCCGCCTCCTCGAATCCGACGATCCTCGCGCCCGCGCCGACGAAGCTGTGTCGTCCAAGCCGGCCGCGCTCGACCGACTCGAGGAGAAAGGCCCCAGCGCTGAGCTCCCGCAGGCGGAGGTACGCGCCGAGCGGGGTCAGAAGGTCGGTTGCGATTTCGGTTTCGGACATAGAAAAGGCTCCTCGCGGAGCCGGGATCGAGCGGACGGGTTGACGCGGGCACTCAGCGTGCGCGCAGGCTCCCGCCTCGCTCGGCGCACCAAAGCCACCAAGTCGCGACGGAAGTCATGCCCGGAGCGTAGGGAGGCTTCGCGCGCCCGTCAAGCTCAGGCGGCGAACACGTGGCCCGCGTCCTCGAGCGCGTCGACGGCACGGGCGAGATCGGACGAGCGAACGAGGACGTAGTCCGTCTCGAACGTCGAGATGAGGAAGATCGGCACCTCGGCCTGCGCGAGCGGCTCGACGAGTGACGAGATCACGCCAGTGAGGGAGAAGTCGAGCGGCCCCATCGTCTCGAGCACCGTCCACCCGCGGTCGACGCTCTCGCCCTCCGGCACGTCGTGGTCGCGGCAGACGACCGACACCTCGTGGTCGGTGCGGGTGACCGAGCGGAACGGGCCCTTGTCGACCCACTCCGGCAGCTCCGCGCCCGGCTGGAGCCGGACGACGGCGTAGCTGTCGGGAAGCGTCCGCAGCTTCATGGCGGGACGCTAGCGCGGAGTTGCCCAAACCGGCGCAGGTAATGTCGAGCGTCGTGCCTCTCCCTGACTTGCTCGAACGCCTGCTGACGGCGCCCGGTCCTTCGGGACAGGAGCGCGCCGCCGCCGCCGTCTGGCGGGAGGCTGCTGCCTCGGTCGGCGAGGTCTCGTCCGATGCTCTCGGCAACTCGTGGGTGCGTGTGCCGGGCACCGCCGACGGCCCGTCTCTCGCACTCGTCGGACACATCGACCAGATCGCGGTCGTCGTCACGAATCTCGGTGACGACGGGCTCGCTGCGGTGCGGCCCGGGAGCGGCTGGAACCCGAACGTGATGGTCGGCCAGCGCGTGGACGTCCTCACCCGCAACGGCCCCGTTCCCGGGGTGGTCGCCGCCAAGGAACAGAAGCGACGACCAGGCCAAGACCGCAAGCCGGTCGAGCGGGACGATCTCGTCCTCGATGTCGGCGCGAAGGACGGCGACGAGTTGCGGAGTCTCATCCGTCCCGGTGACAACGTCATCTGGCACGGTGCGCCACTTTCGCTGCAGGGCAATCGCGTCGTCTCCCGCGCGTTCGACAACAGGATGGGCTGCTACGTCGCGCTCGAGTCCGCCCGGCGGATCGCCGAAGGTGGCGGCGCGCCCGGCGACGTCATCGCCGTGGCCGCGGTGATGGAGGAGGTCGGAGACTTCGCCGGTGCGCGCACGGCCGCGTTCTCCATCGCGCCGGACATCGCCGTGGCGATCGACGTCACCCACGCGACCGACGTGCGCGGCGGCGATCCCGACGAGGAGGGCAAGGTCCTGCTGGGCGGCGGCCCGACGATCTCGCGCGGGCCGTCGATCCACGAAGACGTCTTCGAGCGCCTGTACGACGCGGCCGAGCGCGAGGGCATCCCGCTCGCGGTCGAGGTCTCGCCCCGCGGCTCGACGTCGACCGACGCGGATGCCGTCTACCTCAGTCGCGCCGGCGTGCCGACGGGCCTCGTCTCGGTGCCGCTTCGCTACATGCATTCGCCCATCGAGATGCTCGACCTCGACGATCTCGAGCGCGCCGTGCTGCTTGTCGTGGCGTTCGCGCGCGGGCTCGAGCCCGGCATGAGCTTCGCTCGCTAAGTTGGAAACGTGAGCCGCTCGGTCATCGTCTCCGCCGTTCGCACGCCGTTCGGGAAGCTGAACGGCGGCCTCGCCGGGCATGCCGCGACGGAGCTCGGCGCGATCGCGATCCGCGCCGCGCTCGAGCGCATCGGGCTCGAGGGGAGCGAGGTCGACTACGTGATCATGGGCCAGGTGCTGCAGGCCGGCGCGGGGCAGGCCCCGGGGCGGCAGGCGGCGGTCGGCGCGGGGATTCCGATCGACGTCCCCTCCGACACGATCAACAAGGTGTGCGCGTCCTCGATCCGCGCAGTCGAGATCGCCGACTCGATGATCCGCGCCGGCGACGTCGAGGTCGTCGTCACGGGCGGGATGGAGTCGATGACGAACGCGCCGTACGCGCTGCCGAAGGCGCGCCAGGGGTACCGGATGGGCGACGGGGCGCTCGTCGATCTCATGATCTGGGACGCGCTCCGCTCGACGTTCGACGGGAAGCACATGGTCGTGCAGGCGGCCGGGGTGGCCAGCGAGCTCGGCGTCTCGCGCGAGGATCAGGACGCGTGGGCGGCCCGTTCGCACGAGCGCGCGGCGGCCGCGCAGGACGCCGGGCGCTTCGACGACGAGATCGTTCCTGTCGGGGATGTGACCGCCGACGAGTCGGTGCGCCGCGACACGACGCTCGAGAAGCTCGCCTCCTTGAAGCCGGTGATGGACCCGGAGGGGACGGTCACGGCCGGCAACGCGCCGGGCGTGAACGACGGTGCGTCGTGCGTCGTCGTGTGCTCGGAGGAGTTCGCCGCGCGACGCGGCCTCGAGCCGCTCGCGACGGTCGTCGCGCAGGGCTACGTGGCGGACGAGTTCGCGTGGCTCGCGCGCACGCCGGCGAACGCGGGCGCGCAGGCGCTCGAGAAGGCGGGCAAGACGATCGGCGAGGTGAAGCGCGTCGAGGTGAACGAGGCGTTCTGCTCGGTCGCCTTGAATTCGGTCGCGATGCTCGGCGCCGACCCCGAGACGGTGAACGTCAACGGGGGCGCGGTCGCGCTAGGCCATCCGGTCGGCGCGAGCGGCGGCCGCATCCTCGGGACGATGATCCACGAGCTGCGCCGCAACGGCGGCGGCCTCGGCCTAGCCGCGATCTGCTCGGGCGGCGGCCAGGGCGACGCGCTACTCGTCGAGGTCTAACCCCGCCGAGGCCGGTCTGCCTGGCTCCGCAGCCTCCCTGACACCGTCCGTTCGAGACACGTCCTGGCGTCTGACGCCGGGACGTGTCCTTTTCGGGCGGTGGGCGCTCAGTCGAGTGGCTCAGTTGAGCCGTCGCAGGTCCAGTCGGGCCACGTCCAGGCGTCTGACGCCGGGACGTGGCCTAAGAGGACGGTCCGGCCGCAGCTAGGAAGTCGAGGAGCGTCGCCGCGAGGAGTTCCGGTTCGCGCAAGGTGACGAAGTGGTCGGAGTCGAGCTCGACATGGCGTGCGTTCGGCGCAGCCGCGGCGATGAGCGGCCCGATCTCGCGGAAGCCGTCGGGATCGTGCGACACGGTGACGACGAGCGTCGGCACCGAGAGCTCGCCGAGGCGCTGCTTGGCCGGCCCCCCGGCAGGATCGATCGGTTCCACTCCGGCGGGCAGCGGATTCGCGTCAGGCGTGGAGTGGGCGAGCTTCCAGATCCGTTCGTCGATTCCCAGCGGCGCCCACGGCTCGAGGTCGATCTCGAGCATCGCGTCGCGGTCGCCTTCCGCCTCAGCCGCTTCGTATCGCCGCTCCATGTCCTCCGTGTACGCGCGGCCGTCGTGGCCTGCGAGGCCCGGCGCGACAAGGAGGAGCGCCGAGACCCGTTCGGGATGGGCGAGTGCGATCTCGGTCGCGATGCGCCCTCCGAGCGAGAGACCGGCGAGCATCGTCTGCTCGATCCCGAGCTCGTCGAGGACAGCGATCACGTCGTCGTGCCACGACCACGGCGCCGCCGGCCCCGTCGAGCGGCCGAAGAACCGCAGGTCGGTGCGGATCACGCGCAACCGCTCCGCGAGGAACGGAACGACCGGCTCCCACAAGCCGGAGTCCCCAAGCCCGCCGTGGAGCAGGAGAAGAGCCGGCCCGCTCCCCGCCTCGTCGTACCAGAGCCGTGCTCCGTTCACCTCAACCGTGGCCACGCGGCGACGTTAACGTCTCGGCATGGACTTCGAACACGTCCTCGTCGTCGGCGCCGGCCAGATGGGCGGCGGCATCGCGCAGGTCGTCGCGGCCTCGGGCCGCCGCGTCTCGCTCTACGACGCGGCGCCGGGTGCGACCGAGCGCGGCCTCGCCACCATGCGCAAGAGCCTCGAGAAGCTCGCGGAGAAGGGCGGCGCCGACCCCGACGAGGTGCTCGCGCGCGTCACCGCCGTCGAAGAGATCACGCCCGCCGACCTGATGGTCGAGGCCGTGATCGAGGACGCGGAGATCAAGCAAGACGTCTTCCGGCGCGCCGACGCCACGCTTCCGCCGCACGCGATCCTCGCCTCGAACACGTCCTCGATCCCGATCACCTCGCTCGCGGCAGCGACCCAACGGCCCGACCGCGTGATCGGCATGCACTTCTTCAACCCGGTGCCCGTCCTCAAGCTCGTCGAGGTCGTGCGCGGGAGGGAGACGTCCGACGACACCGCAACCGCGATCGTCGCGCTCGCCGAAGCGCTCGGCAAGACGCCCGCGGTCGCGAACGACTTCCCCGGCTTCGTCTCGAACCGGATCCTCATGCCGTACATCAACGAGGCCGTCTGGGCGCTCCACGACGGCGTCGCCGAGCCGGAGGCGATCGACACGATCGCGAAGCTCGGCTTCGCGCACCCGATGGGGCCGCTCGCGCTCGCCGACCTGATCGGCCTCGACACGTGCGTCGCGATCATGGAAGTCCTCCACGAGGGGCTCGGCGACGACAAGTACGCGCCGTGTCCGCTCCTCCGCGAGCACGTCGCCGCGGGCCGCCTCGGCCGCAAGTCCGGCGAGGGCTTCTACACCTACTAATCGCCAATCCCCCAAACGAGTTAGGCCGAGTGGCTCAAGTCAGTAGGCCGATCGGCCGATTACGTGGTCGAAGGGGGGACCTACGTGCAAACGGCAAACGATCTGCGGATCCTGCTCGTCGATGACGAGCCGTCGCTCCGCGAGCTGTTGCGCGTGACCTTCGAGGGAGCCGCGTTCACGGTGACGGAGGCCGCGTCCGGCGAAGAGGCGCTCGCGCTGCTCGGCGGCGACCTGCCCGACGCGGTCGTCCTCGACCTGCGGCTGCCGGGCATCAGCGGGGCGGACCTCTGCCGTCGCCTTCGCCACGACGACGCGACCAGCGAAATCCCGATCGTCGTCCTCAGCGGCGGCGACAGCACCGAGCTCGAGCGCGCCTGCAAGGCGGGAGCGGACGAGGTGATCGGGAAGCCGTTCAGCCCACTCGAGCTGCTGCACGTCGTCGAGAGGCTCACCGGACGCGAAGGGCACAGGCGAACGCTTCTGCGTGAGGCGGTGGATCACGACGAGCAGCTCCTGCTCTACGCGCAGGACCTCCGCCACCTGATCGAGGTCGAGCGCGCGCAGCGGCTCCTGATCACGCAAGCCTTCCGGGCGACGGTGTCCGCACTCGCGGGCGCGCTCGAGTCGAAGGATCTCGGCAGCGCGCGGCACTCGTACCGGGTGCGCGCGTACGCGATGTGCCTGCTCTCGGAGATCGACTCCGCGGCGCTCGACCGCGACCCCGGGATCGAGCACGGCTTTCTCCTTCACGACGTCGGGAAGATCGGCATCCCGGACGCGATCCTCCGCAAGCGCGGGCTGCTGACGAGCGCCGAGCGGCGGCGGATGCAGGAGCACACGTTGATCGGGGAGCGGATGCTCGCGGGCATCCCGTTCCTCGAGGGAGACGGGCTGCGCGTCGTGCGCTCGCACCACGAGCGGTGGGACGGCGGCGGCTATCCCGACGGCTTGGTCGATCACGCGATCCCGCTCACGGCTCGTGTTTTCGCGGTCGCGGACTCGCTCGACGCGATGACGAGCCACCGTCCCTACCGGCGCGCGTTGCCGTGGGACGCGGCGCACGAGGAGATCCTCGCGCAGTCGGGGCATCAGTTCGATCCGGAGGTCGTCGAGGTGTTCCTCGAGTGCGAGGAACGGCTGCGCGCGACGCGCGAAGAGCCTCTCGCGGCGGCCTGACCCATACGATCGCGGCGTGGACTTTGAGCTCACGCCGGAGCAGAAGGAGATCCAGGCGCTGACGCGCGACTTCGTCGCGGCCGAGATCGAGCCGCACGCGGCCGAGTGGGATCGCGAGCACCGCTTTCCCACGCCGGTCTTCGAGAAGCTTGCCGAGCTCGGACTCATGGGCGTCTGCGTGCCGGAGGAGTACGGCGGCGCCGGCGCCGACTTCGTCGCGTACATGCTCGTGCTCGAGGAGCTCTCGCGCGGCGACGCAGGCGTTGGTGTGGGCGTCGCCGTCCACACGAGCGCGGTGACGCTGCCGATCCTGCGGTTCGGGACGGAGGAGCAGCGCGCGCGGTTCGTGCCGCCGCTCGCACGCGGCGACCTGCTCGGCGCGTTCGCGCTCACCGAGGCGGAGTCGGGTAGCGACGCCGGCGCGCTGCGCACGACAGCGAAGCGGGAGGACGACGGCTGGCGCATCTCCGGCGCGAAGCAGTTCATCTCGACAGCCGAACATGCCGGGACGTTCCTCTTCTTCGCGCGTACGTCGCCCGACACGCCCGACGCGCGCGGCGTCTCGGCCTTCGTCCTCGACAAGGACAACATCACGGTCACCGGCCGTGAGGAGAAGCTCGGGCTCAATTCCTCGACGACGAACTCGCTCGGAGTCGACACGCTCGTCGACGCGGACCGCCTCCTGCACGAGGAGGGCAAGGGCTTCCGCGTCGCGATGACGACGCTCGACGGCGGACGGATCGGGATCGCCGCGCAGGCGGTCGGCATCGCGCAGGCCGCGTACGACGTCGCGCGCGAGTACGCGAAGGAGCGGCACGCGTTCGGGCAGCCGATCGCGAAGTTCCAGGCGATCCAGCACAAGCTCGCCGACATGGCGACGGAGATCGAGGCGGCGCGCCTGCTCGTCCTCCGCGCGGCGTGGCTCAAGCAGAACGACCTGCCGCACACCGAGGCGGGCGCGAAAGCGAAGCTCTTCGCGTCGGAGATGGCGCGCCGCCAGACCGGCGAGGCGATCCAGATCCTCGGCGGCTACGGCTACACGAAGGAGTTCCCCGTCGAGCGGTACTACCGCGACGCGAAGGTCACCGAGATCTACGAGGGGACGAGCGAGATCCAGCGGCTCGTGATTGCGCGCTCGGTCCTCGGGCTGCAGGAACGCGGCGGCTAGCCACCTCCGAGGTGGAACCGACGCTGCATCTCACGTGTGGGCTCCCCGGTTCGGGCAAGACCACGCTCGCTCGCCGACTCGCGGTCGAGCACGATGCGTTTCGCTTCACGAAGGATGAGCTGGTGCTGGCGCTCGGCGGCGACCTCTACGACGACGAGCTGCGCGACATCGTCGAAGCGAAATTGATCGAGCTCGCCTTCGAGCTGCTCGCCGCCGGCCGCAGCTGCATCCTCGACTTCGGCCTCTGGAGCCGGGAGGAACGCGACGAGCTGCGTCTGCGCGCGCGGGCGCAGGAAGTCCGCGTGGAGCTGCACGTTCTCGACGTCGAGCCGGACGAGCTGCTGCGCCGCATTGCCGAGCGCCAGGAGAAAGCGCCGCACACCACAGCCGAGATCAGCGCCGGGCAGCTGTCCACGTGGGCTGCGTCCTTCGAGATCCCGACCGAGGCCGAGCGGCGTCTGTTCGACTCCGCCTAGGGCATCCAGCTGCTCGGCGTACTGTACGAGCGTGCCTCGCGACAGGAACGAGCCCGTCCGGCTGACGAGCATCTACACGGGCGGCGGCGACAAGGGGGAGACGAGCCTCGGCGACGGCTCGCGCGTCTCGAAACTCGACCCGCGCATCGCCGCGCTCGGAGATGTCGACGAACTCAACTCCGTCCTCGGGTGGTGCGCCGCCGGCCTCGACCGGATCCAGAACGAGCTCTTCGACCTCGGCGCCGATCTCTCGGTGCCGGGCGGCGATCGGCTCCGGATCGAGCAACCGTCCGTCGACCGGCTCGAGGCGGAGATCGACGCCGCGAACAGCCGCCTCGAGCCGCTGAAGAGCTTCGTCCTGCCCGGCGGGACGGAGACGGCGGCGCGTCTCTACCTCGCGCGAGCCGTCTGTCGGCGTGCAGAGCGTGCCGTTCTCGCCGTCGACGGCGCGAACCCGCTCGCCGCGATCTATCTCAACCGGCTGTCGGATCTCCTGTTCGTGCTCGCACGGCTGGCCAACGGCGGCGACGAGCTCCTCTGGCGTCCGGGCGATTCGCGCGAGTAACGGCCGGCAGCCCCGTCGCTCGCTACGGGGCCGCCGGGATCGAGGCCTAGGGAGTGGCGAGGAGGCCTGACGCGTTCGGATTCAGCTTCGTCCACTTGCGTGACGCCCCGGCGACGAACGTGACCTTCTCCGGGACCGTTTGCATCGAGAAATGACAGCTGTTGGTGTTGGTCGACGCCGTCTCGTGCCAGATCATCGAGCCGCTCGCCGGCTTGAGCTGGACGAAGTCGAGCTGATGGTCCGAATGATTGCCGCCCGAATCGGCCTCGACGGAATCGACCGTGAACAAGCCCGTGACCGTCCCGGCCGGGACGTTGATCGAGTTCACGTGGTCGTCGGAGGTGCCGTTGTCGGTGTTCATGTAGCTGTAGTCGATCCCCCACGAACCGTCCGACGTAGTGATGTCCACTGTGAGTGTGACGTCGCCGGACGAGATGCCGCACTCGGCGCGGATCGTGTCGCCGAGGGCTTTCCCGACCTGTGCGAAGCTCGGGGAGGCGCTCGCGTTGGCGTTCCAGGAGATGATCGTCCCGCCGGGCTGGCCGTGCAGGGACTTGATCGCCGCCTTCGTGAGCTTCTTCGCCGGAATTGAGTGGTTCTTGATGTGCGAGCCGGAGATGAGACCGCCCGCGTAGGCGACGGCGCCTCCGCCGAGCGCGACGAACAGAGCAGCGGCGGCAATGAGTGTCGCCGGATGCCTCAGGTGCTTTGTCATCTTCTCCCCTTGTGTGGGCATTGAGTAACGGACAGCCTGGAGTCAACCACGTCCTGCTCTGGCGGCCTGGCGACTCGCGCGACCAGCACGCGCCTTTGTAGGGTCCGCGCCAAGCGCCAATCACCGCAACCCGGAGGTCGACATGTCGAAGCGTCCGTTCCGTTTGCCCAGCCCGGCGATCGTGATCTCGATGATTGCGCTCGTTCTTGTGCTCGGCGGCACCGCGGTGGCTGCGCGCACTGCGAGTGACCCCGACAAGAAGGCAGACACCAAGCTCATCAAGACGCTCGCGCGGACACTCAGCGTGAAGCACGCCGCGAACGCGACTCTCCTCGGCGGCAAGAGCGCGGCGAGTCTCGAGACGTCGGCGTACACGTACCAGTTGCCCGAGGGCTTCGGCTCGTCATCCGCCGCTGTCAACCTCCCCGGACTCCCGCCAGGCATCTACTACGCGAGCTACGACATGTCGTGGCACCTCGACACACCGGGGCCATCGGTCGGCTGCTACTTCCTGGACTTTTCCGACGACTACGCGCTCAGCTACAGCGAGCCGGACATCGGTACTGACTACGTGAGTGTTTCGGGCTCGGGTGTTGTCGACACGCGGACGCATCCCGCCCAATTCACGTGCTCCACCGCTGCCAGCTCGTTCCAACTCGTCAACGACACGCCCGTGCCTGACGTGACCTTCGTGCGGATCGACAAGGTGACGAGCGCGCTCGCGACCATCCCCGCCGCGCATCGGAACGGTCGGTAGTCGCATGTCGTAGGGTCGGCCTCCCAGCCGCACGTCTATTTCGGGAGGTTCTGATGTTCAAGGGCAAGTTCCGTCTGCCGAGCCCGGCGCTCGTGATCTCGATGCTCGCGCTCGCCCTCGTGCTCGGCGGCACCGCCGTCGCCGCCACCGTCGGAACGCATGCAGACGCGAAGGCCGACACGACTCTCGTCAAGAAGCTTGCGCCGAAGCTGAGCGTCAAGCACGCGAAGACAGCTGATAACGCCACAAAGGCGGGCGGTCAGACCGTGAGAAAGATCCAGTGGAAGGCCGCCCCAAACACGGCGCCCCAGACGATCTTCAGCGCCGGCGGGCTGACGGTTACCGGAAGTTGCGACGCCATCAGCAACATCTCCGTCGATGCGACTGGTCCCGTCGCCAACAATGGCGAGCTCAGGGTTCAGGGCAATGTCTCGGGCACTGCGTTCTTCAAGAACGTCTTCCAGTTCGGCTCCGCGACGAAGGTGTCGCTGATCAACGGCGACGTTCTCCAGAGCGAGGGTTCGGCCCAGCTCGTATACGCCACGAACGATGGGCACGTTGTGACCTTCGATTACGGCTTTGACGCCGGGACGCCCGGTGACAAAGCGTACGACGGGAACTTTCTCGGCTGCACCGTCTACGGCGAAGCCGTCTACAGCTGATCCTCTGACCGCTCCGACCGCTTCCGCCGGGCACGGCGAGCCGGCGGAAGCGGTCGAGCTCTAGAGCCCAACTCCCTCGGATGAGGCATTCAGGGCGGTTGCACGAGTGCTCGAACGAGGGATACCGAAGCGTGTAACCAGAGCTACAATCCGCAAGGTTTTTGTGCGCTTTCTTATGCGGTTTTACGAGGGAGGACGGGGAATGTCTGTTCTGCGGCTGAGCAAGGAAAAAGCTAGGACGTGGCCCATCAAGGGCACGCTCGGAGTTGTCGTACTACTCGCAGCGGGTCTACTCGTCGCCGGCGCGTTCGGCGGCGTCTCGCCGCTCGGCCTCACATCCACTGGTGGGACACGTGCGTCCTCCTCGTCTCACTCCTTCGCCGCCCCCGTCGCAACCTCCCGCACCGCAGCCTCGAACTACCTCGTCACCTTCTCCCAGCGCACGAGCTCCTCGACCCAGGCCGCCGCGATCACCGCCGCCGGCGCCACCCTCATCAGTTCCATCGCCCCCCTCTCGATGGACACGATCAAGGTTCCGGCCGGCTCCAAACGGGACGTCCTCGCCGCGCTCCGCGCGAACACGAACGTCGCCGGCATCGCCCTCAACAGGAACCGTCAGAGCGAAGGGTCTGTCGACCCGGCCTACCCGGACCAGTGGAACCTGCCGCAGATCGGCTGGGATCAGATCTACGGCTCGGTCAACCCGCACGGCTCGTCGACGATCGCCGTGCTCGACACCGGCGTCTCGAGCGCCGGCGGCGACGTCAACCTCGGCACGGGCTGGTCGGCGTTCGGCACCGATCCGGCGAGCGACCCGAACGGACACGGCACCGCCGTCGCCTCGATCGCAGCCGCGACCGCAGGCAACGGGATCGGCGTTGCGGGTGTCGACTTCGGGAACGCGACGATCCTCCCGGTGCAGGTCCTCAACTCGAACGGCCTCGGCCTGGACTCGGACATCGTCCAGGGCGTCGTCTGGGCCGCGGATCACGGCGCGAACGTGATCCTGATGTCGTTCTCGAACCCGGGCTACAGCCAGGCGCTGCAGGATGCGATCAGCTACGCGTGGGGTAAGGGCGCGGTCGTCGTGGCCGCGACCGGCAACGGCGGCTCGACGGATCCGACCTACCCGGCGGGCGACGCCGGAGTGATGGGCGTCGCGGGCACCGACCAGAGTGACCAGCCGTGGTCCCAGTCGAACACGGGCGCCGACACGTTCATCGCGGCGCCGGCGACGAGCATCCCGGCCGACGCGACGGACGGCAGCGAGACCTCGATCACCGGCACCTCGGCTTCCGCGGCGATGATCGCCGGCGCGGCCGCGCTTCTCTTCGCCAACGACCCGAGCGCGACGAACGCGATCGTCGACGGCCGCCTCGCCCGGAACGCAGACCCAGCCGGCACCTCAAGTCAGACCGGCAACGGCCGTCTGAACGTCGCGCGCGCGATCGCCGACACGAGCACCGACCCGGTGACCCCGGGCGGGGCGCCCGGCGGCGGTCCGCTCGTCGGGCCTTACGAGACAGCAGCCGGCGCGAAGATCAACTCGGTCTCGGACACCAACGCCTTCGCGACGAACGATACGCAGTTCGCCGTGGGGCAAACGGCGTTCGTGCAGGCGACCGGCCTCACAAACGGGGCCAACAACAGCTACGAGCTGCAAATGAAGGACTCATCTGGCGCGCAGGTCTACCTTGGGCCCTGCAAGTCGGGTGCGACGAGCGCAACCGATTCATTCGCGCCGACGACGCCCTCAGGAACGATTGACTACACGTGGAACCTTCTCGAATACACCGGGACCGGTAACAACAATTGCAGCGGAACACCGGGCACAGGAGACGCGGACAACATCGCTGCGTTCGACGTCGCCCAGGCGACCGCCTATGGCAGTCCGCCCACAAACGAGGTTCAGACAGTCTCGATCTCGGGGAGCCCGACTGGCGGCACCTTCACGCTGACATTCAACAGCCAGACGACCGGAAACATCCCGCGCAACGCGACGGCTACGCAGGTGCAGAACGCGCTCGTCGCTCTCTCGACTATCGGGACTGGCGGAGTCGTCGCATACGGCGGGCCACTCCCGACCACTCCGGTTCTGGTCAGCTTTGCCGGAAACGGGCTCAGTGGCGAGGACGTCTCTCTAATGACTCACACCGATGCGCTCACTGGCGGCGCATCTCCAGCCGTATCGGTTACTGAGACGACCAAGGGATCCGCCCCCGCGCAACAGTCGACCTTCGGCGCCAGCTCGACGACGGCGCTCAGCGGCACGGTCGCACGGACACTGGGGACGACCACCCTGACGGGGACCGGGACGAATTTCACCGGCCAGCTTTCCATCGGCTCGGTGATCAGCGTTGGGGGCGAGGTCCGTACCGTCACCGCGATCACGGACAACACGCATCTGAGCGTGAACAACATCTGGAACGTGACCGCGTCCGGAGTAGCGGCGACGAAGCTAGTGGGCTTTGCATTTGTCGCTGTGACCGGCCTAGGCCAGAGCGTCAACGACTGGAAGGCCAGCTGGGGCGTTCCGCCAAGCTCGACCTGCAGCGGGCCGACAAATGCGGCTGCGCCCGACTCGACTGCAAGTGGATCCCTTCCGTATGGAAACCGCGGCGACGCGAACACCGGGCCGGACGAGTTCTTGGTTTACCCAGCCGTCTCAGGCGAGGTGTCTCCCTGGAACAACAGCGCGAACTACACGGGGACATGCCCGGCGTTCGCAGCGGCCAACCAGGGCCAGTGGACGTTGAGGCTGAACAAGACGACCAACACGCAGGACGTGACGCTCAATGCATTTAGCGTCAACGCGACCGCCACGGCCGGTGTTACGCACTTCGGGGTGTCGGGCTACCCGTCGCCGACGACCGCCGGCGTCAGCAACAGCTTCACGGTTCAAGCGTTGGACGCAAGCAACACCGTCGTTCCCTCGTATTCAGGGACCGTCAACTTCAGCAGCTCCGACGGCCAGGCCGTGTTGCCGTCCAACGGCGCCACCCTTACGAATGGCGTCGGCACCTTCAACGCCACGCTGAAGACGGCCGGCAGTCAATCCATCTCGGTCACCGACAGCTCCAACTCGGGGATCACGGGGAGCCAGACGGGCATCACCGTCAACCCGGCGAGCGCGAACAAGCTCGTCTTCGGTCAGCAGCCGACGAGTGCCCTGTCGAAGGCGACGATCAGTCCGGCTGTCACGGTCAAGGTCGAGGACACGTTCAACAACGTCGAAACCTCCGACAACTCGACCTCGGTCAGCCTCGCAATCGGTAACAACGGCGGATCTTTCGCCGCCGGAACGCTCAGCGGCGGCGGGGCCACGACCGCGAGCAGCGGCATTGCGTCGTTCAGCAGCCTCTCGATCAACAACGTCGGGACGGGCTACACGCTCGCCGCGAGCGCGACTTCTCTGACCGGCGCCACGAGCAGCGCCTTCGACATCACGGCGCGCGCGATCACGGTCACCGCCCAGACCAACACGAAGACGTATGACTCCACCACGACCGCCGCGGCTACCCCGACGGTCACCGGCACGCTCGGCGCGGGCGACACGGCGAACTTCTCGGAGACGTACGACACCAAGAATGTGGGCTCGGGCAAGACGCTGACTCCGTCCGGCACGGTCACCGACGGCAACGGCGGACACAACTACACGTACACCTTCACGTCGGCCAATACCGGCACGATCACTGCGCATGCGTTGGATATCAACGCTGTCACGGACTCGAAGACGTATGACGGCTCGACGAGTTCGAGTGCGACTCCGACTGTTGGTGCTGGCCAGCTTCAGGGCAGTGACACGGTGACCGGGAGAACGCAGGCGTTCGTGTCGAAGGACGTGCTCGGCGCCAACGGTTCCACGCTCCAGGTCACGGGCTACACCGTCAACGACGGCAACTCCGGCAACAACTACACGGTCACCACCCACACCGCGACGGGGACGATCACGGCGCACGCTCTCGACATCACGGCCGCCAGCGACAGCAAAACGTATGACGGCACGACGAGCTCGAGCGCGACCCCCACCGTCGGGGCCGGCCAGCTTCAGGGCAGTGACACGGTGACCGGAAGAACGCAGGCGTTCGCGTCGAAGAACGTGCTCGGCGCCAACGGCTCCACGCTCCAGGTCACGGGCTACACGGTCAACGACGGCAACTCCGGCAACAACTACACGGTCACCACCCATACCGCGACGGGGACGATCACGGCGCACGCTCTCGACATCACGGCCGCCAGCGACAGCAAAACGTATGACGGCTCGACGAGCTCGAGCGCGACCCCCACCGTCGGGGCCGGCCAGCTTCAGGGCAGTGACACGGTGACCGGGAGAACGCAGGCGTTCGTGTCGAAGGACGTGCTCGGCGCTAACGGTTCCACGCTCCAGGTCACGGGCTACACGGTCAACGACGGTAACTCCGGCAACAACTACACCGTCGCCACCCATACCGCGGCGGGGACGATCACGGCGCGCGCTCTCGACATCACGGCCGCCAGCGACAGCAAAACGTATGACGGCTCGACGAGCTCGAGCGCGACTCCCACCGTCGGGGCTGGCCAGCTTCAGGGCAGTGACACGGTGACCGGGAGAACGCAGGCGTTCGCGTCGAAGAACGTGCTCGGGGCTAACGGTTCCACGCTCCAGGTCACGGGCTACACGGTCAACGACGGTAACTCCGGCAATAACTACACCGTCGCCACCCACACCGCGACGGGCACGATCACGGCGCACGCTCTCGACATCACGGCCGCCAGCGACAGCAAAACGTATGACGGCTCGACGAGTTCGAGCGCGACTCCGACTGTTGGTGTCGGCCAGCTTCAGGGCAGTGACACCGTGACGGGGAAGACGCAGGCGTTCGTGTCGAAGGACGTGCTCGGGGCTAACGGTTCCACGCTCCAGGTCACGGGCTACACCGTCAACGACGGCAACTCCGGCAACAACTACACGGTCACCACCCACACCGCGACGGGCACGATCACGGCGCACGCTCTCGACATCACGGCCGCCAGCGACAGCAAAACGTATGACGGCACGACGAGTTCGAGCGGGATCCCGACTGTTGGTGTCGGCCAGCTTCAGGGCAGTGACACGGTGACGGGGAAGACGCAGGCGTTCGTGTCGAAGGACGTGCTCGGCGCTAACGGCTCCACGCTCCAGGTCACGGGCTACACCGTCAACGACGGCAACTCCGGCAACAACTACACGGTCACCACCCACACCGGGACGGGCACGATCACGGCGCACGCTCTCGACATCACGGCCGCCAGCGACAGCAAAACGTATGACGGCACGACGAGCTCGAGCGCGACCCCCACCGTCGGGGCCGGCCAGCTTCAGGGCA
>Ga0265338_10003230_pt1 | contig 23216 bp, 19 predicted proteins | sample 42126metaG_FD_193579 | JGI IMG/M metagenome (GOLD analysis project Ga0265338, IMG submission 193579) | Rhizosphere microbial communities from Carex aquatilis grown in University of Washington, Seatle, WA, United States - 4-21-26 metaG | ecosystem: Host-associated > Plants > Roots > Rhizosphere... | reverse complement strand
ACGCCTCCGCGGTGGAGGCGTTGGTCGGCACCGGCGCAGGCGACGTGTACGCGCGGCTGCGCGGCCGGTGATGACTCAACGCGCCGTCAGCACGGTGGAAAATTCGGCGAGGTTCTCCGGTTCGTGATTTTTCCGGATATGAATCAATGAAATCCGGGCATTTTCGCTTACGGGCAGATAACGGCGCGGCTCAAGTTTGGGTGAAAGAATCACGATGTGCGGCGTATTGGCAAAGGCGGCGAGGTGCGCTATGGCCGAATCCGTCCCTGCAAAAATTTCCGCGCGCTTCAATACCTCGATCAAAACTCCGAAAGAAAGTCCGAAGGCCGATTCCGTCTTCCAATTCGGATCCAGCCGGGACTTTTCTTCCGGCGCGCCCACAACGAGGGTCGCCAGCCCGCCCTGGCGCAGTGCCTCTAGAATTTTTCCGAAGCCATTATTACTGATGCGTTTTTTGGCATGACCGGAAAATGGATGCAGCACGGCAAGCCGCGTGCCTGCAAGCCTGGCCGACAGTTCCTTTGCCCGGACCGCGTCTTCTGCCGTGGTATGCAGGTCGTAGGGATAAAGTTTCGCCGACACCCCCATGTCATGGGACAAACGTTCGATCTTGTGCCGTCCGTAGGCGCCGGTGAGATGATAAATAATTTCCGGCAGGGTCTGAATGGTCGGGAACAACACCCGCTCATACCGGACGTCCTGGTTCAATTGGTGGATGAAACGCCGGACCCGCCATTGATGCAGCAGGTAGAATTTGGCCGGGTTCCAGAAATACGGCTGGGTGCCTGGGTAAACCGTCACAGAATTAACCAGAGGATTGTTTTTCCAGATTGCAGCGCACCCGGGGTTGAGCACCACCAGGTCAATGCGTTCCTCCGGATGCTGCCGGCAATATTCCTTGAGAACACCGGTCAACATGATGTTGTCGCCGATGCCGTGAAGATAGACGATGAGCGTGTGTGACATGATCAGTCCCCGGATTTCAAGGTCTGTTTCACCTGCAATTCCGCAATGAGCGCCCGGTCCTTCCCGCGTCGTTTATAGGTCAGCACACCCCAGGCATTACCAAGCACACTGGCGAGACAGGCGGGTGTGTGCCAAAGCCAGCGCGCATCACGATCACGAGCCAGTCCGCGCAACGTATGCCACAACGGGCCGACGAAGGTGACGCAATAAACCGCCGCCAGCCAGAGCGGCACGGGCGGTTTTTCCTTCATCCAATTCGTTCCGGCCTCCTCCTGCACGCGCAGAAAATGCACCGTGGCCCGGCGGCGCTTTTGCACAAACCCCCAAAGCGTCTGCACGTAATAGTGATATACACCGCGTCCGCGGATGCGCAGCCATTCGCGTTTGCCGGCCTGCATCAGATGCAATGCCGCATGCGTATCTTGAAAATGTTCGTCTGCCTGCACGGATTCCAAATCGGCGCGACGAAAAACAAAACCGTTGGCCCCCAGCGGATACGAGAGCGAACCGCCCGGCAACGTCCAACGCTCAATCTCGCCATCGCGGGAAACAAGTTGAGGATTCGCGCTCATCAGCCAGCTTATCGGATCACTGATGTGCAGCAAATGCGTGAGGTAGGCACAGAACGTACTCATCTTCGGCGATGGCAAATAATATCCTTCCACACCAAGCGCCTGCGGGTTGGCCGCGAGTGCCTGGACGGCCAGCCCGATATAGTCCGCATGGGTCATTTCGTTGTCGGCGTCCACGAATATGATGAATTCTCCGGTCGCATGCTGAAGCGCAAGACGTTTGCCTTCCTCCATATTTTTGCCGTCGTCATCCAGGACGATGGTGCCATATTTTTTTGCGATATCGCGAGTGAGGTCTTTGGAGTGCGCGTCGGCGAGGATGATTTCGATGCTTTCGCGCGGATAATTTTGCCGCGTGAGCGAGGCGAGGCAGTTTTCCAGTATGGCCTCGGCATTCAGCGTTGGGATGATGACGCTTACACGCGCCGGAGTGCGGGCGACAGGATTGCGGTCATCAGGCATTTTTTTAGACTCGCAGGTCGTCGAGTTGGAATGGGGCGGCTTTCTTCACGCGGGCGGCGGCGGCTTCGAGATTGCGCAGGTAGATGATATTACCGCCGGCCTGCCGGTCAGCAGAGGTAATCCGGCGAGTGAAAGGCTCGTAGCGGCAGGGTTGAAAGCCCAGGCCGCGAATCTGCCGGTGGAGCGCTTCCTCATCAAAACCGTAACGGCCGCCGGACTCGTTGCATTCGACAATCATGGCTTGCAGGCGGGGATTCTGTAGGGTTTGAGACGCGCCGGCAAAAACTTCGCTCTCAAATCCTTCCACGTCCACCTTGAGAAAGTCGGCCGCTCCAGCACCCAGTTCGTCGTCCAGGGTGGTTTGTTTGACGGTGATGACACCGGATTGTTCGCCGTCGGTGGCGACATGATTTTCCGTGCCGAGCCCGTTGCTCATTCGGATCTGTCCGGCAGCCCGGCCGACGGCAGCGTTGACCGGTTTAATCCGTTCGCCCAACGCGTTAAGGTGGATATTGCGGGTGAGAGTCCCGAACGTGTCCGGGTTTGGCTCAAAGGCCAGCACACGACTTCCCGCGACGCCGCCGGCGAGGATGGTAAAGGCGCCAAGATTGGCACCGGCATCCACGAACAAATCTTCCGGCCGCAGGTAATGCATGACAAAGGCCATCTCCTCAAATTCGCAGAGCCGCGGCGTGATGTAGTGGGCGGCGCCCTTCATGTGCGGCGGAATCAGCAGCCGGGTGCGGTTGGGAAATTCGACGCAGATTTCACCGGGAACGAGCCGGGCGGCGATCTGAATGAATCCGTATTGCCAGACCGCGCGATTTTTGCGGTTCCGGTTGACCGGATGATTGCGAATGTCGCGCAAGGCACCTGCCACTTTGGCAACGAAATTCATCAGAATTAATTTTTGGGCGGAAGCGCGGAAACGGCGGGCAGACTGGAACGGGTTTGCTCGTGTCGAATGTCGGTTTGAGCGCGGGCCTGGAGCCAAACGCGATTGATGGGATGATACAGCGAGCACCCGACGCAGGTTTCAGGTCGTATGCCGTTGTAAAAACCTTCAATGATGTTCCAGGTTTTGGGAGATTTTGAAATCTCCAGAAGGCTTTGCTGGTTGATGTTGCCCACAATCATGTCATCCATGTCGGAACGCTTGAAGCGGCAGCCGCACAACCGGACACTGCCGTCGTAACGGATCATGTACCCGAAAAGCGCCCGGCAGGGAACATTGATGCCATTGGTCAGTTCGCGCAAGCGCATTTCGCCCACCAGTTCGTTCTGTTTAATCAATCCTCCCCAATTGTCGAACTCCACGGTGTAATTGCAGCGCACCTGGCGGGAAAAGAACGGTTTGATTTTTTCGTTGAAATCTTTGGTGCGAATAATTTCGCTGGGTTTCTGGCCGTTGCGAAAGCGAATGGCAATATGAGCGGGCTCGCCCTTTTCCTGATTGTATTTCAGCAAGTTGTGAACGCCGGAGATCATGTCCTCGTAATGATCCACTCCGTAAGTTGACTCGTAAGATTCCTTGTCGGTGCCCGAAGTGCTGATGTAAATGGCTTTGACTCCGGCATCAATGACGCGGCGATAGGTGTTGTTCCGGTTGAACAGGATTCCATTCGTGGTGAAGGACACGGTCTTAATGCCTGCCTGGCCGACGGCATAATTGATTTTTTCCACCAGCCCGGGGTCAATCAACGGGTCGCCCACCGTATGGGTCAGGTCAATCGCGTCGCCCCCGAGCGCTTTCCAGTCATCGACGATTTTTTTGAACAGCGGCAGCGGCATGACCCCGCCCTTCAGCTCCTTGCTGTCCACCGCCCGCGGATAGGCGCAAAAAACGCACCGGGCGTTGCAAATGTTGGTCACCCCGATCACCAGATTGCTCGACGCGGCCACCTGTCGCAGCTTGAACAATTCCTCCGGCGTAACCTTGTCCTTCACCGCTTTCCAGTTGCGCAAACGAAACCACCAATTCTTGACGGGATAAGCCCAACGATAGGTCATGTCAGCGAGCCAGCCATTGACATGAACCGCGTTGTAAATCCGGCTAGTAAATTGGTTCATCATGGATTCGTCAGAATCTAATCACTATACGGGGTCGGCTGAGAAAAAGCAATGAATACGATGGTGTCCTGAATTGTTGGCGTGTTCAACCTGCCTGCCACGCTGGAATCAGTCGCAGCCGGGACACTATGGCTCAATGGGTTTATGCCGGCGCAACGCGGCCAGCCAGACCAGGAACAGCGAGACGAACGCAATGCCAGCGGTGACCGGCATCACGCGCAGCAAATCCGGCGGAGTTTTGCCAAGCCCAAGCAACGTCAGCCAGTAACCCAGACCGAGGACGCCATAGAGCAGGCAAATTTTTGACCAACGGCTGGCGAGCGCCCAATAGGCAAGCGCTTGCAACAATCCGACAAAGACCATCGTGATGGATAGCCGGGCGATCATGGCTTCGGCCTCGGGCGATGGCTGGCCCAGAATGATTCGAACGCACAAACCGCGAAGCAGGAACAAGGCGGCGGCCCCGAATAAAAGCGCCAGGACGGAAAGCCCCATCAATTTTAATTGTTCGGTCACGATGTTTCCGGAACGCGCGCCGGAACGCGACGTAAATAGAACCGTCAACAGCGGAGCCACGGTGATCGGCAGCGATGCCGCCAGCCGTTCGGCGCAGTTGTACGCGTCATTATCGAAACCGGTAAAGAATTTTTTTGCGACCAGCAAGTCGCCCTGCGTGAAAAAGAATCCGCCGCTTACGCAGGCGGTGCTGACGATCAGATACAGGGCAAATTCCCGGTTCCACGGCGAAACCGGTTCGCCATGCAGCGCCAAATCCTTCCTCCAGAACAAAAGAACCAGATTGGCCAGCAGCGCAAAGGCCGAAGCCAGCACGGCGATTTCCGCGGACGGCCATTTCAGGGTAATGAACCATCCGAACAAAACCCGGAGAACCATCACCAAAAAACCGATCAGCGCGAGCCGCTTGAACCAGGCCAATCCCTGGCACAACGCCGTGGCAAAGGAACCCCACAATCCCAGCAACGTGCAGATCAGCGTGGCCAGCATCAGGCTTTCGTTGTAGTGAAAAAAATCGCTCAAGGGCTTGATCACGATTATGGCCAGCACGGATCCGCCGATAGTCAGCCAGAAGAGGAATTTCCGGCAGCCCAGAAGGAGCCCCTGCAGCCTCGCGCTGTCACCGCGGGTGTTGAAATGCGCGATATAATGTGTAACCGCGAAGCAGGCGCTCAACGGCAACAGTCCGAGCAGGGGAATGAACCCGCTGATCGCGCTGTTGGCGTTGCCATATTGGCCTTCTGCCTTCAAGTGATGGCCCATGACGCTCTGAAACGCCAGGTTGCCGAGGCCGGTGACAAAACTGATGACGGAAAAAATGATGCCGCTCTGCAAAAGGCTGCGGGTTGGAGCGCCAATTTTCATACGAGCGGCTGCAATGCTTTTTCATGGGCCCGCACCCATTCAAAAACGTCCGTGACAATTCGGTCCACACCGCGTTTGGGACGCCATTGGGTTTGCTTGAACAATCGGGTGCAGTCAGCGAGAAAGATGCGCAGGTCCGCCTGCCGGTTTTCCGGCTCGGAACCGACCGGTACTTCGCGCCCGACAATTTTCTGGCACGCCGCGGTGAGTTCCTGGAGCGAAACGGAGACATCCAACCCACCGCCCACGTTTCCTACCCAGCCGTCCCAGCGGTCAAAGCCGGAAATCTGTTCCTCCACCAGCTCGGCCAGGTCGGCAATGTGAAGCAGATCGCGGACTTGTTTGCCGGCGCCGCCATAGCCGATGTATTTAAGTGGCTTGCTAAAATAGTGGCGCAACACCCAAAGCGCGATGACGCCCTGGTCCACCTTGCCCATCTGCCACGGCCCGGCGATAACGCTGCAGCGATTGACGGCGGCGCGCAGGCCGAAACCGCTGCGATATTCCTCAATCAGACCTTCGCTGGCGAATTTCGTCAGGCCATAAAGCGAACGCGAACCGGTCATCGGACAATCTTCACGCACGCCGCGCGAAGAAATCGCCGCGCCGGGCGCGTCGGACCACACGAAACGTGTCGATTGCTCCACCCACGGATGCTGTTCCAGGATCTGCAGGGGATAAACCCGGCTCGTGGAGAAAAATAGAAATTTGCTTTTCCAGTGGCGGGCCTGTTCCAGGCAGCGGTAAGTGCCGAGGAAATTCGTTTCCATCAAATAATCCGGCGATTCGGCATAGCCCGCCAGCACGGACGGTTCGGCGGAACATTCCAGGATGAATTCAAACGGGCCGGGCGGAAATTCCTTCGCGAAACGGATGTCCCCTTTCACAAACCCCACTCCGGCGGCTTGCAGCCGCGGGATGTTCAATTCCGAGCCGCGCCGATACAAATTATCCATGCACACGATCCGGGCGCGGGAATGCCGACCCTTGAGGTGCAGCGCGAGGCTGCTGCCGACGAAGCCAGCGCCGCCGGTGACCAGAATGCTTTCCGGAAAGGATGGATTCATTCAAACAGCCGGTGTGCGCTAGCCTTGCCGGTGACAATCACGGTGCTCATAGAAATGTACGGGCAAACAGCTTCGGCGGGAGCGGGCTTCGGGCGCAAGCCGATTCTTTCACGCACGCCACCGGCGACAAAATCATTGGCATACTTCCCGCCGTTTGTTAGTTTGAATCAGGGTCAAAGTTATGAAGCGTTGGATTTCCATAGCAGTGGCGGGGTTGATGTTCGGCATGGTGGCCGCCGTGGCCGCACAGGTTGGGCTGATTAAAATTGACGGTGCCATCGGCCCGGCAACAGCGAATTATATTTCCCGCTCACTCGACATTGCTGCAACTCGAAACGACGAATGCCTCGTCATTGAACTGAATACTCCAGGCGGTCTGGCCAATTCCATGGATGACATCATCCAGAAATTATATGCATCGCGGATTCCGACAGTCGTTTACGTTTCTCCCGAAGGCGCGATGGCCGGCAGCGCAGGTTGTTACATCACCCTGGCGGCCGACGTTGCGGTGATGGCGCCGCATACGACCATTGGCGCGGCGCATCCCGTTGAGATGGGCAATGAAAGCGAAACCACCAACAGCATCATGATGCAAAAGGTTGGGAACGCCTACACGAAAGTCATGCAGACCATCGCCGAAAAACGGCATCGCAACGTCGAATGGGCTAAATCATCCGTCGTGGACAGCAAGGCCATTACATCTGAGGAAGCCTTGAAATTAAAGGTCATCGATCTCATCGCCAAAGATTTTCCCGATTTGCTCAAACAATTGGATGGGCGAAAAATCGGCGACAAAACACTTCACACCCTGAACGCCATGGCCGTGGAAATGCCGATGACTCCAGGTGAGAAATTCTTTCAACTGTTCTGGCAGCCGGAAGTGATGATGCTGCTGATGCTTGTCGCGATTTATGGCATCATTGCCGAGATGAGTCATCCGGGCGCAATCTTTCCCGGGGTTGCCGGGGCGCTGGCGTTGATTCTGTTGCTTTATATGTCGGCCACGCTACCGGTAAACGTCGCCGGCGTCGCGCTGATACTCCTGGCCGTCGCGCTGTTCATCATCGACATTTTTGCGCCGACCCATGGCGTGTTGACCGGGGGCGGCATCGTCGCGTTTTTCCTCGGTGTACTGATGCTGTTCAAACATGCGCCGAGCGGCTACCATTTGCCGATGAGTTGGATTGTCTCGTCTACGCTGGTAACGGCGTTATTTTTCATCTTTGTCGTCAGCAAGGGCATTCGGGCGCAATTCAAACCCGTCCAGGCCGGCAGGGAAACCATGCTCGGGCGGACGGTGAAGGCGCTTTCGCGGATTGACTCGCAAGGCGGCCGGATATTCATCGAGGGCGAAAACTGGAATGCCGTGAGCGAAACGCCGGTGGAAGCCGGACAGCCCGTCGAAATCACCGGCATCGAAGGATTGACGTTGAAAGTTAAACCTAAAAAACCGTAACGGAGAAAAATATGAACGAACTCATTGGCGCATTTTCCAAATTATTCGGCACGCTTGCCCCGGTCGTAGTCGTGGTCGTGATTCTGGCAATCTTTGTGTTGCCCCAGGCGCTGCGCATCCTGCGCGAATACGAGCGCGGCGTCATTTTTCGCCTCGGCAAATTGCAGGGCGCCAAAGGGCCGGGAATTATTTTTCTCATTCCCATCGTGGACAAGATGGTGCGGATGGATTTGCGCGTGGTGACCATCGATGTGCCCAAGCAAGAAATCATGACGCGCGACAATGTGCCCGCCACGGTGGATGCGGTGGTTTATTTTCGAGTGGTGGACCCGAATGCCGCGGTGGTGAAAGTGGAGAATTTCTGGAAGGCGACCTCGCTCATCGCGCAGACGACTTTGCGCAGCGTGCTCGGACAATCTCCGCTGGACGACCTGCTCTCGCAACGCGATGTCATCAACCAGAAATTGCAGGAGATTATTGACAAGCAGACCGAACCCTGGGGCATCAAAGTCACGGGCGTGGAAGTGAAGGAAGTCGCACTGCCGGACAGCATGAAGCGGGCGATGGCCAAACAGGCGGAGGCTGAACGCGAACGCCGGGCGAAGGTCGTGAACGCGGAAGGCGAATTTCAGGCCGCCGAGAAAATGGTGCAGGCCGCCGCGTTAATCAGCAAGGAGCCGATTGCGCTGCAATTGCGGTATCTCCAGACCATGCGCGAGATGGCCAGCGAACACAACACCACCACCTTCCTGCCGTTGCCAATTGATTTGTTCAGCGCATTTTTAAAGAAATAATGCCTCTCTACGAATACGAATTGTGCGAAGGCGAGTGCAAGGTGTGCGGCGGCAAGTTCACCCTGCGGCGCCCGCTGAACGCGCCGGAACTGACCAAATGTCCGGCCTGCCGAAAACCAGTGCGCAAAATCATTTCCACCTTCAATTCACCCCACAAGCTCAAGCCGCTCTCCGTCTCGGACGCCAAAAAAGCCGGGTTCACCGTTCTCAAACGGCTGGGCAAGGGCGAATATGAGAAGCAATGAACCGGTTGGGGACTGCCATTTCGGCGCGCCGTGCTATAGGCGGAGACAAGGCGAAAGGTTGGGGTAATGAAAGGTTTTGTCGTAATCTTAATCCGGCTCTTTTAATCGAAATCGTTGGCCGCGGCAGATTAAGATGACGATAACGATTAAGATTTAAGATAAAACGGATTTTGACGCCGGGTGTCTATTATCTTAGCGTATAAACCTGAAAATGAATTTTCGCCGGGCAAATTTCAGACTGCCATGGGTGGCCGTTATGTTGCCGGCGGCGCTCTTGTCCGCCGCAGCGCAGGATGGCGCCACACCATCGGGCAAGGCCATCATCTTTTCCGCGCCCGCGGGTGACCATTCCATTTCCAACGCGCCATTGCTGACTCCGCAACTTCCTGAACGGCCGGATTTTGCCAGGGAGTTGCGCGCGCCGTCGCCGATTTTCGATATGCAACAGCCCCCTTCGCCAGCACCCGCACTGCCACGCGCGCCATCGCTTTCGCGCACCGAGATGGATCGGCTGCGAAGGACTCTGGACGTGCGGGAAAACTGGGCGCTGATGACGCCGGCTGAAATATTGGGGGTGGATGCGGGAAAAGGGTCTGGAACGCAACAGGAAGGCTCCGATGATCAAAAGCATTTGACTGTCCTTGAACGCTATTTGGAGCGGCAACAAAAATCGCATATGCCGGCCACGAATGAATATCACGGCAGCAATCCCTTATCAGATTGGGGGTTTTCGGGGACTCAAGGCGGGGTGACTAATACGAGTCAATCCGATTCAATAAGCAATGGATTGCCGGCGGCGTCACAAATTTTGAGCCGGTTCTTCAACGATTTGCATGCCAACAACCCGTTCGCGGAACAAGAGAAAGATCGAAATGGGGAGTGGTTCAGTTCTCTTGGCCTGCCCCCGCAACCGGCGCCGCCGACGCCGGAACAACTGGCGGAAAAGGAACGGTTCCGACAATTGCTGGAACCCGGTTCGTTTTCCGACACGCCGGCTAAGTCTGTGCCAGGCGGCAAATTCCTTTCGTCGCTGCAGCCGTTGTCGGGCCCGACATCGGAACAGACGCCCACGGTGAATCCAGTAGGGAATTCCTACGCGCCGCTTGCCAGCGGGTTTGGCCGTCCGACGGGATTGACGCCTTTGCCGGGTATAACAACCACCCCCGTCGGCTCGCCATCGTCCGCTCTTCCAGCGTGGGCGCCACAACCGCCGCCCTGGTTGTCGCAAACACCGCAGCCGTTCACCGTGCCACAGCGGAAATTCTGAACTCGATCAGTGCATCGAGGTGATCAGCAGCACCTGCTCCAGAGTGGAAATGCCTTCGCGGGCGCGATCCAGGGCAACCATGCGCAGGGTGCGCATCCCCTGGCTGATGGCGACCTTGGCCATCTCGCGGCTGCTGGAACGGGCAATGATGAGCTTGCGGATCTGGTCGCTGATGGTCATGGCTTCAATGATTGCGAAACGCCCGGCGTAACCGGAGTTCTTGCACCGGTCACAGCCGCGTCCGCGAAGCAACTGCACTCCTCCGAACGTGGAGGGGTCAATCCCGAGGTCCTCGAACATTTTTGGCGGATAGGTCACCGGCTCGCGGCAATGCGAACAAATGCGGCGCATGAGACGCTGGGCGCAGGCCAGGATCACCGAGGAGGAAATGAGGAACGGCGCAATGCCCATGTCGTCCAGACGCGCTATGGCGCCCGGGGCATCATTGCAGTGCAATGTGCTGAGCACCTGATGGCCGGTGAGCGCGGCCTCGATGGCGATTTCCGCGGTCTCCGTGTCGCGAATTTCACCGATCATGATGATGTCCGGGTCCTGGCGCAGAATGGAGCGCAGCGCGTTGGCAAAAGTCAGGCCAATATCCTTCTTGGTCGGGACCTGGTTGATGCCGGAAATTTGATATTCCACCGGGTCTTCGACGGTGACGATGTTGTAGGCCGGATCGTTTAACTCATTGAGCGCCGAATACAGGGTCGTGGTTTTTCCCGAACCAGTGGGCCCCGTAACCAGTATAAGACCATGCGGCGCGTCAATGGCCGCCTTGAATTGCTTGAAGGTGTCGGGATCCAGGCCGAGCTTGTCAATGCTCGCGGACAGAGAGGTTTTGTCGAGAACACGAAGAACGATTTTTTCGCCGTGAACCGTGGGCAAAACGGAAACGCGCAGATCGTAATCCTTGCCGCTAACGCGCACGCGCATGCGGCCGTCTTGCGGCAGGCGGCGTTCGGCTATGTCCAGGCTGCTCATGATTTTGAAACGCGAGGCCAGCGCCAGTTGCAATTGCTTGGGCGGCGGCGTGGCGTCCAGCAGCGCGCCGTCCACCCGATAGCGCAACCGCATGGTTTTCTCAAACGGTTCCAGATGCACGTCGCTGGCCCGGTCTTTGATGGCCTGGACAATAATCAGATTTGCGAGCTTGATGACCGGCACTTCTTCGCTGGAGGCGGCCAGCTTGTCGAGGTTGACCTCTTCGAGGGCTTCCCGGACGGTTTCGATGCTGTCCGCATCTGCCTCCGCGTCGCTTTGTTTCTGCGCGTCCTGGATGATGTCTTCCATGGAGCCGCTTTTGGCGGCGTCGATGGCGTTCAATTTGTCGATGATCGCCTTTTCGGACGCGATCAGCGGCGTGATTTCGAGCTTGGTCATGCGCTTCACGTCGTCCAGGGCGAGGACGTTCAGCGGGTCGGCCATGGCCAGGAACAATTTGTTCTCCAGCCTCGAAACGGGGATGACCTTGTGGTTAAGCGCGATATCGCGCGGCAGCAGTTCAACGATCTCGGGCAGAATGTTGACGCGAGCGATATTAATCGGCAGGACGTTAAGCACCCGGCCCATGGAAACCGCGAGGTCCTGTTCGCTGACATAGGATTTATCAACGATGAGTTTGACCAGGCGCGCGCCTTCCTTCTTTTGCTGCTCAAGCAGCTCCAGCACCTGGGTCGCGCTCAACAACCCGTCTTCCACGAGGGCGTCGGCAATGCGTTCTCCAAATGATTTAATCTTGGCCATGGTTTAACGAAATGCCTTTCGGAGGTTTGACATTATTTCCGACGGCGCGGCCAGATACCATAACAGCCGGTGTGAGGTGGCCTCGGCCAGCTCTTTGGCCGCCTGCTGGTTGTACGGGTTGGCCGTCGCCACCAGAATTGCCTTGCTCATCCGGTCAAACGGCAGCACCCCCCAACGCCGGCATACTTCCGCCGGAAAACCGCGCGTCAGGTCAATGTCCACATCATAACGATCCAACGGCATGTACGCCGTGCGTGATTTGTCGGACAGCAACTTGAGAGATTTTTCGATGTGAAAAATATTTTTTTCGTGCAACGTGTGGATAAAAGGTTCGGCCGCGTCAGCTGGCGCCACTGTCAGATCCGGCGTGCGCCAGCACAAGTCAAAATCGCCCGTGCTGATAAGTTTGCTATCAACGAAAATTTTGTGCATCGCCTGGCGGCCATCATTGACCTCCACCATCTCGGGCGCGTGGGTTTTTTTGCGCAGTCTGGTCTCTTGCGACATGGGCGCCAGCGCTGCCGGCTCCGCAGCCGCCTCGATCGTCACGTTGCTGGCTTTGTCCTCAATTTGTTTGAGCGCCGCCTGCACGTCGGCATCGTCCGGCCGGCGTTGCAGCACCGTCTCATATTCCAAAATCGCCGATGAAAGCTGGCCCTGCTGCATGTAGGCCTGCGCAATCCGCTTGGACGTATTGATCACGTCCTGTTCACGTCCCAACTTTGAATAAGCTTCCTTGAGAATTTCCAGCGACTGGCAATCGCTTGGTTGCGATTGCACAATAACCTCGAACATCTCAATTGTTTGCAACAATTGAGCTTCTTCGCCCTGATTTTGTGCCAGCGCTTTCATCTTGTTGGATATCCCTGCGCGGATTGAAATAGCAATCCCTGCGCCATTTTTATCAGCTTTTTCCTGCAAAGCAACGTTGCTTTCCGCCCGCATCTGCTGAATCGTAAAGCCATCCGGCTGCAATCCCGGGATTTTAAATGGCGCAACCGACACCTGTCATGGAACCGGCAACCGGCGAACGCCTCTTGCGTTTCGTCGGCGACCGCGTTCGTTTCTTTGTCCGCGGCGCCGGCGCGGTCTCCGCCCGGCGCGCTCTCCTTCGCACCAATCTGGGCCGGGCCGCCGCGCGCCGCCGCGAAATCATCGCCGCCCACGCCGGCGGCGCGGTTTCCGCCGGAGCCTCCTGGCGCGATGTGCCCATGCAAAAAACCGGCGACGGATGGGAAATCGAATTGCCACTGGCCGAAGTGGGTTTCTTCAAGGCCAAGGCCTATTGTTTGGACGATAAAAACTGGCAGCACTGGCCGGAAGGCCCTGACGTCGGCATCAGTGTCCATCCGGATTTTGCCCGGACCGCCAACACGATTTATTGCGCCTTTGCACGGTCGTTCGGCTTAAGCATAAATCTGCCGGCCACGCGCGACGAAAAACTCGAAGCCCAAATCAAAGCATTGGAAGATAAAAATTTCTCCGTCATCCCGCCTTCCGGCAAGCTGCGCGATCTCGCGCGCCGCTTGCCACACATCGTTCAAACCCTCGGTTGCCGCATCGTTCATCTGCTGCCGGTGCAGCCCGTGCCGACAACGTACGCGCGGTTTGGGCGTTTCGGCAGTCCATATGCCAGTCTCGATTTGACGGCGATTGATCCAGCGCTGGTCGAGTTCGACCGCCGCACCACCGGGGTGGACCAGTTTTGCGAATTGACCCGCGCCACGCATTTGCTCGGCGCCCGCGTTTTCCTTGATATCGTCATCAATCACACCGGTTGGGGTTCGACTTTGCAGGAAAATCATTCTGGATTTTTCCTGCGCGATTCCGACGGCGCGTTTACCAGTCCCGGCGCCTGGGGAATCACCTGGGAAGACCTCGTCGAGCTGAAACAGGACAATGTCGTGCTTTGGGACAAAATCGCGGAGTCCCTTTTGACGTGGTGCCGGCGGGGGGTGGACGGTTTCCGGTGCGATGCCGGATATAAAATTCCCGTGACGGCATGGCAATACATCATCGCCCGCGTGCAGGATGAATTTTCCGAAGCCGTTTTCCTGCTCGAAGGCCTCGGCGGCTCGTGGGAAGCCACCGAAGCGCTTTTGACCGAGGGCGGCATGCAGTGGGCCTACTCAGAGCTTTTCCAAAATTATTCCGGACGGCAGATTGCCGATTATCTCGACTACGCCAATCGCCAGAATGCCCGCATCGGCACGTACATCCATTACAGCGAAACACACGACAACGACCGTCTGGCCGAAAAGGGCCGCGCATGGTCGTTGCTGCGCAATCGTCTCTGCGTGCTGGCCAGTTCCAATGGCGGCTTTGGCTTCACCTGCGGCGTCGAATGGCTGGCCACCGAAAAAATCCGCGTCCACGGCTGCAGCGGGTTGAACTGGGACAGCGACAACCACATCGTTTCCGAACTCGCGCAACTGAACAAATTGCTCGCCGACCATCCTTGCTTTTTTGACGGCGCGAAGCTCACGCGCCTCAGCGTGTCCGATGCGCCCGTCTATGCGTTGCTCCGCGAATCCGCCGAAGGCAAAGACTCGGTCCTCGTTCTCGTCAACGCGGATGTTGAAAAGGAAAAGTCGATATCAATTCCGATTTCCGCCCTCCGCACTCTGCACTTTGAATTTGAATTGCTTGGCCAGCCACTACCGAAGCTGTCTGCGAAAAACGATAAAATCACCGTGACGCTCGCGCCCGGCGCCTGCCACTGCCTTGCGCCGACGGCGGAACCGCGCGGCTTGAGCGGCGACGCCTACCGTCGCGCCCGCGCGCAAGCCGCCTGGGCATTCGAAGCCTTGAACAAAATCGCACCGGCCGAAACAATTGATGACTTCGATTGGCGATGGCTGGCCGGGCAGGTCGAAAACTCGCCCGGAAATTTTCTCGCCGCCGCCAGCGCCTTTTCGACGCAGGCCGGCAAACATTCGCTCGCCGATCTGTTGCGCGATTGTGAACAGCAAAAAATCTTCCCGCGCGTCGTGACGTGGACTTTGCTCGACCGACGGCGAATAACCCTGGTGCCACCGGGCCATTGGCTGTTGGTGGAGGATACCGCGCCGTTCAGGGCCACACTGCAAGTGCGGAACGTGGACCGGGTAATGCGGAGTGACGAAGACAAGGCTGTTCATGTTCATTCCATTCCTGCTGGCAAAAATTACATTGCCGCTTTTGCGCCGCGTGAAAAATTTTCAGACGCGGAACTGGTTTTGGAACGCTACGCCACAACTTCGCAAAAAGTTTCCGCCGCCATCCGTTTCCTTGCGCCTGAACCGCAACCATCAACCATCAACTCTCAATCATCATCCTTGATCCTGTTGACCAACGGTCTGGGCGGCATGGCGCGGATTTGTGCGGACCTGGGCCGTGTGAATTCCAAGTATGACTGCGTGCTTGGCGCCAACCTGGATCCGAACGTGCCGGTCGATCGCCACGTCTTCGTCAAACGCATCCGTGCCTGGGTCAACGCGGACGGTTTTCTCTCGCCACTCTGCCTGAAGAACCTTGCCTCATTGGATGTCGGCCCGCCCGCAACCTGGCAATTCGTGAGCAATGCCGCCGATGGCCGCATCGTGGAAATCGAATTGCGTGCCGAAATGCTTGAAGGCAAAAACACGACGGTCTTGCGTTTCAGCCGGCCTGACGCCAAACACGCCGCCGGCAAACAACTGCCCGCCAACGCCGATGTGCGCCTGACGGTGCGCTTCGACATCGAAGACCGGAATTTTCATTGGGAAACCAAACGCAACGGCGGCGCGGACCACCATTTTTCATCCAACACCCATCCGCTCCAGATGCCGGACCCGAAGTCCAAAACCCAAAACGGTTTTGCCTTCACTCCCGCGCCGGATCGCCGGCTTCGCGTCTTTGCTGACAGCGGCGAATATCATCCGGAACCGGAATGGTGCGAGAATATTCCCCACCCGGTCGAGCAAAGCCGCGGGCAGACGGGCAGCGGTGACGCCTACAGCCCGGGCTGGTTTGAATTGCCGTTGCCGAAAGGCGCCTGCGTCACGCTGGTCGCCACGGCAGAAACCGCGACGGAGCACCGGGCACGGGCTCGGCCAGAATCGGGCAAAACTGAAATTCAACACGCCGAAATAGCGCCAGGCGCTCCTTTCGCCTCGCGGCTTGAACGCGCCGCGCAGCAATTTGTCGTCCACCGTGACGGGGGTAAAACCGTTATCGCCGGGTATCCCTGGTTTCTGGATTGGGGACGCGACACGTTCATCTGCGCACGCGGGCTGCTGGCCGCCGGCAAGGTGGAGGAAGTGAAGCAAATCCTGCTCACCTTCGCAAAATTTGAGAAGGATGGCACATTGCCGAATTCGATTCATGGCCAGGACGCCTCCAACCGGGACACGTCTGATGCGTCGCTGTGGTTTGCGCTCGTTTGCGAAGAATTGGCCGTTGAGAGGGACGGCGTGCCGCCGTTCCTGACTTCATCCGAACAAATGGGACGCCGACACGGCGTCCCTCCCAGCCACGATTTTTATTCCGTATCGGTGGAGGAAAAAGGTCGCACCATCCGCGACGTGCTGGCAAGCATCGCGGAAAATTATATGCGCGGGACGCCCAATGGCATCCGCATGGACGCGGATTCAGGGCTGATCTGGAGCCCGGCTCATTTCACCTGGATGGACACCAGTCATCCCGCCGGCACGCCCCGCGAAGGGTATCCGGTGGAAATCCAGGCTCTTTGGATTCGTTTGCTTCGCCAACTTGAAAAAATTTCCGCGCCCGCCGGACAAAAAAAATGGCGCGACCTGGCCGAACATGCGGGGACTTCGTTTGAAAAACTCTTCTGGCTCGAAGACAGAGGCTGGTTCGCCGACGTGCTGCTGGCCGGGCCGCGCGTCATTGCGCGCGACGCCACGCCGAGTGACGCGCTCCGGAGCAATTGTCTGCTGGCGGTCAGCCTCGGCCTGGTGACCGGCCAACACGCCAAACGCTGTGTTGACGCCGCTCAAAAATATCTCGCCGTGCCCGGTGCGTTGCGTTCGCTCGCGCCGCTCCCGGTCTCCGTTCCGCTGGCGATTTACGGCAACGACGGACAGCTTTTGAACCATCCGATCGAACCCTATTGGCCGCGTTATGAAGGCGACGAGGACACTCGCCGAAAGCCGGCGTATCACAACGGCACGGCGTGGACCTGGACGTTCCCGAACTTTTGCGAAGCGCTGGCACGGGCATGGGACTTTGCGCCGGACGCCATCGCTGGAGCGCGCGCTTATCTCGGCAGCATGGAACGCTTGATGAAAGAAGGCTGTCTCGGCCAGATTCCAGAAATCCTGGATGGCGATGCACCGCATACGCAACGCGGATGTGACGCACAAGCTTGGGGAGCAACGGAAGCATTGCGTGTCTGGAAGCTGCTGGAGGGGCGTTAAAACAAAATCGTATGGCGATTTCCCTGGTTCAGTTGTTGGCATGCCTGGCCGCAGGCGTCGCGCTCATCGTCTTGTTGACTGCGAGATACCGCGTCCACGCCTTTTTTGCCCTTCTGCTTGCCTCGTTCGTTGTGGGATTGGGCGCACAACTTCCCGTTCCCGATGTCATCAACGCCATGAAAGACGGGTTCGGCAGCATTATGAAATCCCTGGGATTTATCATCGTCCTGGGAACAACCCTGGGCGTTTTGCTGGAACATACCGGCAGCACCCGGGTGATGGCGGCTTTTATTCTGCGAAAAGTTGGTGAACGACATGCAGCCCTGGCCATCAGTATCACCGGCTTCATCGTGGGGTTACCCATTTTCTGCGATTCAGGATACATCGTCCTCAGCGGGTTGAACCGATCACTGGCCCGGCGCACCGGCATTTCCGTGGCGGCGATGGCGGTTTCCCTGGCGACCGGCCTGTATTCCGTGCATTGCCTGATTCCGCCGCATCCCGGCGCGACTGCCGCTGCCAGTGTCATCGGCGTGGATTTCGGGAAATTGATTTTAACGGGAATTCTGGTGGCAATTCCAGCCACCATGGCCGGTTATTTCTGGGCCAATTTCGCAGGCAGAAAAATTCCCGCATCCGCTGCTAACGAGGAAATTCTGAGCGAAGAAATGTCGCATCCGCCTTCCGTTATCAACGCATTTCTCCCTGTGGTCGTGCCTATCGTGTTAATCGCGGCCCGATCTTTTTTTACCATACAGGCAACTGCCGCCAAAAGTTGGTGGCTCTCCGCCCTGCTTTCACTGGGCGACCCGGTGCTCGCGCTCTCTGTTGGCGTATTGCTCGCGTTCCATTGCCATCGGTCCTGGAACAGACAGATTGTGGGAAAATTATTAGAGGAAGCGGCGGGAAAAGCCGGAAGCATCCTGGTCATCATCGGCGCCGGCGGGGCATTTGGCGCGGTGCTGGCGGCGACCGATATCGGCCGCCATTTCAGTCAGACATCGGCGCTCAATGGTCTCGGGATTCTGTTTCCTTTTTTGCTGACCTCAATCTTAAAAACGGCGCAGGGATCGTCCACGGTTGCCATCATCACCGCTGCGTCCATTGTTCAACCTTTGCTGCCGGCCCTGGGACTGGCCACGGAAAAGGGCCAATTGCTTTGTGTATTGGCCATGGGCGCCGGGTCTATGATGATTTCACACGTCAACGATGCTTACTTCTGGGTCATTACAAAATTTTCAGGCCTGGAAATGAAAACCATGCTGAAAGTCTATTCCGTCGCCTCGGTGCTGATGGGGCTGGTTTCGTTGTTGATGATCTATTTGTTGTCCTGGCTCCTGCCGTAATCTCACTGTGCATATCCTGATTGCCCCCAACGCCTTTAAGAACAGCCTGGACGCAGCCGCCGCGGCGGAAGCCATCCGCGAGGGATTGCAGCAGAGCAAACTGAAATGCACGTGTGTATGTTTTCCGGTCGGTGACGGCGGAGACGGAACGGCAGCGCTGTTGATCCAAAAATGTGGCGGCAGGATTGTGCCAGTCAAAGTTCACAATCCGTTGGGAAGAAAAATCCGCGCCGGGTTCGGTTTGATAGACAGCGGCAGCACGGCGGTGATTGAAATGGCAGACGCCTCCGGGTTGCGATTGCTTCGTCGTGAAGAGTTCGATCCGTTGCATGCTACGACGTTCGGCACGGGCGAACTAATAAAAAGCGCGTTGGACCAGGGAGCCGGCAAAATCATCATCGGGATTGGCGGCAGCGCCACGGTGGATGGCGCCACCGGCATTTTGCAGGCGCTGGGTGTTCGTTTCCTGGATGCCGCAGGAAAAGTTCTATCAAACCTGCCCGAAGACCTGACTGCGCAGGAATCCATTGATTTGTCCGGTTTGGACAAAAGGATATCGCATTGTGCCCTGACCGTGATGTGCGACGTGGAAAATTTTCTGCTGGGCGAAGAAGGCGCCGCAAAGGTTTTTGGCCCGCAAAAGGGCGCCACCGGACCGGCCATAAAAAAACTGGAAGCGGCTCTCACAAAATTGCGCGATGTCATGTTCCGGCAAACCGGCAAGGACCTGGCGGCGATAAAACATGGCGGCGCAGCCGGCGGGGTGGCTGCCGGATTGCGCGGGTTTCTGGATGCAAAACTGGTGAAGGGAATAGATTATTTTCTGGAGCTGACCGGCTTTGAGCAGGCTCTGCAGCAAGCCGACCTGGTCATCACCGGCGAAGGCAGCCTTGACGAGCAAACGATGCGCGGCAAGGGACCATTCGGGGTCGCGTTGAGGGCCAAAACGAAAAATATTCCGGTGATTGGCCTGGCCGGCCGGGTGGCAGCGGTGGCGGATGCGCCGTTGCGACAATATTTTGACGAGCTACTGACCATCGGCTCTGCATCCGTTGAACTGGACCTGGCCATGAAAAACACCGCACAGGACCTGCGGCGAACCGCAAGGGAACTGGGGAACCGGCTGGCTGTGAAAGAATGAATATCGGCGTTGCCAAGCGGCGGCGGGTGGGCAAAATAGCCGCGTGAACTTCCGGGACAAAATCATCGCATGGGACAAACTGCCGGCGTGGCGTGATGCCATCCGCGCCAGCGGCAAGAAACTGGTCGTCACCAATGGCTGCTTCGACATCCTCCACCTGGGGCACGTGAGTTATCTCGAATCGGCGCGCAACCTCGGCGACACGCTGTTGGTGGGCATCAACGGCGACGCCGGAACGCGACAGTTGAAAGGACCGGGGCGCCCGGTGAACTCCGAAACCGACCGCGCGGCCGTATTGGCTGCGCTGGCGAGCGTGGACGGCGTCTGCATTTTTGCCGATAAAACGGCGATAAAATTTCTGTCGGCGGCCCCGCCCGATATTTATGCCAAGGGCGGCGATTATACCCTGGACACGCTGAACCAGGAGGAACGCCGCGTGGTCGAATTGGCGGGAGGGAAAATTGTGATTCTTCCGGCTGTTCCGGGCAAATCCACGACGGCGTTACTGGAAAAAATTTCGCGATTGTAAATGGTAGGGACGCGCTGCCGCGCGTCCGGCTGACCGGCAGGTCAGCCCTACCAAAGATGGAAACAATGAAAATTCTGGTCATTTCCCTGGCGGGCATCGGCGACACGCTGCTGGCGGTCCCGCTCATTCGCGAATTGCGCGCGAATTTTCCCGACGCCACGATTGACGCGCTGGTGCTGTGGGCCGGTTCCCGGGATCTGCTGGAAAACAATCCGCATCTCAACCGTGTCCATCAGAAAAATCTCATCACCTCCGGCAAACTCGAAGCGCTGCAATTCCTCTGGTCGCTGCGGCGTGAGCATTACGACGTTTCCATCAATACGCATCCGCAAAGCCGGATGCATTACCGGATCGCCGCGCGGATCGCCGGCGCTCCCGTCCGCATCAGCCACGAATACGAATGTTTCAACGCGCTTGACCGCCGGCTCGTGAATCGCAGGCTGCCGCAGGATTATACGCGGCATTCGATTGAGAACAATTTCGATGTGCTGCCGCTGCTCGGCGCGCAAAAAAAATTGTCCGCTCATGAAATTGAAATTTTCCTGACGCCGGAAGAGGAAAAATGGGCGGATATTTTCCTGGCGAATCATAAATTGGCGGGGCAAAAAACGCTGGGCGTTCATGTCGGGTCCGGCGGCACAAAAAACCTGCCGTTGAAACGCTGGCCGCTGAAAAATTATGTGGGGCTGATCCGGCGCTTAAACCGCGAGCGGCGTGACATCAATGTCCTGCTTTTCGGCGGCCCAGAAGAAGCCAAAGATCATGAAGTGATTCTGGGGCAGACCGACCGCGACCGCGTGCTTCAAGTCGGGGCAAAGAACCTCCGCCAGGCGGCGGCGTTGATGAAACGCTGCCAATCTTTTCTCAGTGTGGACACGGCATTGATGCATGTGGCGGCCGCGGTAAAAACACCAAATCAAGTCGTCATTGAAGCGCCAACCTTGAATGCGACCAATCTTCCGTATGGCAATCCTTACACGCTCGTGAAGAACCCGGTCGTGAACGGGCGAGGGCTGGATTTTTACCGTTACGATGGCGGCGATATCAAAGGCACGCGTGAAGAACTGCTGGCGTGCATGGCGTCGGTGAAAGTCGAGGATGTGTTTGCCGTATTGACTAAACTGATTTGAACGGTAGGGCGGCGCTGCCGCACCGCCGAATTGGCCGCGCAACAACGCGGCCCTGCCAATTACAAAGTAAACCCCGCCGACTTCGCGTCCCCGGCAAACATCTTTACGGTATCAAGCGACATTTCTTTCAAGCCGACACCGGCCAGCTTGAAGGCCTTGTTCAAAATATCGTGTGTCACCGTCACAATATCGCAACCGCAGGCATCGGCCTGAAAAATGTTCAGAACCTCACGCACACTGGCCCAGAGCAATTCAGCCTGCGGCAACCCGGCCAGTTTCTTTTTGGCTTCGCGCATGTGGGGCATCGGATCAACGCCCGTGTCGGCGATGCGCCCCGCGAAAATGGAAACGATGGCGGGCACTTTGGAATTGAGCGCCTGCGCCACGCCGGCGACTTGTTCCCGGGTGAGCATGGCGGTCACGTTGATTTTCACCCCTTCGGCGGCCAGGTCGCGCACCAGTGACAGGGACGATTCGCCGCGCGTGTTGGTGATGGGAATCTTGACATAGACATTTTTGGCCCAGCCGTTGATCTTAAGCGCTTGCCGCCGCATTTCCGGAAACTCGTCGGAAAAAACCTCAAACGAGATCGGTTTGACCGTGATGCCTTGCAGGATGTCTTTGGCAAACGCTTCAAAATCCGTCAACCCGGCTTTGCGCATGAGCGTGGGATTGGTGGTCATGCCTTTGATGAGCGGGTTGGCGTTCAACTGAAGCATGCCCGCCTTGTCCGCGCCGTCGGCAAATATTTTCACCTTCAAATCGTTCAATGTGCTCATGTTTGAATATAATCGGCCGGTTCAGTGGTTTTTTGATTCACGCAATATAATGTCCGCCGCTTGACCCAAATTGCCAGCGGAAAAGTGCGGTTTCTGCCGCAGTTCCTCGGCATAACCACAATCAATCAGGATAGTGCGGCAACCGGCGGCGCGGCCGCATTCCACGTCGCGCCAGCGGTCACCGACCATCCAGCTCTGCCCCAGATCAATGCCCAGCTCGCGCGCCGCGCGCAGCAACATGCCGGGCCTGGGCTTGCGGCAATCGCAGTTCGATTGCCCCTGGCCGGGGTGATAACAAACTTCCACGCGGTCAATGGGCAGTTGCCGGCACATGGCCGCGTGAATGGTTTCGACCGTTTCCCGTTCGAGCGTGCCGCGTCCGACATCGGGTTGGTTGGTTGCTACGATGAGCAAATAACCGGCTTGCTTGAGTCTGGCGCAAGCTCCGGCGACATCGGGCAGAATTTCAAATTCGCCTAAATTTCTTGGTGGATAAGGCTTGCTGTCGCGCTCCAGAGCGCGATTGATGACGCCGTCGCGGTCGAGGAAGACCGCGCGCCAGCCCTCCGCCTTTACTTCGTGCTCTCCCATTTGGTTTGCGCGACCTTGAGCCGGGGATGCGATACAAGCAGGTGCCAGATGACGGCTTGAAACGCTTCGCTGTGCGGCGTGACATGCGCCGCATTGACCGTCGGTACAATGACGCAAGCGGTCGCTTCCTTCGCCGTGTAACCTCCGTCGCGGCCAACAACGCCAACAATGGAAGCGCCGGCTTTTTTGGCGAGTTGAATGGCGCTGATGAGATTCGGGCTGATATTTTTTTCCTGGTTGCCGCCGCCGACGGAGAAAATGAGGAGGCCGTCTTTC
>Ga0265338_10003229_pt1 | contig 23223 bp, 19 predicted proteins | sample 42126metaG_FD_193579 | JGI IMG/M metagenome (GOLD analysis project Ga0265338, IMG submission 193579) | Rhizosphere microbial communities from Carex aquatilis grown in University of Washington, Seatle, WA, United States - 4-21-26 metaG | ecosystem: Host-associated > Plants > Roots > Rhizosphere... | reverse complement strand
CCAGGCCGATTTCCGCAGGCACAAAAGAGGCGACTCGGAAGGCTCCAGTGTGCGTGGCGGCTTTCAGGAAATACTGTCGCACGCCCAGCGGGATTTCGGGAACGGCGAGGGCGATCACTTGTTCCGCCCCGGCCTTCAGTAAATCGAAGATCGTGTCGATATCGCTCTCGCTCAACTCCGACGCGGCAGAGTTATTGGTCGTGATGTTGCCGCCTGCTCCATCCGGATATTGGAAGCACACGCTGAACAAGGTCGGTCGGTCCGCGATTGCGAACACCATGCGCGTGTCGATACCCGTGTCAGTCATTTCCTTTACGACCTGTCGCCCCGGACCATCGTCTCCCACTTTGCCGAGAGGCAACACGTGGAATGGGGCGCCTGAAACCCTTGCCCCAAGCAGCCTTGCGACGTAATGGATAACGATGTGTAATTTGCAGTAGTCTCGCACGTCGAGCAGACGGCCGGGCCGACTTTCATTCCGGTCCAGCGTACGGTTCCCTTCAAGATCGAAAACAATACCTCCTCCGATCCCTCCCACACCGATGAGTTCACGTCTAACCGAGTTTTGGTCGATCCGCAGGACGCGCATGTCTCCTACCAGAGTTCCCATTCAGGGTTTTCGCTTATCGGATGTCGCGCGGTTTCTTCGGTAGCAGTAACGACCGCATCGGGATGTCGCTGCAATAGGGTCATCGGGTATTCGGCGTTTGGTTCGGAAAAAAGCGCAACTCGCAGTGCGGTCTGTTTCCATGCTCCGGTGTCGCTGTACACCCTGACCTTCTTGGCAGACATGCATTCCCGAACGCCCAGCGTAATCGACATGGGAGGCACAAACTGATACGCGCTGCCGAACGTCCGCTGTGCCAGGGCAAGAATCGTATCGACGTTGTTCTCCTGGATTCGAATGGTTGAATTCTCCAGGTCGTCGAGAGTGATCGAGCTATAAGGATGCCGGCGAGTCTGGTTGTAGGCGACATGGCCATCTTGCCCCCAGCCACCAACAGTAATGTCTACTGGCGCCGCGGCGATTGCCTCTCGTACACGCTCCGCCGTTGACGGCAACAGCCAGCATCTCTGGAAGTCGGGAACCTGTAACTCGGGCCTGATCCCGCCGTAAAAATGTTTTTCCATGAACGTGCGGAAGTTGTACGGGTGGTTCGTCGGCAAGGGCCCACCTTGCCAGTCCAGACACTCATCCATATGAAACGCCGTGAAATCCCGCAAGGACACGTTGCGGGTGTTCACCAGTTTTGTATAGGGCCCATACCAGCAACTTGGTCCGCAGGGAATAATGGCACGCGTAGGCAATCCCTGCTTATTATTTCCCTCAATAAGACTCACGAGTTCCTCCGCCATCAGTTGGCCCATTTCGGCGGAATCGCGAACCATGCGGAACTGTACTCGTAGATCGGGGTGGCGAGTTAGTTGTGCGACAGGAAGTTTGCACCAGCGATAGAGATCAGCCTTCGAGACGCGGTCCATAAAGATTCTCCAAATTCGACAATAGCCAGTGTAACGTTTCACCACAAACAGCACAAAAGTTGTCTCCAGGCAGTCGATCATTACGCGCGCGGAGCCGGACCGGTCGATTCCCGAATAATCAGCTTCGGCGAGACCTTTCGATGCTTCGCCTGGATGGGTCGTTTTTCTATAGAAGCCCGGATCATTTCTTCGAGAATCTCTGCTCCGAGGGATCCCTGCATCTCAAGTTGCTGCTGCACGGTCGTGACCGGAGGGTTGTAGAACTCCGAACCCGGAATGTCGTCGAAGCCGATCACTGAACAATCCTTTGGCACGCGCCGTCCGGCTTTGGTCAAAGCGCGGATCGCCGCGCAGGCGCTCAAGTCATCGAAAGCTAGCAACGCGCTGAAGTCTCCGCTGCGACGTAAAAGCTCCTCCGTCAGCGCATAGCCTTCGTTGTAGGACGAATTTCGTCCCTGGATCTCGACCACCAGTTTTCGATCGATCTTCAACCCGGCATCTCGGGCAAAGTTCTCGATCCCGCGCCAGCGCTGAACGGTGTCCACCAGAATCGCTGGACCCTTGATAAAAGCAATCTTGACATGTCCCAGCTCATAAAGATGCTGAATCGCTTGCCGGGTACCGGTTTCATTGTCTACCACGATGGAACTAACGGGTCCACGCTGCAACTCCCGGCCGATTGCGACCGCCGGGATGTTCCGTTTCGCAAATTCCGCTAGCAGCGTCGTATCCAAATACACGGGATTGGCCACCGCGATGAATCCCTCGACCCGCCGCCCCAGCAGCAAATCGACACATCGCTGTAACTGCGATTTGTCGTTCTGCAGGTCCGCGGCAATCGGAAAATACCCGGAGGAACGCAGATGATTCTCAATCCCGCGGAAGATCTGTGTGCAGTAAGCATCGGTAATATCGAACAGGATCACACCGATCGTATGGCTGCGCTGGCTGCGCAGCGAGCGTGCAAATAGGTTGGGTTGATAGCCTAAGCGGCGTGCGACCTTCCAGATGTGAGTGCGGGTTCGCTCCGAGATGCGGTCAGAAGCGCTGCCCTGGTTCAGCACCATGGACACGGTCGTGACTGAGAATCCGCTCTCTTCCGCGACATCGCGAATAGTGACCATAACCCTCACTCGCCGGTTTGTCAGTGGCTCGCGAAAGTCTCGGCCACGGAAAAACCGGCATGAACTTTACCATAACTTACCGACAAGCAGCAGCAAATAGTTGACAGAAACTGTTCAACAGTCTACATTCCCGTGTATTGTAACGTTTCACCTGGAGAGACTTGTCTTGGGAGATTATGGCAAGCAGATCCGCTTAAGTCGAATCCTCCGGCCCGACCGCGGCGCGATGGTGGTAGCTTTTGACCATGCTCTCATCCTGGGGCCGATCCCGGGTACCATCGATCCTGCCGCGCAGATCAATCGGGTGGTGCAAGCGAAAGCAGACGCTGTCCTTCTTAATCTCGGGAACATCCGCTATTTTGCGGACGCTGTCTCGCTCGGCGTCCCACCCGGTCTGATTGCACGCCTCGACTGGACGACAGCCTTCAATGAAGCCGCGACAACGTCGCCCAAGGGCTTTCAAACTTGTCTCGTGGCTCACCCCGAAGATGCAATTCGCGCCGGGGCCGATGCCGTCATCACATTCCTGTTCGTGGGCAGCGGCGACGCTGACTTCGAAAAGAAAGAAGTTCGTCGGGTAGGCCGTCTTGCCCGCGAGTGCGAAGAGTTGGGAATGCCGTTGATCGTCGAATCACTGGCCCGGGGCGCTGGTGTTCGGGACCCACGCGATGCGAAGTGGCTCATGCTGCATACCCGCATGGCTGCGGAACTGGGCGCGGATGTGATCAAAACCGAGAACGCGGGCGACAATGAGACCATGCGCAAAGTGGTCAGCGCCTGCCCGATTCCCATACTTGTCCTGGGCGGCAGTCGCAGTGGATCGGACGAAGATGTACTCGATACCGTCCGCAACATCATGCATTCGGCAGCTGCAGGAGTGTTCTTCGGTCGCAACATCTTTCAATCCGCTAACATGCCCGACCTCTTGTTGCGTATCCGTTCCGCTCTCGCCGACAGATCGTAAGCACAAGGGAAGTGACCTGTGAGTTTGCTCGCCGTAGACATGGGGTCGACCAATTGCAAGGCGATCGCCTTTTCTGAAGACGGACGTGTCCTTGCGCACAAGACATACTCGTACGCTGCGACCTCGTCTCATTCTTCTTTGGCCGAAACCGCGCCTCAGACGTTCTGGCAGGCGTTCGTTGAAGTCACGCGAGGCGCTGCCGCAGGGGTGAAGGGCGATCCGGTTGAAGTGCTAGCCATCAGTTCGCATGGTGAGACGATCATCCCCATTGATTCCCAACATCGCCCGACCAGACCGGCCATTCTCAATGTCGACAATCGCGCCGTAAGAGAAGCAGCCTGGTTGGCGCGCGAAATCGGGAAAGAGAAACTTTTCGGCATCACCGGCCTGACCATCCATTCGATGTATCCGCTCGCAAAGATTCTCTGGCTGCGCAAAAACGAGCCTGAATCGTATGCCTCCACTGCTAAGTTTCTCGCGCTACCCACGTACCTGCTCACGAGAATGGGCATGCCCGCCTATGTTGACTATTCGTTGGCGTCCCGGTTCCTTGCGTTTGAGATCGAGAATCTGAAGTGGTCGGCAGAGCTATTGTCCCGCTGCGATTTGAGCGCCGAGCAGTTTCCAATCCCTGTGCCCGCAGGCACGGTTGCAGGAGAGCTCGAAGGACACATCGCCGCCGAACTCGGTCTGCCGGCATCGACTCTGGTCGTCGTGGGTGGTCACGATCAACCCTGCGCCGCACTGGGAAGCGGTGTTCTCGATCCCGGAAGAGTGTCGGCCTCTCTCGGAACGTATGAATGCCTGGTGGCCGCGTCGAAAGCGCCTGCACTTACCGATGCCTCACTAGCGGCGAATCTCAATACTTCCTGTCACGTCGTTCCGGGCCGCTACGTGACGCTCGCATATTTTCCCTCCGGGATCATGATGGAATGGTTTCTGCACCTCGTCGCAGGGCCGACCCCTACGGCTTCGATCGAGGATCTCTGCACCGAGTTAGAGGAGCAGGCCTCACCTCGGCCCACTGGTTTGTGTGTCACTCCGCACCTGCTGGGCACCTGCAATCCGGATTTCGATCCCCTCGCCTCGGGCGTTATCTCGGGCATTCGTCCAACCACCTCTCGCTCTGATCTATACAGGGCAATCCTAGAGGGCATCGCATGTGAGTTTGCATGCATGGCGGAATTACTAGAGCGGGCTTCCGGCGAATTCAAGGGCTTGTACATCAGTGGTGGCGCCGCGCGTTCACGCCTGGGTTTGACGCTTCGCTCGGCGCTGTCTGCGCGCGAACTCCATTTAATGAGGTGTCCTGAAGCTGCTTGCCTTGGAACAGCCATTCTGGCAGGGACGGCGGCCGGGAGATACAAGAGTTTGACAGCGGCTGTCGAGCAGATCGTGCATATCACCGAAACTATTGTTCCCGACAACACTATCGCCGATTCCTACAAGGCTCAGATGGAGCAGTACCGCTTGCTTTATTCCAGCCTAGCCCCCTTGAGACGTGCACAAGCGACTTGCATTGAAGGAGAACCAAAATGATTGAACCGAAAGTGGGATTCATAGTTTACGGCGTTCACAAAGATGGATTGAAGGATCCGATGGGCCAGCCATTCATCGACGAGTCCCTCGTGGCCAGCGCTGAAGGAGCTTTGACGAAGGCCGGTCTGGAACTCGTCAAATACCCCTTGGTCATCGCGTCGAAAGAGGAAGCGATCACTGCGATGCGCAAGATGAAGCACGAGGAGACCGTCGACGCGGTCATCTTGTTCTCTGGAACATGGGTCTGGGCGGCGCATTTGGTGGGCGCGATTCGAGACTATGCGAGCGCGGGAAAAGGATTGGTGCTCTGGACTCACCCCGGCTCGCAGGGATGGCGTCCCGTCGGCGGTCTGGTCATGCACGGAGGCCTGCTGGAGATCGGTGTTCCACACAAATTCGTCTACGGCGCCGCCGATGACAGCGAAACGATTGGACAAATCGTCAGCTATGCCCGCGCAGCGCACATGAAAAATTGGCTGAATCTCTCCACGATCGGCACCTTTGGCGGAAGGGGCATGGGACAGACTTGTGGCGCCGCCGATCCATCGCAATGGATGCGCATGTTCGGAGTCGACATCGACTCTCGTGATACCAGCGAAATCCTTCGAACGGCCCAGCAGATTACGCAAGCAGAAGTCGCCGGGCTCTACCCGCGCCTGCAGGAATTATTCGGCAAGGCTCCAGATGCAACGGTTGTGAACGAGCGATCGATCCGACTCTACCTCGCCCTAAAGAAAGTAGTCGAGAAAGAAAACTTTGATTTCTACACCATTCAATCCTTTCCCGGACTCGGCGATGAATACTCAGCAACGTGTTTTGCACAAAGCATGATGCTCGAGGACGGCCACGGGACATCTACTCTCGGTGACTTCAATACCGCTCTCACCGTTCTTTTGCTGACGAAGCTCAGCAAAGAGCGCGTCTATTACGGCGATCTCCAGCACATTGACACCAAAACGAACGAGATCAAGATTATCGGCGATGGTGCCTGTCCGCCTTCCCTGGCCGGAACGCTTGGCCCAGCCGGTTTTGCGGAACATGGAATTCCGACCGAAGGCGAAGCGGGCGGCCTCTCCGTCAAATTGATCTGCAAAGTCGGTGAGGGTGTATTGGCTCGGTTGGGAAGAGTGAATGGTGAGTTCCGCATGGTCATCACGCGTGCGACGGTTTTCGAACCACCCGTGGAGCAGATCGCGAATCGGCTCAATGAGTGCGGCATTCCATTCTGGCCGCACGGCTTCGTCACAGCTCACTGCAACATCGACAGCCTGCTGCAGAATTGGACTAATGAATACGCGTGTCTCGGATACGGCCGCGACATTTTCCCGGCTCTCATTAACTTCTGTGAACTGACAGGAATAAAAGCGACCTTGCCGTGAGGAGAATTTCGATGAGGCGACTAATAGGGTTATTCCGCTTGGTCGGGTTTGGCATTTCGATGAGCGTCCTCCTGGCCGCTCAGACGGCGCCGGCTCCTGCTTCGGCCGCAGCAAGCGACGACGGTCTCGCCCTGAAATCGTTCGCGGCCCTTCACCCGATTGATGCACACGTGCATGTATTTAAAACCGATCCTGCATTTCAGGCGCTGATCGAGAGGCTGAATCTGAAATTGCTCAACATCCTGGTCATGGATGATACGCTGCCGTACCGCAAGGAGTTGAAGGCACAGGTCGACGATGCGCGGGCGCTCGTGCGCTCCAGTCACGGCCACATCGCTCTTTGCACGACATTCGATCCCTACAAGTTTAATAGTCCGTTATTCACTGCAGACGCCATCAGGCAGATCGATCAAGACTTCGCCGACGGCGCAGTGGCAGTCAAGATCTGGAAAAACATTGGAATGGAGATCAAGGAGCGTACTGGAAAGTTCATCCAGGCGGATAACGCGAAATTCGACCCCATCTACAAAGATATCGCGGCCCGTGGCAAGACGCTTCTAGCGCACCAGGCGGAGCCGAATGTGGCATGGGGACCTCCGGATTCCTCGGATCCAAGCTGGTCCTACTACCAGGAAAATCCACAATGGTACGTGGGAAACACAGCCTCCTTTCCGTCAAAGAGAACCATTCTCGATGCACGCGATCGTGTGCTCGCGAACAATCCCGGACTGAGGATAGTCGGCGTTCATCTGGGAAGCATGGAAAAGGATCTCGATAACATCGCGAAGCATCTCGATAAATATCCGAACTTCGCCATCGACACTGCGGCTCGCATGGAGTACCTCATGCTGATGCCGCCGGAAAAAGTACGCGCCTTCCTCATCAAGTATCAGGATCGAATCATTTATGGAACCGATCTCGATTCGCTCGCGACCGCAGACGATTCCGAGGTACTGACGGACTGGGAATCCACCTATGTGCGTGACTGGAGGTTTCTCGCTACCAACGACACAATCGCAGTCGCCGGAAGGCAAGTCCGCGGGCTGAATCTGCCGAAACCGGTTTTGCTCAAACTACTTCACAGCAATGCCCTTCAGTGGATTCCAGGGCTGTGATCTAGGTGACTTGAAACCACGACCAAATCTGGCGCGTGTGCCAGAAAGCGGCATCCAAGGCGGCGATTGGAAGGCTGGGAACTCATGCCCCCTTCACAACTACTGCAGTTGGCTCGTTGCGGTTGGCGTTGGGATTGCGCCCAGGGCAAGATGATGCGGCCGCTCTTAGCGGCGCTCGCATGACGATTGCCTGATACGCCTTGAATCGAGGAACTACTCCTCCTATAGTGACCGCAGAGGCTTGGGGATTGCCTTCGGGTGAACTAGACTGCCGTCGATCCTTTTCGGCAGCTCATCAGGAGACAATACGGTAATGCTGTAAGCTGCCAGATTCTTGACGGTGCGGGCGTAAGTTTCTGGTTCGACCGCCAGTTTCGCATTATTGATCGCGTAGGAGGCAGCGCTCTGGATGATGTCATAGTCGTCGCTGATCGATGAGTGGAGTTTTGCAAGCCGCTCGGCGTCGCCGGCTGCCATGATGAATTCCGAGATGTGCCGCGGATCCATCATGTATTCGAGCATGTTGAGTCGATCAATGACTTGGGACCTCAGCTTCGCGCAAGTCTTCAGTACGTCGTTCTGGTGTTCAAGGTCGGCCGCGTTGGGAGGGGTGGGTCCATTTGCGATCGCCCACGGGAGCAGCAGCGCGTACTCGGTACGAGCTTGCCGAATGCTGCTGAGCTTGCCAAAGAGGCACCAAAACGAATAAAGGTCAGTCAAGCTGACATTCCTGCCTGCTCACTAGAAGAAGCAATGAGAGTTCCCAGAGCGATAGTGGAAAACTACAACTCGAAACCAGCAACTCCTTTGAAGGTCGCTGCTGCAATGAAGAGTAGCCCGAACGCTGGCCCGTTCAGGATGCTCACGGGAGCTTCGATTGCTTATGGCTTAACCGATGGGAGTGCTCAATCTGACCAGATTTCGCTTACGCCATTGGTCTTCGGGTCTCTTAAGCCCAAGAGGGAAGACGATGATCTCATCGCCAAGCGAGAAGCTTTTCTCAAGCCGCGTGTCATTGTGGTCAGTTTTTACGCCATTACGACGGCGGATCAGACATCGCATTAAACGTTCTGAGTGGAGATATGGGAGTTCCAGAGCAGCGAGCCAAAGCGGTATTCGAAATGATTCTTGAAGGAGCCCGTTCTTTTGAACTCGTTAATCTATCAAAGACAAGCTCTATGTTTCTCTGGAAGGAGCTGGCACTTCAGAAGATGGGACCTACGATCCTGAAGAGTCGATTGAAGAGTTGATTGAGGAATCGGTCGAAGAAACTCCAGTCAAACCTCCAGCGGCAGCTCCTGCTCCAACTGTTGTGGACCAGGCGAACAAAAGGGTTTTCATCACCCACGGCAAGAATCAAGTGTTCATCGAACCTATCAAGAAAGTGATTTCCTACGGCAAGTACGAGGCTGTAGTTGCTCAAGAGAAGCAGTCCGTGTCCAAGCCTGTTCCCGATAAGGTAATGGGTTTGATGAGAAGCTGCGGAGCCGCAATCATTCACGTTGACGTGGAGAAAGCACTCAAAGATTCAGATGGAAATGAAGTGCAGATTATCAATCCGAATGTTCTCACGGAAATCGGGGCGGCTATGGCTCTATACGGAAGACGCTTCATTCTCTTGGTCAAGAAGGAGTGAAGACTCCGTCGAATCTCCAGGGCCTGTATGAGGTTCGCTACTCAGGCGATAAGCTGGATGCAAATGACGCTTTCAAGTTGCTGGAATCCATGCAGGACCTTCAAAACCATCCGATTCCGGATCGCTACAAGGAGGTCTAGACAACTAAATCATGCCAAGCGTATTTGATCCAAAACCTGAAGGTGCAGTGGGCAAAGGGACATCTGGATGTGCTGACAGAGCACATTCTCAAGTTTCAAGCTGAGAATCACTACACGCTCACGACTGAAGAGGACACTGCGAATGGATTGTTCATCATTACCACCCCAGTGCGTCCCATTAAGTACAATCACCGATCGTGCCGTTCCTTACGGGCACAGATCACTCTGGCGTAGTTAGTTCGACGAGACTGCTTTGTGGGGTGATGTTCCAACCATTCATTTGTAACGTTAGATGACTGGAGTCGGCGACCGAATTGTAATGGGCGACGACGTCCCGCGACTTACCAGGCATGAGTGACAAATAGTTGTCCTCCCAAAAAACCGGGACAATCTCTTCTCCGCTCTTTTCGTCGACCAATGCGAGGTGAATCTGGAATGCGAGGTTCTTAGATGGGTTATGAATGTGCACGCGAACGTCCTTGCCTTCAGCTTGGCGAGTCGCGGATGCAGACGCCTCGAGATGGACCTTTTGTAGTTGGTCTAACATCGAGAGGTCCTCGTAGCTCACCACCTCGGTATAGTAGGGATGCTTTTTCTCTGTTTCTGTTGACCAGTCGTACGTGGATAACTTCTTCGGCAGCCAGTAAAAGTTCGCACTCAGGATGCGACCAGTTTTGTCCGATAGCGTCAACTGAACAAAATGGACATCCGTGTCGATGTTTTCACCTGGAATGTTAAAGAGCCTCTGCACACTATCTGCGGCTGACGCCAGGTTGATCTTCCGGTAGAACAGCCGCCGCAGATTGAAGTTGTACAGTGACGCTTCGGCAGTCAAATCGCTGTAGTTCTCTGTCACGCTGTTCACAACCACTACGCTGCGGTCGTCATAGGAATACTGGATATGCAGTGGCTCGCACGCCTTCTTCGTGCCGAAGTATCCTCCCGCTGGCTGAAGGAAATAGTCGTACAAGTGCCAAATTACGGAAGGCCAGGCATTGTTCAGCATCCACTGAATGACCCCAGTCGACTTATATTTATTCCGCCCGTAAGCTTCGAACATCGCTCTCTCGCCGTCGTAAGCCATCGCTTGGGACTTAAGGAGGTAGTCATCCAGTCCTTTAGGCGGCCCGTAAATCGCGTTCATGGATGAGTTGAAGTGTACGAGATTGTCGTTGAAGATCCCTGCCCCCGAATGCAGATTCCAAAGGCTATCGATGGGCCAAAGATGTTTTTCGGGGAGGAACGTTTTCAAACTGCTCACGACGGGAATTGCGGCGCCTGGACCAGTCTCGGTGTTGAAACCGAACGCTCCACCAAAATGATCATCATCGATGAGCCAGTATCCGGGAGGAACGTAATCATATGGTCCTGTCATCTTTACTCCTGAGGGACCGCTTACAGAGGTCGGCATAGAACTGGCCGAGGAGATGAAGGGATTGGGCCATCCGGTCTCAGCCAGCACTTTGCGGTACGCTTCTTCAACGGGAGCGGGAGGTGGGTTGTCGCTGCCATTCATCCACAAAGCCAAGCTTGCATGGCTGCGCAGCCGCAGGATTTGCGTTCGCAGAGATTCGGTAGCAATGGTGAGGTCGCTGGGTTGCCAAGACTTCCAATGCTCCCAATGATCGCAACAACACCATCCTGCCAAAACCAGAATTCCCAACTTGTCCGCAAGGTCGAAGAACTCGTCGGTTTCCAGCTTTCCTTCCAGCCGAACGGCATTCAAGTGCATATCCTTCACGTACCCTAATTCTGCACGGAGCCGGTCGTCCGAACTGCGCAAAAGCATTTCGGGAGTCCAACCTCCCCCCCTTATCAATACGGGTTGATGATTCACTCGAATCAGGAACGGCCGCTTGTCGGTCTTCAGTCTCTTGAAGTCACCGTTGTTGTCATAGACCTCGCCTGGTTGGGGCGACGCACCATACAGCTCTCCCGTAATCTCCCGTATTCCGAAGCTTACCGTTTGAGAGTCGGAGACTGCACCTGACGACGTGAACTTTATAGAGAGCAGGTGCAGCTTTTGTGCTCCTAGCCCTGTCGGCCACCACAGCTCTGGATTTTGAATCTTTAGCTGCGGGAATTCGTCAGGAGTAAACGTCACCGAGCGGCTCTCTCGTGGAGAGAGAGTCACTTTCTTCTCGAACATGACGGTCTCAAATGCTCCACTGAGCACTCCCACAACGGATGCATCCGTGTCGTTCTGCAATTCGACCCGTACAATCAGGTCCGCACGATCGAGCGAATTGCCGGGGAAGTGTGTAACCGCTTGGGGATAGCGGACCCGCACCGGTCCACTTGCCATCAGATACACATCACGCCACAGGCCCATGTCTTTGTCTGGTGGAGTCGGGTTCCAGTCAACAAAATTAATCCCAAGGTCCTTGGATCCGGGAGCGAACACCTCAACTGCAAGCACGTTCATGCGGTCCTGCTCGATGAAGGGAGTCGCATCGAGTTCATAGATCCTGTACGCGCCTGCGACATCGTTCACGTCGGCAAGTCTCCGTCCATTCAGCCAGATGTTGGCCTTGTAGTTGATCCCATTGAAGTGCAGCCAAAGCTTCTGGCCCCGAAAATCCTGCGGCAGTTGGAATTCCGTGCGATACCACCAGGAACATGCGTACGGACTCCCACTCGCCATGTCCATGTTTGAAAACAGCTCACCGAATGGATAATCCATGCCCGGGAGTTTGCGAATGTTGTCGGCGAAATAAATGTCTTTAAAATCACCGTTCGCAACTTGCGCGGCCAAGACGGTAGATGGAACTGTTGTTTTGTACCATTTGTCGGGTGAGAATTGGGAGGTAGACAGGATTTCCCCGGGTGTATTTAATTTGCACGAGCTCTGTACCAACCAATTCTCCCTCAGCTTCACTCGATTCTTGGTCTGGCCCAGGCCCGGCGTCGTCCACACCAGCACTAAGAGAGATGTCACTATGAAGCAAGCCGTCCTGCAAGCAACTGAATTTCTAGCGGTCATCGTCCCTCCCCTTCCAAGTATTGATCACGTTAGACCGAGCGAACCCGGACGCTTGCGCGCCGGGTTCGCAGATCTGGGTGCCTCACGCGTGTTTCCCGTCCACGCACAGGAACTTGCCGCTTAGCGAACGTCCACGATCGAGAGACGAACGTTCGAGAAGCTCGCGAGCTTTCTCGGGCCTGTTTAGGACAACCATTCAGTTAGGACTGAGCGAAACCTGTCCGAAGGGATCGGTTGCGCCTCGCGAAACAGGCTGAACTCGGCTGGCGCGATCACATAAGCTTCGGACAAGCTTTCCGCCAGGCACACGCAAGCGGCATTTTGGTATTCGTCGTGCCGGCTAGCCGCGAGCCAGACGTACAACGACAATACCTGCGCGTCAATTGCGCTACCTGGCAGATCGTCGACTGCGGGAAGTGGATTGATCTGATCTGGATTCTCAAACACTGCCACGCTCGTGAATGGCTTCGGCTTGCTCCGTGTCCCGAAGCGTGCCACCAGAACATCCGGCCGTGCCCGCCGTAGAGCCTCCGACGCTCCCCACTCGACGAACGAATTTCCGTAAATCAATGCGCCATTCCCACTGAGGTAAAGTGATCGCAAGTATTCACGGATGACCGGGAGACCTGCAATCTCCGGAGGGCACCAGGACGTGACATCCAGCTTTCGAAGCGTGTCGTACACCGCGTCGGCGGCAGAAAGATCTTTGTTCATGTTGTTTAGTTCATGCGAAAAGTGTTCGCGAAAGGCCCTCAGCCGCTCATGGCTGAGCAAAGTAGCTGGATAACTGTGCCGTTCGGACGGCTTATTCAGGAAAGATTCGACAAGCTCACCGCCCGCGTCCAGAACCCAGAAATCGGCGGCAGTGTTCCCGCGTGCACGGGCAACACTGTCTAGCAGTGTCGAGCCATGCTCTCCGGCGGTAACACCCAAAACAGCTTGCGCCAAAGCTTGACTTGCATGCGTTTCGGTGGTGTCGAGTTTCAGTACGTGGCCTACCGCTTGCCATCGCTGCCAGACTGTTGTGGCCAGCAGTGGCAGATTCTGTGGAATTACCAGCAGGATGAGTCGATTCCGGGAAGTCTTAGCTTTGTTTTCTCCCGCAAAATGCTCTTCCGCCGCATCGAACACCTTTTGCACTGCCTTTCGCCATTCCTGGTAGTACGGTGAGCGCGCGAGCAACGAGGCGTTCAGAATCGTTTGTTCCTCGGTGGAGAACTGCCAGTTGCTCACACCCATCTTCTGTTCCAGTTGGAGAACATCTCGGAACCTAGCAACCGTTTCGGCTGGGCTAAGGCTCGCGACGAAGAGGAGCAGACGCACAACAGAGTTGCGCTCGTAGGGGAAAAGGTAATCCCAATCACGCAGTTGCTGCCGGGTGAAGGGCAGGAAAGTGCGAGGCAGGCGCTTCAGCAGTCCTTGATCCAACGCCTCCTGAAGTGGTTCAGGAAGCTCATCGTGCGCCTCGCTTCTCACTTGTGTCCTTCAGTACGTTCAAGATTGTTTTTGATATATCTTTTGCCCCTGATTCAGGCTACAAACGAAACCCAACTTCAGACATGAACCTCCGCAATTGGCACGCCTTGAGCTTCAATGCGGCGACAACCTAGCAGGCCGGCAACCGTCGAGCAGAGGTCTACGTGCCGTATCGGGCGCTCAACGAGGCCGGGTTTTTCGACGGCGCTTCCCATGGTCATCATCCAGGTAGAACGGGTGGACTCAGTATCGCTGCGATGGTTGAAGAAGCCATTCGTCATCGATCCGTCCGGGTCACGCCCAAACTCGGGGAGAATGAACATCGTGGTTTTACCTTTGTACTCGGGATCTGTTTCGATATCCTGCCAGAGCTGGCGAGCAAGCCGATCTCCTGTTCGAATGCCCGCTACATGAAGCGCATAGGATCCGAAATGTGCTACCTCCACGTCGGAAAATATAATCATCAGCAAACGCGGCGAAAACTTTCGCATGACCTCGCGGCTGACCAAATAGGTGAGCTCGTCGCCCGAGGTGGGACCGCCGCTGCGAACGAAGTTGGATATGGCAGCTTCAATCGTCGAACGCACGCGTGGGTCAAGGTTGCTCACTCCGTCGAACACGTTCCAGCCCAGGCCTTCGTAGTTCCCAGCTTCCAGCATGGCCTGCAATTCCGTCTCGATTCTTGCACGATCGGCGAGATTGCCTGTACGTCCTGCACGCAGGGCATTGACGACCGCCGCCACCATGAGTTGTTTCGGAAACACGACATTGGCCCCATACGATGGTCCGTACTGCGAAGCGGAACTGGCGCCAATCAAGCTGGTAAGCGCCTTGTTGCTGGCGATCATCCATGTATCGCTTTGCGCGACCCGCAATTGCTTCCGAAAAAACTCAAATAAGGTTGGAGTCGCAGGAGCGAACTTGCCCCAATCGTCCACGCGTTGCCAATTGCCGGTCAAAATGCTGGAAATGGCGTTGAAGTGCGCCGTTACACCTTCGTTGCGGATATCGGCGAACAGCAGCGCACTCCGCAACATATCGCCGGACAAATGAGGAATGTTCCCAATGCCCTCTGGAGAGAAAGTCTCCGCGCGACGCACGCCACCAAAAATGACGACAACCACCCGCTGGCCGGAACCTCCGGCCCCGTGTTGTCCTCCCCCGGCCACGCCGGTGCTTGGCAAACCCAGGCCGACGAGCAGGGCCGCAGCAGCACTCAGAAAATCGCGGCGCGACGAATCTGCAAGCGATCCCTGAGCGCCGGCAAAGGCGCAAGAGATATATGGCTCCTTCATTCCCATGGAGTACGCACCGTGACTCTGCACTGAGACTGAGAAAGCGGGTTCGCAGTTGCACAACACCTGTGATTGCCTGCATTGCCCATGCGTCGCTTTAGGTTGCGCGTCACCAACGATCGGAGATTAGTACGGTGAGCGGGAAATTGCAATGCGCGGACGAAGCCCTTATGAGTTCGACTTGAGTGGCTCCTTCAGAGCGTGCTGATACTTGCCACCCGGAACAATGCTTGAGTAGAGGCAATCCCCCCGGCAACTGCGGTTGGGTTTTGTGTTGACGAATGCGCTTACGCACGCGCAAGTCCACTTCCCTACTTTGCTTGCAGACCCTGAAGGACATAGGATAGGGAACGAGTATGGCAAAACGGCGCAGTGGGACCCATCGGATCGCGGACATTGCCCAGGTGTCCAGAGGTACGGTCGACCGGGCCTTGCACGGGCGCAAAGGTATTAACGAAGCAACCCGTCAACGAATTTTGGAAATAGCCCGGCAAATTGGGTATAAGCCCAATCTTGCGGCTCGCGCCCTTTCGGCTAACAGGGCGACGGCCAAAATCGGTGTATGCATTCCTCGCGAGATACACTTCTTCTATGACCAACTGTGGAACGGAGTATTGGAAGAAGCGGAGCGGGTTTCGCAGTCTGGTGTTGAATTCATACATCGGCCCATCCAGAACCTCGGTGAGGGAGATACCAAGGCCTTCCTGGACCTTATGGCCAGCGGGGTTGACGGAATTATTCTTACTGCCGGCAATCCCAAGACATTGAAGCCGTTGATCAACAGAGCCGAGACTAAAGGAATCCGTGTCGTTTGCGTGGACACCGACGCTTCCGAAAGTCGACGTTCCAGTGTTGTTTACGTGGAGCCTTATCTCAGCGGGTGCGTGGCGGGCGAGTTGCTTGGGAAGATTGTTCCGCCGGGTTCGAAAGTGGCGGTGGTTGCCGGCATGCTGATGGCGGAAGACCATCGGAAAAAAGCGGAGGGTTTTTCGGAAACATTCTCGAAACACTGCCTGGGCGGACAAATTGTAGCCGTGATCGAAGGTCACGAAGACGAAGAAGAGAGTTACCAAAAAACTCTCGACTTGTTGCGGCGCATTCCTGAGCTTGCGGGAATTTACGTCAATACGGTGAACTGCCTGCCTGTGTGCCGCGCTCTGGATGCAGCGGACGTTCAGGGAAGAGTGAAGTTAATTACGAGTGACCTTTTTCTGGAAATGTCTCCCTACTTCAAGAAGGGTACAATTGCTGCGTCCATCTACCACCAACCGCACCGGCAGGGACAAATCGCCGTCCGACTCATGGCGGATAACCTGATCTCAAAAGTCAAATTCCCCCCGAGAGTCCTTCTTAGCCCAGCCGTGGTGATGCTATCTAATCTCTACCTTTTCAGAGAGACGCGGCTCGGCGAGTCAACGCCTACCGACAGTTCAGGCGCGGGTTCGCTGGCTCCGAGCGATATAAGAACGCGATATTGAGCCGTGTCTTCCCGCTCACCAGGTGGTTCCCCAATTTGTGATTCCGCCGCCATCAACTACTGAGCCTGCAAGACCTCTCGCTTCGAAAACCCGGCATTGCACTCCGCCCCGTTTGGGACAGTCCCTCGCGCACCACTCGCCTTCTCAGCACAGATTGCAACCGACGCCAAAAAAGCTTGACAAGTAAGCCGAGCGGGGCGCATCGTGCACGAGCACGGACCGAGGATTACCTACTGCACATTGCGCTGGAAGTGATCTTGTAACCCAGACTTCAACTGTGACGGCAGTCCAGTTGTGGCTGTGACAGCTTAGTGGTCCAAGCCAGAAACGCCTGCCGGACATGGCTCCGGGCCTCACGACGCTCAATTCTGAGTCGATCAGGCCGAAGCGGGAAATCGGGTCCGGTCCAGGAATTGTTCGAGGTACTTGGAGCTGAATCAGGTTGAGAAACCGGGTTGTCTGTCGCAGCCGTGCCGAACCTTCGCCTTCTTGATGCGGAACTACTCAGGAACGAGACGCGGCACAGCGTCCCCGGAGGATGACATGCAAAATCATGCTTGCGCATTTGTATTGCTCATCTGCACGCTCGCAGTACCAGCCGTTGCGCAGCGGCGAGTGCCCAACGATCTCAGCGGCGTCAGGGGAGTCAATTACGAGGCAGCCGAAAACATGGGACAGCTTTGGCTGCAATATGATCCTGCTGTTACCGAGCGTGACTTGGACTACGCCAAGCGGCTTAAATTGAACCAGGCTCGGGTGTTCGTTCCCTACGACGCTGGGAGAGAGACAAGGTGACGCTCCGAAAGAACCTCCTCCACCTGGTGCGTGCCGCGCACGAACGCGGCATCGGCATAATGCCTACGATGCAATACAAGTCTGACGAATGGAAAGACAAGACTGCGTGGGCCAACTCGCGAGAGTTTGTCAGCGATCTTGTTGCCACGATCGGGAAAGAACCCGGTGTTGAAATCTGGACGTGGAGAACGAGCCCGAATGTTGCAAACTGCCTCCCACGGCGGATGATCTCCTGCACATGGAACACGCCATGTACATGGCCAAAGTGTTCCACGAACTCGATCCGGTCACCCCGGTCACGATAGGTGCGACGTTTGCCGAAAACATGATCGAAATGGGTGACGCTGTAGACGTGCTCTCATTTCATGACTACAGCCCCACGCGCGCGCAGATTCGTTCCAGTATCCAGAAAGCGCGAGAATTCGCCGCCAAAACCGGGAAGCCGCTGGTCGCTACTGAGATCGGCTGCGTCGCCCGCGCGAATCCTTACGACATTGCGCTTCAGGAGCACATGCAGGCCCATGTTGGATGGTACATCTGGGAACTCATGATCACAGGCTACTGGGCCACGGTGCATGGCGTGTTCTATCCGGACGGCACGGTTCGCGATCCGTCTGTCGCTGCTGCCATGCTCGGTTTTTTTCGAAATCGCGGAAGGAACACTGTGGAAGAGGTGCCCGACCGCGAAAACCACGTTACCGAAGCGGTCATGAAAAATAAACGATGGCTGGCAGATCCAAACCCAGATTGGAAAACAGGGTTGGATCTGGCCGAAGTCTCGGCCAATCTTCTTGAGGCTGCTCAATTGGTTCCCATGCACGATCTGCCCACCCGGCAAGTGGATCTCTTGCGCGCCAGCCGGCCAGATATTGCGTCCCTCCGCACGATCGTGGAGAAATTCACATCAAGTCTTGAGCCTTATCAGCTGCCACCTGGCGATCCACGCCGGTCGTGACCGCCCGGATTGATCAAGTGAGCCGGTACGGCACCTCAATCCAGACGTATGGCTACGAAGCGGCGCGACGGCGTTCGCCTGCTCAGCCCCGACTTTTAACAGGCGCAAAAAAAGCTTGACAAGGGAACCTGTCTAGGCGCATCGTGCGCGTGCACGACAATACCGTTCACGTGCACGCTAAAGATGTTCCTGCTGTGGATGAAGCAACGGGGGAACTTCTTTTACGGATTTGGAAATCCCAAGGCATCTTCCGGAAGCCTTATCGGATAGCGATCTGCTGCCCGGTGCTTGGGAGGAGGAGCAATCATGTTGATTCTGAGCTTTTGGCGCCGCAAGTCAGCAGCCGCTATGGTGCTCTCGTTGGGATTGCTTGTACCCGCAAGCACCCTCGCCCAAGTCGATATGGGCTCGATATCAGGCGTGATCCGTGACCCATCCGGCGCAGGAATACCCAATGCGAAGGTCATGCTGACGAATGAGGACACGAACATCTCTGCCTCTACCGCATCGGGATCAGAGGGGCACTATACCTTCTCGCCCGTAAGAGCCGGGCACTACTCCTTGTCGGGATCTGCCAGTGGGTTTCGGACGGTCAAGCAAAAGAACGTGACGCTTGACGTGCAGCAGAAGCTCGAGGTGGACATCTCGCTAACGATTGGACAAGCGACAGAAACGGTCGTGGTCGATGCGGCGCCACCTCTGCTGCAGACTCTGGACGCGTCCGTGGGCCAGGTGATCGAGGAGAAGGCTATTAATGACCTGCCGCTGAATGGCCGCAACTTTACCTTTCTCGCACAACTCTCTGCCGGTGTCACTCAGGGCCAGCAGGACACGCGCGGCTTGGGCGGCAGCGGAAGCTTTGCGGCCAATGGATTGCGGCCCGCACAGAACAACTACTTGCTTGATGGAATCGACAACAATACCAATCTCGTAGATTTTCTCAACGGTACTGCCTATTCCGTGAAGCCACCGGTGGATGCGATTCAAGAGTTCAAGGTCGAGACGAATAACTACAGTGCGGAGTCTGGCCGGTCGGCGGCGGCAGTACTGAATGCCACTCTGAAGTCGGGAACGAATGCGTTCCATGGTGCGGCGTGGGAGTTCTTGCGCAATGACAAATTGGATGCGGCCAACTATTTTGAGAATGCCGGAGGTCTCAAGAAGGGCGAATTCCGTCTGAACCAGTTTGGGGCTACATTTGGTGGCCCGATCCGCAAAGGCAAGACGTTCTTTTTTATCGATTACGAGGGAACACGCATTCGCCAAGCCACTCCGTTTACGAGTACGGTGCCGACAGCCTTGGAGCGCAGCAGCGGCTATACAAACCTCTCCGAATTGCTCAGCCAGGGACCTGATCCGGCTAGTTGTATGCAGAACCCTGGTCAATCAGGCTGCGTCACGGATGCCTTAGGGAGGGGTTACACGCTTGGACAGGTGTTCGACCCGGCTACGACGCGTGACCCCGGGAGCGGCTTTGTGAGAGAGCCATTTGCGGGAAATATGCTCCCTGCAAACCGGCTGGATGCGAATGCGATTAAGCTCCTCAATCTCTTTCCAGCTCCGAACAACTCAGGCCTGTTCAATAACTACTCGTCGAACCCAGTGATAAACAACGACACCGATCAGTTCGACGCACGGGTCGATCACAACTTCAGTTCCAAGGACAGCGCGTTTGGGCGGCTCAGTTATGTGAGAAATCCAGAAATCATTCCCGGACCGTTCGGCGGCATCGCGGATGGCGGCCCATTTTATGCCGGAAACCAGAATGCGACATCCTGGAACTCGGCCTTGAGTGAAACGCACACATTTTCGCCGACATTCGTGAATGAGTTCCGGTTGGGATACAACCATTTGCGGGCGACGCGAACTCAGCCGAACGCCAACACTTCAGGCATTCCCGAGCAGTTCGGTATCCAAGGCGTGCCGCAAGGCAATTCGAATGGCGGACTGGGCTCCATCTACTTCACAGGTCTTAACTCCCTCGGCAGCAGCCAATACTTGCCTTCGATCGAACTGAGCACTACATCACAAATTACGGACAATGTGACTAAGACGTTTGGGCGGCAGACTTTGAAAGCGGGCTTCCAATGGCAACGCCTGGGTTTCTCCATTCTGCAGCCGATCGCAGCCAGGGGGACGTGGGCTTTCAACGGTCTATATACAGAAGTCCCGACTACCAACGGAGGCAACACGGGCCTGGCCCAGATGCTTTTGACGCCGATTCCGGGAACAATGCCGGGTGCCTCTGATTACGTGGGAGGAGCTGATTCGGTCAGTGCTTCTAACATCGCCAACACGTCAATGCAGCACCGGTACTACGCAGGCTACTTCCAGGATGATTTCAGAGTGACCTCGAAGCTAACCCTGAACTTAGGCCTGCGGTACGAATACTTCGGCCAGTTGAAAGAGAACTACGGGGCCCAGTCGAACTTCCTCATTCCCGGGGCAAGCGGGCGCTCGACGTTCCTGCTAACGCAAAAACGCTGCAATACTCCATTCTCTACGGCCTTCAACGCTGCTGCGGCAACGGATGGCATTGATATCGTCTGTTCCAGCCAGCCGGGTCTGGGCGTGTCGCAAAAGAAAAACTTCTCGCCGCGATTCGGATTCGCCTATCAAATCGCTCCCAAGTTGGTGGTGCGAGGTGGATACGGGATCTTCTACGGCGGTTTCGAAAATTCTGTGATCGAGACCTATGTGGACTTTCCTTTCCAATACACGCTGAGCAAGAGCTATCAGGTGCCCAGCGCACCAGTTACGTTCGACAATGGCTCTATTGCGACGCTTGAGACGGGAACCACCGGCCTTCCTCTGACTCCGGCCGCCGTTCAACCGGGAGCAGTATCCTTCACGGGCGAGGACTATCACGTGAAGACTCCGTACACCCAGGGTTACAACCTCACGGTGCAGTACGCGCTGGGCCCGAACGATACAGTGCAAGTAGGCTATGTCGGCAATACGGTCCATCATATGGGCACGTACGTAAACCCGAATACTCCACGGCAGATTCTGCCGCCCGGACTGGATGCCCTGTCGTATTCTCCCTATCCTGATTTTTCTTCCTACATGGTCTATTCCACTTTTTCAGGCAATAGCCACTACAACTCTCTCCAAGCCAACTACGAACGACGAGTCGGCCGGAGCTTGAGTGTTCTCGGCAACTTCACTTGGGCCAGTTGTATGAATGATGCCGTAGACGTTCTGAATCCGACGGCATTGGGCCCGAGCTACCGCGCTCCATTCCTTCCCAATTTTGGCATACACGGGGACTTCGGACGTTGCGACTTCGACATTAACAAAGTTTTTCACTTCAGCGGGATGTATGAACTGCCATTCGGGCATGGCCGCCATTTCCTGGGCGGCAGCAGCGGTTTGCTCAACGCGATCGTGGGCGGTTGGGACACCAACTGGATAGTGACGCTCCAGGACGGTCAACCAGGTACGGTCCCGTGCGCTATCGCGACCACTTCAGGGTTCGGCTGCTACGCCTTGAAAGTTCCTGGAGTGGATCTGTATGCGGGAAAACACAATGTAGACCAGTGGATGAACCCGGGGGCTTTCGCAACCCCTCCAGTGGCGACGGCCATTGGGCAAACGGACTACAGCCCCCTGGGCGGTGGGCCGGCCCAGTTCCGTGGACCGGGTTTTCATCGCATGGACTTCTCCTTGTTCAAGCAGTTCCCGGTGACCGAACGTTTCCGGATGGAATTTCGCACCGAGTTCTTCAACTTGACCAATCATCCTAACTTCTCGAATCCGGGATTCGCCATCAATGGAGTACCGGCGGCCCCAGGAGCACTGAACTACAACAACCCGACCAATTTTGGAAAGATCACTTCGACACGTGATGGTCAAAACGACCAGCGCGAAATTCAGTTCGCGCTGAAATTGTATTTCTGAGATGGACGGCTGGTTAGCGGGGCGTTTCATGAGCACGAGAGGCACTCGAAGAATGCCTTGCATCGTTTCGACAGATTCCAAGTGGGAGTAACCAGCAATTCGTCAGGAATCGGAGCGACATTAACGCTGGCCGACGCAGATCAGAATGCTCGTGTGCTCCGAGAGGGAGAAGAACATGTTCCGCGTGATTTGCACCCTATCGTCATTACTGTGCCTATTCGTCTCGCCTGCCGTTAGTGCAGCCGACGCTCCAGGCAAACTGGAGTTGTCGAACAACTGGAAATTGTCTGCTGCGAAGGACGCTGGAGCACAAGGTGCAGCGATCTCCAAGTCCGATTTCCAGGACGAGGCGTGGCATCCGATCCATCGCATGCCTGCAACTGTTCTCCAGATCCTGCAAGAGGACGGCATCTATCCCAACCTCTATTTTGGCAAGAACATGCTGGAGAAGGTCCCGCAGGATTTGTACAAGCAGGACTGGTGGTACCGCACTGTATTCACTGCGCCGGCTGGTTTCTCGACCTACACTATCGAGTTCCCGGGTATCAACTACCGCGCCGAGATCTGGATCAACGGGCAAAAGCTAGCAGAGAACAAGCAAATCATCGGGATGTATGCCGCTCACCAGCTCAATGTGACGCAGTGGATCAAGGCAGGAGCGCAGAATGCGCTGGCCGTAAAAGTCACACCCGAGCAACTGGTTCAAGACGTCAACGGTGTGGAACTGGCGGACAGCTGGTTTGATTGGATCAACTGGAAATATCTGGGATACAAAGGCAAGTACACCAGAAAACATCAGTTCGATGCCTCCTTCGTGCCTGACAGAAACGCCGGCATCTGGAAGCCGGTCTACTTAAGGATGACCGGCGACGTTGCGCTAGACAACCCAACCGTGAACTCTGAACTGTCCCTGCCACAAGCCACCGCACGGCTTACGGTTTATGCGACATTGCACAACTTTG
>Ga0265338_10003228_pt1 | contig 23228 bp, 23 predicted proteins | sample 42126metaG_FD_193579 | JGI IMG/M metagenome (GOLD analysis project Ga0265338, IMG submission 193579) | Rhizosphere microbial communities from Carex aquatilis grown in University of Washington, Seatle, WA, United States - 4-21-26 metaG | ecosystem: Host-associated > Plants > Roots > Rhizosphere... | reverse complement strand
GCTTCATCCTTGAATTCCGGCGAGAAGTTCTTCTTCGGTCGGGGCAAGATATCACCTTTCCAGATAGCCCATCCTAATGGATGGACTGTCCGGAAGCTTCGGGGCACCTCAGAGCCCGAAGCTGGTTCCCCTGGTCTTGTCTGATGCTGAGCGCGCTTCGCTAGAGGCTTTGTCGCGTAAGCGGACCGCGTCGCAGGCGCTGGCCGGGCGGGCGCGGGTAGTGCTGGCCTGCGCGGAGCACAACGGGGTGATGCCGCTGACCCGGGTCGCGGAGCAGACCGGGCTGTCGCGGGAGTCGGTCCGCAAGTGGCGGGTCCGGTTCACCGAGCGCCGGATGGACGGCCTGGGAGATGCGCCCCGGCCCGGTGCCGCCCGCACGATTACCGACGAGCAGGTTGAGGTGCTGGTCACCCGGACCCTGACGGAGAAGGGCCGCGGGCAGGACAGCCACTGGTCCACCCGGTCGATGGCCGCAGAGAGCGGCCTGTCGCAGTCTTCGGTATCACGGATCTGGCGGGCGTTCGGCCTCAAGCCCCACGTGGTCGAGACGTGGAAGCTGAGCACGGACCCGGAGTTCATCGGCAAGGTCCGCGACGTCGTCGGCCTTTACATGAGCCCGCCGGAGAACGCGCTGGTCCTGTGCGTGGACGAGAAGTCCCAAATCCAGGCCCTGGACCGGACCGCCCCGTGCCTGCCCCTGCTGCCCGCTACCCCGGCGCGCATGACGCACGATTACGTCCGCCACGGCACGACCAGCCTGTTCGCCGCGCTCGACCTGGCCAGCGGCTCGGTCATCGCCCAGCCCTACCGGCGGCACCGCAGCCAGGAGTTCCTGTGGTTCCTCAAGCTCATCGACGGCGCAGTGCCGAAGAGCCTCGAGCTGCACTTGGTGCTAGACAACTACGCGACGCACAAGACGCCGGCGATCCATCAGTGGCTGCTCAAGCACCCGCGGTTCCACCTGCACTTCACCCCGACCAGCAGCTCCTGGATGAACCTCGTAGAGCGCTGGTTCGCCGAGCTCACCAACCGCAAGCTCCGCCGCTCAGCCCACCGCAGCGTCGCCGAACTCGAAACCGACATCCGCAAGTGGATCAACGAGTGGAACAAAGACCCGAAGCCATTCACCTGGACAAGGTCCGCTGACGACATCCTGGAGACCCTCGCCGAGTACTGCCAGCGGATCACCGGTCCGGGGACGCCCACGCGATGAGCGACGAGGACCTGCGCACCCTCCTGCGGCTGCTCGACACGATGGACGATCACTTCGACCAGCGGATCACCGACCAGGAATTCCTGCACCTGGCGACTTCCGCCCGCGATTCCCTGAGTCCGTCAGCCGCGCACGATCCCGCCCTGGCCACCGCCGTTCGCACGCTCTGCGCCCTTCTTGGCCCCGCCAAGGACGACCCGCTGCGAGCAGAGCCCTACGGCAACCTCCGCTTTGCGCTCGCCGACCTGGAGAAGCTCCGCAAACGCCGCCACCCAACCAAGCCTGCCAACGAATTATCGACTCAGGACACTAGTACGCCGCTGCCTCGGCGATAATCCTCTCGACCGAGGCGAGCGCCCGAGCAAGTGGCGTAGAGTCAGCAACTTCCTCGTCTCGATCGATCCGCCGAGCCTTGCCCGGGTATGGCTCGCGCCATCTTTCGATCACGGCCAAGGACAGCCTCTCGGCGGCGGCATAAGGCTTGGCTGTGCCAGCCACCTCGGCGGCCAGGTCCTCGAACACGCACCACGTATTCCAGTGCCCTGGCAGTGCGTCACCGTCCTCGTCGCCTACCAGGGCACTCCAACGTGCTGCGAGCGAGCGCCCCGTGTCCGCCTCTCTGGTGGGATCGCCTGCCTGCACGGTTGCCGTAATGATGCGCAGGGTATCCGTCATCAGGTCGCGCTCCCCATCGGTCAGCCTGTCCTCGTACTGCGCCCGAAGCAGCTCGCCCAGCTTGTGCATCGCGACTAGGTAGTCAATCCACGGAAGCTCTCGAAGACCGTGGTAGTTCGCCATCTTCGTGTCGTAGACCCGCATCCGCTCCCACCCGGCAACGCATTGCACCCGCGGCCACAGTAGACGACGGGCAGGAAGTAGCACCTGCAACCTCTGAGTTATTAGCAGTGTTACCAGGCTCTCCCCTGCCTCACTGCGTCTCCTGCGGTCGCTCTGAGCTCACGAATTGCCCGGCACTGGCCCGCTGTGTCCGCTTCGCCTCAGGCCGTCTCGCTGAGTCCCGCTCACAAATACTGGCCGCTGAACTGCGGTTTCTAGGACCTCGGCGTCCCGTATACAGTGCCTCGCGTGGATATGAGGGACGTGCAGGCCAACCTGAACTACCTGCTCAACGAGTGGGACCCGATCGGCGTGTCCGACCTCGTGTCAGATGAGTACGACTGCATGATCGCGCCCCTGATCAGCCGGCTGAACGCTGGGAACGGACGCGCCGAGATCAGCGAGTTCCTGTGGCACGAACTCGAAGACCACTTCGGCCTCGACCCTCACAGCCATGACGTCGACGGAATGGCCAACCGCCTAGTGGCCTGGTGGGCGGCGGTCGGGTAACACGCCCTCCGGGCCGACCAACAGCGGACACGACTTAATTCGATGGCAAACCGACCCGGAGCGCAGGACGCGGAGCGTCCGAGCACCGGAAGCAGTGCGGCAGCATGGTGTTCCTAGCCGAACGCTCGGGCGGACTGACGGCTAACAGGGCTACCGTACCCGCGTGGAGATCCCGGAGCTTGCCGACCTCATCTGGCTGTTTGAAGACGAGCCGTCACCTGAGTTCCCTGATCTCCACTGGCCCAATGGACTCCATTCCTTCCGTTGTGCCGCGGCCCTCACGAGGTCCTGTTCTCTCTAGACCCGATTGCGGGCGAGGCATACATCACGCTGTACGCAGACGGTCAGCAGCTTGCCTCGGTCGGCAGGCTCCAGCGGCTGGAGACGCTGCGCATCATCCGGCTCGACGGCTACGAGGGCCTGGAGCTGCGCTTCATCGACGCGCGGTTCGATCCCGTCTCTTTGGAGACTAAGCCTGGAATCAGGCTCTCCTGGGATGTCATTTCGCTCGGTGCGTGGTAGCTGTCCCAATCACTGCGGGGACGAATGCCCACCAGGCCCGCCGTGCCGCGCCGGGTCGGTCCCTCAGGGCCGCAGCCCGGCGCGAGTGCGGCGGGCGCGGCGGCGCGGAGCGCCGTCGCCTTGATCAGATACAGGTAAATTCGTCAATTAACTTGCCGGAAGCCTGTTCTGCAGGATTAATTAATGGTCACTACGGGTCCGTTCCCAGGATCGCGGCAATCCATCGGACGAATCAAGAAGAGCGGCGGAGATGTTCTCCGCCGCTCTTCACTGCGCGGACTGCGCCGCTGGTTTCCTTTCATCGCTGGCGTTTTCCTTGTTCTTGATGCTGCGTGGTGCGCAGCAGTGCAGCGAGGACTGCGATCGCTGCGGGGTCTTCGACCCGCTCGGGCAATCCCTGCCTTAGTCGCCAGCGGCGCGCTTCTTGCGCGCCGGCCTTGCGTATCGCTGTCCGTTCTTCTGTGCTCAGCGGGGCGCGCGGTGGTCGCTGTACTGCCCGCTGGTTGCCCTTATAGGCGGTCACCTCTTCCGTTTCCTGTACTGGACGGGTGTTGCCAGTCGTGGGGTATCACCCCCCCTCCGGCTATTCGGCGGGTGGTATCGCCTCCCTTCCTGGTCTCGTGTTCTGGCAAGTGCCACGGCAGGCGGCGCGGATTCTCGCCGGCAATTACACGGTGATATGCCACCGTGCTGCTGGCGGGTGCCCGCCTGTCGGTTTCCTGTTCCCTGATCTCACCAGGTATCGCGGGGCTTCGCGATGCAACGGCAGTGCAATCTCAGTGCACTTCCAGTGCAACTACGGTGCAGAACCGGGTTGCTCAGGAAGCCGTCCTGAGTTTCTCCCGCAGGAGGTACAGGCAGCTTTCGAGGACGTCGTCGCCGAGGGACTCGGGTTCGGCGAGGAGGATCTCCACGGCCAGCATCCGCGCGGCGCTCCTCGGGAGCGTCTCGGTCACCGCCGGGGCGTTCACTGCCCGCCTCCCCACGAGGCCCGCGCCCGCCGAAGGAACTCCTCGTTCATCGCCTCAGACCGGGCGGTCAGGTCCGGACGTGCTCCGCTTTCATGCGGGCCTTCCAGTGCGTCGCGGACGCGCCTGCGCTCGGCCAGGAACTCCGGGTCGTCTAGCTGGGTGAAGTCGTCACTGTCGCTCATGGTCCTTGCCGCTCTCGGGATCGCGTTGACATGGCGCGGCCCGCTGCCGCCCCGTAGAAGGGGGTGGCTGCTGCGGGAACGGCAGCAGGACGTGTAATAACACTGCAACAGCCCGTGACGAAACGGGTAGTGCCGTGTCAACATGGCTAGTGTGGCTGGTAACAGGGGAAACTCGGCAGCAACGCATTTCGGCCGCCAGATGCGCAAGGAACGTCTTGCCCGCGGCTGGTCGTTGCGTGAGCTGAGCGCGCGGACCCAGGTTGACTTCGCCACCTTGAGCAGGGTGGAGAACGGCAAGCGGCCGCCCACGGAAAAGCTGGCCAGGGCGTGCGACGCGGTTTGGCCCGACCGCCGCAGGTGGTTCACCGAGTACTACGAGGAGTCCAAGTCCTGGGTGCCGGCCGGGTTCCGCAGCTGGCCCGAGTACGAGGACAAGGCGACGAGCCTGAGGGTCTGGTCTCCCGGCGTCATCGACGGCCTGCTGCAAACCGAGCGCTACGCGGACGTGTTCCTGCGCACCTATCCCGGGGCGACCGATGAGGTCGTGGCCGCGCGGCTGGCCAACCGGATGGCCAGGCAGCGCCGTGTGCTCATGCGGGACGCGCCGCCCGAGTCGTGGTTCATCATCGATGAGCTTGCGCTGTACCGTGCGGTCGGCAGTGCCCAGGTCATGGCGGAGCAGATGCGGGTGATCGCCGCCGTGGCGTCCATGCCGAACGTCACCGTGCAGGTGCTGCCGGCCGTTGCCCACCCCGCGAACCCTTCCGAGCTGATCGTGACCGAGAGCGCGGCTTACGTCGAGCACCTGGCGGGCGGGCTGGTTTACACCGACGATGAGACGGTCGCCTCACTGTCCCGCGTGTTCACTAAGATCCAGAGTGAAAGCGAGAAGGCCAGCGACTCACTGGCCGTGACCGAGAGGCTGGCCGAGACATAGGCGACTGGCGCAAGTCCAGTTTTTCAAGCGCGAACGGCGGCGCCTGCGTAGAAGTTGCACGAGCCGAGCAAGTCATGATCCGCGACACCACCAACCGCGACGGCGTCACGCTCAGCATTCCCACGGGCGCCTGGCAGACGTTCACCGCCTCACTTAAGTAAGGCAGCAGCGCCCCAACGGCAGCCCGTCGGCTCGCCAGCGCGCCGTAGTGCAGGTGCAGGTGCACCCACCGCTCGCGCGTTTGCACGTCAGGGAGACAAGCGCGCACCGCGTGCACTTGCACTACCGGGCGCGCGCGGTAATCGTCTACGTCTACGTCTACGTCTACGTCTACGTCTACGTCCACGGGCCGGCCGCGCGTCTGCACGTTAAGGGCGCGGACGTAGACGTCGACAAAGTCTTAGACAAGTTATCCACAGGCGCTAACGGAGAGTGATTGTCTGATTGTCTCGTCTCATCGTCTCAGTGCGCCTCTACGTGCAGACGCGCGCGAGGGTGGGACGAGACAAACTCGTGAGACGATCACAATAAGTAGTCTATAAATTAACATTTGTGATGTAGATCACAGGTACAAAACACCGATTAGGGCTACAGACGCACGATCCCCGGTCATATCCGCCGCGCGGTCCAGTTCCGCGACCGGCACTGCGCCTGGCCCCGCTGCACCCGCCCCGCCGTCTACTGCGAGGTCTGCATCCACCGCCGCGGCTGGCAGCTCACCCTCCACCCCGACGGCACCACCGTAGCCCGCAGCCCCGACGGCCGACAGGTACTCAGATCTCACCCGCCGCCGGCCGAGGATGCCGCCTAGCGGTACGGGAGAGCCCCGCACCCGGGTATAGCACCGGACGTCCCTGGCTCTGGCTCGATGCCGCCTCCCGCCCAAGGAGTTACGCTCGGGTTCATGGACACCGCCGACCATAGCGTGCTGCACGAGATCCTGGCCCGCGGCGAAGGCTTCGGCCACCGCCAGCACATCGAGCTGGCCTGGCGTTACCTGGCCGCGCGCGGCCCCGCGGGCGCGGCCGACGCGGTGGCCGCCGCCATTCGCGAGCTCGCCGCCGCCCACGGCCAGCCCGCCAAGTACCACGAGACCATGACCCGGTCCTGGGCCCGCTGCGTTGCGGTGCACGCCGAGCGCTGGCCCGCCGTCACTGCCCCAGAGTTCATCGACCGCAACCCGGAGCTGCTCGACCCGGGGCTGCTGGGCCACTTCTACTCGCCTGAGCTGCTCGGTAGCGACGCTGCCCGCGCTCAGTGGGTCGCCCCCGACCTGCGTGACCTGCCTGCCCTGGCCAGCTGAGGTAACCGGCGCGGTCGTCGTCGCCGCCGCAGCCCGTCAGCGCGGCGGGCCGGCCTCGATCCGCCGCCTGACCTCGGCCAGCCCGGCGGGCCCGCGCTCGACCGTCCACCAGCTCTCCACCCACCAGGTCGCGCCCGCGGCGGCCCACACGGCCGGGTCGGGCGGGTCGAGCCGGGTGAACTCGCCGCTGCTATCCGCCTCGAGCACGACGTCGTAGGGGTCAGCCGCCAGGCCGACCGCCTCCCGCAGCGCCCGCACCTCGGCCACCAGCGCGGCTAGCTGCTCGGGGCTGGCCGGCCCGTGGCCGTCGTCCCCGCCGCCGCCGAACGCGGGCAGCAGGCCGTCCCAGCGCGCGGCCCGGGTCAGCGACGGCTGGGCCACCCGTCCCGGCGCCCGTGCCCCGACCACCCACACCGGGGGCCGCGGTCGCTGCACCGGCGGCTCGGGCAGCAGGAAATCGGTCGGCCGCACTTGGTAGTACCCGCCGTCATAGCTGAACGGCTGGCCGCGCATCAGGCCGTCGTAGACCGCCAGACACTCATCGAGCTTGCCCGCGCGGACCCGGCGGCCCTCATCGGGCTCGAACGCGGTCCACCCTTCGTGCACCGCGCCGAGGCCCACGCTCAGCACCGCCCGGCCGCCGCTTAGCCGGTCAACGGTGCCGACGGCCGACGCGAGGTCCCACGGCCGCCACCGCGACGCCGGGGTGAGCAAGGTGCCGAGCCTGATCCGCTCGGTCGCCATCGCGGCCGCCCCCAGGGTCACCCAGGCGGCCTCGCCCCAGACCGCCTCCCAGGTGAACACGGCGTCCCAGCCGTGCCGCTCGCCCAGCGCGGCCAGCTCAGCGAACTGGCGCGCGGTCGCGTACGGCACCACGAACCCGAATCGCATAACCCGACTCTAGGGGCAGCCAGCGACAAGCGGGCGGCTGGCCGCTACCCGAGCCGCTGCGCGTACAGCTCGCCCAGCGCGTCCCAGTGCCGCTCGGCCAGCGCCTCGTCGTAGACCTGCTGGTCGGGCACTGCGAACCCGTGATGGCCGGGCCAGGTCTCGACCGTGTGCGGCACCCCGGCCGCGCTCAGCGCGTCGTCCAGCAGCGCCGCGTGCTCGGCGGTGAAGCCGGCGTCATCGATCGACCCGGCCACCAGGACGGCGGCGCGGACCTGGTCGGCCGCTAGGTGCGGGCTGCTCGGGTCGCCGGGGACGGCGACGCCGGCCGCGTGGAACGAGGCGGCCGCCGCCAGCTTGCCGCCGAGGCCGCCCGCCGACACCAGCGTCAGCCGCCCGCCCATGCAGTACCCGTGCGCGCCGATCGCGGACCCGCGCACCTCCGGCCGGGCCAGCAGGAAATCCGCGTAGGCGTTGGCGTCGGCGACCACCCGTTCGTTGGTGAGGGTACGTGCCAGGCCGAAGAGCCGGTTCCGCTCCTGCTCGTCGGAGAACGCGGTCCGCACGTCGAACGGCGGGTAGCCGCCCTCCCGGTAGTAGACGTCGGGAATAAGCGCCACGTAGCCGAGTCCGGCCAGCCGGTCGCCCATCGCCAGGAACGTGTCCCGCGGCCCGAAGATATCGGTGAACACGAGCACCCCCGGCCACGGCCCCTGCCCGTCGGGCACATGCAGCGTCCCGCTGCTTACGCCGTCGCTGGCCGGAATCTGCACGTCGAAGCGCGGCATCCCCAGTTCCCTCCGCTGAACCACTCGTTGCTTGCGCGACGATCGTAGTACCCGGCTCCAGGCGGAGCGGATCGTGCTGTCGGCGCCTCCGTGACCAGGGCCGCTCCCGAGTCACAAAGCCTCGACGAATTGCCGCAATATTCACCCACAGCCGACAGCGCTAGGTACCGTCATGTAAGTGACCAGCGACCCGAAACATAGCAGCTCACCTGGTGCGTCGGACGCCCGCGGCGCAGGGCAGGACCAGGCGCAGCTGCCGGCCGCGCCGCCACCGCCGGCGGACCCCGGCCAGGGGGCGCAGGGGCAGTACGGCCAGGCGGCAGCCGGCCAGGATGCCACCGCGGGTAGGCAGTACCGGTCAGGCCGTCACGCCCTGGGTGCGGGCACCCCCGAGGTCACGCCCGGCGAGCAGGCGCCCCCGAGCGGGCAGGCGCCCCCGGGCGAGCAAGCCCCGGACGGGCGCGGGCCAGACGGACACGGGCAGACCAGCCAGGGCTACCCGCAGGGCGGGTACTCCCAGGCAGGCCAGGGCTACGGTGGGGGCGGCCACGGGCAGGATCAGCAGGACAACCGCCAGCAGTACGGACAGGGCGGCTACGGGCAGGGCGGCTACGGGCAAGGGGGCTACGGGCAAGGGGGCTACGGGCAAGGGGGCTACGGGCAGGGAGGCTACGGCCAGGCACCCGCCGGCTACGGAACCCCTGGCTACCCGCAGCCGGGCTATCCGCAGCAGGCGTACGGCGCGCCCGGCTATGGGGCCGACGGGTACGGCACTCAGGCGTCGGGCCAGCCGGGGTACCAGCAGACCGAGCGGGGCCAGCCGGGCTATCCGCAAGCCGGACCTCCGCAAGCCGGACCTCCGCAAGCCGGACCTCCGCAGCAGCCAGGGAACCCGCAGGGCAGCTACCCGCCGGGGTATGGGCAGCAGGGTTATGCCCAGCCGGGTTATGCCCAGTCAACCAGTGCCCAGCCGACCACCGCCCAGCCGACCAGTGCGCAGCAGGGATATCAGTACCCTGGCTACTCGCAGCCAGGGTACGGGCAGCCGGGCCAGCAGCAGGCTTACCAGCAGACGAGCTATCAGCCGACCGGTTACCAGCCGACCGGTTACCAGCAGCCCGGCTACCCGCAGTCGGGTTACGGGCAAGCGGGGTACGGGCAGCCCGGCAACGGCTCGCAGCCAGCGGGTGCCGGGCAGGCGCCAGCCGTCGGCCTGGCCGCGGGCGACGCCGGCCGCGGCGGCCCGGCGGGCGGCGGTCGTTCCCGGCACCCCGGCAGGCACCCCGGCAGGCGCCGCACCGTGCTGATCGCGGGGATCTCCGGCACGCTGGCGGTGGCGCTGACGATCGCCCTGGTCGCCATCTTCGTGGTCAAGCACGGGCCGGGCACCCCGGTTACCGGGATGATCCCGACCGGTGCCACCGCCGATCAGGACGGCAGGCAGGTCGCGTCCGCGTTCCTCACCGCCTGGGAGAAGGGCAACCTGGCCAAGGCGGCCAACCTGACCAGCGCGCCGTCGGCCGCGAAGGCCGGGTTCGGCACCTACGCCAAGGGCCTCGGGCTGACCACGGTCGCGTTCGGGTCGGCCGCGGTGACCGCCGCCCCCGGCTCCACCACGGCGCTGCCGCGGGAGAAGGTGTCGTTCACGGTGACCGCCTCCGTCGGCACGACATCGGGCGCGACCTTTCTGCGCGGCACGTGGTACTACCACTCCTCGCTGGTCGCCTACCAGCAGGCGAACTCGAGCGTCTGGTTCGTCGCCTGGCAGCCGGACGTGCTGGCGCCTCACCTGACCGCGACGACCCATCTGCAGGCCGTCCCGGTCGCGCCGATGGTGAACTCGGTCACCGACGCTAACGGCGGCGACCTGGCCTCCTACGGTGACCCAGGGCTGAGTAACATCTCCAAGCTGCTGATGAAGTCGGCGCCGCCCGGGCTGGGCAGGCCCGGCCTTGAGGTCGAGATCGAAACCGCGGCGGGCAAGCCGGTCAAGAACAGCCAGGCGGACATCCTCGACCCGCATAATATCCAGTCGCTGTCCACCACGGTCAGCTCCTCGGCCGAGGCAGCCGCGCTGGCCGCGGTCAAGATGCACAAGCAGAGCTCGATGGTCGTCATTCAGCCTTCTACCGGCAAGATCCTCGCGATCGCCAACAACGCCGGCTTCAACGACTTCGCGCTCACGGCCCAGGTCGCCCCCGGCTCCGCGATGAAGGTCATCACGTCGGCGGCGCTGTTCAACGCGGGCGTGCTCACCCCGAGCAGCCCGGTTGAATGCCCCAAGGCCTACACCGTGACCGGCATCACCTACCACAACGACAAGGGGGAGTCGGAGCCCGCGGGCACCCCGTTCATGACCGACTTCGCGCAGTCCTGCAACAACGCGTTCACCAGCCAGTGGCAGCACCTGACCGGCGCCGACACCCTGGCCAGCACCGCCAAGAACTACTTCGGCCTGAACCAGAAGTGGAACATCGGCATCACCGGCCTGTCCGCCTCCTACTTCAACGCGCCGGCCAGCGCCTCCGGCTCCGAGCTGGCCCAGGAGGCGTTCGGTGAGGGACAGGTGACCGCTTCCCCCATCGCGATGGCCTCGGTCGCCGCCACCGTGGCCGACGGCACGTTCGAGCAGCCGATCCTGGTCGCCGGGATCAAGCGGCTGAGCGCCACCGCGCTGCCGACCGCGACCGACGCCAACCTCAAGGAAATGATGCGCGCCGTCGTGACCAGCGGCACCGCGGCCGGCCTTGGCCTCGGCCCCAGCGTCTACGCGAAGACCGGGACGGCCGACATCCAGGGCCAGGAGCAGCCCAACAGCTGGCTGATCGCCTTCGACTCCAGCCAGGACATCGCGGTCGGCTGCCTGGTGCTCGACGCCGGCTACGGCGCCCAGTACGCGGGTCCCGAGGTCGCCTCGTTCCTCAGCCACTACTAGGACCATCTGGCGGACGACCAGCCGCCGGCGGGGGGACACGGCCGGCGGCCTGGTCTACCGGGGCCGCCCGCCCAGGCGCGCCGCCGCGACCTTCTTCGGTACCACCATCCGCCAGGCGTCAGTCACCAGCTCGCGCAGCTCGTCGGCGCTGAGCGCCGCCATCGTGGCACAGATCCAGTGGAACCGCAGGTCGGACTGGCGGGGCAGCAGGAACTTGGCCGGTTCGGCGGCGATCAGGGCAGCCCGCTGCTCCTTCGGGAACCCTAGGCCCAGGATCAGCTCATCGGGCGAGACCGAGGCGTAAACGATCTTGCCGACCCGGAACTTGATGTAGTCGCGGATCAGGTGCTCCTCGGTGCGGGGAAGCGTCAAGGCCACCGCGCGCACGTCTGCCGCCGTGATCATGCGCCAACACTAGCCGCGGCGCCCGACATTACGGGGGCGGCCCTTCCGGGCTGGAACCGGCTGGCGGCTAGCTGGGCTGGAACCGGCTGGCGGCTAGCTGGGCCGGCCGGCGGCCGGGGCGGCGAAGCCAGGCGGCCGACCCAGATGGTGCGATGCTGGTGGGACCAGGGCGGGATCAGTGCGGGACCAGTACAGGGATCAGTGCGGAACCGACGGGGAAGGCGGCAGGCGTGCGGCAGGAAGATGTCGATCAATGGCTGCGAGCGTACGTGGCAGCCTGGCAGAGCTATGACCCCGATGAGATCGGCGCGCTGTTCGCCGAGGACGTCGAGTACCGCTACCACCCCTATGAGGAGCCGGTCCGCGGCCGGCCGGCGGTGGTTCGGTCGTGGCTGGGGGAGGACGTTTCCCCGGGCGCGTCGACCAGGGACGCGCCCGGTACCTACGACGCCGTCTACCAGGCGGTCGCCGTCGACGGCGACGTCGCGGTGGCCACCGGCAGCAGCCGTTACCGGATCGAGCCGGGCGGGCCGGTGGACACCGTGTTCGACAACTGCTTTGTCATGCGCTTCGATGCCGACGGCCGCTGCCGGGAGTTCACCGAGTGGTACGTCGAGCGGCCGCGGGACTAGCCGGCGTCAGCGGCGTTCCTGCTGGGCCAGCAGCGCGACGTGCAGTGCCGCGCGGGACTCGGGGTCGGCCAGGCTGACCGAGAGCACCCGCTCGATCAGCGCTAGCCGCTGGTAGAACGTGGGCCGGGCCAGGTGGGCGCGGGACGCGGCGAGCGCCTTGTTGCCGCCGGCGCCGAGGAAGGCCGCGAGGTCGGTGAGCAGGGTGGTGCCGTGCTCGGCGTCGTGGGCGAGCAGCGGGCCGAGTTCCCGCTCGGCGAACGCGCGCAGCCGCGGGTCATCCCGCAGCAGGTGCACCAGGCCGCGCAGCCGCAGGTCGGGCAGGCGGTAGTAGGGGCGGCCGGGGCGGTCCGGGCTGCCGCCCGCCAGCTCGGCCACCTCCCGCGCCTCGCGGAACGCGTCCCTGACCTCGCGCAGCGACCCGGCCGGGCGGCTCACCCCGATCGCCGGGCGGTCGCCCGCTACCCGGGCGGCGAGCGCCCGCAGCATCTCGTCGTCGTCCGCTCCTGGCGGCAGCGAGAGCAGGGCGCCCGCCCGGACGTCATCGAGCGCCCCGGCCAGCGCGGGCACGCCCGCCGCGCGGCAGGCGGCCGCGATCGCCTCGGCCGCGCCGAGGACGTCGGCCTGGGCCGGGTCAGGCAGCCTGACCACCACCGCGACCAGGTCCCGGCCAGCCACCTCGACGCCCATCGCCCGGGCCCGGGCGGCGGCCTCGCCCTCGCCCGCGGCGGATGCGGCCGCACCGCCGGGGCCCTCGATCAGCGCGCTGATCAGCGTCCGGTGCGCCTGCCGCTCAAGCGACTCGGCCCGCGAGGTGAGCAGCCGCCCGAGCGCGAGGGTGGCAGCGGCCCGCGAGATCAGCAGCTCGTCGATGATCCGCCGGTGCACCGCCTCGGTGATCTCGATGAACGCCACCTCGCGGCGCAGCTCGATCAGCGGCAGCGAGCGCGCCTCGGCCGCGGCCACCAGCGCGGGCGGGAGCGCGGTCGCGTACCGGCGGCCGAGTTCCACTGCCAGCCCGGCGATGCCCACCTCGGCCAGCGCGGCCACGTAGCCGGCCAGCGCGGTGGGCGAGTCCGGCAGCGCGATGCCGGTGGACAGCACCAGCTCGCCGCCGCGCAGCAGCCGCCCGATATCGGTCAGCTCGACCGCGTGCACCCAGCGGACAGGCGTGTCGAGCCGCGCCGCGCCCGCCACCACGGACGGCACACCGCGGCGGACGACGTCGAGGTCAAGCACCTCGCGCAAGGTCAGCGGCATCGTCACGACCTTACAGCGTGTCAGCGCCCAGGCCCGGCTGACGGACAGCGGTTCACCGGCTGACCGGCACTTACAACCTGTAAAGAAAACAACGAGATTCGTGGCACTCTGTCACTAGGCCGGCGTGCTCGCCGCGGGCAGACTGAGAGCATGTCTGATCTCTACGCCCGCCACCGCGCGGTCATCCCCAGCTGGGTCGCCACCAATTACAGCGAGCCGATCGAGATCGTCAGCGGCAAGGGCTGCCGGGTCACCGACAGCGACGGCAACAGCTACCTCGACTTCTTCGCCGGCATCCTCACCAACATGCTCGGCTACGACGTCGCCGAGGTCCGCGAGGCGGTCGAGCGCCAGCTCGCGTCCGGGATCTACCACACCTCGACGCTGTACCTGATCCGCAGCCAGGTCGAGCTGGCGGAGAAGATCGCCCGGCTCTCCGGGATCCCCGGCGCCAAGGTGTTCTTCACCAACTCCGGCTCCGAGGCCAACGAGACCGCCCTCGCCGCCGCGCTGGTGCACCGCAAGGCCAACCAGGTCCTGGCGATGCGCAACTCCTATCACGGCCGCACCTTCGGCACGGTGGCCGTCACGGGCAATGCGAGCTGGAAAGCGAGCAGCAACGACCCGTTCGGAACCCATTACCTGCACGGTGCCGACCGGCAGCTGGACGGCTACCGCACGCTGAGCGACGCCGACTTCATCGCCGCCTGCGTGGCCGACCTGCGCCAGCTGCTGACCGCCGGGGTGCACCCGGCCGACGTCGGCGCGCTGATCGCCGAGCCGATCCAGGGCGTCGGCGGGTTCACCATGGCGCCGCCCGGGCTGCTGGCCGCCTACAAGGAAGTGCTCGACGAGCACGGCATCCTGTTCATCGCCGACGAGGTGCAGACCGGCTGGGGCCGCACCGGCGAGACGTTCTGGGGCATCCACGGGCATGGGGTCGCCCCCGACTTCATGACCTTCGCCAAGGGCCTCGGGAACGGCTTCGCCATCGGCGGCGTGGTCGGCCGCGGTGACATCCTCGACGGCATCCGCGGCAACGGCATCTCCACCTTCGGCGGCAACCCGATCGCCACCACGGCCGGCAACGCCACCCTGGACTACCTGCTCTCTCACGACCTGCAGGGCAACGCGGCCGCCTGCGGAGCCATCATCATCAACGGCCTCAGGGACGCCGCGGGCCGCCTCGCCACCGTGGCCGAGGTCCGCGGCAAGGGCCTGATGTTCGCCGTCGACCTGGCCGACCCGGCCACCGGGCAGCCGTCGCCGGCCCTCGCCGCCAAGGCGATGGAGGCCACCAAGCGGCGCGGCCTGCTGGTCGGCAAGGGCGGCCTGTACGGCGCCACGCTGCGGATGGCGCCGCCGCTCACGCTGACCGAGGCGGAAGCCCGCGAGGGCCTCGGCCTGCTGGCGGACGCGCTGCGCGCGGTCGACGCGGAAGCGGCGGCGTAGCCATGGCCGGCCAGCGGATCACCCACTGGATCGACGGCAAGCCGTGGACCGGCACCGCCGAGCGGCAGGGCGAGGTCTTCGACCCGGCCCTGGGCGCCGTCAGCGGGCACGTCGACTTCGCCAGCGAGGCCGACGTTGACGCGGCCGTCGCCGCGGCGGCCGCGGCCTGGCGCTCCTGGCGCGGCGCGACACTGGCCCGCCGCTCGCGGGTGCTGTTCGACTTCCGGACCGCGCTGCTGCGCCGCCGCGCGGAGATCACCGCCGCCGTCACCGCCGAGCACGGCAAGGTGCTGTCCGACGCCGACGGCGAGGTCGCCCGCGGGATCGAGGTGGTCGAGTTCGCCTGCGGCGTCCCGGCGCTGCTCAAGGGGGGCTTCTCGGAGTCGGTGTCCACCCAGATCGACGTCACCTCGATCCGCCAGCCGGTCGGCGTGTGCGCGGTGATCACGCCGTTCAACTTCCCCGCCATGGTGCCGCTGTGGTTCGCGCCGATCGCGGTCGCCTGCGGCAACGCGGTGGTGCTGAAGCCGAGCGAGAAGGACCCGTCGGCGTCGGTGCTGCTGGCCGAGTGCTGGGCCGAGGCGGGGCTGCCGGATGGCGTGTTCAACGTCGTCCAGGGTGACGCGGAGGCGGTCAACCGGCTGCTCACCCACCCGGACGTGCGCGCGGTCAGCTTCGTCGGCTCGACGCCGGTCGCCCGGCACGTCTACGAGACCGGCACCCGGCACGGCAAGCGGGTGCAGGCGCTCGGCGGGGCCAAGAACCACATGGTGGTGATGCCCGACGCCGACCTCGACGCGGCCGCCGACGCGGCCGTGTCGGCCGGCTTCGGCTCGGCCGGCGAGCGCTGCATGGCGGTCTCGGTCGTCGTCGCGGTCGACCCGGTCGGCGACGACCTGGTGGCCCGGATCACCGAGCGGATGGCGCGGCTGCGCACCGGCGACGGCCGCCGCGGCTGCGACATGGTCCCCCTGGTCACCGCCGCGCACCGGGACCGGGTGGCCGGCTACATCGACGCCGGCCTCGCGGCCGGGGCGTCGCTGGTGGTCGACGGGCGCGCCAGTGTGGCCGGCGCGGGCGGCGTGGACGGCGCGGGCGGCGTGGACGGCGCGGGCGGCGGCTTCTGGCTCGGTCCGACGCTGTTCGACCACGTGCCGCCGTCAGCGTCGGTGTACACCGACGAGATCTTCGGCCCGGTGCTCAGCGTGGTCCGGGCGGGCTCCTTCGACCAGGCGCTCGACCTGGTCAACAGCAGCCCCTACGGCAACGGGACGGCGCTGTTCACCAGCGACGGGGCGCTCGCCCGGCGCTACCAGCATGAGGCGGAGGTCGGGATGGTCGGCATCAACGTGCCGATCCCGGTGCCCGCGGCGGCCTACTCGTTCGGCGGCTGGAAGGACTCGCTGTTCGGCGACACCCACGCCTACGGCCCGGACGGCCTGCACTTCTTCACCCGGTCCAAGGTGGTGACGAGCAAGTGGCCGCACACGGCGGCGCCCAGCTCCCAGGTGGACCTCAACTTCCCCGGCAACGGATAACAGCAACAAGCATCGGCATGGGTAATGATTGGGTGTACTTAGCGCCCAAATATGGGTGCAAAGTACACCCAGTAGGCTGCGGTCCCGCGCGGGGGCGGGGCGCGTTACGGGTTGGTGCCGCCGAAGAGGGTGGAGGTGCTGGTGGGGGTCCCAGCGAGGCCCGATGACGCCGAGGTGAGCTGGAGGGACGAGACCAGCGTGGAGACGTTGCCCTCGTTGAGGTTCTGCGGGACCGACGTGAAGAACACCGCGGGCTCGCCCCCGGTGCCGGTGTCGACCACGACCACCGCCGCCTGCTCGTCCGCCCAGGTGACGCCCTGGGCGGCGGCGTTGGTGTAGCTGATGTCGTAGCTGACTTCCCAGCCGGAGTGCCCGTTGACCTGGACGGCCTGGTCCTGCTCGGGGGTGGTGTTGTGCTGCAGGGTGTTGTAGTAGGCGTCGGCGAAGGTGCCCCCGAGGTTCTCCGCGATCGTCTGCAGCTGGGCCGGCCCGGTGTAGCCGTACTGCTGCGGCAGCGGTCCCGAGCAGGCTTCCCCGTACCAGGTGGCCGTCCCGCTGTTGACCTGCCCGGCGACCGCGTACTCGCCGTCGGTCCAGGTGAAGGCGCCGTTGTTGAGCGACGGGGGGCAGCCTGCGCCCTGCCAGGGGGAGGCGAGCTGGGTGTAGGAGATCCCGGACTGCCCGTCGGACAGCAGCGAGCCGCCGGTAGTCGCGGTCGGCGACGCGGACACGGTCGGCGACGGTGACGTGCTGGCGGTGGCGGCCGGGGCGGTGCTGGCCGGCGCGCTGGCCGGGGTGGTGATGTGCGACTGGTCGGCGGTGTTGGCGGCCGGTGAGCCGCCCAGGTTCATCGCGATGACCACGATCGCCGCCACCGCGACGACCGTTCCCGCGGTGACGCCGCCGATCAGCTGCCTGCGCCGGCGGCGCTGCGCCTCCAGGTAGCCGAAACGGTTGCCGGGAACGGGCCCGCCCGGTCCGCCCGGCCCCCCTGGCCCAGGCATTCCCGGTCCGCCCGGGCCCTGCATCCCCAGGCCGCCGGCGCCCTGCCACGGGTCGCTCGGCGCCTGCCAGGGCTCGCCCGCCCGGAACATCACCTGCGTGCCCACGGGGTCAGCCCCGCCCGCCAGGCTGGCCAGGGCGGACGAGCTGCCCGGCTGCGGGTAGCCGGGCTGCACGACGGTCGGCTGCACCGCAGGCTGCGCCGCAGGCTGCATCCCGGGCTGGAGCGCGGTCGGCGCGAGCGTGTCCGGCAGCGCGGGCTGCGGCTGGGTCATCCGGCCGGTCGGCGGCTTGGTCCGGCGCAGCCACTCAGTCGACGGCTGCCCGCCGGATGCCTGCACGGCGGCCGCCTGCACCGCGGTGGCCTGCACCCCGGTTGCCCGCACGGCCGCCTGCACCGCGGTCGCCTGCACGGCGGCCGCCTGCACCGCGGTCGCCTGCACCCCGGTTACTGGTGCTGCGCCCGCGTGCGCGCCGCCCGCTTCCGCCCCGCCCAGGCTGATGTCCGGGTGGGTGTGCTGGGTCCACACTGACCCGTCCCACCAGCGGAGCAAACGGGGCGTCCCGTACGGGTCCGGGTACCAACCTGAGGAAGGCAAGTCCATGAGGCCAAGGGTAGAAGAACGTAACGCCACAGAACGTGCGAATGGGCTGCGTTACCAGTTCGTTGACTGCGGAGAGGCCCCAGATGACGCTGCGTTGTTAGCGGAAGCAGTGGCGTCTGTGACCACTGGGGCGCCAGAGGTGAAACGTAGCAGGTCGGTGCCGATGACCACCCGCGCCGGGAACGGGTCGCCCGCCGCCGCCCGCTGCAGCGCCGCCACCGGCAGCGGCCGGTCGCTGCCAAGGATCACCAGGTTGCCGCGCCGCCGCCCGCGCAGCACGCTCGCCTCCGCGATCATGCACGTCTCGGAGTAGGCCGAACGGATGGTGCTCACTGCCGACCGCGCACTGCCGAGCGGATCGCGGCCAAGCGGATCGCGGCTGAATGTGTCCCGCGGGGCGGCCCCGTCGGCCGGCGGCTGCCCGGCCGCCACGTTCACCGCGTACACCCCGCCCGGCCGCAGCGCCCGGGCGGTCGCGGCCGCGAACTCGGCCGTGGTCAGGTGCGGCGGGGTGACCGCGCCCGCGAACACGTCGGCGATCACCAGGTCGTAGCTACCGGGCCGGACGGACTCGGCCACCGCCCGGGCGTCGGCCGCGCGGACCCGGATGCGGTGCCCGGCCGGCAGCGGCAGGTGCTCCCTGACTAGCTCGGTCAGCAGGTCGTCGACCTCCGCCACCAGCTGCGGCGAACCCGGCCGGGTGTGCGCCAGGTAGCGCGGCAGCGTCAGCGCGCCGCCGCCCAGGTGCAGCGTCCGCAGCGGATCCCCCGGGGGGAACGCGAGGTCGGCGGCGTGCGCGACCCGGCGGACGTACTCGAACTCCAGGTAACCCGGGTCGTCCAGGTCGACCCCGCTCTGCGGGACGCCGTCGATGAACAGGAGCCACGATCCCGTTCGGTCGATGTCCGGGACGAGCTCGGCCGACCCGAGCCGCACCGGCCGGTGCACCGCGGCCCGCGGCTGGCCGGACCGGGCGGATCGCCCGGTCCGGTTCCGGTTGCCGCTCAGGCCGTCGCGCCGCGGCGGGTGATCCGGTCGACGATCACCGCCGCCAGGAGCACCAGCGCGGTCCACATGAGCTGGGCCGCGGCCGACAGGCCGAGCAGCTCGAGGCCGTTGCTGATGACGCCGACGACCAGGCCGCCGAGCACCGCGTGCAGCATCTTGCCGCGGCCGCCGAAGAGGCTGGTGCCGCCGATGACCGCCGCCGCCACCGCGTTCAGCACGTTCTGGCCGCCGTTGACGCCGTTGGAGATGGACCCCAGGTTGGAGGCGTAGATGATGCCGGTCATGCCCGCGGTCAGGCCGCACAGCATGAACGCCAGGGTCCGGATCCGCACCACGTTGATGCCGGCCCGGCGGGCCGCCTCGGTGTTGCCGCCGATCGCGTAGACGTACCGGCCGAACCGGGTCCGGCCGAGCAGCACCGTCCAGATGAACAAGATGCCAAGCACGACCAGCACGCTCCACGGCATGCCCTCGACCACGATCAGCCGCCCGCGGTTCTGGTTGGCGACCGCCGCCACCACCAGGGCCGCCGCCAGCACGCCCGCCACCTTCAGCAGGGTGACCGACAGGGGCGGGGCGACCAGGCCAGCCGACCGCCGCCGGAAGTCGCCGTAGAACAAGATCGCGCCCGCCACCAGCGCGACCGCGATCATCACGATCCAGGTGGCGGTCGGGCTGAGGTAGCCGTTCTCGATGTCGTTGATGATGCTGTCGTGCAGGCTGATGACGCCGCCGACGCCGATGCTGCCGGTCGCGCTGATCAGGTAGAGCAGCAGCCCGGAGAGGCCTAGCTGGCCCGCCAGGGTGACCACGAACGATGGCAGCCCCAGTTTCGCGGTGATGATGCCCTGGAGCGCGCCGTAGGCGGCGGTGGCCGCCAGCGCGACGATGACCGCCGCCCACCACGGGTCGCCCAGTGCCAGCATCCACAGGGCGACGACGGCACCGCAGGCGGCGGTGAACCCGGCCGCGAGGTCGATGTCGCCGAGCAGCAGCACGAAGATCTCGGCCATGCCGAGGGTGATGATGAACGCGCACTGGGCCATCAGGTTGACCAGGTTCAGCGCGGACAGGAACAGCGAGTCGCGGACCTGGAAGAAGATGACGATGGCGACCAGGCCGACGATGACGGGGAGCGCGCCGCTCTCACCGGAGCGGATACGGCGGCCGACGATCTTCAGGTACTCACTGAAGGAGCTGGCCATCAGGTCGGCTGCCGCGTCGCTGCTTGCGCCGACCTGGACCAGGTCCGGGCCTGGGTCTTGGTTCACGGATGTCACGGCTGAGCCTCCGTGGTCTGCGCTTCGGCGCCGTTGTTGGTTGGGCCGGTGCCGGTGGTGATCCAGTGGACCGCGGAGTCCGTGGTGAACTCGGACTTGGGTCCTTCCTTGACGAGACGGCCGAGGTAGAGGACGGCGATCCGGTCGGCCACCTGGAACACGTCGACCAGGTTGTGCGAGATCACCAGGACGGCGATGCCGCGGCCCGACAACCGCTTGATGAGGTCGAGGATGAGCGCAGTCTGCTTGACGCCGAGGGCCGCCGTCGGCTCGTCCATGATGACCAGCTTGGCTTCCTGCATGACCGCCTTGGCCACCGCGACCGACTGCCGCTGCCCGCCGGACAGCGAGCCGACCGGCTGGCGGATGTTGCGGACCGTGGTCACCCGCAGGTCGGCCAGCGTATTCTTGGCCTCTTTCTCCATGCGGATCTCGTCGAGCAGGCCGACCTTGAGGTCCTCGTGCCCGAGCATCATGTTCTGCACGATGTCGAGGTTGTCACACAGTGCCAGGTCCTGGTAGACGGTGGCGATGCCGGCGTTGGTGGCTTCCTTGGGCGTGTGGAAGTGCACCTGCTTGCCCTGCCAGAAGATCTCGCCGCCGTTCGGCTCCCAGATCCCCGCGACTGTCTTGATGAGGGTCGACTTGCCCGCCCCGTTGTCGCCGACCAGGGCGGTCACCTGCCCGGCGGGAATTTCGAAGTTGATGTCTGTCAGCGCGCGCACGGGGCCGAAGCTCTTCCCGATGCCACGCAACCGCAGCAGCGGCTCAGCGTCGTTCACGGTCACATCCTGCCTGATCAACCCGTCCGGGGTGCGGGCGGTCGCCCGCACCCCGGACAAGCGGTTGTGCTTCTTGACTAACTAGCTAACTGGCTAACCGGCTAGCTGGTGATGCCCGCGTTCTTGCAGGCGGTGGTGTAGCCCTTGCAGAGCTGGGCGGCCGGCACGAACTTGTCGGCGATGACGGTGGAGTTCATGTTGGCGGTGGTGACCCAGGTCGGGATGAGCAGGACCGAGGGCACGGTGGTCTTGGCAGTGGTGTCCTGGGTGCTGCCGTTGACGAGGGCGGCGGGCGGTGTCTGGCCGGCGCGGACGTACAGGGCGAGCGCGGCGGCGGCCTGGGCCTCAAGGTAGATGGGCTTGTAGACGGTGCCGCACTGGTAGCCGGCCAGGATGTTCTGCAGGCCGGTCAGGGTGGCGTCCTGGCCGGTGGTCGGGAACGTGCCGGGCTTGACTCCCTGGCCTTGCAGGAAGTGGATGATCGGCGCGCCGTTCTCGTCGTTGGGGATGAGGGCGGCGTTGACGCCCTTGTGGGCGGTGTAGGCCTGCTGGAACTCGGACAGGGCGGTGGGCGGGTCCCAGGTGCCGGCCGGCTGGGCGACTTCCTTCCATCCACCGGAGGAGAACTTGGGCGCCAGCACGGCGTCGTAGCCCTGGGCGAACAGGGTGGCGTTGTTGTCGGTCGCGGCGCCCTTCATGACGACGACCTGGGGGCTGGCGACCTTCCAGGCGGCCACGCAGGAGACCAGGCCCTGGCCCATGACCGTGCCGACCTTGACGTTGTCGAAGGACACGTAGTAGGAGCGGGCGCCGCCGAGGGTGAGGCGGTCGTAGTCGATGACGGCGACGCCGTGCTGCTTGGCGTAGGACTCGATGTGGGCGCCGACGCCGGAGTCGAGCGGGTCGACGACCAGGACGCTGGCGCCCTTGGTGATGGCGGACTGTGCGTCTGACAGCTGGGTGGCGTCCGAGCCGAGGGCGTTCTGGACGGTGAAGTCCGACGCGGTCAGGCCGGCCGCGGTGAACGCCTGCTTGAGGTAGGGCTCGTCGAACTCGACGTAGCGGGTCGAGGACGTGGTGTCGGGCAAGATGACCGCGACGGAGCCCTTCCCGGCCGCGGCGACCGACTTGAGCTGCGCCATCGCGGAGAAGGAGTTATTCAGGTCGCTGACCGAGATCGAAGCGCCGCTGGCGCTGCCGGTGGCCGAGCCCGTCGACGTGGAACTCGCCGCGGGCGCTGAGCTAGAGCTGCTAGAGCTGCTAGAGCTGCAGCCGGCGGCGACGAGCAGCGCGGCGGCCGCGGCGGCCGCGGTCAGTCCGGCTCGTGCTGATACGGAATACAACGGTGTACCTCGCTCATTCACTCAGACATGCCGCAAGCGGCATGTGCGAGACCAGATCCGTATAACCCGGCCGCAATTGACCGAGCTATTGGCGGAAATGCTAGGACTGCGCGGAGAAACGTTCCCGTTAACACCTTCGTAAAACCGTTAAAAAAGCGTTAATTCGCGGACAGTCGCGGTGCGGTCACGATAATCTCCGAGACCTTTTCGTGACTTTAACGTTTCCCCGTTGTTAATCTCGCTGTCACTATCCGCTTACGGCACGATACAACAGAGTCGCGCACATCAGCTCAGCTAGTCACCGGCGATTCGGTAACCGGCCCGCGGCTGGGTGATGATCAGCGGCGGGCTGCCCGGCGGCTCCAGCTTGGCCCGCAGCCGCCGGATGTACACCCGGACGTACTCGGTCTCGGTCTCGTACCCCCGTCCCCACACCCGGCGCAGCAGGTGCGTGCGGGACAGCAGCTTGCCCCGGTTCAGCGCCAGCTCGCGCAGCAGCGCGAACTCGGTCGGCGTCAGGTGCACCTCCTCGCCGGACAGCCGGACCTGCTGCGCGACTAGGTCGATCTCGACTTCGCCGAGGGTGATGACCGAGGGCGCGACCTCGGTCACCGCCTCGGCCGGCCGGGTGCGCCGCAGCGTGGCCAGGATCCGGGCGAGCAGTTCCTCGATACCGAACGGCTTGGTCATGTAGTCGTCGGCGCCCATGTTCAGCGCGGTGACCTTGTCCCGCTCGCCGCCGCGGGCGGACACCACGATGATGGCCACGTTGGACCGCTCGCGGATCTGCCTGCACAGCTCGAACCCGTCCGCCTCTGGCAGCATCAGGTCGAGCAGC
>Ga0265338_10003227_pt1 | contig 23238 bp, 21 predicted proteins | sample 42126metaG_FD_193579 | JGI IMG/M metagenome (GOLD analysis project Ga0265338, IMG submission 193579) | Rhizosphere microbial communities from Carex aquatilis grown in University of Washington, Seatle, WA, United States - 4-21-26 metaG | ecosystem: Host-associated > Plants > Roots > Rhizosphere... | reverse complement strand
CGCCGAGACCGAGTTCTTCTGCCCCTGGGCATGCGACGACGTGATGCTCCCAGGCAACCTGGCCGAGAAGTGCGCCGCGCTGCGCGAGTACCCCGAGGCCGGCTTCGCCTGGTCGCCCAGCCTGATCGTCGACGACCACGACCAGATCCACGACTTCTACCCCAGCGTCAAGGACCTGGAGCCGTTCTCCCCCGCTCCGACGTTCTTCCCGTTCCTGGTGCCGGTCGGGCAGGTCGTGATGTCGTCGGTGGTTGCCCGAACGGACGCGATGCGGGCGGTCGGCGGATTCGACGCCCGCTCCGTGCTGGTCGGCGATTGGCTGTGCTGGATGAAGCTCTCGATGCGCTTCGGCGTCGTCACGGTCCCGTACTCGCTGATCCAGTACCGCCAGCACGAGGGATGCGGGAGCTTCGCCGCCAAACGCGGCGGATATGCGAAGGAAGAGCCCGCGGTTCTGCGCCAGGCGCTGCGCGACCCGATGTTCCGGCCAGAGTGGCAAAGCGCAGCCGGCGTCTGGATGGTGCAGCTGATCGCGCACGTCGCCCATGGCCTGATGATGAACCAGATCTACCGCTTCGAGCAGGGCTTTGCCGCCTACGGCCTGGCCGGCCAGGCGCTGCCGATGCTGCCGGGCGACAAGGGCATGCACAAGTACTGGCGCCAGCTCCTCGAGCTGGGCGGCCTGGCCGCGCCCGAGCTGCCCTGCACCGTGGTCGCCAAGCCCGACCTGAACCCGGCCGCGGTCACCCGGCTGGTCAAGGAGCTTCGGTACCTGAAGGCCGGCCAGGTGGCCGAGCACGTCATCGTGATCACCGAGCCCGGCGAGGCGCCCGCGGCGGCCGAGCTGCTCCGCATCGCACTGGCCACCGGCGACGATCTCGACATCGACCTGGCGCCGACCGGGACGCTGGGCGGCATCCTGCGCCCCGGGATGCTCTTCGTCACGCCGTTCGAGTCCCCATTGGCGGCCGAGGCGGAGCACCTTGGCGCCCCCGCGCAGATCTACGACATACCCGACTGCTTCGACCGTCCCCGGGATCCCGACCGCTGGGAGAACATCTACGGCCCGCGCGAGCAGCGGGCCGCCGCGTAACGGCGATCCGCAACCCGGGAACCGGCGGGACCAAGGGGGCAGACAGGGCCGACTCCGCCTTGAGGTTTCTCATGTCTCGCTCCGCCTGACGCCGCCGCGGTAGCATCGGTGCGATGAGCACGCCCGCCTGGAGCGCCTACGACGAGGGCTACCTCCGCGCCTACCAATGGTCCGGCTCGCTGGCTGCAGGATCGCCTCTGCCGCAGGAGGCAGCGACGGTCGCCATGGGCCCGGGCGAGCTGACCCACCTCCACGTCTCTCCCATCGCCATCTCCGGTTTCTTCGGCGAGAACCAGGAGGTCGGGAGGTCGTTCTTCCTGATCGGCGGGCCCGTCGGGCTGGCGGTCACCGGCGCTGCGAGCTACGCGCACCACCAGTCCAAGAAGCGCCAGGCGGAGCAGGCTGCGATCCCCCGCTGGCACAACCTGGGGACGGCCGACCTGGTGATGACCAACCAGCGACTCGTGGTCACGAACCAGGCGCAGTCGAAGTCGCTGCTGTACGCCGAGGCGGGACCGCTGGCAGCGACAACCGGCGCCAACGGCGTCCCCGCCGTGCAGCTGCAGCCTGCGAACATGCCCGTGCTCCAGTTCGCGTCACCGTGGGCGCCGATGCTCTACGTCTTCGTGCACTACCTGGTCGACGGCCAGGCGCCGGGAGTCCCGATCCCCGACGGACTGCTCGACCGGGCCCGCGCCGAGGGCCGCTACTAGCCCGGGCTACGCGTCGAAGGGCGTCGGCATGCCGTGCGTCACGGCGGGCACGCCGCTGCGCTCCGCCGCCAGCGCACTCGGCTCGCCCCAGGCGCCCGCAAACACTGCGCCGGGTCGCAGCACCTGCTCGGGCTGCTCGCAGACCACCAGGTCGACGTCCAGGCCTGGCCGCCGCTCCAGGGCGGGCTCGAGCAGACCGACGGCCTTGTCCAGCTCGTCGGGGTGGACGGCGATCGCCACTCCGTCCACGAGGCCGCCCTGGTGCATCTGGTCCAGGAGGTCGAGCGTTCGTTCGACGCGCTCGTCCTCCCAGGTCGGCGCTGCCACAGCGGGCGCCGGGAAGCTCGGCGGCGTCAGACCGCCGGCAGTCACCGTGCGCCGGTAGAGATCGCGGAGGTCGAGGCTCGACGGATGGCGCACCAGCGCATGCGCGACCGAGGCGTGCGCGGGATGCGCGCTGTCGCCCAATGAGCGGTGGCCGTGCCGGAGCAGGCCGTCGGCGAGGAAGCCGGCCACGCCGCAGCGGATCTGCTCCTCGTGATCGCGCCACGCCGGCGGGAACGCCTCGTCCGCGAGCGCCTGGTCGACCGTCGCCAGCAACTCGCGCGCATAGGTGCCCTCGCGCCAGGCCCGCGACGACCCGTTGTCGTCGTGCTGGCGGTAGAGCACCAGTGGCGCGGGCAGCCAGACCGCCGACACCCGCAGCGCCAGCCGGAGCCAGAGCAGCCAGTCGCACGTCAGCTCGGGACGCACGTCAAACCCGCCGACCGACCGCAGTGCATCCGTCCGCATGACCACGGTCGGCATGGCGATCGCGTTGGCGGTGGCGATCATCGGGAACAGCCCAGGCCCTTCGATCAGCTTCGGCTGGTCGCCCATCGCCGGCCACGAGACGCCGCGCAGACCGCCGTCAAACCCTTCGTACTCCCAGCCGCCGATCGCGATCCCGGCGCCCGACGATGCCAGCGCCTCGACCTTGTGCTGCAGGTTGCCGGGGCGCATCTCGTCGTCGCACGCCCAGGCCACGAAGTACTCGGCGGTCGTCGCCTCCAGGCCCAGGTTCATGCTGTGCGGGAAGGTCAGCCCGGGCGGGTTGCGGGTGACCGCCACCCGGCCGTCGGGCATGTACTGCTGCGCGATCGCGAGTGAGCCGTCGTTGGAGCCGTTGTCGTAGACCCGCAGCTCGAGGTCGACGCCGGTCTGAGCGAGCACCGACTCGATCGAGCGGGCGAGATGCTCGCCGCCGTTGCGCACGGAGAGAACGACTGCGACGGTAGGAAGCCCCATTGCGCTCCTCTAATCGTCCGCAGGCTCAAGTTCCTGAGCCGAGTGCCGATCCACGCGAGGACTCGTGCCGCGCATCCTCCTCACCTCGTTCGGCTACAACGATTCGGGCGGCGGCACCATCGTGCCGCGGCACGTGTCGAAGGAGCTCGCACGCCGCCGGTGGGACGTGACCGTCTTTCATGCCGCTGTCGGCCGGATCGACGCCCCCGCGTACGCGATTCGGGAGTGGGAGGAGGACGGCGTGCGGCTGATCGGCGTGTACAACCGCCCCCACGGCCTGCTCGACCTGGGCAACCCCGGCCGGGAGATCGACGACCCGCCGATCACCCGCGCCTTCGCCGAGGCGCTCGACCGACTGGCGCCTGACGTCATCCACTTCCACAACCTCCACAACCTCGGCGCCGGCCTGCTCGACGAGGCAGCCGGCCGCGGGATCCCCGCCTACTTCTCGACCCACAACTACTGGCTGATCTGCCCCCGAAGCTTCCTCTACACCGACCGGCTCGACCTCTGCGACGGCCCGCCCGACCGCGGCGCCGGCTGCGCTGACTGCGTCGGATCGGCAGACCACGCCGGCCATGTGGCCCGCCTGGACGAGATCCGCACCCGGTTCGGCCGCGGGGTCTCGGTGTGCCTGGCGGTGTCAGAGGCGATGAAGAGCACACTGGTCGGCGCCGGCTACCCGGCCGAGATGATCGACGTCGTCGCCCAGGCCATGCCGCAGGAGGCCGAGATCTGGGAGCGGCTGGGCCGCGACCGGGAGCCGGGCAGGGTCGGCGACCGGCTGACCGTGGGGTTCTTCGGCTCTGCCTACCCGCACAAGGGCCCGAGCCTGCTGGTCGACGCTGCCCAGCGCACAGGGCAGGAGATCACCGTACGGATCCACGGCGAGGTTCCCGAGGCGTTCGCGAGGCACCTGCGCTCGCTCGACACCCGCGGCGTCGTCGAGATCCGCGGCGGGTTCGACCACGCCGACCTGCCGGAGCTGCTGGCGGGCGTCGACGTCGCCGTCATCCCGTCGTTGTGGTGGGACTGCGCGCCGCTGATGGTCGCCGAGTGCCTGGCCGGTCGGGTGCCCGTGCTGGCCGCCCGGATGGGCGGCATCCCCGACTTCGTCACCGAGGACGTCAACGGCCTGCTGTTCACCGGCCGCGACGTCGGCGACCTGACCCGGCAGCTCGACCGCCTGGGCGGCGAGCCCGACCTGCTGGAGCGGCTGCAGGCATCGATCCGCGAGCCGCGCGCCTTCTCGGCCTACGTCGACGAGCTGGAGCGCTACTACGCCGGTGAGCGGCCCTCCCAGCGAGAGGCCCCCGACCGCCCGGTCACAGTGCGCTGGCGCGGCGACCAGCGGCGGGCGACCAGCCTCGCCACCATCAATCGCCAGGTTGGACAACGCCTGGAGGCTGACCCCACGGTGGCGCTGCAGCGGATCACGATCGCCGGCGAGCCCCACGACCACGCGCTCCCCCAACCCGCGGAGATCGAGGTGCGCCACCAGTGGCCCTACGACTTCGGCCCCGCCCCGTCGCGGCTGGCCGTGATCCAGCCGTGGGAGTTCGGCGCCATCCCCGCCGAGTGGGTGACGCCGGCCAACGCCAACGTCGACGAGATCTGGGTGCCCAGCGCCTACGTCCGCGACATGTACGTCCGCGGAGGCGTCGACGCCGATCGCGTTGTCGTCGTGCCCAACGGGGTCGACCTCGACGTGTACACGCCGGATGGCCCCCCGCTACCGCTGTCCGGTGCCACCGGCACGAAGCTCCTGTTCGTCGGCGGCCTGATCGAGCGCAAGGGGCCGGACCTGCTGCTCGCCGCCTACCTGGACGCATTTGAGGGCCGCGACGATGTCACCCTGGTGATCAAGGACTTCGGCGCCGACACGTTCTACCCCGGCTCCGACCGCGGCGAGCTCGAGAAGTACGCCCGCGAGGGCAAGCTGCCGCGGATCGTCTACCTCCACGACGAGCTGGAGGAGGCCGACCTGGCCGCGCTCTACCGCGCGTGCGACCTGGTGGTGCTGCCCTACCGAGGGGAGGGCTTCACGATGCCCGCGCTGGAGGCGATGGCATGCGGCGTGCCGCTGGTGATCACCGCCGGCGGCCCGACCGACGAGTTCGTGCCGGACGACGCCTGCTGGCGGATCCCCTCGGCTGTGAAGCCGTACGAGGCCAACCAGGTCGACCACTGGGTCACCGCCGGCCGGCCGTTCATGCTGGAGCCGGATCTGCCGGCGCTGCGGGACATCCTGCTCGATGCGGTGGCCGACGAGACGAGCCGCCAGGCTCGAGGCGCAGCCGGTCGCGATGCGGCAGCCGCCTACTCCTGGGACGCCGTGGCCGGGCGGTACAAGGAGCGCATCGTCGCCATCGCGGCGCGGCCGCCCCGCACCGCCGCACCGCCGACCGTGCCGTTCCCGCTCGACGGTGAGTTCGATGCACGTCTGCTGGCAACGCCCGCCTGGCTGGGCGGCCACGACCGGCTCGGGGAGCTGCTGGCTGCGTGGACACAGGTGACCTCGCCCGGCCGGAGCGCCTGCCTGTACCTACTGGCCGACCCGCGGCTGCACGGCGACGAGGCGGTGATCACCAGCCGGGTGCTGGAGGCCGCAGCCGGAGCCGGCGCCGACCTCGACCAGGGCTCGGACATCGCCATCGTCATGCAGCACTTGCGCGGCGAGACAGAAGCGGCGATCCACCTGGCCGTCGACGGCTTTGCCCCGCTGCATGGGGCGTGCGCGGGGTCGCTGCGCCTGGCTGCGGCGGTCGGAACGCCGGTCGTCGAGCCGACCGTGGACGGACTCGCGGCCTGGCTGTCCGCCGAAGAGTGTCTCCGTGACGCGGCCTGACCGACGTCGGCTGGTACGCTCGCCGGCATGGGTGCCGTGCGAGAGAACCCTCATCGTGATCGCGCCGCGGCGTGGCAGCCGCCCGCGACCCTGACAGGCCCTGAGTACTGCTCGGAGGCCGTCTTCGAGCAAGAGCGGCGGCGCATCTTCCACGCCGGCTGGTTCTGTGTCGGCCGCGAGGAGGAGGCGCCCCTGGTCGAGTCACCGGCGTACGGCCTGGCTGGTGCCCTGGTACTGCCCACGGCTGTCGAGACGTGGGAGGGGTTCGTCTGGGTCAGCCTCGCCTCCGACCCAGTGCCGCTTCGTGACCACTTGGCCTCCTGGGCCGATGCCGACCCGTTCCAGTGGGGGCGCTACGGCCTGTCCGACCTGGTGGTCGGCGCGCGCAGCGAGTACCGCGTCGCCGCAAACTGGAAGCTGATCGTCGAGAACTACAACGAGTTCCTGCACTGCCCCACCGTCCACCCGGCCCTGACCGAGCTGATCCCCGTCTATCGGGTGGGTGAGGTCGAGGAACGCCCCGGCCAGAGCCACGGCAACCTGCTACGCGACGGCGCCACCTCGTTCACCTTCAGCGGCACCTCGGAGCTGCCCACTCTGCCAGGGCTCTCACCCGGCGACGTGGGCGTCTTCAACGGCACCACGATCCTGCCCAACCTGATCGTCAACCTGACGTCCGACACCGTCTCGACGTTTCTGCTGCTGCCGGCGTCGGCCGGCGAGACAACGGTCGTCTCCCACTACCTGTTCCGGCCCGAGACCGTTGCTGCCGCACACTTCGACCCCAGCCCCGTCGTCGAGTATCGGGACGCCCTCGCGCAGGAGGACTGGACGGTCTGTGAGCGCGCCCAGCGAGGCAACGCTTCGCGGAGCTACGCCTGCGGGGGGATCCTGCCCTACGCCGATCGCTACCTTGCCGCCTTTCACGCCCGATACCGGCGGCTGATGGCCGCCTGAGGCTTCTAGCCGGGCCCGGCCTCCGAGGAAGGATCAGGTTCCGCCGTTTCCGGCTCCCAGCGGATGGAATAGTCCAGGTGCCAGCGGCGTCCACACCTACTACACGTCCTGGCGCCGGTGGACTGCAGGCTAAGAACCTCGTTCGACGGTCGGTCGCCCGAGCGGAGGATCACTTCGACGGGCGCGGCGCATGCCGGACAGGCGATTCGCAGCTGAGCCCGCCCGGTCGCCGTGGGGTCTGCCCGCCTGGAGTCCGAGCCTGGGTTCTGGAGGTAACCCGGGGTCCGCGCGCTGTGGGTCACTAGATGTCTGATCTCGTCAGACTCCGCCCCGGCGTCAAACAGGATGCGCGTCGCCACACCCTCCCCCTCGCGTACCACTCCCAACAAGAGGTGCTCGGTGCCGATGTAGTTGTTCCCCATCGAAAGCGCCTCGCGTTTCGAGAGTTCCAGGACCTTCTTGGCGCGCGGAGTGAACGGGACCTCGCCTGTCGCCACGTCATCACCACGACCCACAATCCGCTCCACTGCTGCACGGGTCTCCTCAAGCGTGATGTCGAACGCGCCAAGTACCCGGGCAGCAGCGCCGGCTTCATCACGCAACATCCCCAGCAGGAGGTGCTCGGTACCGATGTAGTTGTGCCCAAGCCCACGGGCTTCATCCTGGGCCAGGACGACAACCTCACGCGCGCCGTCGGTGAATCGCTCGAACACGTCGTCCATCATCGCGGAGCGCTGTACCCCTGTCCATGCTCTTCGGCCATGACCCGGATAACATGTCGTCCTCGGCGTGAAAACGAACCACTGGGGGCGGAGATGGCGAGTCGCTGGCTGAGAATCGTTGTGGTGGCAAGCTGCGCAGCGCTGGCCTCTCTGTGGGGTGGCGCAGCCGGTCCGGCCGGCGCGTCGCCTGTGGCATCCGCCGACTGCTCCGCCGGCGCCCACACGCTGGCGCCTCCTGGCTCACGTCTGTACCCGGAGACCGGCAACGGCGGCTACACGAGCCTGCACACGCTGGTGCAGCTCGTCTACAACGCCAGCGCCAACCGCTTCCTGCCCGGTAACCGCGTGTCGCTCACCGACCGCGCCACCCAGTGCCTGACCAGCTTCAGCCTCGACTTCGAGCGGCACTCCGCAAACACCGAGGCGGGGCCGAACATGAAGGTCGACTCCGTGACCGTGAACGGTGTTCCGGCGACCTTCAGCTTCGTCCAGCCGACCTATCCCGGCGATCCCAGCGGGCAGGACGATCCGAACCCCGCCGCGCACGAGGCTTCTGAGAACAACCCGGTCGGCGGACCGCTCCACAACCCGCTGCCGCCGGCCTGCACGCCGGAGCTGCCCAACACGAACGTCAAGACCAACTCCATGGACGGCACGCAGTGCCCGGCCAACAAGCTGGTCGTCGTCCCGCCGTTCCAGATCGCGAAGGGTGCGACCTTCACCGTCGCGGTCAACTACACCGGGACTCCCGGGGTGCACAACGACGGAGACGGGACGACCGAGGGCTGGTTCCGGGCGTCCGACGGCGGGTTCGTGACCACCGAGCCGGTCGGCTCCGAGGACTGGATGCCGCTCAACGACTACCCGGCAGCCAAGCCGACCTACGACTTCTCGGACACGGTCGCCGCCGGCCGCACCGTGATCGCCAACGGCGTGCTGGTCTCGGTCCAGCACAACCCGGCCAGCACGGCCTTCCCGAACGGCTCGGAGACGTGGAACTGGCATTCCGAGGCGCCCATCGCCAGCTATCTGGTCGAGGACAGCATCGGCAACTACCGCCTGACCAAGACGCTCGTGAACGGGATGCCGTTCTACCGGGCGCAGGACACGTCGATCAGCCCGGCCGACCGCAAGGCGAACCTGGCGGTCATGCGCCTGCAGGCGAACATCACGGCATTCGAGAGCCGCTTCACCGGCCCCTTCCCGTTCACCTCCGACGGGATCATCATCGGTACGCCGCCGACCAGCTTCGACGAGGAGATGGAGACGATGATCGCCTTCTCCGGCGGCGGTATCGACACCGACACGCTCTACCACGAGAACATGCACCAGTGGTGGGGCGACAACGTCAGCGAGGGCGACTATCGCTTGACCTACTTCAAGGAGGGCCTGGCCACGTTCTCCGAGTTCCTGTACGGGGCGCGCCGGGCGCAGCAGGGCTCCACGAACCCGACAGCGTTCCAGGCCAGCCTCGTGAGCAGCTTCAACACCTTCTACAAGCGAGGCGGCAGCTTCTGGACGGTGGCACCGTCCAACCCGAAGGCGGTCGGGCTGTTCTCGGGCGCCTCGACATACGTCCGGCCCGGCATCGGCTACATCGCGCTGCGCCAGATCCTCGGCCACACGAACTTCACCAAGGCGCTGGAGCAGATTCAGCGCGTTTACGGCGGGAAGGCCGTCAGCGAGCCGCAGCTGGAAGCCGCGTTCGCGGCATGGCTGCCCGTTCAGAGCCAGGCGTGCCAGACCAGGCTGAGCCAGTTCTTCGGCCAGTGGTGGGACACCGCCTACCCGAAGGGCGGCGGTGTGAACCGGCCGACGATCTCAGGGCCGGGACTCGACGGTCCGAACTTCTACAGCGGGGCGTGCAAGGCGGCCTGAGGTCAGGCACTCCAGCGAACGGTGATCCGCCCCGCTGCCCCCGGGATGGGCAGAGCCGCGGCCTCGACCTCGACGAGGTCTCGCTGGGCGCGTGACAGGTCACCCCACGGGTCGATCGTCAGCCTCGCGTCGGCACGCCTCCAGACGCCGCGGATCTCGCCGTCGAGCAGTACGGCGCCGGGCCACACCCGCGACGTCCACAGCTCGCTCCGGCGGGCCGGGTCGGGAACCAGGAGTGCCCGGTCGTCGTCCTGGAGGAGGTAGTAGGCATCGCCGCTGGGCAGCAGGCGGGCACCCGTGGTCGGTCCTCGGTGCTCGCGCATCCCCGCCTCATCTGCGGTCAGGAGCCAGGCATCGCCGATCGGCGTGCGGGCCGTGATCAGCTCCCCTTCCAGCGACCCGAAGGTCGACACCCCCGCGCGCTTCGAGATCCCCGCCCAGACAGAAAACGCGATCGGTGTGGACGGCCCGAAGACGTGCAGGTAGCGGCGCGCCAGCTCCCGCTGGGCATCCTTGGGATCGACGTCGGGCGCGGGCACCGTCCAGACCGTCGGGCGCCGCGCGCCGTCCCAGCGGATCAGGATCGTCCCCGTCGCCGCGCCGTAGCGCAGCCTGTTCGCATCCCCGCCCAGTGCAGCTCCGGCGTGTTGACTGCCCATGCGCGTGCCGTTGAGGAGCGCGTGCAGACGGCTGGCCACGTCCTCGGCGCGCTTCCGGCCCTTCTCGTCGTCCGGCAACCGGCCCAACGAGAACACCGGCAGATCGCATGCAGCTATGACATATGCGCTGTACCGCGGCCCCCAGACCTGGACGAGCGAGGAATGCTCCCAGCTCGACGGATCGGCGCCCTCAACGCGGGCATGGATCGACAGCAGCGCCGCCCGCGGCATGCTGTCCTGAAGGCCGGCCCAGGCAGCCTGGCGGAGAGACGCGTCCCCCGCCGGGAGCCGCTCATCCAGTGCCCCGACATGGCGCCGGAAGCCGAGGATCTGCTCGCGCGTGAGAACCAGCTGCGACCCCATCGGCAGCAGGCTACCTGCCTGCGCCGGCGCTACCTAGCGTTCAGACCCGCGGCTGGGAGTGAGCATCACCAGCACGGAGAGCGCCCACAGGGCGGCACAGCCGACCAGGGCCATCTAGGTCAGCACGAACGGGCGGAGCGAGACGGTGCCGTGCATCCACATGTACGGCATCACCGCCAGGCCGCCCAGAAACGCGCAGGTCCCGCCCGCCACCGCCATCATCTGGCTGGCCCGGAACACTGCCGGCGCGCGGGGATCGCCGGGGGCGTTCATCATCATCAGCCCCATCATCCCGGCGCAGAAGCACGAGACCGCGAAGAGAACCATCGCGATCGCCGCCATCACAGCGGTCAGGTGCAGTGCCGACTCCACCACCCACCGAGGCTACCCCCGTTTCGGGAAAACGCCAGGGTAGGGTTTCCCACCCCGCCGGCCGCGAGCAGCTACCCGTGCGACTTCTTGTTGGTGCCGGCAGCTTGGTGGGCGATGCCGGCGGCGTATCCGGCCGCGTAGCCGTCAGCGCGCCCTCTGGTGTAGCCGAGTCGCCGTCCCATCACCGTGCCGACGTGCCGGCCGGCCTGGATCCCCGCCTTCATCCCCGCCTTCTTACCGGCTGCGAACCCCTTCTGGTGCCCGGTTGCGGTGCCGGCCTGCCGGCCCTTCGCCAGCCCCGCGCTGTAGCCGCTCTGATACGCGGTCGATTTCGCCGTCGCCAGCTGCGAGCGGGCGTTACGGGCGGCAGCGTCGCCCATGGAGTAGGCGGCTATGCCAAGCACGATGGCAAGGGCGAATGCGACGCCGACGCCCAGCAGCATCGATGCCAGGCTGACGCGCGCTTCACGCATGCGAGGACGTTCCGATGTCTCTACCACTACAACGGCTTTTAGGCCCCGGCGGCGAAACTCCTGCTCACGACTCCAATCCTGCTGAGAGATTCCTCGCGGCCGAGCAGGGCCAGGCTCTCGAACAGGCCGGGGGCAACGGTGTGCCCCGTGATCGCCACCCGGACGGGCAGGAAGAGCACCCGCGGCTTCAGGTCGACCGCCTCGCAGGCGGAGCGCAGCGCCGCCTCGATCGACTCGACATCCCAGGAGTCAAGAGCCTCCAGCGCATCCGCGGCGGCCGCCAGCGCTCGCGGCGCCTCCGGATCCTGCGAGACCTTCGCCCACGCCTCGGCGTCCATCTCCACCGGCCCGAACAGGAAGCCGGCGAACGACTCGAACTGGCTGAGCTCGCGCAGCTTCTTCTGCACGATCGGCGCGACCTCGCGTACCCGGTCAGGCTGCTCGGCCAGTGGCGAGCCCTCGCGCTGGAGGTATCCGAGCACCTCGTCGGTGTACTGCTCGGGCGACAGCGCGCGGAGGTGCTCGCCGTTCAGCCACTCAAGTTTTACGGGGTCGAATACTGCCGGGCTCTTGTTCACGCGTGACACCTCAAAGCGGTCCACCAGTTCGGACGTCGACATGACTGTCGTCTTATCGTCCGGGCTCCACCCCAGAAGCGCAAGATAATTTCGCATCGTCTCGGCCAGGTAGCCACGATCCAGGAACTCCTCCACCGAGACCGCGCCGTGGCGCTTGGACAGCCGCTTCTTGTCGGGCCCGAGGATCATCGGCAGGTGCGCGTATACCGCCCGCGGCGCGTCGAGGGCCTCGTACAGGGCGAGCTGTCGCGGCGTCGAGGAGAGCAGGTCCTCGCCGCGGACGATGTGGGTGATCCCCATGTCGATGTCGTCGAACGGGTTCGAGAACTGGTAGGTCGGCGAACCGTCGGCGCGGACGATGACGTGGTCGCCGACCAGAGCGTTGTCCCAGCGGACAGTGCCCCTGATCAGATCCTCGATGACGGTCTCACCGGCCGGGTCGATCGCAAGGCGGATCGCGGGCTGCCGCCCCTCGGCCTCGAAGGCCGCCCGCTCCTCGGCGGACAGGTGGCGGCAGCGGCCCGAGTAGATCAGCGGCTCATGCGCCGTCTGCCGCCGGGTGCGCTCCGCCTCGAGCTCCTCCGCCGTGCAGTAGCAGTAGTAGGCCTTGCCGTCGGCCAGCAGGCGCTCGGCGCAGGCGGTGTAGAGCGGATAGCGGTCGGTCTGGCGGTACGGCCCCTCGTCCCAGTCGATGCCGAGCCAGTCGAGGACGCGCAGCGCCTGGTCGATCGCCTCCTCGGTCGAGCGTGCGGCGTCGGTGTCCTCGAACCGCAGCACCAGGCTGCCGCCGGTGTGCCGCGCGACCAGCCAGTTGTAGAGCGCCGTGCGCGCGCTGCCGACGTGCAGCAGCCCTGTCGGGCTGGGCGGGAAGCGGACCTTGACCGGCTCTGCCACGTCGTCATGGTACCGGCGGGTCCCGATGGCCCGTCGATACGATGCGCCCATGCTGTTCGGGGCACACGTTTCCAGCGCAGGCGGCATCTACAAGGCCGTCGACCATGCCGAGGCCATCGGCGCTGACTGCCTGCAGGTGTTCACGCAGAGCCCCAGAGCGTGGAAACCGACGAACCACACGCCGGAGGACATGGACCGGTTCCGCGAGCGGGCCGCCGAGGCGGGCATCCGGTACTCGGTCTGCCACGCCCTGTTCCTGATCAACCTGGGCGCCACCGACGACACCACCTACGCCCGCTCGGTCGAGACGCTTCGGGCGACCACCGAGGTTGCCGAGGGGATCGGCGCCGAGGGCGTCGTCTTTCACGTCGGCAGCCACCTCGGCCGCGGCCTCGACGCCGCCATGCACCAGATCGTCCCCGGCATCGAGCTCTCGCTTCACCAGCGCGGCCCTGATGGCCCGTGGCTGCTGCTCGAGAACAGCGCCGGGCACCAGCAGACGATCGGCGTCACCATCCCCGAGCTCGCACAGGTGATCGACGGCCTCGGCCGGCCCGAGCGCGTCGGTATCTGCCTGGATACCTGTCACCTGTTCGCGTCGGGCATCGACATCACCACGCAGGACGGCGTGGAGTCGCTGCTCGGCGACATAGACAGCCGGATCGGGCTCGATCGCCTGCGTTGCCTCCACGTCAACGACTCGATGATGCCCTTCGACTCCCACCGAGACCGGCATGCCGCGCTGGGCAAGGGTGAGATCGGCACGAAGATGTCGCTGATCCTCGGCCACCCCGCCGTCCAGGGGCTGCCGGCGATCCTGGAGACGCCCGGCATCAAGGGCAAGGGGCCGGACCTGCCGGAGATGAAGGTGCTCCGCCGGTACCACAAGCAGGGGGTCAAACGATGGTCGGCGGTGGTGAGATGACCGACCGACATCTCCCGCGGGCCTGGCCGCCCCGAGACGTTGATGGACGCAGCAGACTGGGGGTGGCTGTGGCTGCGAACCGTCGCCTCGCTGTGTTCTCGGTCGGGTCAATAGGTTCCGCTATTGACCCTCCCTGCGCCCTTGCGAGGCTCGCATCCGCGGCCTGCTTGGATAGCAGACCGCTCCTGACCGGCGTCAAGCGGGCCGCTTGACGCCTTCGCCACCCCGAACGCCACGCGAGATGTCGGTCGGTCATCTCGACGTAGGCGCGGCGCAGCCGATCCCGCTGTCGGAGCTGCGCTTCCGGTTCTCGCGCAGCGGCGGGCCCGGCGGTCAGCACGTGAACACCAGCTCGACGCGGGTGGAGCTTGTCTTTGACCTGCTCGGCTCGCCCAGCCTGACCGACGCCGAGCGATCGCGGGCCGTGCGGCGGCTCGGTAGCCGGCTCGAGGCCGACGGCACGGTTCGCGTCATCGCCCAGGACGAGCGCAGCCAGCTGCGCAACCGCGAGCTGGCCACACGGCGCCTCGAGGAGCTGCTCCGCGACGCACTGCGCCCACCACCCCCGCCGCGCCGGGCGACGAAGCCGACACGGTCGTCGCAGGAGCAACGGCTGGACTCGAAGCGCCGGGCGGGGACGCGGAAGCGGCTCCGGCGGCCTCCGGCTGACGCTAACGACTGACCAGGACGGGCGTGCCCAGCGGTGCGGTCCGCTGCAGCAGCGTCAGCGCCGCCGGCCCAACGCGGACGCAGCCGAGGCTCACGCTGCGGCCGATCGAGCCAGGATCGTCGGTGCCGTGGATGGCGATCTGGTTGCCACCGACCCAGCCGGCCGGCAGCGAATGCCGTTGGTGCGCCGAGAGCCCCAGGGCGAAGGTGCCGTAGATGCTGCCGGCCGGGAAGTCAATGCGGTCGGTGACGACGAACCGGCCGGCCGGTGTCGGCGTCGAGACGCTGCCGTCGGCGATCGGAAACCGCCCCAGCGCATGTCGGCCGCGCCAGACCACCAGGCGCTTCTGCTGCAGGCTGACGGTGACGTGGATCCGTGACCAGCGCGCGTTGACAGCGGCGAGCCGGACATGCTGGGTGATCGTGGAGACCGGCCCCTGTGCGAGCACATCCGCCCAGCCATGGTGGCGGGTGACGGCCCAGCCCCACCGCGGCGAGCCGAGGTCGCTCTCACCCGGCAGCCGGACGAGCAGGAACGCCTCACCGGCGGGGCGCCGCGGCAGCGCGCGGTTGATCGCCCCGCGGGACGTGAGGTCGGGATGGATCCGCGACGGAGGGCTTGCCGGGCGGCTGAGCCCACTGCTGACTGACGAGCTCCCCAGTGCCAGCAGTACCGCGAGTGAGACGACAGACGTGGACAGCAAGCGCCGGACCCAGCGCAAACGTGGACCTACCTCGGATCGTTGACCAGGACGCGGAACGCGGGCCGGTCGGGCAGCTCGTGAAACTCGGGGTTCACGCAGCCCAGCGGCTCCTCACGGTTCTCGTAGGCGCGCTCCACCGCAGACGGACAGATCGGAAGCGGGTCGCGCACTGCCCGGACGCTGCCGAAGCCGAAGCGCCGGCGACGGGCCCGCTCCAGGGACTCGACGTCGATCTCCGAGGCGAACACCCCGTGCATGCAACCCGCGTATCGACGGCCGAACGCCTCCCGTGCGTACAGGAACGGGCATGCCTGCTCCAGGCAGCGCTGGGGGTGGACGACCTTCTGGCAGACCACGCCGCAGCGCCTGCACTCAACCTCGCCGGTCTGAGGCGCCATCGGCAGCGGCTGTCGGATCCTGCCCACGGTCGAGAGTCTATACCGCCGCGTCAAGCCCCTCATGGGCAGCACTCAGCACATCCAACGGCGTCCGAGCACAAACGTCTGCCAGCGAGTGGTCTCCCTCGTCCTGCCGGTAGTACACGCAAAGGCAGGTGCGGAGACCCAGCGATGCAGGCCCGATCACATCCTCCAACACCCTATCGCCGGCGAACAGGGCCGCCGCCGGTTCGACGCCGATCCGAGTCAGCGCCTGCCGGTAGATCCCAGGGTGCGGTTTGCGGAAGCCGAGCTCCGACGAGAAGACCTCAGCGTCGACCCGCTCGCCGATCCCGAACTCCGCGAGGTCCTCGTGCATCAGGCGGGGCGGGTCGAACGTGTTCGAGACGATCGCGATCGCGAGCCCGGCAGCGCGCAGGCCGTCCAGCAGTTCGAGCGTCTGTGGGTGCAGCTCCCGCGCGCCGTCCCAGGCACGGTGCTCCGCCTCCAGCGCAGCCTCCAGCCGCTCGTCGTCGGGCAGGATGCCGACCGCCGCCAGCAGTCCCCGCATCAGCAGCGGGTAGTCGAGCTCGGTGTCTGGGTCGCGCTCGGTGACCGCCTGCTCGAAAGCCGGGCCGAACCCCTCCAGCAGCGTCTGGGCGTCGGCGGGGTCGCCGCCGGCGGCGTTGAGCAGCGCCTCGCACGCGCGCAGATGGGTCTCGCGGTCGTAGTTGAAGCGAAACAGCGTGTCGCCGTAGTCGAGGAGCACCGCCTGCAGTGGCTCTCTGTAGGCCATGGCCGAACCCTAACCGCACCCGGTAGGATGGCCGCATGCGGGGGGCTCTAGTGGGGATGGCGATGGTGGCGCTTGCGCTGCCCAGCAGCGCGATGGCGTCGAACGGCTGGCACCGGTCGTTTGCCCCGCCAGGCGACGCGACGTCGATCGACAGCATCGCAACCGTTCCCGGCGCCGGCATCATGGCGGCGGGCGGTGACTCCACCGGCACCAGCTACGACACCCCGACCGTATGGCAACGGACGGGGCACACCTGGACGGCCGAGCCGATACCCGCCGACCTCACCAACGGCTGGGGGTACCTGTCCGGCATCAGCGGCAGCAGCGACGGACAGGCCTGGGTGGTCGGTCGCACCGTCGCCCTCGCGACCGGCGCGGGCACGCCCCTGGTCGGGCACTGGGACGGCACCGCGTGGTCAGGGGTGAGCGAACCGTGGACTCAGGCGAGCAACACGAACAGCGGAGACCTGACGACTGTGTCTGCCCGCCCCGGGGACGTCTGGGTGGGCGGCGTCGAGGATCCAGACGTCGACCACGAGCCACTCGGAACACCGCTGCTCTGGCATGACGACGGCGGTCAGTGGACGCAGGTGCCACTCGAACTCGCCCGTACCAACTGCCCGTTCCGGCACGAGATCTGGGTCACCGCGGTCAGCGCCACCAGCCAGGGTGTCTTCGTCGCCTTCAACTGTGAGACCGCCGACTCTGGGCGCGCCGGAGCCGTCGAGTTCTTCAACGGCAGGAGCTGGCACACGGTGCTCCGGTTGGGCGAAGGCCGCCAGGTGTTCGGCCTCAGCCAGGTGCCCGGCGACTCGACGACAGTGTGGGCGGTCGGCGGCGTCCCCATGCCGGACGGATTCGACCGCGGCGCTGCCTGGACAGGCGACTCGCACAAGCTCCATCGCGTCCACGGCCTTCCGCCGCTCGGCAGGGTGGTGCTCGAGGGTGTGGCGAGCGACGGCAACCAGGTCTACCTGGTGGGCGACGACCTGACGAACACGACCGGCTCGGTCGCACTTCGGCAGACCGCCGCCGGCTGGGAGCAGCTCCCCGGCGCCGGCGACCGCGAGCTCCAGGCCGTCACCATCGCACCCTCAGGCCGTGCCTGGGTCGCCAGGCCCGAGTTTGGGGGATGGCTGGGCAACCAGCCGCCCGACTCGGGCGTGTGGACGCGCGCACCGGGCTGAGGCTCACTCCTCTCCGGAACGGGTGGACGCCCCGTGTAGCTGAGCCGACTTAGCCATCAGAAGGTGATGGTGATGCTGATCGCCGGTTCGAGCACGGGAATCCTCAACTGGGAAGAGTCCATTCGCACTGCGAGTCTTGAAGACTGGCGTTGGTATCAGTAGTCTGGCCAGCTATCCGGGCATGGGGTGGCACTGGCGCACCTGCCGGACAACGGCTCCAGTGAACACCAGCTAAGAGGGAGTGCTCCGTGGGGAATCTGCTGCAGAAATACCGTGAGGCCGGGAAAGCAGCCAAGGTTGCCATCTGGGTTGCAGCACTGTTCATCGGCCTGGCGGTGGTTGGAGCCATCGCAGGCGGCAACGGCAGCAAGAGCAGCAACGCTGGGAACCAGACGCAGACAGTCACGCAAACGGTGACTCAGCCCTCTAGCCAGTCGTCATCGACGCAGCCATCTACGACGAGTCCACCGGCTACCACGACCAGCAAGCCTGCCAAGCCGAAGATGACGGAATCCGAGAAGCAGGCGATCGACTCTGCCAAGACCTACATCTCCATGGGCACTGGCTTCAGCTACAACGGCTTGGTGCAACAGCTTGACTCCAGCGCTGGTGATGGCTTCCCTAAGGCGGATGCCGTGTTCGCGGTCAACTACCTGCACATCGACTTCGACTCGCAGGCCGTTGACTCAGCCAAGACCTACATGCAGATGGGTGGGTTCAGCAAGTCCGGTCTGATCCAGCAGCTTGATTCATCCGCTGGGGATGGCTTCACGGTGGCTCAGGCCACGTACGCGGCCAACAAGGTCTACCACTGACGGGGGCCGCACGGAGAGAGCGCCGTCGGCCTTCCAGTTCAGGAAGCATGATGCATCCCTAAGGCCTGCTCCCCGCAATGCGGACTGCGCACGAACTACGAACGGCTTGACCGTAGCCGAGGCCGAGTGGGACAACAGATCAACCTTGATTAGATGCCGGACTGCGCCTGCCCCAGACTTCGGTTGCCGCGCGGTTCAAGACGGTACGAAGCCAAGCGGTCAGCACCGATCGAACGGCTGCAGCGAGCATGAAGACGATTCTCGCAACTGTGAGCATCGCTGGCATCGCGCGGCTCAACCATGCGGTAGTCACTCCTCGTCGAAGTGGTGGCGCACGGTCAGCCGCTTGGCCGCCGTTGCCTCGTCCGGCCGTGACACCGGCCGGCTGTGCGGCGCGCCCTTCAGCACCTGGGGATCGGTCTCCGCCTCGGCCGCGATCGACAGCATCGCCTCGCAGAACGCGTCCAGCGTCTCGCGCGCCTCGGTCTCGGTCGGCTCGATCATCAGCGCCTCGGGCACGACCAGCGGGAAGTAGACGGTCGGCGGGTGGAAGTCATGGTCCATCAGCCGTTTCGCGACATCGAGCGCCGTCACCCCGTACTCCTTCTTCAGACCCCGCGCCGAGAGCACGAACTCGTGCATGCAATGGCGGTCGTAGGGCAGGTCGTACGCGTCACGGAGCCGCGCCAGCAGATAGTTGGCGTTGACGACCGCCGTCTCGGACATGTCGCGCAGCCCAGGGCCCCACATCCGGATGAACGCGTACGCGCGGACGAACACGCCGAACGGCCCGCCGAACCCGCGCACCCGGCCGATCGACTTCGGCCGGTCGTAGTCGAGCCGGTAGTGGTCGCCGTCACGGGCGACCACCGGCGAGGGCAGATAGGGCTCGACGATGTCGCGCACCGCCACCGACCCGGCGCCCGGGCCGCCGCCGCCGTGCGGCTGCGAGAACGTCTTGTGGAGGTTGAAGTGCAGGATGTCGAAGCCCATGTCCCCGGGCCGGGAGATCCCGCAGACGGCGTTCAGGTTGGCGCCGTCGTAGTAGAGCAGCGCACCTACGTCATGGAAGATCGATGCGATCTCCTCGATGTTCTCCTCGAACAGGCCCAGCGTTGACGGGTTGGTCAGCATCAGCCCCGCCGTCTGCGGCCCGACCTTCGCCCGCAGATCGTCGACGTCGATGTTGCCTCGGCTGTCGGTGGCGACCTTGACCAGCGAGAAGCCGGCCATCGTCACACTGGCGGGATTGGTGCCGTGGGCGGTGTCGGGAATGACGATCTCGCGCCGCTGCTCGAGCTCGCCGCGGTCGTCGAAGTAGGCGCGCATCAGGGTCAGCCCGGTCAGCTCGCCCTGCGAGCCGGCGGCCGGCTGGAGGGTGACCGCGTCCAGCCCGACAACCTCGCGCAGGATCTCCTGCAGCCGCCACATCAGCTCCAGCGCGCCCTGGCAGTCGTCCTCCTCCTGGTACGGATGGAGGTCGCGGAAGCCGGGCAGGTTGACCAGCCGCTCGTTGACCCGCGGGTTGTACTTCATGGTGCACGACCCCAGCGGGTAGAAGCCGGTGTCGATCCCGAAGTTGCGGGTGGACAGCTCGGTGAAGTGCCGGACGATCTCGGGCTCGGCCATCTCCGGGAGCCGGGGCGGAGCGACACGGCGCAGGTGCTCGGGTACGCTGGCCGGCGCAACGTCGGGGTCGGGCAGCGAACTGGCCCGGCGCCCGGACTGCGACTTCTCGTAGATCAGCTTCATGCCGGCACCCCATGCAGTACCTCGTCCAGCACGTCGGCCAGGCGGTCGATGTCAGCGGTCGTCCGCTTCTCGGTCAGCGCCACCATCAGGCAGTCGTCCAGCCCGGAGTAGTCGCGCCCGATGGCATAGCCCGGATGGACGCCGCGCTGCTTGCAGGCGGCGATCACCTCGCCGGCCGGACGGCCGGTGCGCACCACGAACTCCTTGAGCGTCGGCTGTGCGAACGCCGGCGGCAGACCCAGCCGCGCCTTCGCGTGCTCGGCCAGCGCCAGGCAGCGCTCGCCCAGCTCCCGCAACCCCTGCGGCCCCAGCCACGAGAGGTACGCGAGGCCGGCCAGCGCAAGCAGCGTCTGGTTGGAGGTGATGTTCGAGGTCGCCCGCTCCCGCCGGATGTGCTGCTCCCGGGTCTGCAGCGTGAGCACGTACGCCCGCTGGCCGGTGCGGTCGACCGTCTCGCCGACGATCCGGCCGGGGAGCTGGCGGGCCAGTGCCATCCGCGCCGCCAGGAAGCCGTAGTGCGGGCCGCCGTAGGCAAGCGGGTTGCCCGCCGCCTGCCCCTCGCCGATCGCCAGGTCACAGCCGTATGCGCCGGGCGCCTCCAGCACTCCCAGCGTTGTCAGATCGACGTGCGCCACGGCCAGGGCGCCGGCCTGCTTGGCGGCATCCGCCAGCGCCGGCGCATCCTCGAGCACGCCGAAGAAGTTGGGCTGAGCGAAGATCGCACAGGCGGCGCCCTCGGCCGCGGCGCCGAACGCCGCCGGGTCGACCGCGCCACCCTCGTGGGGCACCTCGACCACCTGCATCCCGAACCCCGGCGCGAACGTCCGCACGACCTGTCGCACCTGGGGGTTCAGGGTCTCGGCGAGCACCACCTTGTCGCGGCCGGTGGCCAGCTTGGCGACGTAGCAGGCATCGGCCGCCACTGTCATCCCGTCGTAGCCGGAGGCGTTGCTGACGTCCATCCCGGTCAGCTCGCAGATCGCCGTCTGGTACTCGAAGATCGCCTGCAGGACGCCCTGACTCATCTCGGGCTGGTACGGCGTGTAGGCGGTCAGGAACTCGCCCCGCTGCATGACCACGTCGATGACGGCCGGCACGTAGTGGTCGTAGATCCCGGCGCCCAGGAACGACAGCTCCCGCCCAGCATCGACATTCTGCGCCGCGAGCTCGCTCATGTGGGCCCACAGCTCGGCCTCCGACAGTGCCGGCCCGACGGCCAGATCGCCGTCGAAGCGGAGGGTGGCCGGAATGTCGGCAAACAGCTCGCCGACCGTCCCAACGCCGATCGCCCGCAGCATCTGATCCAGGTCGGCCGGGGTGAGGGACGTGAAGCTCACAGCGACTCGAGGTGGGCCTGGTAGGCGGCTGCATCCAGCAGCTGCTCGACCTCGGAGGGGTCGGACAGCCGCACCTTGACCAGCCAGCCTTCGCCGTAGGGATCGTCGTTGACGGTGGCCTCACTGCCCTGAAGCGCCTCGTTGACCTCCGTCACTTCACCGGACAACGGCGCGACCAGCGAGGAGACGGCCTTGGTCGATTCGAGCTCGCCGTACTCGCCGCCCCTGGCGATCGTGCTGCCGACGGCGGAGGGGCTGAAGTACACCACCTCGCCCAGCGTATCCTGGGCGTACCAGGTGATGCCGAACGTCGCCGTGTCTCCCTCGATCCGGGCCCAGTCGTGCTCCTCGTTGTAGTAGAGCCCGTCGGGATAGCTGGCATCGCTCATGGAGTGTGCTCCTTCACGTAGAGGGGCTTTCTGGCGACCATGGCCGGATGCGGCGTGCCACGGACGTCGATCTGGATCGGGGTGCCGGGCTCGGCGGAGGCGGGCGGGACGTAGCCCATGCCGATCCCGATCTTCAGCGAAGGCGACATGGTGCCGCTGGTGACCTCCCCGGCCGGTTCGATGGGCATGCCCTGGCGGGGAATGCCGCGCCCGTCCATCCGGAACGCGACCAGCCGGTCGTAGCCTCCCCGCGCCTTCTGCTCGCGCAAGGCGGCGGCACCGGTGAAGTCCTTGGCGTCGAGGGCGCAGACCCAGCCCAGCCCGGCCTCGAGCGCCGTGCGCTCGCGCGACAGGTCGTTCCCGTACAGCGGGTAGCAGACCTCCAGCCGCAGGGTGTCCCGCGCGCCCAGCCCGCAGGGAACCGCCCCGGCCTCGAGCAGCGCGTCCCAGAGGCTGCCCGCGTCGTCGGGGCCGCACATCAGCTCGACGCCGGGCTCGCCGGTGTATCCCGTGCGGGCGACGATGCACTGGACGCCGCAGACCTCCGCCTCGGTGAACCCGAACGGCGTCAGGTCGGGGAGTGCGACCAGCCCCAGCGCCCGCGGGCCCTGCAGAGCCAGCATCGCGTAGCGATCGCTGCAGTCGGTCACGGAGACCCCGGCCGGCACCCGCTGGGCCAACCACTCGTGGTCGTCGCCGACCCGCGAGGCGTTGACCACCAGGAGCAGCCGGGTGTCCGACATCCGATAGGCGATCAGGTCGTCGACCGGGCACCCGTTGTCGTCCGGCAGCAACGTGTACTGGGCGTGACCGGCCGAGATCCGGCCGAGATCGTTGGACAGCATCTGCTGCAGGTAGGCGAGGGCCGGGTCGCCCTCCACCAGCAGCTGCCCCATGTGGGAGACGTCAAACACCCCGGCAGCCGACCGGACTGCCAGATGTTCGGAGATCAGGCCCTCGTAGCTGACCGGCATCGACCAGCCGGCAAAGTCGACCATTCGGGCCCCGGCCCCGACGTGACGGTCGTGGAGGGGCGTCCGGCGCAGCGCGGTGTCCTCGGGCATCCGGGAGCGCAGTCTACTCCGCGGTTCAGCCGGTCAGGAAGGTTCAGCGGGATGAAGCGTGGATGGCTGGCGGGTGGCGGGCCAACAGGAGGCCATGCCGCGGTGAAGCCCATATACGGAGTTCATCTGGGCAAGACGCGGGGTAGCCTCCTGTGCCAACCCGACGCCGCCAGACGCCGCGGGGCATCCCGCTGAAGCTTCCCAAGCGCGTCCCAGAAAGAGACGTCCCCGACAGCTTTGCGGCTGCCGGGGACGTCTGCGTCAGGGTCAACCGAGAGGCGGTGAGGCCAGACGGTCTAGGCGCCAGTGTAGCTCGTGGCGGCGGCTTCGACCGGTGCGCGTTCGCGGCGGCGCCGAGCGGCGCCGCTTGACAGAATCCAGACCCC